>Ga0272443_10000601_pt1 | contig 63289 bp, 60 predicted proteins | sample SSMAcet12_FD_193581 | JGI IMG/M metagenome (GOLD analysis project Ga0272443, IMG submission 193581) | Marine sediment archaeal communities from Little Sippewissett salt marsh, Falmouth, MA, United States - SSM-Acet-12 | ecosystem: Environmental > Aquatic > Marine > Wetlands > Sediment ... | reverse complement strand
GAGAGGCGCGCATGCATATGAAAAAACAGTAACGATACTCTCCTTATCGTGTCCCTATATTATCCCCGAAGGTGCCCCCCGTCTTCATGAAGGCGGGGGGCACCTTTATGATGACCGGAAAGAATCGCCGCAACTCATCATCAAATGTGCTTCAGCAGCCACCCGCTCAGATCGTTCAGCACCCCTTCTCTCTGTTCCGCCGTTTCGTTATATATCTCGTGATAGAGACCTTCGTAGAGATGAAATGTCTTATCGTCAGACCCCAGGGCTTCGAAAACATTTACCGATGTTCCCATATTCGTAAGATAGTCTTCACCTGCAAGCTGCATCAGCACCGGAATTCGTATCTCGGAAGCAGATTGACCCGCGGCGGCCATAGCCTGCAGGAATTCGGCAAACAAACGGGCGGTTATACGGTTATGAACCAGAGGGTCCTCAATGTATGCTCTCACCACATTCTCATCATGGCTGATCTTCGATACATCAAGACCGTTGGCAAAACTGAAGGTTGGAAAGAAGGCGGATACAAGCCTGCCGGCAAACACCTTGAAGGCACTAATATCTGAAGCTAATCCGAGTGCAGGTGATGAGACAACGAGACCATTTATCATTTCCGGGAAATCGGAGGCAAACCGCAGGGCAATAAGTCCTCCCAGGCTGTGGCCCAGAAGGAAGATCTTCTCGCCTTCAGCCATTCCCTCTCTGGCGATTTCAACCAGCCTGGAGAGTTCCACCACGTATTGATAAAAAGAAAAGACATGGCCCGGGGAACCTTCACTCTGTCCATGCCCCCTGTGATCCGGCACCCAGATACTTATACCCTCGGGAAGAAGCCGTTCAACAACATTACCGTAGCGCCCGGAATGTTCGCCCAACCCATGCGCGATCACTATCCTGGCCTTTTCGGGGCCAGCCTGATAGTTCCTGTAAAAAAGTTTTATACCGCCCTCACCCAGAAAAAAACCTTCATCAGCAGCAGCAGACCCGGTCATGCGTATAATACCCCCCGTCTCCAAAAAAATATCCCCGAATCGATACTACCACGCCGGGGACTGTTGTAATACGTTCATTTCACCCCGACTCATAGGGATATTCTCCCTGCAGTCTTCAGGAGTTATACGGGATTGCAGAGAGCTTTGATCGTACGCTCAGCTTCTGAGCAGAATCTCTTCTACCTTGCCAAGCGCCTCTTCCAGCTTGTCGGGTTCGGGCCCGCCGGCCTGTGCCATATCGGTACGGCCGCCGCCTCTCCCACCAAAAACTGGCGCAATCTCCCCGACTATCTTTCCAGCATGATACCGATCCGTAAGATCCTTCGTCACCATGCACATAAGTGTCGCCTTATCCCCTATCGAACTCCCCAGCACGACAACTCCCGAAGCAAGTTTGTCACGAACTTTGTCTCCGAAATCGCGGAGCGTTCTGGCATCCGGAACGGCAACCACTGTCGCCAGCAGCTTGACTCCGTTTACCTCCTTAACGTTACCAAGAATATCGGATGAATCCTTTGCCGCGAGTTTCCCCTTGAGCGCAGTAATTTGCCGCTCGAGTTCTTTATGGGTCTTCAACAGTCTCTCCAGCCGTTTGTTCAGCTCAAGGGGAGCGGTTCTGACAAGCTGTGCCGAGGCTTTTAATTCCTTTTCAACCGCCTCGGCGTACTTAACGGCTTCAACGCCCGTTACCGCTTCAATTCTTCTCACGCCCGCCGCCACGGATGATTCACCAACCACTTTCAGAAATCCGATATCTCCGGTCCTGCAGACATGAGTACCTCCGCACAGCTCCATGCTATACTCTCCCATCCGCACAACACGGACAGTTTCACCATATTTCTCGTCAAATACAGCCGTCGCGCCGGTCTTCATGGCCTCTTCCCTGTCAAGAACCTGGGTGTCAACCGGCACATTGCTCCTGATGTAGGCGTTGGCAATTCGCTCGACCTCTTCGATTTCACTGTCTTCTATCTTCGCAAAATGGGTAAAGTCGAAACGGAGCCTCTCCGCATTTACCAGAGAACCGGACTGTTTAATGTGATCCCCCAGCACCCGTTTCAGCGCAGCCTGGAGGATATGGGTGCCCGAGTGGTTTGCTTCTATGGCCCGGCGTACCCCTTCATCGGTCTTCAAATCGACACTGTCTCCGACGCTGAAGGTCCCCTTCTTAACCTTTCCGATGTGCGAGAACAGATCATCCAGAGGCTTCTGGGTATCCCACACGTCAAATAGCGCAGAACCCGTCTCGATTACACCGATATCGCCGACCTGCCCCCCGATTTCACCGTAGAACGGTGTTTTTTCCACAAAGATTTCACCCCTCTCTCCATCTGCAAGAGCGTCCACCCGTTGATTATCCTTCAGAATGGCGATTATCCGCGTCGAGGCCTCGGTGTTTCCTTCATACCCGACAAATTCCGTTTTTATTCCATCAACGGACAGTTCCCGATACATATCGGCAACTTCCTCCTCGCCGCTTCCTTTCCAGGCTTCTCTCGCCTTTTCTCTCTGGACCTCCATGAATTTCTCAAACCCGTCCATGTCCAGGGACATTCCACACGCCTTCGCGGCGTCTCCCGTCAGATCGGCGGGAAATCCGAAGGTGTCGTAGAGCTTAAACACTATTTCACCGGGGATTATATTCTCTTTCCTCTCTTCCAGGCACGCTATCTCATCATTCAGAATGCGAAGACCGGCATCGAGGGTTTCCATAAACCGCTGCTCTTCATTGATAACCACTTTTCTGACAAACGATTCCTTGTCCAGAAGTTCCGGGTAGTAGTCCTTCAAATCATCGATAACCACCGGGACCATGTCGTGTAGAAATGGCTTGTCGAGTCCGAGAAGTTTTCCGTGGCGGGCAGCTCTTCGCAATATTCTCCGCAGAACATATCCCCTCCCTTCGTTACTCGGAAGAATTCCGTCGCTGATGAGAAACGTTATTGCCCTGCAGTGATCGGCGATAACCTTGATAGATACGTCGTCATCTTCGTTATTTTTGTATCTTTTGCCCGACATGGTTTCGATATGCCGGATGATATTTTTGAAGAGATCACAATCATAGTTACTCACAACTCCCTGCATAACGGATGCCAGCCGTTCAAGGCCCATCCCTGTATCGATGTTGGGCCTGGGCAATGCCGTTAATACCCCCGATTCGTCCCTGTCAAACTGCGTAAAGACAAGATTCCACACTTCCACATAGCGTCCGCAGTCGCATTCCAGATTGCACTCGGGTCTCCCGCAGCCGACACCTTCGCCGAGATCGTAATATATCTCCGAGCAGGGTCCGCATGGTCCGGTATCACCCATCATCCAGAAATTGTCCTTTTCACCCATACGTACAATACGCTCGGCCGGAAGCCCGATTTTTTTGTTCCATATCTCGAAGGCCTCATCATCGTCCCTGAAGACACTCACCCACAGCCTGTCTCTGGAAAGAGCCATGACATCAGTGAGAAATTCCCATCCCCAAGTGATGGCCTCATCCTTGAAATAGTCCCCGAAGGAAAAGTTTCCAAGCATCTCGAAAAAGGTGTGATGACGCGCGGTAAATCCAACATTTTCCAGGTCATTGTGCTTTCCTCCGGCCCTGACACATTTCTGTGATGTAGCCGCTCTCGTATAATCGCGTTTTTCCTGGCCCAGAAAAAGGCTCTTGAATTGAACCATCCCTGCGTTTGTAAAGAGCAGCGTCGGGTCCTCCTTCGGAATAAGAGATGAACTGGCCACGATCGCGTGGCCCCGTTCCTTAAAATATTCAAGAAATTTTCTTCGTATTTCACTGCCCGTCATTACCATACAGCTCCTCGTTTAAAGTTTACGGTTACGTTGTAACTAATCATTTGTAACAAAAGTCAGAAAGAATTGTGAGAAAAGAAAAACTGACTCCTGACACCCGGCCCGGGTATCAGGGCGTGCGGGAATCGTTCTCCATCTCTTTCATCACGTCCAGTATAAGCCCTGCAGGAAACCCTCTGCCCGTAAGGTTCTGTACCAGCCTTCTCTGCCCCTTATATGAAAAGACTTCGCATGCGGATTCCCTGCGCAGTCTCTTCTCAACAAGCTCTCCTATAGCGCTCCTCTCGTCTTTTTCCTCTCGTGCCGCAACGATAGCGTCTTTTATAAGATCATGGGATATCCCCTTCTCAACAAGACCTATCTCTATCTTCTTGTCACCCCACAGTCTGCCGACCGCGAGGCTTTTAGCCCACTGCCTTGCAAAATTTTTATCGTCCAGATACCCGAGATCGACACAACTGTCAACGACCTTGTTAATGACGGTATCGCTGAAACCCTTTCCCGAAAGTTTGGTCCGTACTTCCTGTATGCTTCTTCCCCTGTATGAAAGATATCTCAGCGCACTCTGCCGTGCTTTCTCATACAAAGGATCATCATTCACTATTCGTTTTCCTTTATCGCGTCTCTTTTCAGGCCGAATTTCTGAGAGACCTCACCCATGATTTTCGCCGTTATATCGGGATTATCTTTCAAAAATTCTTTGGTGTTTTCCCTTCCCTGTCCTATCCGCTCTCCTCCGTATGAATACCACGCGCCCGCTTTTTCAACAATTCCGTTCTCGGCCGCCAGATCAAGCAGATCGCCTTCCTTCGAGATACCTTCACCGAAGATGATATCAAATTCCGTCTGCTTGAATGGAGGTGCAACCTTATTTTTCACCACCTTGATTCGTACTCTGTTTCCTATTACGTCCTGCCCCTGTTTTATCGCGGAGATCTTTCGTATATCCAGGCGCATGGTTGAATAGAATTTGAGGGCATTTCCCCCGGTCGTTGTTTCCGGATTACCAAAGAATACCCCGATTTTCATACGCAACTGGTTAATGAAGATAACCGTTGTCATCGTTTTCCCTATCGTCCCCGTGAGCTTTCTAAGTGCCTGTGACATCAGCCTCGCCTGAAGCCCCATCTGCGCGTCCCCCATGTCGCCCTCCAATTCAGAACGGGGCACCAGGGCCGCGACGGAATCTATAACAAGAATATCGAGCGCGCCGCTTCTGACAAGGACCTCCGCGATTTCAAGCGCCTGCTCTCCCGTGTCAGGCTGGGATATGAGGAGATCATCCGTAATCACACCGATATTTCTGGCATAGTTCACGTCCAGCGCGTGTTCCGCATCCACGAACGCCGCGAGGCCGCCTGCTTTCTGTGCTTCCGCGACGATATGGAGCGCAAGGGTAGTCTTACCTCCGGATTCCGGACCGAATATTTCAATGACCCTTCCCCTGGGGACACCGCCGACACCCAGAGCCAGATCAAGGCTTACGGAACCCGTCGATATTGCGGGTACATTCGATATAAACTCTTCCCCGCCCAATCTCATGATGGAGCCCTTTCCAAATTGTTTCTCGATCTGTGTTATAGCAAGATCTACAGACCTCTCTTTATCTGCATCAGATATCATGGCAACCTCCCTTTACCGGTACGACGTACCGCCCTTCAAAAATAGTATTAAGAATCTGAATATACGGTTTTTCCCTTACCATTCGGTCCCATAGAATTCGCGTGTATAAGAACGCAGGGGGCCGAGTGTTTTGCGGCTGTCAAGAAAGTTTCGACAGTATCCTTGCCGGACTTTCCCTTGTTATAATGCGCGATCATTTTGCCGGAATTCCCGCCGTTCAAAAATCACCATGGTGCCGGGACCCGCCATTACTTCGTCATCCCTCCCCAAGGGGAAACCGGGACAATGGCGTATATACCGCACCACCGGGCTCCAGTTTACTCTTGAAGAGTATCAGCTCTCTCACATCAAACCGGTGTGTGCCCATATCCCCTGTTGCCTGCATCAGGTGCTCGACTCCGTAGATCGTCCCGCCGCGTCGTCGTGCCCTCCCCAACGTAAGATGCGGTTTGAAGGGTCTGTTTTCTCCGGGGAAACCGCATTCCTTCAAATCCCTGTCGATCGTTGCCTGAAGGGCTTCTAATCTCTGTATCTCTCCACCTATTCCAAGCCATACTACTCGTGGCTTCTTCAGACTCGGGAATCCACCCGGCGAGCGTACATCCAGTGTTATGGGAGCAATACCCCTGACGTTCTTCTCGACAACTTCAGAAATACATATCATATTATCCCGAAATATATCGCCGAAAAACTTTAACGTAATATGCGATCCCTCCGGCCTGATCCACCGTATTCCTTTCAGCGCGGGCATCACTCTTTTTTTTATGTCTTCTGTCAGGTCTTTGATATATGGCGGAAGTTCGATCGCCAGAAATGTCCTTACCGGGTCGCTGTCATTCATGGCACTCTCTTTTCACGCAGGGGCCAGTGGACATATTCTCACCTGATGCAGTGTTATGTCAACGTATCTCTATCAACCAGAAACTGTCTCAGCATATTCAGAGCCACTTGTGATGATATTTCCTTTATCCTTCTTCGATCCCAGGCAAATAAAAACCTCCGACAGAGGGTGTTTTCCCCGGAGGAGAGCGCGATGAAAACCGTTCCCACCGGTTTTTTTTCTGTCCCGCCCGCAGGGCCGGCGATACCCGTTGTCGCAATGCCCAGATCGGTACCCGATCGTTCTCTCACACCTTCAGCCATCAGTATGGCAACCTCTTCACTCACGGCTCCATGATTTTTTATGACTGAATCCGGCACCCCGAGAAGCTCCACCTTTGCGGTGTTGCTGTATGCAACCACGCCCCGTTCCATAAAGATCGAACTGCCCGGCACATCCGTCAGACGATCGACTATCAGACCGCCGGTACATGACTCTGCCACTGAAAGTTTTAAAGACCGGTCGATGAGGAGGGCAGCCACAACCCCCTCGAGGGTATCTTCATCATATCCGAATACATAGTTGTAGAGCTGGCTTTCTATCCTCTCGCATATAATCCCGAGATTCTTTTCCACGGTGTCCCTGTCTTCTCCTCTGGATGTGACCGTCAGGTGTATCTCCGGAAACCGTGGATACGAACCCACACTCACCCCCGGAATCTCCAGCTTTTCACACGAAAGAGCGTACCCGATCTGCGATTCGGTACGTCCAAAAGTCTTGATCGTTTTCTTTGCGATATGGCCACTATGCGCGAACCTGTCTCTGAAGAGGGGAATCACACCCTCCAAAAACATTTTTTCCGCCTCGGCAGGAACTCCCGGTATGACGGCGACGGGTTTGCCGCTCTTTCCCAGGAGAAACCCGCTGGCAGTGCCGACAGGATTATCTATGATGCAGGCTCCCTCGGGAAAAATCGCCTGTTTCGCATTGTTCTCCGTCCATGGGAGCCCACGTCTTTCAAATCGTTTTTTAAGGCGATCGAGAACACCGTTATCGGTATATACATCAAGGCCAAAAGCTGCGGCAACAGCCGCGGTTGTTATATCATCTTCTGTCGGACCCAGCCCTCCCGTAACGATCAGCGCATCGGAAATTCCGAGGAGGCATTCAAGTCCCACGTTGATCGCATCCCTGTCGTCTCCAACCGTTATTACGGAGGACACATGCCATCCCTGTACCTGCAGTTCACGCGCAATAAAAGGAGAATTTGAATCGACCGTCACACCACCGGTAAGCTCATCTCCTATAACCAGTATCCCGATATTCATTCCATTCCCTTACATGACCAGTCTGATGAGCAGCAGCAGTAGTATGTTTCCGTAAATACCGGCAACTATGTCATCACCGACGACACCATAGCCGCCCGGAAGCTTTTTTTCGCAGAATCGTATGGGAAAGGGCTTGAGGATATCGAAAATCCTGAAAAACACAAATCCCAGAACGATATGCGGAAATGTCGGAGCAACCAGGAACATGGTAACCTGAAATCCCGCTATTTCGTCGATAACGATCCTGCCGGGATCTTTCTCGCTGTATATCCTCTCCGCCTCCTGTGAAATATAAACGGCGAGAAGCGAAAAGGCGATAATCGACAGGAGGTAAATCGACCATGAAAAACGGGAAAAAATCAGATATAGCGGTATGCCGATCAGCGTCCCCACGGTACCGGGCGCACAGGGCGAAAGACCACTCCCCAAACCCGTTGCCGCAATTCGTATAACCCTGTCATGCATGATTGTATGCTCCGCCTTTCTCCTGTCTCACGACTATAATGAGTACCGCGCTTTGTCAACGAATAACTGGCGCATCCACGGGAAGGCATAATCCGGCAGGGCCCGCATGAATTATTCCCGAAAACATCCAACCCCGGGAAGAAATTGTTTCTTTCAACTATCTGATGGCAGTAATTAACAAAGGGTTCTACGAAAGCATACTTTTCCAGAGAGAGCAAAAACAAAATCGTTTTTTTGCGCTTTATTTCTTAGCGGCGGTGATTATATATGGTACATACAGCGGGCAAAGGAACCTGTCGCGGCAGGGAAGATGTATGGGTAACAGAAAGGATTCAATGGAGAGAACGATGAGAAAACCGGGGAAAATCAGCTTTATCATGATTTCATTCGTTCATGAAACGTTATACGGACTGTTAAGAAATCCACATAAAATTCTACGTTCCGCCGGGCTCCTGCCGGGACAAAGGGTGCTGGAGGTAGGGTGCGGACCGGGATTCTTCACCGTGCCAGCAGCCGAAGTTGTCGGACCCGGGGGAAACATTCTCGCCTTCGATGTCAACCCCTTTGCCGTTGAACATGTACAGAATAAGATTGACGGGTCCGGCGTGAAAAACGCAAAGGTCATTATTGCCGATGCCACCGGAACGAATCTTCCCGATCACAGTTTCGATCTTGCCTTTGTTTTCGGTTTGGCTTATCCCCTCGGGAAAATGGACAAGATATGGCGGGAACTGAACCGCGTGATAAAACCGGGAGGAACACTATCCGTAGAGGGCGGATTACGACCACCCAAAGAGTGGTTCGGATTTGAAGAGAGTAACGGGCGGATCAGCCGATATATCAGCAGGAACAGGGACGTATGATTACCGGCACCATACCGCGGGAAAAGGGCATTTCCACCGGGCTGCCATACTGCCCCCGGCATACGCATAATCATCTTGATTAAAAGTCATCTCGCCCGGTTTCAGCGTTATGTTCCGGAGGTCAATCCGCATATTCCAGCTTTATGTCGCCGAGCTCTACCATGTCGTGGTGTTCCGCCCTGCCATAGAAATCGATTACTTCCTTGGCCGGACCATATATCGTCCCCGTAGCCTTTATCTCATATTCGTGCAACGGAGCATAGGCCTCCATCCCTTTACCCTCCGGTGAAAAGGTCTCCCTGGGGACGTAATCCCTTACCTGAAGCCCCTCTGCCAGATCTCCGAACAGGGCCATCAGCTCCTCACCCAGTTCTCTGGTATATGCCCGGTAACGGAAACCGAAGGATGCCTGGCTGATTTTTCTTTCCCAGGTTATCTTCAACCCAAGCTCCTCCTTCCGCTTCTCCAGAGCCTCCTTGAAGAGTTTGAGAAATCCGGCGCCAATGATAAGGTGAAAGCGGTTCCCCTTAACGCCGATCAGACGCATCATCTGACCGAACCTGCTCTCGTGCCCCACACGGTGATCCTCCCCAAAGATCGCTTCTCCCTGTATGCCTTGCCCCTCGAGAAATCCGACCACAAATCCTCTGATGCGGTCGAGTGATCCTTCTATCTCCATCTCACAATATTCTCGGTTCATAACGGAAACACCTTCCTCTTTACAATTTTTCACACGTGCTAAAAGAATATAACTGTTATCAGGATAAAAACAGGAATGAGAATAGGAATAGAATATTTTATCATATATCCGAAGAAGCTGGGCATATTTATGCCGGATTCTTCAGCGATGGATTTTACCATAAAGTTGGGCGCATTGCCTATATAGGTATTCGCCCCCATAAAAACGGCTCCCGCCGAGATGGCTTTAAGGTACATGATAAATTCGGGGTTTGTCGTAACCGACTTCACGGCGAGCGCGCCGGGCACCATTGCCTCCGTAATGCCGAGTTTACCGATCGCCAGGTTGAAGAAGGTAAGGTATGTAGGGGCATTATCAAGGAAGGATGACAATATGCCCGTGACCCAGAAGTAGTGAAAAGACTCTTTCACAACTGAGACGAGACCGGAAAGGGCACCTTCATTCCCCGCCTTCAATATTGCCAGCGCAGGAATGATAGTCATGAATATCCCCGCAAACAGCTTCGCGACCTCGACGATTGGAAACCAGCTGAAATCATTAGCCTCTCTCAACAGCTTAGAGGTAAGCACAAGGGAGAGAATTCCCATCGTTATTATCCCAAGGTCTCGCACGATACTCTGATATTCCAGGTGTATCCCCATTACATTGAAATGTCCCGGTTTCCAGTAACCACTCATCAGAACAAGGGCAATCACACCGGCAAGGAATACAAAGTTGATACAACCTTCTATCTTGAGAGGAACCTTTTCTTCCGCGGCTCCGGCATTGTCGGGTTTCTTTTCTTTCCTGTAATGGAGAGTATCAATTATGAAGAATACCGCCAGTAATATCCCGGTGGCAACCAGCATGTGCGGCAGTATGCCCGTTGTTACCCAGAAGAACGGAACATTGTGCAGAAAACCGAGAAAGAGAGGCGGATCACCCAGCGGCGTGAGAGAGCCGCCGATATTCGCAACGAGGAATATAAAAAAGCAAACAATATGCGCTTTCTTTACCCGTTCCCTGTTCGCCCTGAGGACCGGGCGTATCATAACCATGGCCGCGCCTGTCGTGCCCACACATGATGCCAGGATCGTACCTATCATCAGCATAACGGTATTAACCGCCGGGGTTCCCTTCAGCGAACCGCCGACGACAATCCCTCCGGCTATCGTAAAAAGTCCCCAGAGGAGGATAATAAACGGAATATAGTCTATCAGATATATATGCAGTATGTGATGAAGGGCGACCGTGTGATAGGTAAGAAGGAACGGCACGGCAAAGAGAAGCGCCCAGAAGACGGAGATCTTACCGAAATTGTTATGCCAGAAATGGGGCATCAGGAGAGGGCACAGGGCTATTGATAAAAGAATCCCGGCAAAAGGAATTGCCGACCAGACAGGCAGTCTGGTGCCGATATCATGGACACCATGCGCTTGAGCAGCGGCCTCTGCGGAAAGAGCGGAATCCACACCGACGAAGTTTAGTACCACGCATATCAGAACAAATGTCAGAATGCTTAGCAAGCGTTCCCTCGGATTCCTCACAAATAAACTCCCCTGCCACACAAAAAAACAAGCCAAGAGATTTCGAATCCTCTTGGCTTCAATGTCTGAACCTCCAGATATCCGGATATACAAAAAGATTACGTGGGAGCAATGTTGCCGCTAGATTTTCTCTGCCACTTTAAGCCGTATGCTTGCTCTCTCCACGGCGTTCTTTACCTTCTCATAATCGGCATCGTCCTTGTTCATCCCGGCCAGTTTCGCTTCCGCCGATTCTTTGGCCTTCTGCGCTTCTTCCTTCAATATAGACTCAGCCTTATCGATTGATTCGACAATAACCGTTGCTTTGAGGTTTGTTATCTCCGCATATCCTTCGCCGGCAACATAATATGATTTCTTGTTGCCTTTCGTATAATTGAGCTCGCCGAATTTCACAGAACTCAAGAAGGGCGCGTGGCCGATCAATACTCCGAATTCTCCTTCACTCCCCGATAATGTCACCTCTTCGACAATATCGCTAAAGGCGAGCTCTTCAGGTGTCACTATTTCCAACATAAGTTCATCAGCCATCTAACAATCCTCCGGCTTAGTCTTCCGCAAGTTCAGCAGCCTTTTCCTTGACATCTTCTATTCCGCCGACCATGTAAAATGCCTGTTCGGGAAGATCATCGTGTATACCATCCAGGATCTCCCTGAACGCCTTCACAGTATCCTGCACCGTGACGAACTTACCTTCCGTGCCGGTAAACTGCGCGGCGACGAAGAAGGGCTGAGAAAGAAATCTCTGGATTTTCCTGGCTCTGCTGACCGTCAACCTGTCTTCCTCTGAAAGTTCATCCATTCCGAGAATAGCGATAATATCCTGAAGATCTTTGTATTTCTGAAGAATGATCTGGACATCCCGCGCCGTCTGATAGTGATCTTCACCCAGCACATTGGGGTCGAGGATTCGAGAGGTTGAATCGAGCGGATCGACAGCGGGATAGATTCCCAGTTCCGCGATAGGCCTTGAGAGGACCACCGTTCCGTCAAGGTGGGCAAATGTCGTCGCCGGAGCCGGGTCGGTCAAGTCATCCGCGGGGACATATACGCACTGGACCGCTGTAATGGAGCCCTTGTTTGTGGAGGTAATTCTTTCCTGAAGCTCCCCGAGGTCCGTTGCTAGAGTCGGCTGATATCCAACCGCCGAAGGCATTCTTCCCAGGAGAGCCGACACCTCTGATCCGGCCTGCGTAAATCTGAATATATTATCGACAAAGAGGAGCACGTCCTGACCCTCTTCGTCCCTGAAATGTTCAGCGACTGTCAGCGCCGTCAATGCCACCCTGGCTCTCGCTCCGGGAGGTTCCGTCATCTGGCCGTACACAAGGGCGGCTTTATCGATAACCCCGGATTCCTTCATTTCCAGGTAAAGATCGTTACCCTCTCTCGTCCGTTCGCCGACACCGCCAAAGACTGAGATACCTCCATGGTGCATGGCGATGTTATGAATCAGCTCCATCATAACAACCGTCTTTCCAACACCTGCTCCTCCGAACAACCCCATCTTTCCTCCACGGGGAAAGGGAACAAGCAGATCGATAACCTTTACACCTGTTTCAAGGACATGCACCGATGTATCCTGTTCGAGGAATGAAGGTGCGTCGCGGTGAATCGCAGACATGGTCTTTGTGTCGACCGCCCCCAGACCATCGACCGGTTTCCCGATAACATTGAGTATTCTCCCCAGACATGCCTCTCCAACAGGAACGGTGATGGGGGCACCTGTATTTTTTACTTCCATTCCCCTTACAAGACCATCCGTTATCTCCATGGCGATGCATCTGACCACGTTATCACCGAGGTGCTGGGCAACTTCCACAATAAGATTATCTTCTTCATCATCAATAGTCGGGTTCGTAATCGTTAAGGCATTCATGATGTTGGGAAGTTTTCCCTCTTCAAATTCCACATCGATTACAGGCCCAATTACCTGTACAATCTTTCCTGTATTCATCCCCATCTCCTTACGTAGTTTGTCCTGTTATGTGTTGCTACTTCCCTGCCGCCAATGCCTCTGTTCCGCCGACAATATCCATAAGTTCGGCGGTGATGGCCGCCTGACGCGCCCTGTTAAACTGCTGGGTCAGGGTCTGTATCATCTCTTCACAATTACTTGTCGCGTTGTCCATCGCAACCATTCTGGCACCATGCTCACCGGCCGACGTTTCCAAAAGCCCCTTGTAAATAAGCACCCTCAAATACATTGGAATAATATGGGCCAGAAGCTGTTCTTCCGAAGGCTCGTAGATATACTCAATCGTGGACTCGGGCTCCGAATCATCGGGACCGACGGTGGATGCCGGCAGCAGCCGGGTCATGACGGGCTTTTGCGAGGCGACGTTCCGGAATTCATTGTAGCAGAGGTAGAGTTCGTCATACTCTTCCGCAATGAAGGAGGGTACCGCATCCTCCGCAACTGCCGAAGCAAGGCTGATATCAAAATTGCCCAGTTTCTCTATATGCTCACCAACGATGTCTCCCTTTTTCCTGAAGAAATCTCGTCCCTTTTTGCCGACAACAATCAATGATACTTCCTGACCCTGGGCTGCCTTTTCCTTTATAAAGTTTTCAACTCGCTTTATGATATTCGTGTTGAACCCTCCACAGAGCCCCCTGTCCGACGTCATCATAATAAGTCTGATTTTATGTGGTTCACGCACGGCAAGCAAGGGGTTTGTTGCCGATTCCGCCCGGCCGGCCAGGCTGCCGAACAGATCCATAAGCTTATCCGCATACGGCCTGAATTTTTCCATTTTCAACTGTGCCGACTTTAATTTGGACGCCGCCACCATATTCATAGCCCGTGTGATCTGCCTGGTTTTATCTACGGCTACAGATTGTCTCTTAATATCTTTTAGCGATGCACCCATTAACAATTACTCCCCTGTATACTATCCGGATCACAATAGTAACCGGATATGAGGTCTTCCTACTCGGCGGTAAATACCGAATCGAACTCCGTCAGTATTTCTTTTATCCTGTTGTCCAGTTCCGGATTGAGTTCCTGCTTCTCATCTATCTCCTTCATCACATCCTGGTATTTTCCATCGACGAAGCTCAAGAGCTGTTTTTCATACTCTTTAATATTCTCTACAGAGTATTTGTCTATAAATCCACGGACACCCGCATACAGGACTATCACTTCCTGGGCGAGAGACATCGGCTGATACTGGGGCTGTTTGAGGATTTCCACAAGCCTGACCCCTCTCTCCAGCTGTGCCTGGGTCGCCTTATCGAGATCACTGCCGAACTGCGCGAAGGAAGCCAGTTCTCTGTACTGAGCCAGGTCGAGTTTCAGGGTACCGGCAACCTGCTTCATCGCCTTCACCTGTGCGGCGCCGCCAACCCGGGATACGGAGATACCGACATTAATGGCCGGCCTGACACCCGCATAGAACAGGTCCGGTTCAAGGAAAACCTGGCCGTCCGTAATGGAAATAACATTCGTGGGAATAAACGCGGAGACGTCCCCGGCCTGGGTCTCGATAATGGGGAGCGCCGTAAGCGAGCCTCCACCCAGTTTTTCGTTCACCCTGGCCGCCCGTTCCAAAAGCCTTGAATGGTTATAGAAAATATCTCCGGGATATGCCTCACGTCCCGGAGGTCTTCTCAGGAGAAGTGATATCTGCCTGTAGGCCACCGCCTGTTTGGAAAGATCGTCATATATGATCAAGGCATCCTGTCCGTTATCCCTGAAATATTCACCGATGCTGCAGCCGGCAAACGCGGCTATGTACTGAAGCGTCCCCGGATCACTGGCACATGCTGCAACGATACACGTATTACTCATTGCATCGTGTTTTCTCAGCACTTCCACAACCTGCGCCACCGTTGATTTTTTCTGTCCGATGGCAACGTAGATACATTTGATTCCCGTATCTTTCTGTCTGATAATAGCGTCGATACATATCGCTGTTTTACCGATCTGGCGATCTCCGATGATAAGCTCTCTCTGTCCCCTTCCGACAGGAGTCATGGCGTCAACAGCTTTCAGCCCGGTATAGACAGGCTGGTTAACAGGCTGCCTGTCGATAACACCCGGCGCGACCATCTCTATCCTGCTGTATGTTTCCGTCTCTATCGGGCCCTTCCCGTCAAGAGGTTCTCCTGTTGCATCAATAACACGTCCTAAAACCGCTTCTCCCACAGGGATCTGGGCTATCTTTCCGGTTCTCTTAACAAGATCACCCTCTTTAATGTGTATATCTTCTCCCAGAATAGCAACACCAACGTTGTCTCTTTCAAGGTTCAGCACCATTCCCAATATACCACCCGGAAACTCCAAAAGTTCCATGGCCATCGCATTTTCCACGCCATATACCCTGGCAATGCCATCACCAACCGACAGGACGGTACCAGTTTCACTGACATCCAGCTTTTTTTCATAATCCTTTATCTGTTTGGAAATTACTTGTGTTATTTCCTCTGCCCTGATTGCATCCATCCTTTACATCTCCTCCCTTATGAGTCCCCTTATGTTGTTCAGTTGAGTCTTCACACTGCCATCGTAAAGGGTGTCGCCGACCCCTATAACAATACCACCCAACAATGATGGATCCTCGTCAATAACCATCTCTACGTTTTTTCCGGTCAGGCCTTCCATCTGTTTTTTGATCCTCTCGGACAGTTCGCCAGACAATGGGAATGCCGTCTTTATTCCTACTCTTACCTTATTTAAAACCTCATCCATATAGATCTGATAACACTCCCTGATCTGCTCGAGAATGTCGACCCTTCTTTTATCCACCAGCAGCATCAGAAAATTCGACGTGGTGGCCGATATGCCGATCTTATCAATAATGGTTTCTATAACGGCCAATTTATCGGCATTGTCAAAAACAGGATTGGCAAAAAAGTCCGCTAAATCTTCGTTGTCCTTCAGTATCGAGGAAAATCCATTAAGCTCGTCATAAATGACCTCAATTTTATCTTCCTCCCGCGCTATATCAAACAACGCCCTGGCATATCTCTTTGCAATATCACTTCCAATCAATTTCGGCTCACCATCCTATCCAAGAAATCGTTAACCATTTTCTCGTGGTCTTTCTCTTTGATGTTCTTTTGTAAGATTTCCTCAGCCATCGAAATAGAGAGTCCTGCAGCCTCTGTCCTCAGCTGGTTAAGTGCCTTTTTAAATTCCTGATCCATTCTGGCCTTCGAATCTTCCTCCATTTTTTCGGCTGTCTTTTTAGCCTCTTCTATAATCTTCTCTTTCTCTGCAAGTCCCTGGGCCTTTATCATGTCGGAAATGTCCTGTATCTCCGCTGCGGCCTTGTCCAGCCTGGCGGAATGTTCCTCCAGCTTCTTTTCGGCTTCTTCTTTTGCCTTCACCGCTTCTTCCAGCGACACTTTGATCGACTCACGATTGTCGACAAAGAAATTTTTGATGGCCTTGGCGGTCAGTTTGTAAAGAACGATAACCAGTATGATAAAATTAAGAAATCTCCAGCCAAGATTGATAAGCTGTGCCTTGCCATGTTCCTCTCCATGGTGTTCCTTCTCGGCAACATCTTCCATGGCAATATCTTCGGCCTCTCTTTCCAGACCCTCCTTAATCACACCGTTGTGCAGGGCCTGCTCACTTTGCAAACCGCTCTCACCATTCCGGGCACTGTCCGCGACGGCGCCGCCGGCAAAAACCACCATTAATATCGAGAGTAAACCGAAAACAACTACAAGGCGCTTCATCTATATACCCCTTCCCAATACCTTCTCAGAGATTTCAGTAGCTATCGTTCTGGTTTGATCCCGCAGGACATCCCTGGCTTTATCCGTTTCATCCTGTAGCTTACCTTTAAATTCTCCCAGTTTTTCAGAAATTTCATCCCTGACTTTACCGATTATCGCTTTGCCCTCTTCCGATCCTTCTTCCTGGACTTTATCTCTCTCAACGGCGGCCCCGATTCTCGCCTGGCGTATCTTCTCCTCGTACTTGGCCATGTTATTCTCTATTGTTTCGTTGAGAGACTTCACCTCTTCATCTGATTCTTCAAGCTTTTTATTTCGTTTCTCGACTATTTTTAAGACAGGTTTGTAAAGGAAAAAATTCAGTATGAAGATCAACGCGATGAAATTGATCATTTGGATCCAGACTGTGAAATTCAGCTCTACCATTATTGCTCACCACCCCTTGATGTACGTATTATGTGAGAAATAGTTGAACGTTAAAACTGACAAACTCACAAAGGTCTCAGTACTGTGTCATTCCGGATAAAACGAAAAACCCTTTCGACATAACATGTTGAAAGTACAAGATCCTTCTATTGGGTGGAATAACAGATTTGATGAGTTTGACTTTTTACGACTGTGTTTAAAACGGCCTTGAAGAAACTCCCATCAAAACACTTCCCAAAACCGGAGAGTACTAACCACAACTGCAGAACCTTGTCAAGTTTTTTTGACAGGAGACCATGTTTTAATATGGCCATCATCAAATCATAAGGTATTCGGGACTTTATGATCTTTTTAGCGAAGATAACTTCTGTTATTCGCCCGTTTCGCTTACCGAATTCTGAATTTTTTCCTTACCCGACATTTGACAGGCGCCATCAATTATCGCGCCCTCTTTTACTTCAAGAATCGATGTTTTTATATTTCCCGAGATTTTTCCGGTAGATGAAACCTCCACTTTTTTCTTGATATCGAGATCACCCCTCACCTCTCCGGAGATAAGCATGTTGTCAACCGCAATGTTCGCTTCAATATAGGCGCCATCTCCTATAATCAGCGTTCCATTACCCAACACCTCACCCTTAAATTCTCCGTCAATTCTCACCAAACCGCTTAAAACAAGTTTCCCGCTAAATTCCGCTCCTTTACCCAAAAAAGCCTTCATATCGTCTCCGCCGCTTTCTTTCTTCATATGCATCATTCAAGATCTCCTCTCAGCGTCCCTTTCTAATCCAGACAGTCCGGATGTAAAAAGGCAGTGGTTAATTGTTACTATTTGATATTCCCGCAAGCTTTGCGCAAACGTTACCATAAAGAAAACCAATCAGCATGCCTGTCGGCTCTACAGAGCCTTTAATACTGAAGAATAAACCTCCTCATACTCACATTCATCAGCAGCCCCGCCCCTATCATCAAAACAATCATCGAAGATCCTCCGTAGCTCAAAAACGGAAGCGGTATTCCCACCACGGGGAATATACCGATCACCATACCGATGTTGATAAATATACCCCAGAATATAAGCATTGTTATTCCAAATGCTATCAATGCCCCGGGGAAATCCTTGGAGTTTCTCACGATTTTCAAACCCCACAGGATCAAAGCAAGAAATATGAACATCAGGACAAATACTCCTATAAAGCCCCATTCCTCGGCAAAGACGGAGAAGGCAAAGTCCGTCTGTTGCTCGGGCAAAAATCTCAGATGTGTCTGAGTCCCCTTCAGAATACCCTTCCCCCAGATGCCGCCGGAGCCAATGGCGATTATAGACTGTATAATATGATACCCGGCCCCGAGGGGATCCCGTTCGGGATTCAGGAAGGTAAGTATTCTCCCCCTCTGGTAATCCTTTAAGAAAAACCAGAACAGAGGTGTGAATACTATACCACTTGAGATAAAGCCTATAAGAAATTTCCTGCCGACACCGACAAAAGCCAGCATGCAGAAAGCCAGAATCGCCAGGAACAGTGCGGTGCCAAGATCCGGCTGCTTTACTATCAAAAAGAAGGGCACTCCCAGGATTACAAACAGCGTTGCCACATTGCCGAATCTATAGCCCCTCTCCATATTATCATTAAAAAATCGTGCCAGAACAATAACTATTGCCAGCTTCATCAATTCCGACGGCTGGAAGGAGAATCCCCATAGAAGCAGCCACCGCTGTGAACCGTGCGTGATATTCCCGTAAAAGAAAACCAGCAGAAGCAGTAAAACGGAGACCGCGTAAATAAAATAGGCATACCGTATAATAATATGATAATCCACACTGAAAGCGATAATCATCATAACAAGGCCCAGCAGTAGCCAGGATATCTGTTTTATGTAGAGAGATTCTCTGCCCGCACACATAGTATACCCTGAACTATAGAGATTCAAAATACCTATGCCGCTTATTAAGAGCACCAGCCCCAGGAGTATCCAGTCAAAATTGGCAAATAATCTGCGATCAATCTTCACGTTTTTCCCTTCTCTGCGTGAGAGTATCATATTCGTCGAGAATTCTGCGCGCAATAGGAGCGGAAACAGATCCACCATGACCACCATGCTCTACAATAACCAGTATCGCTATTGAAGGATCTTTGCACGGCGCAAAACAGACGAAGAGTGCATGGTCTCTGAATCTGTATTGTATATCATCCTCGGTATCATCTTCATCTTCCGGCATTTGTACGACTTGTGCGGTGCCGGTCTTACCGCAGACATCCTTTTCCCTTCTCTTTAAAGCCCAGCCCGTCCCATGAGCTTCATTCACCGCCCCCCAAAGAGCACTTTTCAATATTTCGATGTTTTTTCCGCTGACGGGGATTGTCCCCTCTTTCTCAGGAGAAAATTCTCTGACAGCCTGTCCGTCCGTCGTTTCAATCCTCTGTATAAGCAGAGGTTTATAGATGCTCCCGCCGTTGGCTATCGCGCAATATGCCCCGAGCAACTGCAACGGTGTCACAAGAGTAAACCCCTGACCGATTGACAGCGAGGTGGTTTCACCCTTCTGCCAGGGTTTTCCATACCGTCTCCGTTTCCACTCCTTTGTGGGAACCAGACCGCTTCTTTCTCCGGGGAGCGATATCCCGGTCTTATATCCGAACCCGAATTTTCCGGCATACTCCGCCAGCGTATCGACACCAAGCATCTCTCCCAGGTGATAGAAATAGACATCACATGACTCCACTATGGCGCGATGCAGGTTCAGAGTGCCATGTCCCTCTTTTTTCCAGCACCTGAACGTCCTGTCTCCCATCCTGTAGGTCCCGTCACAGGATATCTTTGTGTTCTCGGTTATCAAACCCTCTTCAAGGGCGGCAGCCGCGACAACCAGCTTATACGTCGAACCGGGAGGATATTGACCGGAAATCGCTCTGTTCTGTAAAGGGCACAGACTGTCTTCCCGCAGTTCCTTCCATATATCCCCCGGTATTCCGCGATTAAACAGATTGGGATCGAAAGACGGTTTGCTTATCATTGCCATAATTGAGCCGGTCCGGGGATCCATAACAATCGCCGTCCCCGCTTTCTCCTGAAAGGCGTCCCAGCAGATTTTCTGAAGATCCGAATCTATACTAAGGACGATGTTATACCCCGGAACAGGCTTGATCCCCCCTAATACGTTCAATCTCCTTCCGGCGGCATCCACCTCCACCTGTTCTCCACCGCTTTCACCTCTGAGATCTCCATCCAGAGATTTTTCAATCCCGTACTTCCCTACTATATCATCTGATCTGTAGCCGGAATAACGATCCCGCACCAGCTCAGAGTTGCTTATATTTCCCACATATCCAAGGATATGGGCCATCGTCTCTCCATATATATACTCCCTTACGGGGACAACATCGACAACCACACCCGGCAGATCAAGGGAGTTGGTTTCCACCGCCGCCAGTTTATCTCTGTCGATATTCTTGCAGATTCTGACAGGAACAAAAGGCCTTCCGGACTGAGAAGAAATTGTGTTATCGGACAGTGTATCCTCGCCCAGATCGCAAAGTTGTCCCAATTTCGTCAAAACGGATTGTATGTCTTTTGCGGCCTCCGGAATTATGGATATATCAAAGGATGATTGGTTGTCCACCAGGATATTCCCGCGAGCGTCCCTGATCAACCCCCTGAGGGGTTTTACCTCCTGGATACGAACCCGATTGTTTTTGGAACGTTCTCGTAATTCGTCCCCTCTGATCACCTGAATATACCATAATCTGGAACCCAGGAGAAAAAAAGCAAGAGACACCAGCCATATAACTACCTGGATCTTTCTTTTGAATTTCCCGGAATTATAACTGGTCAGATGTTTTTGCTTTCCAGACATTTAATAAAACCTCAAGACGATGAAACAGGGCAAAAAAAACAGGCGCGAAGACGCCGGCAACGACAGCCTGGAGAAGCGAAATAGGTACGATATGATGAAACACGGAAATATCATATAAAACTCTGTACATAAAGACTATCAGGGCTTTCTCAAAGAGAACACATATAAACGTAAAGCACATGGTAAAGACAATTCCCCTGGCGTATATCTTAAGCGAAACCGCTTTTGAAATAAAAAATATCAACACATAACAGAGCACAAAAACCCCCGGCACAACACCTGTAATACAATCCAGGAAAAATCCGAGGACAAACGACAGCGTGATCCCTCTTATGATACTCAGGTAAAATCCCGCGTATATAACCAATATCAACGATATCTCCAGACCCGTCTTTCCGAAAGGGAATATTTCGAAAACGTTAATCTGAATCGCCAGCAAGAACAAAGAAAGGACCGGCAAAAGGAGGTAATATATCATTTTCTATTTTCCGTATCCTTCAAAATAACAAGCACTTCTTCCATTCTTGCGATATCAACCGCTGGACGTACCGCGATCTTTTGAAACAAACCGGCTTCTCCCTTTTCCACTTCGACAACCTTCCCAACAAGCAATCCCCTGGGGAATATCCCGGCAAGGCCTGAAGATACAACCGTGTCTCCGGGTTTCACGTCTTCAGATCTTTGAATATATTTCAGCTCACATCCTGAATTGCCATATCCCCGGAGTATACCCTGACACCTGTTTCTCTGGATAAGAGAAGCGATGTTGCTGTTATAATCGATAAGGAGAAGTATCTTGGATGTATTCCATGAAGTGTCCATTACCCTGCCCACTATACCCCCGGTGCCCATCACGGGGAATCCTGTTTGTATTCCGTCAAGGGCACCCTTATCGATCAATACCGTTTTGAACACGGATGACCTGTTTTTTCCCACAACTCTCGCGGCAATTGTTGGAAACTTCAAATCGCTCTTTATATCCATGAGTTTTCTGAGTCTTGCACAAGCGAGTGTCATTTCACGATAATCACTTACCTCTCTCGCCAGAGATGCATTTTCCGCCTTTAATCTTTCATTTTCTGTTTGCGCTCCAACCAGCAGGACGTATTTTCTCCACACCCCGGTGACGGAACCGAAGACCGAATTAACCGCAGATTCCAGGGGAACCACCGCCTCCAGTACTACTTTTCTGAAAAGACTCATTTTTTCAGGTGATTTAAGATTAAAGGAAAAAATTACAAGAGAAATAATCGCAAGAATAACTACTACAGCAATGGTGGAATATTTTTTGGGAGATGTCATTTTTTACTATAACCCGGACACACGAAACCAAGAAGGCAATGATTAATTAAAAATGGTATTACGAAAACACAAAGACAAAACTATATCGTATCCACTCCGTCTGATGTTTTGTCACTTTTGCAAGCACTTTACAACGAGGAAAACAATTTGCTTCCTGTTCTTACAATGTTCACGTTCTCATAATCAGGTTTTTGTTTCCGGTTTTCCGCCTCCGCACCGCATCGGCGACGGAAAGCAGGGATTCCGGGAGAAGAGATGTTGTAATCCGGGGAATCGTTGACGGTTATAACTGGATTGTCACTTCTTTCAATATGTCCAGCTGGTCCAGGGCTTTGCCGGCGCCTCTGGCCACTGCGGAGAGAGGGTCATCCGCTATTGTTATGGGAAGTCCTGTTTCTTCCCTGAGAAGTATATCCAGATTCCTCAGTAGAGCACCACCACCCGCAAGCACTATCCCCCTGTCAACAATATCGCCTGCAAGTTCCGGCGGAGCATTTTCCAAGGCATTTTTTATCGCATCAATGATAACGCCTATCGGTTCCGACATCGCCTCCATTACTTCTTCGGAGTTTATCTCAACAATCTTGGGAATGCCTGATATAATATCTCTTCCCTTGACATCCACTGTTCTGATCTCATCCTCCGGATATGCACATCCGATAGTGATTTTTATCATTTCGCCCGATCGTTCGCCTATGAGAAGACTGTATTTTCTCTTCATATACTGAACGATAGCGCTATCTATCTTATCTCCCGCAACCCTGACGGAATTCGAATAGACAACACCGGCAAGTGAGATGACCGCCACTTCCGTAGTCCCTCCACCAATATCTACGACCATGGAACTGACAGGTTCCGTTACCGGAAGATCGGCCCCTATCGCAGCAGCCATAGGTTCCTCAATAAGATACACCTCTCGCGCGCCGGCCGATTCCGCGGTTTCCTTGACCGCTCTCCTCTCAACCGGAGTAATCCCCGATGGAATGGATATTATGATTCTCGGGCGTACAAAGGTTCTTCTGTTGTGTACATGGAGTATAAAATGACGCAACATCGCTTCCGTTATCTCGAAATCAGCTATCACGCCATCTTTCATGGGTCTTATAGCAACAATGTTTCCGGGGGTCTTGCCCAGCATCATCTTCGCGTCCGTTCCCACGGCAAGGACCTTTTTTACCCCCTTCAGATCCCTGTGTACGGCAACAACCGAGGGCTCATCCAAAACGATGCCTTTCCCCTTAACGTAAACCAGGGTGTTTGCAGTCCCCAGATCAATAGCCAGATCATTTGATATTACACCAAGAATATAATCAAATAGCACTCCCCTGCCCTCCCCCTGTTTGTCATGATTGGCTCCTCCCTATACAATATTTTGATAACCGAATCAATTAAAAATAACCGCCAGTTCCTTAATTGCGCGGTCCCGTCGTAATCATTTCTGCCCGCCTGTTCACCGTTCAGAAATGTATGACAAACTGCGGAATGATTCAATTGTCGGAATAATCGTTCTCCATTCTTCGGTTCGAAATTCCCGGCAACAGCTGTATGACATGTACGATTACAGAAAATAATTGCATTTTGAGAGTTACTATACTACTAATGCCACTCATAAAAATTGAAAGGTAGACAGTTACGATATGCTTCAATTGATGCGAAAACATGCCAGAAACTGGCTGATGAAGGTTATACTTGGTATCATTATTATCGTCTTTGTTTTTTACTTCGGCTCCATGCGGGGAAGGAAGATAACCGAGACTATCGCTGAGATTGACGGAATACGGATAGCACAGGCGGAATTCCAGAGAGAATATCAAAACCTGCTGGATTTCTACCTCCAGCGATACGACAACAATCTTACCGATGAAATGCTGAAGAAATTGAACGTGAAACAACAGGCGTTCGAACGGCTTATAAATCAGGCGGTCATCCTGTTAAAAGCCGACGAGTTGAAACTGGACGTAAGTGATGAAGAGCTCAAAGAATCCATCCTCTCGTATCCGGCTTTCCAGAAAAACGGTGTTTTTGACAACAACCTGTACCAGTGGGCTCTTCGGCATCAGAGACTGACACCCGAAGATTTTGAGGCCATTCAGGCACGGATGTTAAAAATAGAGAAGCTTGAAAAACTCATTAAAGAATCGGCAAAGGTATCCGACAAAGAAATACGCGACATCTACGATGCCCGGAACAGAAAGATCAATGTCAATTTCATAAAGATATCTACAGATACGGTCAATACCACGACCCGACCCTCCGAAGAAGAACTTGAAAAATATCTCGAAGAACACGGCGACGAATTCCGGGTTCCCCAGAAGGCAACGATCGAATATATTGTCTTTAAGGGTGAATCGTTCGCCACGACTGAAAACATATCGGACGAAGAGATAGAGAATTATTATGACTATCATGAAAACGAGTTCGAAGACAATGGAACAGTCAAACCGCTTCCGGAGGTACGAGATACGATCATATCCAGACTGAGAGCGATAAAGGGAATGGACACGGCTTTCAGGGAGGCGACACAGGCACACGACACAATCTACCAGGATGAAAATTTCCAGGAGTACGCCGGAAAACATTCTCTCCGCATAGAAACCTCGGAATTCTTCAGGGGTACACCCGTAACCGGTCAATTGGCCGACCTCCAGGAGCTGAGCGGATATGTATTCGGACTGGAAGAGGGTGATCTGGGCCATGTTTTCTCAGACAGCAAGGGACACTATGTCTTCAGGCTTGTGTCACTGAAACCGTCCTATATACCCGGACTCGGGGAGATCGCCGATACAGTCAGGAAGAGCTATATTGCAAGCGAATCCATAAAAGCAGCCCGGGGGAAAGCCAAAACCATACTCGACCGCCTGAAGACAGGAACGGACATCGCGAAGCTGTCAAGGGAAGAGGGCCTGAGAGTATCGGAAACCGGGTTATTCCTGCCGGGTCCCGACATACCGAAAATCGGATACTCCCCGGAGCTGACGGAAGTCCTCCTGACCATGTCAGAAAAGAACCCTCTGCCGGATAACGTATTCTTCATTGATGGAAATTATATTGTGGTAACGTTTAAGGAAGAGAGGGCGTTAGACGAGAAAGAATGGGAGGCAAACAAAGATTCCCTGAGAAATTATCTCCTGAGGCTGAAGCAAGAGCAATACTTTATGTCGTGGCTGGAAGGCACCAAGAAAAGAATGGCCGACAAAAAACGCTTGAAGATACTCAGGAGAGTGGAGGATCTTTAAATCGTTCACCCTGTTCTTTCGGGTATTTTGCCGCACAGCTTTCCTCTTATCCATCATCACGGATTGTTCGTCACCCGGCACGGAAAGCTTGAAAAATATACTTTGAGTGAATTTCTCAGGAACTTGTCTTGGAAAAGAGCAGACATGAACATCTTTGGACCGAATGAACTGTTGAAGAATGTAACCGACAGGAATCTCTGCACGGGATGTGGCGCGTGTGTTGATCTGTGCCCCTATTTTAAATCCTACAAAGGAAAAACAGCCATGCTGTTTTCCTGTACAATCCCCAGGGGAAGATGTTTTGCCTATTGTCCCCGGCTCGAAGTTGATCTTGATTACCTGTCCGAAGACTCTTTCGGAAAACCGTATGGCACTGATCCGCTGGGGTTCTACAGATCGATTGTCATATCCAGGGCCGGCGGGAAATTTACCGGGAATACATTCCAGGCCGGGGGGACAGCATCGGCACTGCTGTATTTCGCCCTGGAGAATGGCTATATCGACGGAGCAGTTCTTACCGGAAGAGATGGAATACTCCCGACACCCCGTATTGTAACCCACCCGGAAGATGTGCTTTCCTGCGCCCTCTCCAAATATACCGCCGCCCCCACACTTTCCGCGGTAAACAGGGCGCTGTCGGAAGGATTGAAAAAGATAGGAGTTGTGTCAACTCCATGCCAGACCCTTTCAACAGCCCTCATGCGAACAAATCCCCTGGAGGAAAATGAGTTCACCGATCCCTTCGGCCTGGTCGTCGGTATCTTCTGTACCTGGGCACTCGATTTCAGAGTCTTCGAGCCGTTCATGGCATCACGCGTTGATATCAACACCATAACGAAAACAGATATTCCTCCGCCGCCTGCCGAAGTTATGGAGATCCATACAAACGGGGGTGAAGCGCTTTCGATCCCCCTGGATGAAATACGAGCGCTGGTTCCCGATGCCTGCCTGTACTGTATGGACATGACGGCGGAATTTTCCGATATATCGGTCGGTGTGCTGGAGGATGACCCCGGGGGAAACACGCTTATCATACGAACGGAACGGGGAGAAATGATCGTTGATGAAGCCGTAAAGAAAGGATATCTGGTGGTTGACGATATGCCGGAGAGAAATCTGATGCACCTGAAAGATGCAGCCGGCAGCAAAAAGAGGCAAGCGCTGAAAAAGGCATACGAAGCCGGCATGGTAAACACCTCGGAGGACACAATATCCTATCTCAGGCTTCATACCGAAACGCTCGAAAAAATCATTAGCCGGGAATGAGGAACCAGTATGTCGTATCTGATCGAGAATCGAAATACCGATTATCTGCTCATGGGAAATGAGGCGATTGCCCGGGGCGCCCTGGAGGGGGGCGTTCACGTTGTTTCTGGATACCCCGGGACACCGTCGTCTGAAATTCTCGAGTCCCTTTCGGAAGTCGCAACGGAACGCAACCTGTATGTGGAATGGTCGATCAACGAGAAAGTGGCCCTGGAGGTCGCCTCTGCCGCCTCATTTGCCGGACTTCGCTCGATGTGCGTCATGAAACAGAACGGCGTAAATGTGGCGTCCGATTTTCTGCTGCACCTCGCAAGCTCCGGCACGCGCGGTGGAATGATCCTGGTCGCCTGTGACGACCCGGGAGCGCTCTCCAGCGTAAATGAAGGGGAATCCAGACCATTTGCCCGACTTGTAGAGATACCCCTCCTTGAACCGGGAGATTTTCAGGAAGCAAAAGACTTGACAAAATGGGCCTTTGAGCTTTCCGAAGAGATCAGGAATCTCGTTATGATACGCAGTGTAACACGAATGTCGCACGCCAGCGGGAATGTCAGATACGGAGAACTCCCTCATACCCACGCGAAGGCCGACTACCGGTTCGACGGACCGCTTACCGATCCCGAAACCGGACCGGTGATCAGTATGATCGTCGGGGTCTCGGAACTTCAGCACGGGCCGCAGCAGGAAAAGATACGAAAGGCGGCGGCGATATTCGAAGAGTGTCCCTTTAACACCTACGAAGGGCCTGAAAAACCGGATCTGCTGATCATCACCAGCAGCGCATGCACCCTCTACAGCAAAGAAGCAATACGCCTCCTGGATATGAAGGAGACAGTCGGAATCTTAAAGCTGGCAACAACCTGGCCCCTTCCGCCGCGACTTATCAAAAAACATCTGTGCAGCGCAGAGAAGATTCTCGTGGTGGAGGAGGTCCTTCCCATACTTGAAGAAAACATAAAGGTTCTCGCAGCGGAAATGGTACACGAGACAGGACCTGTAATATTCTACGGAAAGAATTCCGGGCATATTCCCTCCGTAGGAGAGTTGAATACGGATATCGTTATATCGGCCCTCTCCGCCATTTTCGATATTCGGCATGAGGTCGTGTCAGAATCATTCGCAAAAAAGGCCGTGGCGCTTCTCGAACACAAGGCACCCGTCCGAGGCCTGACCATGTGCCCGGGCTGTCCTCACAGGGCATCGCTCTGGTCCATACACAACGTGCTGGAGATGGACGGAAGAGAGGGATTTGTCTGCGGAGATATCGGCTGTTATGTCGCAGGCCTCTGGCCGGGAGGGTTCAACACAATAAAAACACTGCACTCAATGGGATCGGGAAGCGGCGTTGCCAGCGGGTTCGGGAAATTAAAGCAATTCGGAATGGATCAGCCGGTAGTTGCCGTATGCGGCGATTCGACATTCTTCCACGCGGCGATGCCGGCCCTTGCCAACGCAATTCATAACAATTCCCCCTTTACCATGATCATATTAGATAATCGCGGCACGGCGATGACGGGATTTCAGCCCCACCCCGGGATACCGGTAAACGCCGGGGGAGAAACGGTGCCGTCGCTCGAAATAGCCGATATATGCGGCGCAATGGGTGCGAAGGTCGAGATACGAAATCCTTTTGATCTTGAAGAAACACAAAAAACCCTTCACCATCTGATAGAATATGAAGAGGGAACAAAGGTTCTGATACTCCGTCAGGCATGCGCTCTCAGCCCCGAACGAAAGGATAAACCAGAATACAAAATGGTGGTTGATGAGGAGATCTGCATCGGAGAAAACTGCGGATGTAACCGCATCTGCACACGCATCTTCGGCTGCCCGGGACTGCTGTGGGACAGGGAAAAGGGCGTCAGCAAAATCAACGATATCATGTGCGCGGGGTGCGGCGTGTGCGCCGATATCTGTCCGGCCGGTGCCATAAAGAAAAAAGAGGTGGTATAGCATGGCAGAAGACCTGCTGAAAGATCCGTATAATATAATAATAACCGGCGTCGGCGGACAGGGAAACGTAATGTCTTCCCGAATCCTGGGAAACATGCTGGTCGGCAGGGGATATTACGTCACGATAGGAGAGACATTCGGGGCATCGCAGCGCGGGGGATCCGTCATGAGTCATATAAGGGTATCCGAAAAATCTATCTGGAGTCCCCAGATACCCGAATACGGGGCCGATGTGATAATCGCCATCGAACCTGTCGAGGCGATTCGGGTGCTTGCCCGGTACGGAAATCCGAACGTAAAGATCCTGTGCAACTCTCATCCCGTCTATCCGGCAAGTGTTATCCGCGGAGAGATTGACTATCCCTCACCTGAAACGATAGAAAGCTCCGTCAGAGATCTGGCACCGGATGCGTTATTTACAGATGCAACGGAGATAGCGGTCGGCCTCGGCAATCCCATACTGGCCGGGATCGTGCTGCTGGGGGCGATATGCAGGACAGGCATCTTTTCTCTCGACAGAAACGACCTTCATAAAGCAATTACACAGAGGCTGGAACAGGAGCAGGTCAAACTGAATATGGCGGCGTTCGATGCGGGGTTCCGGCTGCCGGGCGACTGACGATTTTTCGAGCGGGGTTACCGTGGCAGCGGCGGTCATATTCGGCAATTTTATCATGATTTCCCGGTATCCGCCCCGGCCGCCGATCGTCCTGCAAGCCATCCGGTGGAAAACGCACCCTGAAGATTGTACCCTCCCGTATCGGCGTTTATGTCCATCACCTCACCGGTAAAATAGAGCCCGTCGACCAGATACGATGCCATCGTTCGCGGATCTATTTCTCCCGTGTCGACCCCGCCGGCGGTTATAATAGCCTCGGAGAGGGGACGTGTCCCGGTTATCTCCAGCGAAAAATCCTTAAGCCACTTTCTCAGGACACCTCTCTCACGAGCGGTAATCTGGTGTCCCTGTTTTTCAGGGGATATTCCCGTAAGCGCCATGCAGACGGGTATCAGCTTCCCCGGGAGCAGGTCCTTCAGCAACCTCCGGAACGCACGCTTTCCGTGCGTGTCAAAATCCCGCAGCAAGCGCTCATCGAGTGTTCGTTCATCAAGGCCGGGCTTGAGATCGATTGAGATGACCACCCTCTTCTTCATATTCAGGGCGTCCGTCACCGCGCCGCTCAGGGTAAGAATCACCGGCCCGGAAATCCCGAAATGAGTGAAAAGCATTTCTCCGAACGCTTCTCCCTGTTTCTTTCCTTCGACCAGCACCCTGACGTTCACGTTACGAATACTGAGACCCTGCATACGCGGCGCTATATCACCGGCGGTCTCCAGAGGAATCAGCGCGGGGCGAGGCGGCACTATCGAATGTCCCGCGGACCTGGCCAGGCGGTATCCTTCGCCGGTTGATCCGGTGGCCGGATACGACATCCCTCCCGTCGCGATAATGACCGCATCGGCACGATATGTTTCTCCCGCAGAATCACGCACACCGAGAACCTTTCGTTCCTCGATGAGCAGACTTTCCACAGATACCTTATGCCGTACCTTCACTCCCCGTTTGCGTATCCATTTTGTCAACGCATCCACGACATCCCGGGCCTGTCCGCTTTCCGGGAACACGCGTCCCCCGCGTTCGACAACAAGCGATACTCCCAGCTCTTCGAAAAACGCCATCAGTTCGTCATTTGAGAAGCGGTAGAATGCCTGCCTGAGGAAGGTGCCCCCCGGACCGAAGTGCGCGATAAAATCGGGGGGCGGAGCCACGTTGGTGAGGTTACAACGGCCCTTCCCCGTAATCCCGAGTTTACGCCCCGGACGGTGCATTTTTTCAAGAAGCAGCGTTTCCGCACCCATTGCGGCTGCCTGCCCCGAGGCCATCATGCCGGACGCTCCGCCACCGATTACAATAACAGTACGTTTTGTCATCTCAGATCATTAAGTTAAGCGGCTCTATAAACTTCGGATCTTCTTTTTTCATGATCTCGATAATGTGTTTATGGAGTCTTTTCTTGTGCTGTTCGAATATCGACCGTTTCTTACTGAATGTGGAAGCAAAGTCCTTTGCCTCTTTCAGAAGCGTCTCGGCATTGCCGCACGCCTTTACAATCACGTGAGCCGATTCCAGCTCGTCCGCCGTCGCCTTTTTCCCGCTGTATACAAGCTCTTCGAGCTTGTGATAGGGAATGGCCTTTCTCAGGATGGCAAGCATGGACGGCAGAAAGGGGATTCCTATATCGACCTCCGGGAAACAGAAATATCCCCTGTCGGACTTCATGAATCTGAAATCGCACGCACAGGCTAGGATGGCTCCGTCACCGAAGGCATGACCGTTTATTGAAGCAATGACGGGCATCGGAAAGGAGAGAATCCGGGTGAATATAGCGTTCAGGCCGTACATGAAATCCTTGATCGACTGCATTTCATTATTGTTCATGGCGCCCAGGATCCATTCAACATCAATACCCTGGGACCAGTTTTTCTGGTCACCCGATGTGATCACTACGGAGGAAACGGCCTCGTCACCTTCAATCTCGTCGAACGCGCCCAGGATAGCCCTGTTGAAATCGGGATTGTGCCTGTTCTCTCCATTACTCATGGTGATGATTGCGACCTCCCCATCCTTCTTCCATGATAGGATCGCCATATCTGCTCCTCCTCTCTTTTTTGTTGTTCAGAGTGACGCTTCACACGCTCTACGGACCGTTACGGTTCGATCTCCGGACAGGCCTGTCTGCAGCCTCCCGGTCTCTCAGTGCGCTTCATTCCAGTTTTTCCCGGAAGCTATCTCGACCCTTATGGGAATCTTCAAGGTTATGACATTCTCCATCTCGAATGTCACGATCTCCATAACCTCTTCCCTTTCACCCACAGGAACGTCAAATACCAGCTCATCGTGTACCTGCATTATCATGGACGATGAGAATTTCTTTTCCTGAACACGGGAGGATATATTCAGCATCGCCACCTTGATAAGGTCGGCCGCGGTACCCTGTATCGGCGTGTTGACGGCCATTCTTTCCGCAAACTGGCGAACCTGTGCGTTGCTGCTGCTTATCTCCGGTATGTATCGCCTTCGGTTCAAAAGTGTGGTGACGTATCCCCGTTCTCTCGCCGTATCGAGTATCTCTTCTATAAATGTGCGCACCCCGGAAAACCGGGAGAAATATCCGTCGATATACTCCTTCGCCTTCTTCTGGCTGATACCCAGTTCCCTGGCAAGGCCGAAGGGACTCATTCCATAGATAACACCGAAGTTTATAACCTTCGCCTGTCTGCGCATCTCCTCGCTGACCATCCCGGGAAATACCCCGAAAATCTCGGAAGCCGTTCGTGTATGTATATCTTCTCCGGATTCAAAGGCATCGATAAGCTGTCTGTCACCTGACAGGTGAGCCAGGATGCGAAGCTCTATCTGAGAATAATCGGCCGATACTATCTCACACCCCTCGGAAGCGATAAAAGCCTGGCGTATCCTTTTTCCTTCCTGCGTTCGTATCGGTATGTTCTGGAGATTAGGGTTGCTGCTGGAAAGTCTTCCCGTCGCCGTCACCGTCTGGTTATATGATGTATGTACCCTGCCCGTATCCGGATTGACAAGCGCGGGAAGGGCGTCAACATACGTGGATTTGAGCTTTGCCAGGCTCCGGTATGCAAGTATCTCCGCCGGAAGTTCATACGACCTCGCAAGATTGGTAAGCACATCAACATCAGTCGAATAACCGGCCTTGGTCTTTTTCCCCCTGGGAAGACCGAGTTTTTCAAAGAGAATCTTCTGGAGTTGCTTGGGGGAATTGATATTGAATTCCTCTCCTGCGAGCCGGTATATTGTTTCTTCTGACGCCCCCAGCAGTTCCCCGAGCTGGATCGACAGTTCCTTCAGAAGCGTATAATCGAGGAGCACTCCCCGCCTCTCCATGGTGGCGAGCACTTCGACAAGCGGCATTTCCACGTTGCGGAAAAGATCGCCCAGCCCTGCATTTTCCATCTCGCCGTCCAGAACGGGGACGAGAGCGGAGATGGAATCGGCCCTGCAGCAGGCGTACTGCGCGGCATCGTTCAACGAAACAGTCTGAAAGGGAATCGCTTTCACCCCGCTCCCCATCAGATCCTTGGGAGAAGGGATAATGCGACCGAGATGATCCTGAACGATATCTGCAATCTCATACCCGCGCCGGGAAGGGTTGAGAATATACGAGGCCACCATTACGTCATACAGTTCCCCCTTCAGCGTGATTCCCTTTCGTGAGAGAATCAGTGATACCCTTTTCAGATTATGACCGTATTTCTTAAGATCGCTCTCCGAGAAAACCGGTTTCAGCTTTTTCATCACACCATCCATGTCAAGCTGCTCCGGCGCCACCTCATTCGTGTGAGCGAGGGGAATATACGAGGCCCGGCCGCGGCCCGTACAGACCGCCACTCCGATAATTGCCGCCCTCATCGGCTCATCCGCCGTTGCCATCAGATCGAAGTAACATTCTCCGGACCGCCGGACTTCATCCAGCAGATTGTCAAGTTCTTCCTCTCGGGTTATTAAACGGTAATCCGCCTTATCCATCCTGTCTTTTATCCCGAGTTTCGAAATGAGAGCGGGAAACTCGAACTCCCAGAAAATTTTCTTCAGTTTTTCCGCATCGGGCTCCCCGAATCGCAGATTCTCAAGATCGGCTTCTACCGGCACATCTGTCCTTATGGTAACGAGATCCTTGCTCATTCGTGCCTGATCGGCAAATGTATGCAGTTTTTCACTCAGGCTCTTACCTGTGATCTTTCCGGCATTTTCAAGAACACCCTCCAGCGAACCGAACTCCCGCACCAGTTTGAGAGCCGTCTTTTCACCCACACCGGGAACACCGGGAACATTATCAGACTTGTCTCCTGCAAGGCCCAGTATATCGATCACCCGGTCGGGCTCCACACCGAAACGCCCCTTTACGCCATCCACGTCATACGATATATCCCGCATGGTATCCACCACCAGGACATTGTCAGAAACGAGCTGCATCAAATCCTTGTCACCGGAGGCGATTATCACTTTCATCCCTTCCCGTTCACATTTTTTTGAAAGGGTCCCTATGATATCGTCCGCCTCTATCCCCTGTTCTTCCAGGACTTTCATGGAAAATCCACGGACGATATCCTTGATATGAGGGATCTGCGGGCGAAGTTCGTCGGGCATCGTGCTACGATTCGCCTTGTATTGATCGTATGATTCGTGTCTGAAGGTCGGGCCTTTCGCGTCGAACACAACGGCGATGTAATCGGGTGTCCAATCGCGGAGCAATTTTATGAGCATATTGGTAAAACCATAGATCGCATTGGTGGGAAATCCCCTGGAATTCGAGAGCCCCCGGATCGCGTAAAACGCCCGATACACATAATTTGTTCCGTCGATAAGCAACACCATCTTTTTTGGTTCCTTTTGCGGCATTTTCACGATCCTCGGCAATCCTTTCTAGTACCCCTCGGGATTCTGTAACTGCCAGCGCCAGGCGTCGATGCACATATCGTTCAGGTTTCTCTTCGCCGACCAGTCCATTTCATCTCTCGCCTTCGAGGCGTCTGCATAGCATTGAGCGATATCGCCCGGGCGCCGTTTCACTATAGTATACGGTATGCTGTGGCCGGAGGCATCCTTGAATGCCCTGACAATATCCAGAACGCTGTATCCAACACCGGTACCGAGATTGTAGGTGAAGATACCGGGACCGGCTTCCAATCGTTCCAGCGCCTTCAGATGACCATCAGCAAGATCCATGACATGAATATAATCCCTGACACCGGTCCCGTCAGGTGTGGGATAGTCGCCTCCGAATACAGAGAGTGCTTCGCGCCTGCCGACCGCTACCTGCGTTATGTACGGAAAGAGGTTATTCGGTATACCGATGGGATCTTCACCGATCATGCCGCCGGGATGGGCACCTACCGGATTAAAGTACCGAAGCAGGGCTATATTCCACTCTTCCCCGGAAGCGCAGATATCGCGAAGAATTTCTTCAATCATGAGCTTTGAACGCCCGTATGGATTTGTGGGCGCCAGGGGAAAATCCTCACGTATCGGAACCGTACGGGGATCCCCGTACACGGTGGCGGAAGAGCTGAAGACCATCTCCCTGACGCCGTGTTCACGCATAACCTCACAGAGGTGAAGCGTTCCCGTAACGTTGTTGTGATAGTAACGGAGGGGCGTGGCCACGGACTCACCTACCGCCTTCAACCCCGCGAAGTGAATCACGGAATCGATCGACGCCCCTTCGAACACCCGGTTCAGCGAGCTTTTATCGAGCAGGTCCGCCTCGTGGAACACGAGGGTCTTGCCGGCGATCCGCTGCACCCGTTCCAGGGATTCCTTCTTGCTGTTCGCAAGGTTATCGACAACGACAACATCGTACCCCGCCTCAAGCAGCACCAGGCAAGTATGACTGCCGATATACCCGGCACCGCCCGTCACTAATATTCTTTTACCGCCCATATTTCGACCTCCCGTGATGAACACTAACACATTTTTAAAGAATAAAACAACACAGCAACTCAGGGTTTCGAAAAACCGATTCGCGCTTCAGTTCACTATTGACAGGGTGTATACAGTTCCATATACTTTCCCGGACGGAAATACGGCGCACGGAGGAATTTGACCGACATGAAACAGTATTTCTCATTCATCGCAAAGGCCGGGTTTCTCCCTTTGCTTCTCATCCTGTCATGCACTTCCGCAACCCTCTACACGATCAACATGAATTACACGCCGTCCGAAACCGTATCGACCGGGAGCGGCGGCATGGAGAATATCAGGTTTACGGTAGCCGAGTTCATCGATTCACGAAACATGGAGGACAGGATGATGATAGGCAGTGTGGTATCGGGTGACGGCGCAATAACGCCTGTTACGCCGAAACACCTGAAACCGGTGGACGCGGTTACTTCCGGTGTCAGAAAATGTCTCTCCGCCGCGGGATACTCACTCTCTCCCGAAATACCCGTATGGAACCCCGGCAACAATTCGATCGGGGAACAGCCCGGCGACATACTGATAGGCGGTACAATCGACACGCTCGAAGTCCTCTGCAGGAAAGACGTCATAAAAAAACACTATCAGGCGAATGTAAAACTAAGCATCGTTTTCGCGGATGTGCGCACCTCGCGCATCTTTCACAAAATAGAGACCGAAGCAAGCCCGTCGCTCGTACATATACAATTTTCCGAGGAGATACTGGAAGAGCAGATCAACAAGGCCCTCTCTGCTTCGATTGAACAGGTATTCGGGGACAAAGAGAAGATGCGGAAAATCGTAAAAGAGATACCTGAAAAGTAGCCAGGCGTTAAAGCTCTCATCTTTCCAGCGGATTATACGGTCAAATGGCAGGCACTTTTGCACAGGTATCCGAATGATGCCGTATGGTGTATGCAATACTCTCTGATACCCATGCGAAAATTGAGGAGAATATCCTTCGATAAAAATACAAAAAAAACTTGACTTACATAAAAAACGTTATAGTATGCAAGTGTTTGAGAAAGTGTCTTTGCTGACTCTGGGTCACGGAGACACAAGAAAGGTAGGATTGATTCACTATAAAGTATGAAGTTTTTATTTTTCGGTTCCTTTTTATGTGTAGGCGATCCTGCTTTGGAAAAATCGGGAAAGGAGGATTGCCGTAATGCCTGAGGGTACCGTGAAGTGGTTTAATTCAAGCAAAGGATTTGGTTTCATCGAAAACGATGAAGGGGGAGACGTATTTGTTCATTACAGTGCTATTCAATCAGAAGGTTTCAGAACACTGGAAGAAAACCAGCGCGTGACTTTTGACATTGAGCAGGGGGATAAAGGCCCCGCGGCTGCTAATGTCAAAGTTATATAAGAATTTATTCTAACAGAAAAAGGCACTCTGCGACTATATATCCGGAGTGCCTTTTTTATTGCCTCGACATTCCCACATAGTACCTTGAATTTCATACCTTTAAAACTCTTGACTATTACCGTTATAGTGTTACCATTTTACTATGCGTGGCTATCTTTGCAATAGGAAGGAGAGGAGAAATGCGAGAATATACACCTATCATTATCGTGTTGCTTTTTACTGTTCTCGGATGTTCCGGCATTACCGTCAGTCAGGACTATGACCCGGCAAACGATTTCTCAGGTCTTAAAACATATGCATGGCAATCTGAAACCCAGGCAAAAACAGATGACATACGGGTTGACAACCCCCTGCTCAACACCCGTATCCGTACGGCAGTCGACCGTTCCATTTCACGAAAAAATTACCAAAAGATCTCCGATGGCACACCCGATTTCTATGTGAGATACCAATACACGATCCTCAGAAGAATTGGTTCGGAGGACGTTAGCACCGGAATCGGGTTCGGGATTGGAGGCTTCGGGCACCGTAGCGGTGTTGCCGGCGGTATCGGTATCGGCACCGGCAGTGAAATCAGCGAATACGATGAAGGCATGCTGGTAATTGATTTCATCGATGCCGATAATGGTGCCCTCATATGGCGTGGAACAGGCACACGCCGGTTATCGGCGCAGCCGGACCCGGAAAAGACAATCGCGGAGATCAACAAAACCGTCGATGAAATCATCGCTCAGTTCCCGCCGCATTAAAAAAATACGAGTGTTTTTAGGCTTTTCCGTCCCCGCAATCTCCGTGTGCAGACGGTATGGCATCCTGCCTCCGGATCCACAGGCGGGTTTTTCTCCTTGACATGTCCTCTCATTATTTTTAATATTGATCTTAACAAAAGTAGCATTTCCGGAAAACCTTACCAAAGGAGGTGAAACATGTCTGAGAATGTTTATAAGTTCATCGAGTTGGTCGGGACAAGCGCGGTCTCCTGGGAGGATGCTGCTAAACAAGCCGTAGAAACGGCAGGCAAAACTCTCACAGGATTGAGAGTTGCCGAAATCATTAAGCTCGATATGACCGTTGAAGATGGGAAAGTGGAGAACTACAGGACGAGGGTAAGCGTATCGTTTAAACTGGAAGATTGATCTCGAAGAGACACAAAGCTGTCTCAATATCCACGCAGAAATGAATCCGATGCACTAAGGGGACGAAGAAGAACGTCATATGTGCCCAGCCTTTTAATGTGAAGGAGATTTCCCCTTATCTCCTTTACAGCACTATTTGAACGACAACCAAGACCACCGGTAAAACAACGTCTCTCTGCCGAGAACAAGGAGGTATGCTGTCGCGCGATCGGCAGGTGTTGCATCATCATTCCCCGTACCATTCACATCAACTCCCCGAATTGATGTCAGGTCCTTCTCAGGGTGTGCCGCACCCGCACTGCTACGATACCGGATTGGAGAATCATTTTCACAGGTAACAATAATAACGGGTGCCGATATCCGATGATGCGAAAAATGTCGGCCTTCGGTGCATTGAACAAAAACCTGATTTCCCCCAGGCTGCGGACCGTTCCGGAAAATCACCACGGTTAACCGGGCCATGATTCTCATAGTATTTGAATCATCCTTGTGATAGAAATATACATATTTTTCAGAAACAGATGAAGGAGCATCAAAAATCGAAAAGACATTACATAAAGACGGCCGGAAACCTGTTATACAATACCCCTGCAGATGGTCCTATAAAGTAATCGGTTGCGACAGTGGAGCGATAAAGAACGCTGCGGAGAAAATAGTCAAAGAATATGATTATACCATCGCACCATCCAATATCAGCAAAACCGGCAGATATCACAGCCTCAACCTTGAGGTGCTCGTTGATAACGATGAGCAGCGCACGGGGATCTATACCATGCTGAAAAGCCATCCCGCGGTTAAAATAGTCTTGTAAATGATCAAAGAAAACCCGGAGAAAAAGCCAATAGAAACTGACCGGTGTAGTACAGGGGTAACCCTATAAGTCGATTGGAGAATTCCTGTTTTATAAATCGGTTTCTCGCCACGAAAAGATCTGAAAAACAAAACAGGAGCGCCCCGGCAAACACCATAATCCTCCCGGACCCGGCCAGATGATAATTCATGAAAACCGACCACGCCCCAGTTACCATAACGGAAATAACGATCAGGTACAGGATAACCGGCACCTTCATGCGACCAAGAAAGATTCTAAGTTGAAAATAAACCATGATACCGATGGCGGCGATTACCATAAATCCCATTCCCGTCCATCGGCCGATCTTCGCCACGCAGTAAAAACCGATGATATACAGCAGGTGTCCGGCCAGAAAAGCCATGAGCCCCGCAAGAAACATCCTCTCTTGGGGAAGGGCAAGAAAAATATCTCCCAGCAGACAGAAAACCAGCCCGGCAAGGAGAAATTCGTAGTATCCGCCAATACTGTGCGGCTGAATAAGGACCGTAATGACAAACAGGGAGGAAAGAGCTGCCTTGGTCGGCAGGACACTGTACCGATTGTCCCCCTGTATGTAACAGAGAAGCAGGACAAGCAGAAACACCCCCGCAAGGATTATCGCAATGGTGAGCATGGCACTACTCAATCTTCCGGCGAATCGACAACACGTCGATATGCATCCGGATCGGTATCCGCTTCCGTGTTTATGATAAGTATTCGGGCGTTCTCAGGCAGATGCAATTTTGTACTCAGAAAATCGGGGCTCTCTTCACAAAGCGCGATAAGCGCGGCAAGCCCCGCGGCGCCCGATTCTCCGGACACGATCCCCTCCGCGGCGAGATACCGCATAGCCTCCTCTGCCCAGTGGTCCTCCATCGAAACATAGAGGTCGAAACGGCCGTAAACATCGGGCCACGCGGTCAGTGACGGAGTCCCGCAATCAAGCCCTGCCATGATGGTGCGTTCCCCACAAGTGACGGTCCGGGGCACGCCGTTTCCTGCAACTGCGGACCGGAAGAGACAATCAGCGGTCCGCGGTTCCGCACAGACCAGCCGCACACCATCCGACGGATCGTTAAAAAACAGTGCCGCCGCTGAGGCGAACGCACCCACACCCGCCTGTATAAAAACAATATCGGGGTGTCTCTCTCCCCTCTCCTTAAGCTGACCGGAAATCTCACTGAATATGGTCAGATATCCTTGCTGAATATAACGCGGGATTATTGTATAACCGGGATACGCGGTATCGGCTATAATCAAGCGGTCGCTTTTCGCTTCATCAGCAGCGCATCGTACCGCTTCATCGTAACCACCATCCACTCCGACAACCCGGGCACCCTCCGACTCTATCGCAGCGATACGGGCCGGCACAATACCCCGGGGCACATAAACAACCGACGGTATTTCGAGTAACCGGGCAATCCAAGCCACGGCCCGACCGTGATTGCCATCGGTGGCGCAGGATAGCGTCAAACCATCTGCCAGCTCGCGACCTTTTTCCCCAATAAACTCTTCCGGCTCAAGACGACCGTTGCTTTTTTCACGCAGTACGCGGTACACGGCATAGGATGCCCCAAGCGCCTTGAACGCCTTCAGGCCGAAACGGATCCCTTCGTCTTTTAACAACACGCGCCCAATCCCAAGGCTGCCCGCGATTCCGTCCATTGATATAAGAGGCGTTTGCAGGTAGCCGGGAAGAGCGCGGTGAACCCTCAGAACATCGTTAAGCGTACTACCCTGATATCCCTGGATCTTTGAAGAATTACTATTCTGAAAAAGTTCCACGTCCCCTTACCTCCACCGTATAAAAATACTGTTTCTATTGTATCGTATATGGTATTCGGTGTAAAAACATCAGGAGAAAGGATATACCACATGCTCGCAGTAGAGAACAGCGTATTGATTCTAATCGATGCTCAGGAAAGGCTTGTGCGTGTCATGTACGAAAGAGATTCTCTTGTCAAAAATCTTCAGAAACTGATCAGGGGAACCCGGATTCTGGACATTCCAATGATTGTCACAGAGCAGGACCCTGATAAACTGGGTGTCACAATCCCGGAAATAGCGTCCCTGACAACACCCGTCAGGCCTGTCCACAAATCAAGCTTCAGCTGCTGTAACACAGAACTCTTTATGGAGGAACTGAATCGCGCGAAACGCGAAAAGATCATAATCGCCGGGGTTGAAGCACACGTATGCGTCTACCAGACAGTTGTCGATCTGCTTCGCAAAGGGTACGAGGTATACATAGTAACCGACTGCACATCATCGAGGAGAGCGGATAACAAAACTCTCGCCATCGAGCGGATGAGGGACGAAGGAGCAAAACTGACGGGTACCGAGATGGTGCTTTTTGAACTGCTGAAGTTCGCGAGAGGAGAGAGATTCAGAGAAATTTCCCGGCTGGTCAAATAAAAACCCGCGACGGCGAGACAATCCGGCATCGGTCTCGGCCATCGCGGGAATAGTGGAACCGCCATACCTTTCCGGGGCGGTTTAATATTTCATATATTCTTGCGGGGTATTCTCCGCTATATACTTGACGGCATTGTACATACAGGTTCTTATCGCTTTCTCCATGGGGGTCTTGGCAAAACCGCCCAGGCCGCCTGCCATACCCATACCGCCGCCGAATCCTCCCAGAAAACCGCCGAGGTTTACATCTTTGGCTTCGCCTTCAACGCGTGTCGCCGCGAGAACTTCCGACGTGTGGGTGTCGACAATTCGTATGTCCATGGCCATAGAGGATTTTTTCATGGCACCCTTGATACCACCAAAGATGGCGCCTGCTTTACCGAGAATACCGGTGCCCAGGCCTCCTCCGGTGCCCGACGTGGCGGGGTCCCACCCGGTAATCGCACCCATGATAAGGAGATCGGCTCCTTTGATTCCACCCTTCTGGATACCGCTTTTATCCGCGTATCCCTGCTGACTCAGAGACATTTCCTGTTTAAGGGCTCCAAGATTCTGCCGTTCCAAAACACGGTATCGTTTGCTTTGCACCATAGCGGTCGTCAGCATGTCTCGCAGTCCCGTACTGTATCCGGCATGCGTGGAACTGGAAATCGCTATGTCCTGTTGCCCAATTCCCGAAATGGTTGTCGTACTTCCGCTCCCCCCGACTTTCCATTCAAAATTGGCAACCGCGACCTTTGCTTTTGGTCCGCTGTATGGAGGAAGCTGCATTGCCTCTCCGGTATCTGTCTTGGCAGTGGGCTCAACCATTTTCTCCATACACCCGGCAGTCATAAGAACCGCCAGAACACACAAACCGACTATCCATATTCTTCTATTCATAAAAAAAGTCCCCCTCTTGATTACATTTAGCTCTAAATCCTGTTAACAAGTTCACGGCTACCTGAATTCGACCATGGTTTTAGTATGGTGCCGAAGCCGAGATTTGAACTCGGACAGGCCTGCGCCCACTAGACCCTGAACCTAGCGCGTCTACCAATTCCGCCACTTCGGCACCGAAAAACTCTGTCGTGTTTATACTTACACGCCCAAATATTGTCAAGAGAAATTCCCCTTGAAAATAACGGTATACATGTTATCGTGCATATGCTGAAAGCGATATGGCTTTACCTGAAGAAAATGTAACGGAATGGGTTATGGAGATTATACGAGACATTGACAACATCCCGGAAGATTTTACGGGCGGGGTAATTACAATCGGCAATTTCGACGGCGTACACCTCGGACACAGGGAGATATTCAGAAAGATTGTAGAAGAAGCCGAAAGAAGGAATACGAAATCAGCGGTTATCACCTTTGATCCGCACCCGCAAAAGGTGATGCATCCCGAAAAAAGACCCTTCTTTCTTCTGACCCCCCTGAATGAGAAACTGGACCTCATCAGTTCCTGTGGTGTCGACGCGGTTATCCTGATCACATTTTCCGCGGAGTTTGCAAGGGTTACAGCCGAAGAATTTGTCGAAGATATCCTGTGGGGAAAGCTCCGCCTGAGCAAACTCTTCGTCGGGTATGATTATGTGTTTGGAAAGGGAAGGAGCGGAAACGCGCAATGCCTGAAGGCATACGGGAAGAGATTTGGTTTTCAGGTGGAAGAAATAGGGGCGGTAAAAAGAAGCGGCATGATTTCAAGCAGCACCAACATACGTCTCTCAATACTCGATGGAAATGTCAAACTTGCCTCGGAGATGCTGGGAAAACCCTATAACGTGAGCGGCACTGTTGTAAAAGGATACAAGCGCGGAACCGACATAGGGTACCCCACGGCCAATATACAATCTGAAAAGGTAATCCCCGCTACGGGTGTTTATGCCATTCTTGCAGAGCTTGAAGGAATCAGGCATCAAGGTGTCATCAATATCGGGAGCAACCCTACTTTCGGCAACAAAGAGATTTCAGCGGAGGTACATCTGCTCGACTTTAAAGGTGACATATACGGAAAGACCATCACAATACTCTTTATCGACAGGCTCCGTGATGAAATACAATTCAAAGGCCCGGAAGAGCTCGCACGGCAGATAAAGAAAGATATCGAACAAGCGCGGAAAATCCTGTCAGCCGGTGCAGCAGACACTTCAATGTGAATGAAAGATGAAGGTAAAACATCTGCACGACTGGAATGTCAGTTACAAAAGAGCCAGAGAGATACAGAGGGAACTCCAAACCAGGCTCATCCTTCACGACGAAGATCTTCCCGATACGATCCAAACAATAGCCGGCGCCGATATCTCATATTCGAGAAACAGCAATCTCTTTTTCGCGGTCGTCGTAATCCTTAAATTTCCAACGATGGAAATCATTGAGCAGCAATCATCCTGCAGAACAGTCGATTTCCCCTATATCCCCGGTTTACTCACCTTCAGGGAAGGACCGGTACTTCTGGAGACCTTCAGCAAGCTGCACTCCATTCCGGACGTCATCATCTTTGACGGGCACGGGATCTCTCATCCGAGAGGTATGGGCCTCGCATCTCATATGGGTTTGTTTCTCAATATACCATCCATAGGATGCGCGAAAACAAGACTCGTCGGATCATACAATGAGACGGGAGATGAGCCGGGCAGTCACTCTTCCCTTGTCTATGACGACGAAATACGGGGCGCCGTTCTCCGGACAAAGAAGAATGTGAAGCCCGTCTTTGTATCACAGGGGCACAAGATAGGACTGGAGAGAGCCATAGAAATAATACTGTTGTGCTGCAAGGGCTATCGCTTGCCCGAACCCACACGAAACGCGCATCTGGCTGTCAACAGGATACGGATGGGACAGGGCCGTGAAGACAGGTGAGATTCTAATCCTTTGTAAGAAAATGCGGTACAGGCACATCGTTATTCGGGGTTTAATCCAGCCCCGACCCTGTTAATATCGGACATCAGCAATATTCTGAAGACCATCGATACCCCATTCTTTTAATCCCTGCTGAAACGAACATTATAGATGTAGCTTTCCGCCGTGCTCTTTGTGTGATGAGAATTGATATATAAAACGACCCCCTCGATGTCGCGCGGTGTACCGCCGTCAATATCGGGAAACAGTTTTTCATAATCATCCTCAAGGTTTCTCTTCTCATAATACCATGTATTCAACATATCATTCTTGTTCCTGAGAACGATATATCGTACCTTTCCCGCCAGGGGTTGCTGACTTGTAACTACTGTATCTTTCGGGCATTCCGTTCCCCAGATATACCCAATTACAGGGGTATTCAGTTTCGCGGGCCACCCGTCGGGCTTAAACGCGACATATACCTGAATAGCCTGGTCATCGGCATCGGCTTTTCTGACATCCGCCCCTGCGGGCAGTTTTGCAACTTTCCATTCCCAGTTAAGGAAAGGATATTCTTTTATTTTCAGGCTCTTTCCTCTTTTTATACCAAAAGATGAATCGCCGTTACTTTTCATATGCAAAACATATCTGTTACCGTTTCGTTCAAGATCAAGATCGGCCGTCCCCTCCTTCTCGATCAATTCCCACCCTTCAGGGGCGCCCTTTTCCATCTCTCCCGAATCAAATCCTGCAATGATCAGACCTCCATTCCCGCCGGCCACAACAGCCCCCGGTAAAGGCACGATAAAGATCATCATACACAAAAACAACAAAACGAATCTAACATTCCTCATAACGTACTCATTCCTTTTTGCTCATAAAGACCCATGATATCTGTCCGGGTAAAGATGGACTCCACCCTCTCTACATGCTGTAGTATGTTTTCTCTTCCATTCTCTTCTTCCCGATCAATCAGCGTTATCACACGATCAACGATAAGCCCCGCTTCTTGTGCTTTTTCAACGGCAATTATGGTGGACATTCCCGTGGTAATAACATCGTCCAGAACGGCTACTTTCTCCCCCTCCTGCACATTTCCTTCTATCGCGCTTCTCGTACCGTGACCCTTTACATCTTTTCTCACGATGAAGGATTTTACAGGGTGACCCCTCTGATACGATATGACAGCGACCGCATTGGCAATCGGATCCGCTCCCAGTGTAAGTCCTCCAACCGCGGAGACCTCGGAATCTTCAATCATATCAAATATAATATTCCCTATCAGATTCATTCCTTCCGGATCAAGAGTGGTGGGTTTGCAGTTAAAATAAAAGGTGCTCTGTTTCCCGGAGGCTAACGTAAAAGGCGGATTGTCACTGTAACGGAAAGTACGTTCCACTATCATATCCGCAAGCCTTGCCTTCATTTCGCTATGGTTCATTTCAAATCAACTCCTTGCCTATTCATTGTTTTGCTGTGTTCTCTCTTCAATCTCGCGGTCAAGCTCCGTCACTCTTCTCATAATATAATCCGGATCCAGTCGCTGGGTTTCATGATACTCGGCTACCGCCATATCCGCCCATCCCCTTTTATCATAGTACAGGCCCAGCATAAAATGCGTTTCCGGATTGTCGGGGTCTATCGTCAGGGCTTTCTCTGTTTGCTTTATTGCCTGATCGAGATTGCCCGCACCATAATATGCCCTCCCTAGGTAAAATCGGGTATCACGATTGAAGCAATTTATCCTGAGCGCAAGCAGCAGAATCCTGCGTGCCTTGTCAAACTCTCTGAGGTTTGTATACGCAATCCCCAGCCCCACGACAACGCGCTCATCATACGGCCTTATTTTTCGTGCCTTTACATAACAAGAGACAGCCTCTTTGAAATTTTTCTTTTTGGAATAATTTGCGGCCAGATTAGAGAGTGCCTCGAAATAACTCGAACGGATCTTTATGGACTTTTCATACTCCCGGATCGCACCGTCTGTATCACCCTTTATATCGTATATCCTGCCAAGGAAAAAATGATCCTTGCTGTCGATGGAGCAATTCTCCACGGCTTTTTCGTAATATTGCACCGCCTCTTCACGGTCTCCTCTTTTAAAGGATATCTCGCCAAGACCGGCATACGCGGAATAGTATTCCGGATAGATTTCAATTGCCTTTTTATAAAAGACAATGGCCTCATCTCCTGATTCCTTCAGCCTGTATGCCTCGGCCAGCTTGTAATAGTACTTGGCGACTTTCGGATTAGCCCTGATAGCCTTTTTATATTTATCGATCGCCCTGTCATATTTCTTGCTGGAAAAATATTTGTTGCCCTGGGTAAAATATGTCTTTGATGAAACACAATATGCCTCTGCCGTAAAAAACAACAAGACAGATAAAAACAGCGTAACAACTGTAATTGCCTTGCAAAAGATCCGGTGATTGTGTTCCGCTGAGCGGGTTGTAAAACGTGTCATCCTTTTTTTATCAACTCTCTGTCAAGAGGTAATCCCTCCCAGGCAGCCTTTATTATCATCAGAAAATCTTCATAGTCGCATTCTTCCGGATTATAAAATATCGATCCGTCATCAAGCGCCGCCATGGCAATATCTTCAAGCCTTTCTCTCGGCACCATCCGTTTCCCATCCCTGTCTTTGACTTCCTCGAAGAAGCGGGCATGCGCACCCTCCGTGGCGTCATGTATGTCCCGGTTCATTTTTCGGATATAGGCAATTGTCCCCTCCGCTCTCAGGTGTTTTGGAGTGCCGGCACACACTTCAACTCCCGCCAGCGGCAAGAGAAGCTCACCCGTAAAGTGAGCGTTCTTGTGCATATTGTACTCCAGGCCATATGGAAGCAGTATGGACATGCACACCCCGTGGGGAACACCACATACCGAACCTGTCGCGTGTCCGAGGGTATGCACCACGCCAACCATGGAATTGGAAAATGCAGCCCCGGCCAGTGTGGCTCCATTCGCCAGGGCAAGACGTCCCTCTCTGTCGGAGGGGTTTTTTATCACCTTTAACAGATTATCACTGATGAGGCTGATAGCGGCCATCGCGTTGGCATCGCTCATTGGATTCTTTGCCAGACCGGTATAGGCCTCAACGGCATGTGCCATGGCATCCATGGCGGTCGACGCCGTAATAGCCGGTGGAAGCGTCAGCGTCATACGCGAATCCAGGATGGCGACATCGGGCAGGAGAAAATAGCTTACAAATGCCATCTTCAGATTTCTCTCGTGATCCTTTACCACGGCAACCAGCGTAACCTCCGAACCGGTTCCCGACGTGGTCGGTATCACAACAAGCGGTCGCAAGGCTCTCTTCAATGCGCCCGCGCCGCTGAACTTCATCAGGTCATCCGCATTCTCTGAGACAACGATATTTACTCCCTTGGCTGTGTCCATAACCGAACCGCCCCCCACCGCAATAATGGAATCACAGTTCTTATCCCGGTACAGATTCGCCAGCTGGTTGACAACCTGCAGAGATGAATCCTGCGGCACATCATCCGTTATGGCTCCTATGGTAACACCGTCCTGTATGGCACTGGTAACAATATCAACCAGTCCGGCGGCGGAAACACCCTTATCGGTGATAATTAACGGTCTGCCGGCATCTAACTGCGCGAGTGCTTCGGGAATTTTTTCAAGCGCGTCATGGCCCGCGATTATCTTGACTCTACAGCAAAACTCATAATATTCAGGTAGATACATCGGCCTGCTCCTTAACCGCCCGGATTCACCGCTCAAGACTGGCTGCTCAGCGGCGAACAGTCTTTACGCGTGAATAGCGATCTTCTATCGATAACACATCTGTTCTGTTTTAATCGTAACTGTACCCCATCAAGGAACGGTGATCAAAAAAACATAACCGGCTTGCCCTCCCAGGCATGCTCCAGGATTACCATACAATCGTTCATGGTAAACCGGTCATTCCCGTTACCGACAGCTGTTCCGGCTATACCCTGCAGGACATCCTTCGAAATACCAGCCTCTTTCAGTGTCAGGGGAATAACGCCCCTGGTGATATCGTGTATATCATGCTGCATATCGTGGATAAAATTGATTGCCTTTCTCGCTCTCAGGTTTTTCGCCGTGCCGGCATATATCTCCGGACCGGCGATGGGCAGAAGCATGTCAGACATGTGATATCCCTCTCTGTCAATAGTATATTCCAGCGCATATGGGAGCAGAATTCCAATACATATTCCATACGAATATCGTGAGACATCACCCGCGGCCCATCCCAGTTCGTGAATTATTCCCCGTGGAACATTTGAAAAGGCAATCCCTGCCATACCGGCGGCATTGACCAGCGCAAGGCGACCCTTTTTATCGCCGGCCCTGATCACGTTGACAAGATTCTCCCCGATAAACTGCATGGCGGGATAGGCATATGTATCTGTCATCGGGTTCTTCTCCGGGCACACGTACGCCTCTGCAGAGTGGGCAAGAGCGATCATCGATGTGGAAATGACCACATTCGCCTTCTCAGATGTGATCATACGCGGGTCAATCACCACGAGATCGGGCATCAGGAAACCGGAGAAAAAGGTCATATCTTCCAGGGCGGCATACGCGGATGTCTCAAACCCCGTCCCGGAAGCGGTGGGGACAAAGACAAAGGGATTGAGAGGATGTGTTATCAAATCATTCCCGGCAACCTCTTTAAGATCCTCGGGCTTTCCCGACACAACGATGTTAAGCGCCTTGGCCGTCTCTACCACGCCCCCTTCACCGACCGCGATAATTGAATCACATCCGGTATCCCGGTAGATGCTCATGAGCCTCCTGACAAGTCTGAGGTCGGGAGTCCGGGGAATGTTGCCAAAAATGCTCATTGTCATCCCCGAATCCTTGAAGGCACCCGTTATTTTTCGTATCAGACCCTTTTGAGTGACATCCTTGTCGGTAAGAATAAGCGGCTTTCCGGCGTTCAGATCGGCAAGTTCAACGGGCAGGTGTTCCAACGCCTTGTTGCCTGAATTTATCTTTACCGGACACCGGAATTCGTAATTGTCCGGGAAGAACATGGTGCGTGCTCCTTTCAATGTCCATGGTTCAATTGTGAGTCCGTTTTTATCGTTGTTACCCTTCTGCTCGAGCCCCCGACATCCTGAACCAACCTATATCATTAATACCCCACTATCGAACGAAAATATATTCGAATCCGGCCGACATATTTCCGGCCGAAGGACCATACGGGATACCGTTTCACCGCAAAGACAGCAATACATTTCGGGAGGAGGTACACCTCCCCTATGTCAAGGACACGGACAATCGCGCAGGCGTGGGGAACCTCCCCGTCGACAATAATTCGGTCCCGGGCCGTCGCGACAGCAGTGCTTTCCTGAAAGGTGAACATTAGAATGGCAGCTTCAAGACTCTTAATTTTCATAGTAAGATCGATGCGTCTGTTGCCCGGCTTCCATCCCAGATATTTTACACGTCCTTTTTTGTTTTTACCGATAATCATATATGGACCGTTCGGTAAAACTCCAAGACAGAATGTGAACCCCTCCGGGAGTTTTTCAAACTCACTCTTTACCTGCTTGTCAACTCTGGACGCCGCCTGAATAGCCCTGCCGACAAACCACAGCATTACAGCTACATATGCTTTTTTAAATGGTTTATTTCCCGAAGTCAGTTCTTTAAAGTCGCTCATGATCTTTTCCTCTCCGATAGTCTCTCGGACGGGCAGGTTTTCCATCACGGAGACGGAAACAGCCTTCTCCCAAAAATCATCGTCCAATACCACGGACAACCCTTGATTGAATAAGATACACCCTTTTGCTCGAAAAGCAAACATCTACGGAAACACGAAAGACTGTGTTTAATTTCGCGTTTTTTTCGTGATTTCGTGAATGTTCTTTACGCTTTATGATATTTCTCGCTATGTACGTGAACCGCACACGCAGCTAAAAACGCTGTGACACGGCGGAGGTAAACGAGATTATTACGCTTTCATGGTAATCGCTCCCACCGGACATTCAGAGGCACAGAAACCACATCCGATACACGCCTTCTCTTTATCCATATAGGGATAGCTGTGCGGATCACGGGGCATTGCCTCTGACAGGGAAAGACATCCCACGGGACACGCGTCTATACATATCACACATGCCATGCACTTCTTCCGGTTGAAAACGGGTTTCTCCCACCGGGACCGCTTTATCATTTCGGATACGATACCGAACCCATCCTCTACTGCTCCTCTGGGACATATTCTGCCACACGCCCCGCATTCTATGCAGAGAGCGCCCTCTATCACATGAAGCTCTCCCCTCTCGCCATGAATGGCATCTGTGGGACATATTTTCGCACACGCCCCGCATCCATCGCATGCATCGGTTATTCGATAGGCCATCCCCTTCTCTCCATATCCCGGATTACCGTACGTCTATGCCAAGCCTCTTCATACATTCAGCGCCCGGTCTTCCCGTCTCGGCGTCCCAGCCAAATTGTTTCCAGTATCCTTTCATCATCGCGTCGATATCGACTGTTCTGCCCTTATTCGCACCACCCGACAGGGGGGGGGTTCCAACGGCACGGCCACTTATCTTAAAATCAACCGGCTCTATACCATGCCTGATATTGAACCCCTGCTTCAATGTCTGCACGCGCTCGCCGATCTCCATATACTCTTCCGGTGTTCTGTTCCACCCCGTTGCAGCGTTCAACCAATCGAAAACCGGTATCCTGTTCGTGCCCAGAAAAGAACCGAACATACAGATTCCGGCACCGTTTAACACATTCACGAATTTACTGCATGCCGCTCCGATAACAGCCTTTTCTTCATTCACCGCATACTTGCTCCCCTTGAAATAGAGCGATCCCACTTTCGGCAATCCCTTCACTTTTTTCCACAGCTTGAACATTTCATAGTAAAGTCCCGATCCTATCGTATGTCTTCCCGGTGTCGGCTCGACGCTGTAATGAAGAGCGAAACCCGGATCATTTCTCCCGTCATGCATTGCCAGATCCTGTCCTCCGGCATGTATCGTGAACCGCTCCGAACTTCTCCCAAGCTTACGGGCGGCTATCCGTGAACCGTCAGCCAGGATATCTCCGATCCCCTCCCTCTTTATCATCTTATTTATAAGGGCGGCCAGGGCATCGGCGTTTCCCCATGTGAGATCTAGACCATCGGTGTCCTCCTTTGTAAGTATCCCTTCTTCATAACATTCAATGGCGAAAGCGGCGGCGGCCCCTGCTGATATTGTATCCATTCCGGCCCTGTTGAGAACTTCATTGAGATGAAAGATAGTGTTCACGTCTTCATTCATACACAGCCCGCCGAGGGCAAGGACCGTCTCATATTCAGGCTTATGGGTTTCGCTGTATCTCCCGCTTATCGAACAGATTCCACCGCACCCCAACGGACATGAATAACAATGATACTTGACTGTTTCACAATCCGTGAATACATCCGGATTGGTATTCATGGATTTTTTGCGTCCGAAATCCTTATTGTGCCCTTTCCAGTTTTTTATCGGGGCATCCCCCATTTCAACAGACATCTGGTTCATGCTTGCCGTGCCCCATTTTCGCAACAGTATTTTGTAGAGCATACCATCCTGGGCAAGGACCACGGGCATGATTCTCATCAACGCGCCGACATACGATGTCAGCGATCCGGGTATGAAGGGGGGCTGAAATTGAACCCACTTATTGCATTTCCTGCTTAATTTCTTTATCTTTTCCCGGTTGTGAACGGGAATCCTCTTCGACCCTTCAAGAACCAGGGCCTTCACTCGTTTCGATCCCATTACGGCGCCGAGACCCGATCTGGCAGCCATCCGTCCCTTGTCATTGGATATGCCCGATATCAATGACATCTTTTCGCCGGAAGGACCGATAAGGGCAACCCGGGCATTTGCGGACGTTTCTTCCAGCAGCATTGTTTCGGCTTCCACCGTGTCCCTGCCCCATATATGAGAGGCATCGCGAAGCCGGGCTTTTCCATTTTTGATGTGAAGGTACACCGGTTTATCGCTTGTTCCTCGTAAAAATATGCCGTCATATCCACACCGTTTTATGGCGGGCGAGAAATTCCCGCCGCAGTTCGCGTCGCCCCACCCGCCGGTCAGGGGAGATTTTGCCGCGACCATCCATCTCCCTGCAAAGAGGCTCCCCGTACCGGTCAGAAGGCCGGATACGAATCCCAGGATATTATCGGGACCAAGGGGATCAGCGTCAGGGGGTATTCTGCTGTAAAGGAGATAGGCGGCAAGTCCCGTCCCGGATAAATAGTTCTCATATACAGCGTCCGGTACGGTTTCCTCTTGTATCTCCCCCGCACTCAGGTCGACCGTTAAGATCGTGCCCATGTACCCTTTATTCATAAAAGCCCTCCTTACACACCGGAAACCACCGCAAGACAAACCAAGAAGAAGATGTGACCCATGGATATGTCGCCTGTCATTTATCGACACCTCGCATGAGGAAAATTTATAGAATATGACAAAGATAAGTCAAGGAAAACTTGCCCCCTGTTCTTATCGCTGCAAATATTCGACACTACCACCAGAAAAGACATTTTATTGGTAGAATTTTCTGATAATCTATAGTAATATAAAAATTTTATTAATAAAATCTTCTAAAGAAAGAGACGGTCATGAGATTTGACATAGCAAAGAGCGGAACAGGGATAGCCTACGAGATACGTAATATCGTAAATATAGCAGAAAAGCTCAAGGAATATGGCGTTGATGTTACCTGGGAAAATATCGGAGACCCCGTAGAAAAGGGAGAGAAGATTCCCGAGTGGATGAAGGATACGCTTACCGACATCATAAAGGATGACAGATCCTACGGCTATTCTCCGACCAGGGGTATGGAACAAACCAGGGAATTTATTGCGGAAGAGGTCAATAAGAGGGGGAAATACAAGCTTGGCAAAGAGGATATTATCTTTTTCAACGGCCTTGGCGATGCGATTGCGCGGGCATACAGTTCCATACGAGTCGATGCCCGTATTATAATGCCGGAACCGACATATTCCACGCATCTCCTTGCGGAGATTCATCATGCCTCGTTTCCGCCAAACACCTACAGAATGAATCCGTACCACAACTGGCACCCGGATATCGCGGAGCTGGAACGAAAGGTGAAAAGCCATAATACCATCGTCGGCGCCCTTGTTATCAATCCCGACAATCCGACCGGATTCGTCTACCCGGAAGAGAGTCTCAGGAAGATTGTCAAAATCGCGAAAGAGTACGATCTCTTCCTCGTGTTCGATGAAACCTACCGGAATATCCTGTACAATAACTGCAAGACACTTCCCCTTTCGGACATCATCGAAGATGTCCCCGGCATCAGCATGAAGGGTATCTCGAAGGAATTTCCATGGCCCGGATCGAGGTGCGGATGGATAGAGGTATACAACGCAGACAAGGATGAAACCTTCTCACGATACATAGACGCCATATTGACACAGAAGATGGCCGAGGTCTGCTCCACGACGCTGCCCCAGATATCTATTCCGAGAATTATGACCCATCCCGAATATCAGACATATCTGGACAGCAGGGTCAAGCACTATGAAAAGCTTTCCAACATAGCATACAATGTCCTGAAGAATGTTCCCTATATCGTGGTAAACAGGACGAACGGCGCCTTTTACATGACTATCGTATTTAACGAGGCGGTTCTTAACGACAGACAGCATTTACATATAAAGAAGGCTCCGGTAAGAACGTTCGTGGAGGAGATAGCGAATACCAATATAGAAAATGACAAGCGGTTTGTATATTATCTCCTTGGATCGACCGGGATATGCGTAGTGCCGTTGACATCATTCTTTACCGCGCTGCCGGGCTTCAGACTGACCCTGCTGGAAAAAGATGAAGTCAAGTTTGAGAAAACGATAAACACACTGGCAAAAAGAATCGTCGAATACGTTGAATCTTCAAAGTAGAGATACCTGTATTCTCCTTTCTTGCCTTTTGTTACAAAAGCAACAACTATGAGTATTGACAAATCACAGGCTGTTATAGCCTCAATGTTCGACAGAATCGCGTCCACATACGATCTGCTCAACTTCACCCTTTCGCTCTCCATGGACAGACGCTGGAGAAAGGCCGTTATATCGTCCCTTAACATTACAAAGGGTGACAGGGTGCTTGACATAGCAACCGGCACCGGAGATATGGCGGCCCTTGTCTTCAGAACAAGCGGATGTACGGTCACCGGCATGGATATATCCCCCAAAATGCTGGAAATCGCCGCCCGAAAAAACAAACAGTACCGCGGACGGTTATTGCTGACTGCCGGCGACGCCCTCGCCATGCCCTTCCCGGACGAAACCTTTGACCACGCGATGACAGCCTTTGGAATGCGGAATATGCCCGATCTCCATGCCTTCCTGAATGAAGCCTTCAGGGTGCTGAAAGGCGGAGGCGCGATGGCGGTACTTGAACTCTCGGTGCCCTCTTCCCCTCCCTGGCGATGGGTGTATCTTGCCTATTTCAAGGCCATCCTTCCTTTCTTTGGTGGACTTGTGTCGGGAGATTTTAAGGCCTACCGGTATCTTCGGGATTCAGTAATGGGGTTCCCCCCTCCCGTTGCACTTGAACGTCTGATGAAAGAGAGCGGGTTTGAAGTTATACAGTCATCATCTCTGTTTTTCGAGATCGCGCACCTCTATCTCCTGAGAAAGATACCCGCCGGTAACTAAAAACCGTTCAATCGGACATATCGGGATCAGGATTCTTGAAGAATACAGTATGCAATCTGCTGATAACCGGAGAAACATCGGATTCGTCAACCACGAATGTTACGCTGATCGCCGACATTCCCTGCGCAATCATGTAAATATTTACATCTTCAAGATTTTGAAATACGGTCGGCGCAAAATCGCGCGTGGTCCGGATATTTTCACCAACCAGAGAAACCGTCGCCTTTCTCTCTGAAACAGTCACGTCCCCGCACTGTGTCAGTTCACCTGTCAGGTGCTCCATGTCCTCTGAAGAATCGACCGCTACCGCAACCCCTGTACCGGAAGTTGCAGCGGCACGCGGTACAATCCCCTCTCTGTCAAGGATATCGAAAACCGACCGTAGAAAACCCGCAGGGGCCCTGTGAGAATCCTGCGTGATAGTGACGATTGATACGGATACATTGTAGGCGATTGATATAACGATGTCTTTCTCGTTTTTCGTGCGTGCCTGTATTGTCGTCCCCCCGGCATCCGGCTCCCTCGAGTTGTAGATGTTCACCGGAATATTCTTCCGGCGTGCCGGTTCGATCGTCCCGGGGTGCAAAACCTTCGCACCGGAAAAAGTCAGTTCCGAGGCCTCTTCAAAAGAGATATTTCTGACGGTACGTGCTCCCGCGAAGATACGCGGATCGGCCGTCATGATACCATTAACATCTTTCCATATCTCGATACCGGAAACGTCAAGGGCGGCACCTACAAGCGCGGCGGTAAAGTCCGAACCTTCAAATCCCAGGGTTGTCGTGTCTCCCCTTCGCGTGGAGCCGATAAATCCCTGTATGACAGGAACGTAACCGGACGAGACCGAGGGAGTTACTTTCTCCGCAATAGCCCGGCAGGCAAGCTCATCGACCGGCCGTGCACGGGTAAATCGTTCATCCGTAATAATGAAATCCCGCGCGTCCATCCACCGTGCATTAATACCATGTGCCGTAAGGGCGGCAGCGATAATAGTGGTTGCCGCCAGCTCTCCATACGAAAGGATCCTGTCCTGACTGCGCGGGGTCAGTTCACGCAGGACAGAGAGGCCGTCCATTAATAGCCGGAGGTCCTCGAAATATCTCTCAAGAACTCTCCGTGCATCGCTGTGTTCGAAATCAGGTATGAGTCCTCGCGCCATATCTGAATGATATCCATGAATTCCATCCAGGAGCAGCCGGGCCTTTTCATCCTTCCCATCCGCCGAGAGTCTCGCAATCTCCAGCAGCTTTCGCGTCGTCTTGCCCATCGCCGAGTTGACTACTACGGGCTGCCTCTCGATTCGTGAATCTATTATCTTCAGAACCCTCTCAACAGAGGGGATATCTTCAATCGAAGTGCCTCCGAATTTCATCACAATCATGGCTTCCCTCCACACCTCCGGGAACACAAAGCAATCTCTTTTGAATTGCTATCCGGCCGGCCTGATTATTCTTTCAGATCATGGCTTCATCGAGCGGGCATTACCTCTTCAGCAAACAGATCATAGTCATCCGCCGATACTATGCGGCAGTTCACAATCTCGCCGATCGCTCTTTCCCCTGCCTGCACATAGGTAATTCCGTCTATGTCGGGCGACTGTCTCTGTGCTCTTCCGATATAGTCATACTCCGGAAGATCCGACTCCTCTTCTATGAGTATCTCCATTGTGGAGCCAACGAGCAGTTGATTGATTTCATGGGAAATCACTGCCTGTTCCTCCATTATGCTCCCCCTTCTGAATTCTTTCTCGCTCTCGGAGACCTGACCGGGGAGCGTTTCCGCCTTTGTCCCTTCTTCCCTCGAATACTCAAACACCCCGAGATGATCAAACCTCGTTTCTTTTATAAAGGAAACGAGCCTTTCAAATCGTTCCTGCGTTTCCCCGGGAAATCCCACAATCAGTGATGTCCTCAGCGCCACACCGGGAATAATCGCTCTGGCTCTGGCTATGACATCCCGGATAAGCCTGCTGTCACCTCTCCTGTTCATCGAAGTCAGGATGTCGTCATCTATGTGCTGTACAGGAATGTCGATATAGTTGCATATCTTGTCAACATCGCGGATGGTCCGGAACAGTTCATCATCCAGGTCAACCGGGTAGGTGTATAGAACCCGTATCCACCGTATGCCCTCTATCTGGGCGATCTCTCTCAACAATGAGCTCAATCCGGATTTATACCCCAGGTCGCTCCCGTACAAAGTTGTTTCCTGGGCGGCCATAATAATTTCTTTGACACCCCTTTGCGCGAGAGTTTCAACCTCCCGTAGTACATCATTCAGCGGTCTGCTTCTGAATTTCCCCCTTACCAGCGGTATCACGCAGTAGGTGCAGCGGTTGGAGCATCCCTCAGCGATTTTCAGATATGCGGTGTGCGGGGGCGTGGATAACAAACGGGGATGCGAGGAATTCATAAGAAAATCAGGTTTCCCTATGAGAGAACGGCGGCCCGGTTGTTCTCCCCGCATGACTTCAATAAGCTCTGCTATACGGGGAATCTCGGACGTTCCCAGAAAAAGATCAACCTCCGGCATCTCGTTAGAAAGCATGGATCCATATCTTTGAGAGAGGCACCCCGTAACGACGAGATAGCGGCCCTCACCTTCACGCTTCAGATCAGCCATCCGGAAGATTTCATCGATCGATTCTTCTTTTGCAGGGAGAATAAAGGCGCAGGTGTTGACAATCAGTATCTCGGCATCGTGAGGAAAGGGAACAACAGCGAAACCGGCCTCAACCAGAATAGCGGCCATCACTTCCGAATCGACAAGGTTTTTGGGACACCCCAGGCTTATAATATGAACCGTGTTTCTCAATTTATCGGGGAAGCTTTCCGGCTAATACTTTGCGGGGCCTGGCACCGTCTGAAGGACCGACAACCCCTTCCGCCTCCATCTTTTCAACGATACGGGCAGCCCTGTTATAGCCTATCTTCAGATACCTTTGAACCAGAGAGATGGACGCCTGCCCCAGATCGGTAACCAGTTCAACCGCCTCATCGTATTTTTCATCAAATTCTTCTCCCGTTTTTGTCCCTTCCTGTGCTTCCGGGTTATAGCTTGATATCGATTCATCATAAAAGGGCTTACCCTGTTTCGCGACAAAGCTCACGATCTTTGTAATCTCCCTGTCGGAAACAAACGCTCCATGAATACGAACCAGTTTTGATGTGCCCGGCGGAATGAAAAGCATATCGCCCGCCCCGAGGAGCTTCTCGGCGCCGAGCTGGTCGAGTATCGTCCTCGAATCCACCTTTGATGACACCTGAAACGATATACGCGTTGGGAAATTCGCCTTTATAATACCGGTAATAACGTCGACCGAGGGTCTTTGCGTAGCCAGGATCAGATGTATTCCCGCAGCCCGTGCCATCTGCGCAAGCCGGGCGAGAGATGTCTCAACATTTCTCTGAGCCACCATCATAAGGTCGGCCAGTTCATCTATTATAACAACGATATAGGGTATTTTCTGCGGAGCCATCTCGGGATCTTCTCCGGGATCCGGGGCAGAAAAGCCCGATATCTGCTTCCTGGCCTCGTTTTGCTGCTTCTCTACCAGCCTGTTGTATCGCTCTATGCTCTTTACACCCATTCCGGCTATCACGGCATAGCGTCTTTCCATCTCGTCGACGGCCCATTGCAGGGCTTTCGACGCTTCCTTGGGATTGACTACTACCGGATGAAGAAGATGCGGAATTCCTTCATACCCCGACAGTTCAAGTCGTTTCGGATCGATCATGATAAATTTGACTTCGTCCGGCGATGCCTTGAACAGTATGGAGCATATCATCGCGTTTAGCGACACACTCTTACCGGAACCGGTTGTCCCGGCAATGAGAAGATGGGGCATCCTGGCAAGATCGGTTATTACCGTTTTCCCCGCAATATTCTTACCGAGAGCTATCGGCAATTTGTGTTTTGATTCCACGAACTCTTCGCTCTCGAGCACGTCTCTCAGGTATACCGACTCCCTCTCGCGGTTGGGTATTTCAATGCCGATGGCCGCCTTCCCGGGAATAGGCGCCAGTATCCTGATACTCTGGGCTTTAAGTGCCAGGGCCAGATCATCGGAAAGATTGGTTATTTTGTTTATCTTTACGCCTGCCGCCGGCTCAAGCTCGTACATGGTCACAACGGGGCCCGGTTTGACCTCCGTAACGCTCCCTTCCACACCGAAATCCGACAGCTTTTTCTCGAGAATACGGGAATTCATAATAAGACTTTCCCTCTTCATTCTCGTATTGCCCGCCTCTATCTTGTCAAGGAGGGTAAGCGGAGGGGGCACAAATGTTCCCTCCGATTGCAGAAATTCAAAGGCTGCCTGTTCGTCCTTACCTCTTTCTTCCCTTTGCACCATCTCGTCGGAGATAACGGGGACCTTTCTGGAAGCCCTGGGTTTTTTTTGTTTAGTGACAGATTTCTTCCGCCTCAATCTCCCCATTTCAACCACTACGAACGTCTTAAGCCTCAGCAGTGTGCTTGATATCAATATTGCCAGTCTTCTTACAAGCGATACAAGTGAAACATCAAGGGTGACCATTAAAGATATCAGAAGGATAACGACTAAAACAATGGTGGCGCCCATATGGTTCAGATAGGAATACAACACCCGTAACGAGGACTTTCCGAGAAGTCCTCCTGCGTTCAGGCCCACGCCGGAGAAGGAGAGAGCGCCATACTTTGCCGCCATAAGCGCGGATACGGCAAACACAAGACCGATAAAACCGAAAATGGGAGAAAAGGCCATTCTGAACGTTCTGCCGAGGAACAGCTTGAAAGATAAGAGAACGAGCAGCGCGGGGAAAATATAGGATGTCATACCGAAGATTCTGAGCATTCCATCGGCAAGATAAGAACCCACAACGCCGCCGTAATTGGCCGTCCGTACCTTGCCGGCAACATAATGCGTCAGGGAGGGATCATGGGGATTATAGGAAAGGAGACAGAGAAACACCAGAACGGCAAGGGCGAGGGACACTACACCCGTTATCTCCTTTAGTCGTTTTCTTTCATTGTCCACATCTTTTTTGCTCACTGTCAGTCCCCCGATGGCTGGCAAAAGAAATCTACATTATCTTCACAATCAATGTGGAAATTCCAAGAATCCAGCAATAATACGCAAATATTCTCAACTGATGTTTTCTGATTATAAAAAGCAGGAGCTTCAGTGTCATAAAACCGGTCACGGCGGCGATAATCATCCCCGTAAGGTATACCGCTATATCACCCGCGGGTATTATTCCTATATATTGTGACTCAAGAAGAACCGCACCCACTATCGCGGGGATGGACAGCAAAAAAGAAAACCTGGCCGCCGTCTGACCATCAAGGCCCCTGAATATACCGAAGGCTATTGTGGAGCCGGACCTTGATATTCCCGGAATCACTGAAATCCCCTGAACAATTCCGATAACCACGCTGTCGACGATATTCATGTCCTTCTCCACTCTGCCGCCCTGAAATCTGTCGGATACAAACAACAGAACACCTGTGACAAGCAGCATACAGGAAGCGATTATCGCGGATGTAAACAGATGGTGTATTTTCTCCTGAAACAGTAACCCTATCGTCCCTGTAACCACCGTCCCCGTGATGATATAGAGAGCCATTCTTCTCCCGGCACGCACCTGCACGAGGTTACGGCCTCTCCCGGAGTTTCGGCACCATCCGACCGGCACAAGTGACATCAGAATATCGAGAATTTCTTTTCTCAAAAATACCAGCACCGCCAGAAGCGTGCCGAAATGCAGCACAACGTCAAACAACACTCCCGGCTGCTGAAAATCCTTTATAAAACTCTGCACTATTACCAGATGGCCGGAACTGCTCACGGGAAGAAATTCCGTCAGTCCCTGTATTACACCGAGCAGCGCCCCTTCCCAAATATTCAAAGACAGTCCCTTCCCTCGTGCATCGAACGTAATGTGGGTGATCCCGGCGTATCGGGACACACGTGATGAACATTCCTGATTTTTGTACTTAATAATATAAATGAAGTCAATGAAGAATATCTATTTTTGTTAATAACATAAAATCACAAATAATTCATTGACAGCGGCACAGTTCGGAAATACAATCCGCGCATTACTTCATAAAGAAGCTATAAGGAGAGGCAGATGGTTAACAAAGTCATATTGATTGGAAGACTGGGAGCGGACCCCGAGGTCCGATACACTCAGGATGGAACCATGGTAACAAACTTCAACTTGGCCACCGATGAACAGTGGAAGGATAAGAACGGGGAACGGATTCAGAAAACCGAATGGCACAGAATCGTCACTTTCAGAAAGCTGGCGGAGATATGCGGGAACTACCTGGCCAAGGGAAGGCTGGTCTATATAGAAGGCCGTCTGCAAACACGGGCCTGGGACGACAGGGATGGTAACAAGCGTTATACGACAGAGATAGTTGCATCCAACATGCAGATGCTGGAAAGGAAGGAACAGGACTCCTATCAATCTTCAGGACCGGCGGGAGGACAGGGCAACGGAAACTTTCCCCCTCCGGGGTCGGCAATGCCCGATGATGATGTCCCGTTCTAACACGTTACCACTGCGCACACCCCGTTGCGCAGTGCTTTATTCATAGCTGTTCACGGATTGCGGTCTTCGATTTACGGGAAGTGTTCCGGTGATTCGGGGCTGTAATAGAAAACACCCTCATCTCTGAATCGTGTCTATGGGCGCGTGGTTTATTAGAAAAACAATGAGCCACCGGCGATCAGGATTCTTTGTTGTTATCGTTGATCTTCCTGGGATCTTCGGATCTTTCCACCTCATCCTGATCCTGAAAAGACTTCTTGAAATTACGAATACCCTTGCCTACGGCCCCCCCTATTTCAGGAAGTTTTCCGGCGCCAAAGATAATAAGTATAATGACCAGTATGATCAATAACTCGGGCATGCCTATTCCGAACATATTCAACCTACCTTTTAACGCAGGGCCTCTTAATCCCTGTCTTCCGGTTTATTTGAAATCCTCGAAGGATATCACCCTTTCGTTACTCCGGGCTTGAGACTAGAGTATACAGTCGCTTTTGTCAACGCCTGTTTCACCGATCGGCGGGCAGTGTAAGGTGGATAACCTCGCCATGTTTTCCCAGAGGGCCAAGCTGCTTTCCCTGAAAGCTGACCTCTATTCCCGCGGCATTGCCGATAACAAGCTCGAACCTCTTCGATGTATATTCTGTAATCCGGTCTCCCGGGCGCAACATAACCTCAAACGAAGGCTCTTCGTCCTTGCCTATCTGTATCCAGGTCAATTCCGACGCGGTTATCACAAGGGTATGCGGCTCACTCCTAATCACATCCCCATTCTCTCCGGTCGTATCGGAGACGGCTTTTACATTCGCCTGCCCGCCATCAATCCCCTGTTGACTGCTTTCTTTGATCGCCGGCTCTTTCTCTGTTATGCTCTGCGCATCAGAAAGATCTGTCGACACCGATACATCCGGATGGTGCGTCTCCGGCGTTTTATCGTTATTGTCAGGGGTAATGTTTTCGCTCTTCAGTTCGTCCCCGTCCCCGGAGACATTCTGAATTTCTTCGTCACTCCCGGCGTTTTCAACAAATTTCTGCTGTGGTATTTCACGGCTGTTGTCTTTGCCCCATTGGGAGAAAAAAATAAATCCCAGGACCACTATTATGCCTGAAGCAATCGCCAACCATGTCCACAGTCCCGCGTACCGCTTTTTCTCCGCAAGCCTGGCTAACAGTTCATCCCCGCTTTGATCGGGTTCCAGACTTTCCAGATACGCATCATACAGTGAGAGTATCTCCTTGGCGTCGATGTCAAGGGCGTCGGCATACGCACCGATGAAAGCCCTGGCATATATCGGCTCCGGAAGCGCCTCGAATTTCAGCTCTTCAACAGCCTTGAGATTTGAATAACTTACCTTCGTGGAGAAGGACAGGTCCTTGAGGGTAAGCCCCCTGGATTCTCTGGTCGTCTTAAGGTCAAGGGTGGGTTCGTCAATACGTACATTTGATTCTTTTGAATTAATGACTTTCCCCTTCTTCTCCATAGCGCCGATATGCCGATTCCTTCAAGGATAACGGAACATTTATCATCAATTTTGACGGGAAGCAACAGAATTTGTGCCGATCTCTCAGTAAATTCGGAAAAGTAATGATATACACACCGATACCACCCTGCAAAAATATACTCTACCATTTCTGCATACTCTCCTTCACATAAATTGGAGGAGGAATCTGATTTGGAATGTCCGGCGGTTTTGTGATAGGGTTCGTCCAATGGATATCTTTGAACAACAGGGCGAAAAAGCACTGTCCAGACCGCTGGCGGACAGAATGCGGCCTGAAACCCTCGATGACTTTGAGGGACAGCCCCATCTCGTCGGTCCCGACTCTCTGCTTCGTCGTGCAATAGATGAAGACAACCTTTTCTCGCTGATCCTGTGGGGGCCGCCGGGGTGTGGCAAGACGACACTGGCCCGCATAATCGCCAGCGAGACGAAATCCCATTTCGAGACAATCTCTGCCGTACTCTCCGGGGTAAAGGAGATCAAAACGGTAATAGAGGAGGCAAAATCACAGATACGCTACTACCGGAGAAGGACTATCCTCTTTGTCGACGAGATACACCGTTTCAACAAGGCACAGCAGGATGCCTTCCTTCCGCATGTTGAGAGCGGCCTGATAACCCTGCTCGGCGCCACGACGGAAAACCCCTCTTTTGAAGTAA
>Ga0272443_10000600_pt1 | contig 63339 bp, 53 predicted proteins | sample SSMAcet12_FD_193581 | JGI IMG/M metagenome (GOLD analysis project Ga0272443, IMG submission 193581) | Marine sediment archaeal communities from Little Sippewissett salt marsh, Falmouth, MA, United States - SSM-Acet-12 | ecosystem: Environmental > Aquatic > Marine > Wetlands > Sediment ... | reverse complement strand
CGCGATCGTTTTACTACTTTGCTGGTTCTGCCCTTAATGAGTTGTGGGGCCCGGCTGCCTATTTATATGCTCATTATCCCCGCCTTCTTTGCCGAATCTGTCAGGGCCCAGGTCTTATACTCTATGTACATCATAGGGATCATAGTGGCTATCTGCTGTGCCCGGCTATTACGAACCACCCTTTTCAGGGGAGAGCCATCCCCGTTTGTCATGGAGCTGCCTCCTTACCGCATCCCCACCCTCAAGGCTGTCCTGTTACACGTTTGGCAGCGTACCAGTCTTTATCTGCAAAAAGCCGGTACGGTTATCCTTGCTTTTTCCGTAATCATGTGGGCCCTGGCTAGTTTCCCTAAGGTCCCCCCCGAAAAAATTCAGGGACTAGGCCCACAGCAAGCCCATCAAGAGGCCTTGCAGTATTCCTGCACCGGTCGTATCGGCCGGGCCCTCGAACCGGTTGTGAAACCCCTGGGATTCGACTGGAAAATTGCCACCGCCCTGGTAGGCGCCTTGCCCGCCAAGGAACTTTTTGTCTCTCAAATGGGTATTGTCTATGCCCTGGGAGATACTGATGAACATTCCCATGTCCTGCGTGAAATTCTGCGGCAACATTACACCCCCCTTACCGCTTTTTGCATTATGCTCTTTTGCCTTATCGCTACTCCCTGTACAGCCACGTTCGCCGTCGTCAGGCGGGAAACCGGTTCCTGGCGCTGGCCGATTTTCCAGTTCGCCTCTCTTACTCTGCTGGCCTATATCGTCACCCTGGTTGTCCATCAAGTCGGCTCGCTATTAGGGATAGGCGTTACGTGAAAATATTGGGGCAAAGAAGCAACGTCATTGCCTATTTTACCTCTCCGGAGCAAATATTCTTTTCCTTTGCTATCCGTTCCCCCTGAAATATAATACTTGTTTTATCCGCCCCCAACACCTGGGGTGGCTATTTTGAGCGGTTTTCCGAGAGAAACGCATGAACATCCTGAATATCGTAAAAACCGATCAGCCTGATTTTCAGCAGATCTGGCAGAGCTTACGTAAAAAGCTCTCTTTGGAAGGAGAGCTTCTGGACAATCCCCAGCGTCTGGAGCAGGTCCGCGCGATTATCGAAAAAGTGCGACGTAATGGTGACACCGCTATTGCCGAGCTGACTGCTCAGTACGATAAGGTTGATTTGACTCCCGAGCAGTTTCGTATCCCCACTGATACTCTCCGCCAGGCCCACAAACAACTGCCCAACGAAATTCTATTGCCGCTTCGCCAAGCCATCGACAATGTCCGGCGCTACCAGCAGTCTATCATGCTCCAGACCCCTCCCGCCTTGGAGGAAAACAACGTCAAATTACAGGTACGATATCGCCCGCTTCAGCGTGTGGGTGTTTGTGTTCCCGGTGCCTCGGCCCCTTTGGTCTCCACGGTTATTATGACTGTGGTCCCCGCTCAGGTCGCAGGTGTTAAAGAAATTGCCGTAGTAAGTTCCCCCCGGCCCGATTGTAATAATAGCATCCATCCGGCCGTCCTGGGTTTGTGTTACGAACTAAATGTGACTGATGTATATCGCGTTAGCGGTGCTCAGGCGGTAGCTGCCTTGGCCTTGGGTACCGACAATATCAAAAAAGTTGACAAGATCGTAGGCCCCGGTAGCTGGTGGGGACAATTGGCCAAGCGGGAAGTCTTCGGCCTGGTCGATATCGACAGCTTTGCCGGTCCCAGCGAGGTGCTCATCATCGCCGATGACTCGGCCCGATCCGCCTGGATTGCCGCCGACATGCTCAGCCAGGCAGAGCACGCCCCCGGCAGTGCCTTGCTTATTACTACTAGCGAAAAATTAGCTCAGGATGTCGCCGCTCAGCTTGATACCCAGTTACAACAATTGGATCGCTCGGACCAGACCCGCAAATGCGTCCAGAAATATTGCCTGATTGTTGTGACCAGGGATATGAACCAAGCCACCGACCTGGCTAACGAATTCGCCGCCGAACACTTGCAGATCGAATGTAGCAACTGTGACGCTGTCGCCGAACAAATTACCAACGCCGGCGCCATCTTCCTCGGCCACTATACCCCCGTTGCCACCGGAGATTACTTTGCCGGTCCTTCGCACACGCTGCCTACCGGCGGCTCGGCTCGATTTTTCTCCGTGCTCAACGTGAACGACTTTCTCAAACAAACCAGTATTATCGGTTATGACCGGAACAGCTTGCGTGATTCTGCCGAAGCCATCGAAAAAATCGCTCATACCGAAGGCCTTGACGCTCACGCCCGTTCCGTACGTATCCGCTTGCAATGAGATAATTTTTTACAACCGTAGGGTGGGGCTTACCCCACCAAATTACTATTATGACATTTACTTTTCGCGACAATATAGAAAAGATGGCCGGCTACACTCCCGGTTTTCAACCGGACGATCCAGCGGCTGTCAAGATCAACACCAACGAGAATCCCTATCCTCCCTCACCAAAAGTTTTTGAGGCCTTAAGGAATCTCGACGCCCTTTCCCTGCAGCGCTATCCCCGTGTCTATTGGGACCAGTTTCGACAGGTTGCTTCGAAAGTACACAGCGTACGTCCGGAACAAGTCATCTGCGGCAACGGGGCGGACGAACTTTTATCTATGCTGGTACGCTGCTGCTGCGACCAAAGCCGGCCGATGGCCTATCCGGTCCCCACTTATACCCTCTACCCCGCTCTGGCCGACATCCAGGATTGTCCCACTATAGAAATTCCCTGGGCACAGGATTGTCGTATCCCCCAAGAACTTTTTAAGACGGATGCCGCTTTAACATTTTTATGTAATCCCAACGCCCCCACCGCCACCTTTGTCCCCGTGGACGAGATAGCCCGGTTAGCCCAATCACTTGATTCCGTCCTGGCCGTCGATGAAGCCTATGTTGATTTTTCGGATGACAATTGTTTACGCCTGCTCGAACGCTTCGACAATGTTATTGTTCTGCGCAGCCTGAGTAAGGGCTATTCCCTGGCGGGACTTCGTTTTGGTTACGGCCTGGCCTCTGAGCGTATCATCGATGCCATGATCAAGGTCAAGGACTCCTACAATGTTAATGTAGCCACCCAGGCCGCCGCCGCTGCCGCCTTGGCCGACCGGGACTATTTCCGTACCAACGTTGAAAAGATCAAACAACAGCGTACGCGTCTGACTACTGCCCTGCGGGAACTGGGCTTTGAGGTGCCCGAAAGTCAAACCAACTTCCTGCTGGTGCGCGTTACAGAGTTATCGGCCCCACAAATTTACGAAGAACTCACGCGACGGAACATATATATTCGATACTTTAAAACAGCAGGTCTTCAGGACCGGTTGCGTATTACTGTGGGCACCGCCCAGCAGAACGATGCTCTGCTCGGGGCCCTGGCCGAGGTCCTGAACAAATAACGAATACGACCCGTAATTCATTCTGACAACTGAAAACAGGAAATGAACATGGCTGACCGAACCGCGAACATCGAACGCACGACCAAAGAAACCCGTATCGAGCTACGCTTGAATCTCGACGGCTCAGGCCGCTACCAGATCAACACCGGTCAGGGTTTTTTCGACCACATGTTGACTCATCTGGCCCGTCACGGACTGTTTGATCTGGAGCTCAACGCCAGCGGTGATCTCAATGTGGACGCCCACCATACCGTCGAAGACGTGGCTATCTGTCTGGGCAGAGCTTTGGCCCAGGCCTTGGGCGATAAAAAGGGAATCGCTCGTTTCGGCTCGGCCCTGATCCCCATGGAAGATTCGTTGGCCCAGGTGGCCGTTGATATTGGTGGCCGCCCCTGCTGCATCTATAATGTTAAATACCGTTCCGGCAAGATAGGTGAATTTGATGTCGAATTGGTCGAGGAATTTCTGCGCTCTTTCGCCAACAACGCCAAGATGAACCTGCACATTAACGTTCCTTACGGCTCGAACAATCACCACACTGCCGAGTCTATTTTCAAGGCCCTGGGCCGCGCCTTGGCCGTGGCCACTCGTCTCGACCAGCGCGTCAAGGACATCCCCAGCACCAAGGGCACCTTGTAATTAAAGATTAACCATCGACTACGTCGATGCCGGCTGATTTGAAAAAATGTTACCCGATACCATAGCTGCTCTCATCTTTGATCTCGACGACACTCTCTATCCCGAGTTGCAATACGTCCGTAGCGGCTTTCAGGTTGTTGCCGCCCGCCTGGCCGATGATCAACATGACCGGGATACCATTGGCAAAATGCTTTGGCAGACGTTTCAGACGGGTCCGCGGGACCGTGTCTTCAACACCGTCTTACAACAATTAAATCGGGCCGACGAGCCCCAGGTTATAGATGAGCTTGTCGGAGTTTATCGCTGCCATCGCCCCCAGTTGCAACTCGAATTCGAAGTGCAGGCACTTCTGGCAAAGTTAAAACGAAACTATAAGCTGGGCCTGATTACGGATGGTTTTCTGCCCACCCAGCAGCTCAAGGTCGAGGCCCTCTCTCTGGAACATTTTTTTGATCACATTATCTACACTGAACAATTAGGCCGTCAGTTCTGGAAACCCTCCCCCAAGGCCTTCGAACTCATGGCCCAAACCCTTGACCTCAATCACTCCCAGTGTGCCTATATCGCTGACAATCCCGCCAAGGACTTTATTGCCCCCAACCAGTTGGGCTGGCACACAATCCAGTTACTTCGACCCGACCGCGTCCACGCCGATACCGTTCCCCCTGCTGGTGGCCAACCGCAACAAACTATTAACGATCTAAACGAGTTGGTTTGCACCTCCTGACAATAACCAAATCTCACCCTGCTCATATTCTCGGATATTCATAAACCCGTAGGTGTCCCCGGGAAAATAACCATTGCAATAGCGGCCCAATAACCTAAAATAATGGTCTGGTTTTCTGGTTTCATGGTATTTATAATATATCGTCTATGATGAAAAGGACCGCCATATATCTTGTTTTCTGCCTACTGCCGCTTTGGGCGGGAGGCTGTGGTATATCTGATAAATTTCAGACCCGGCTCAGAGATCAGATATCGCAGTTGCAGCAGTACCAATACCCATTAGCACAGGCCCCTGCTGAGCTGCAGCCTATGCAAAGCTATCTTGAGCAGGACAAGCCCCGAAAGGCTGAAAAGGCCCTGAAAAAATGGATAAAAAAGAATCCTGATTCCACTTATGTGGACCGCGCCTTGTACCTGAAGGGCCTGGCTCTGTTTGAGCGGAAATTATATTACCAGTCTTTCGAGGCCTTCGATAAACTCCTCACTGACCATGCCGCCAGTGAGTTCTTCGCCCCGGCTCTCTATAAGGAAGCCGAGATCGCCTGCTTATTTCTTGCCGGTGCCAAACGTAAGGTTTGGCGTTTCATACCCGCCAGTGCCCGCACTGAAGCCCTGACGATTTTGGATAATGTGGCCGAGCGCTGGCCCGGCTCGGACCTGGCCGCCAGAGCCCTCATGCTAAAGGCCGATTATAATTTTGATCAAGGCCAATACCTTGATGCCCAATTCGGCTATCAGATTCTTATCGACGAATACCAGCATACTCGCAATGCGCCCACTTTCGCAGAGAACTATTATGCCCGGGCCCTTTTACGTTGTGCCCAGGCCACCCAAAAGCAATATCGTGGCCCTAATTACGACGCCACCGCTCTGACCGATGCCACAATTCGCTATCGACAATATCGGTTAAGCTTTCCCGAACAGGCTCAAAAGGATGATGTTGATAATATCATTGCCAAACTCCATCGTCAGCAGGGGCAAAAGGAAATGGTAATCGCCGACTTCTATGACCGTACCGGCAAACGCCAGGCTGCTTGTTACTACTGGGAACATATCGTCCAGGATTATTCTGACACCGACTGGGCTAGCGAGGCTCAGCTCAACCTCGAGATGACCCAGCCCGAACCGAAATGAGATAACGACTAACTACATGTTTCACGAGAACAAATAATGTCACTCCCACTCAACCAATGTTTGAACCGTTCACCCGGTTGCACATTTACTCGTAAACTCATATACTCATATACTCTTATACTCATACACTTCATATTTCTTACGGGTTGCCAACACGGTGGTTATTCCACCGATAGTATTTATCGGACAGACATTAAAACTGTTTTTGTACCGATATTTGAATCCCAGAGTTTTCGGCGGCAGGTGGAATTTGAGCTCACCGGTGCCCTGACCCGCCAGATAGAACTGCACACCCCATATAAAGTGGTCTCAGACCGCAGTCAGGCCGATACAATATTGTCCGGACGTATCAATGCGGCCGAGAAAGTGCTGACCCAGGAGCCTGGTTTGGACCGGCCCTTGGAAAACCAGGTTATCTTGTTTGTTCAGGTTATTTGGAAGGATATGCGTTCGGGCGATTTGTTGATTGATAACCAACAGTTCAGTGTCAGTGGCGATTATGCCGCTTTACTCTCCGCCGGGCCCGAAAGTGCCATCCGCCAGGCGACGAACGAATTGGCCTTGAGAATCGTAGAAAGAATGGAAAAACCCTGGTAACCTGACCATAACATCAAAAGCGAACCCAAAAGACCACCGAAACACGCGTTTAATTTGGAATCACGGCGATTTTGAAATTTTGACTTGGGTGCAAAAATTGGGTATAATGAAATACTTGATTATCAAACTCGCCCCTGTACTTAAATCCAGTGAAATAAAATATGTCCAATAATAATAAAAATTATCCCGGCGACAATCAGAACCGTCGTCCCCCTGGCTTGCCCGGCTCTGGTCCCACCGGTCGCTACCCGCGTAATCTCTTTGGTTGGCTCGTAATCGTCGTCCTGGGGGCATTGATGGTATCTATGCTTGCTGATATGGGGCTGACTACCAAACAGATCAAGTATAGCGATTTCGAAAAACGAGTCATTAATGATGAAATCAAGGAAGTAACCATATCCAACACCCATCTGACCGGCGTCATGAAAGATGATGCCATGGAAGGTAAAGACCCTAAGACCAAGAAATTTGAAGTTATATTGCCCGGTCCCGGCAAACCGGAAGAGCTTACCAAACTGCTGGGCGCGCACGGGGTGGAATACAATTTTGAAACTCCCAGCACTTTCGTGCAGATTTTAATTTCCCTGGTGCCCTGGATTCTCCTGCTCCTGATTATGTATTTTTTGGTCTTTCGTCAGTTCGGCAAGGCTGGCGGTGCCGGTATGCTCGGCAGTTTCGGCCGCAGCCGCCACCGTATTGCCAACAAGGAACAATCCAAAGTTACTTTCGAGGACGTAGCCGGTATCGATGAGGCCAAGGACGAGGTCCAGGAGATCATTATCTTTCTTCGCAACCCCCGTAAGTTCCAGCGACTCGGCGGCCGTATTCCTCGCGGTGTCCTGCTCGTAGGCGCCCCCGGCTGCGGTAAAACCCTCCTCGCCAAGGCTATCGCCGGTGAGGCCGACGTCCCCTTCTTCAGTATCTCCGGCAGTGATTTTGTGGAAATGTTCGTAGGTGTAGGTGCCAGTCGCGTTCGTGACCTGTTCAAGCAGGCCAAGGAAAATTCGCCCTGCATCATTTTTCTCGATGAGGTTGACGCCGTCGGCCGCAAGCGTGGTGCCAACATTGCTGGCGGCGGCCACGATGAACGCGAACAAACCCTAAATGCCATCCTGGTCGAAATGGACGGCTTCGATACCAACGACCAGGTCATCGTCATTGCCGCCACCAACCGGGCCGATGTCCTGGATCACGCCCTGACCCGTCCGGGGCGATTCGACCGACAAATCTACGTACCTTTGCCTGACATCAAGGGCCGCATGGAAATACTCAGAGTCCATGCCAAGAAGGTCAAGATGGCTCCGGATGTGGATTTGCAGCGCCTGGCTCGTGGTACCCCCGTGTTCAGCGGTGCCGATCTGGAAGCCATCATTAACGAGGCTGCCCTGGCCGCCACTGTGGCCGAAAAGGAATATATCGAAATGGTCGATCTCGAAGAGGCCCGCGATAAGGTCCGCTGGGGTCGGGCTCGACGCAGCCGCGTGATCGACGAAAAGGAAAAAATCGCTACCGCCTTTCACGAATCCGGACATGCCCTCGTACAAAGTCTGCTCGAAGATGCCGATCCCCTTCATAAGGTCAGTATAATTCCCCGCGCCAATATGGGGGGTGCAACTTTCTCGTTGCCCGAAAAAGACCGTACTATGTACACCAAAAAGTATTGCCTGGCCATGATCCGGGTCTGCTTTGGCGGTCGGCTTGCAGAGGAAATTTTCTGCAATGATATCTCCAGTGGCGCCCAGGCCGACATCCAGCAGGCCACCGAGATTGCCCGCCGTATGGTTATGGAATGGGGCATGAGTGAAAAACTCGGATTCATCCGCTATGGCAGCGATGAGTTACAGGGCTGGTTCGGAGATATGTCCATGGGACGCGAGTACTCCGACCGCACCGCCGAAATTATCGACCAGGAAATAAAACAGATCATGGATGCGGCTTATTCGGACGTTAAAAAAATTATCGAAAGCCATAGTTCGCAAATGGAAGACCTGCAGCAGGCTCTGATAAAATATGAAACCCTCGATGACGAAGAGGTCAAAAAAATAATCGCGGGGGAAAAACTGGACAAACCCACCGTCGCGGACCTCTTGGCTGCCGAGCAGAAGCGAACTGAAAACGAATCTAAAAAACGCCGCCCGAAAAGCGAATCTGCTGATGATGGCCTTACTAATCCCATCCCCAATCCCGGTCTGGGCTAACAGATATCGGCTCCAGCCTTGGTATGCAACTCAATTTGCGATTTCTCCGATTAGTTTTTTCCTAAATGCTTATATTTTATTAATCCATTTCCCCAAATCAACCGATGAGAAAATATCTTGCCAGTCGGAGGCTTTACTACTGGTAAGTAAGACTTTCTTGAACATAAATTAAGAAAAGTCTGTATTCATCGGTATTAAGCTTGGCTGAATACTCTAGCGAAACCATGGGAAAACAGCCCCCGATTTTAAATCGGACGCTACCTTAATGGTTTTTTTGGGGCAAGTAATTTAGGTCAGGGGGATTGGAGTATTGAGATGTCATTATTGCTTCAGGTCGGAGAATTAAGGCCGGGAATGTTCCTGGCCGCCGACATAACCAGTGCGTATAGAGTAATATTATCGCGCGGTCATAAATTAACGGACAAAGATGTTGCCTATCTGGGCCGCATGTTCCCCGATAAGAGTTTCCCGGTCGAGCGACCCGAATTTGAGCAGGGCTCAGGTTCACAGTCGCCTCTGGATAAGCGGGAAAAAGATCAACTTGCTTATCGTTTCCAGAGAAAGATTGATACCGTCGCGAGTAAAGCTCAGTCACTTCTGCACAACTCTGTAGCCCTGGACCCCCGCCAGCTTGAGGAGCTGGATCAGGCCGTCCAAAAAATGCTGCAGTTCATTCGTGATAATCCCTTCACTATGGACATTCTGGAGAAGTTGACTTCCTCCCATGGCTATCTGCAGATGCACGGCATGAATGTCTTTTATTTCAGTCTGCTGCTGGGGTATGCCCTGCTTGATTTTGCCAAACAGGACAGTTCCTCCAAATCCTGGGATGTCACTAGCTTAACTCCTTTGGCTACAGCGGCCCTCTTTCATGACTTGGGTATGATACCTATCCAGCACCTTTATGATAAAAAAGACACACTCTCCGAGCAGGACAGAAACTCTATCCGCGTCCATCCTCTGGTGGGTTTCGATAAACTTCCTGAACAGATTAGTGAAAAAGCCCGGCACGCCGTCCTCCACCACCACGAAAACTTTGATGGCAGCGGGTACGTCCACGGCCTTACCGGTGAACAGATCAATATTTTTTCCCGTATCCTGCGCATAGCTGATTCTTATACCGCCGCCACTACCAACAAGGTATATCACAAAGCCAAGGGTACCATTCAGACTCTGTATGAAATATTACACGGCGACTATTGCCATTGTTATGACCCGATATTGGCAAAACTATTCATTAATAAAATCCAGGCCTTCCCCATTGGTGCCAAAGTTAAACTGACCAACAATAAATGGGCCGTAGTGGTCCGCCACAATCCCCAAAATCCGTTCCTGCCGGAGTTGATCACCGCCTTTGACGAGCAAAACCGGCCGATTCCTAAAAAACAACTTGCAAAGCCGTTTATCCTGAATCCTAAGGATGATCTCCGCCTTGTCTCATTTGGACGACAGGACCTTTCTTTCCTGAAACATCTCCCTCCCGGTCTGCAGCTCGCCGATCATTACGAATATTTCAGCCGGGCCTGTTCAGAAATCCCCGATTCTGATCCTGTTTCCGTCTGATCCTGCGATTGCCCACTCCGGCTCAACCGCTTCTGGCCCTAAAACCATCCTATCTTTATGCCGATAAAGTAATAGATGACTATAGGGCCCCTATCGGCCTGTTTTTGGTATATCATTGTTGGTTTACGTCCGATATTTGCGGGCACAATATTGTTTACGGATTAACTTTATGCCTATTTTGGTCCATGTTGATGATCTGGAACCGGGAATGTGTCTGGCCAGTAATATTATTAATCGCTTCAGCGTTCTGCTCCCGCACGGCCACACCATTTCCGAAAAGGATATTGCCTCCCTCAAGCGCCTCACCCCCGATTCCATGATCCAGGTTGTCGATCCTCTGTTGGACCAGATTGTTGAGTTTCAGGACGACAGTCACGACCAGAACGTCTCTCGAGTAGTAAGAAAAAATGTCGCTTCTGTAATCGGCAAGGTTGGCAGCAATATCCGCTCCGGTGTTCATTTAACTCGGGAAAACATCGCCGGTATGCAGAAGGTTATCCATGAAATGCTCCAATATCTGCAGGACAATCCCGTTACTATGGCTGTTATTGAGCAGAGTTCCGGCTGGGACGATTATCTCCAGCAACATAGTGCCGGTGTATTTTATCTCTCTCTGGTAATCGGTAATACGATCCGTAATTATATTAAGGGTGAGCGCGAACGGCTCAGCTCGGCTAAAAGTATCTATAATGCCATGAATCTTGCTCCCCTGGCTACCGCCGCCCTCTTTCACGATATTGGCATGGTCCCTCTTGAACACATTTATAGTAAAGATGAGCCCCTGACTGACGAGGAAAAAGAGATGATCCGCGCCCATCCCATTACCGGCGCCGAAATGCTCCCCGACCAGATCCACCCCATGGCCAAAAAGACAATCCGCGAACATCATGAAAACCAGAATGGTACCGGCTACCCCAACTCCCTGCCCGGCGAAAAAATCAGTATCTTTGCCCGGATCATCCGCATTGCCGATGCCTACTCCGCCGCCATTTCCCAGAAAGTTTATCAGCAGGCTAAATCACCTGCTTCGGTTTTGTATGAAATGCTGTATGGCCGTTTTCGTTCTTGCTACGACCCTGTCATCTTGAAAGTATTTACCAGCATCGTTCCTCCTTTCCCCATTGGAGCCAAAGTACAACTTCAAAACGATTTCTGGGCTGTCGTGGTGGAGCATAACCACCGCTCGCCCTTCAAGCCGCAGGTCATTGTTGCTTTTGATCAATGGGGTGACCCTCTTCCTGAGGAACAGATTAATGCCCCTGTTCCGCTCGGTTCTACAGATGATCTGCGTATAAAGTCTTTCGCCGGTGAAGACCTTTCTTTCTTAAACAATTTGGAATCCGACGACTCCGATCCCCTCGCCGATGCCCCTCTCGAGCAGACCTTCAGCGAACTGCTCGACTTCGCCCTGCCCTGATCCTGCTTTATACCTTCTGTGTTCTCATTCCCTCTTACAATCTCCTTGGCACGATTTTAAAGTTATTCCACTTCAAAACGGTAGTTCCATCGTCTATTTGGCGCACTGTCACCATTTATCCCCAATTCAAAGATACCGTTGAACCCCTGGATATTATCCGCCCAGTGAAAGTCAAAAGCTGGATTACCTTTGTTCTCACCTACCAGTTTTCGCGCTATTGCCAACTCCAAACCATTACCATTAACCTTATAGCTCCCCTGTCCCACCGCAAGCCACTTACCATTCTTCCATCGCTTAAGCGTTGTCGTATTGTCGTCGATTATTTCCAGGTTCACCACATAGTCATAGCCCAGCCAGCCGGTTTCCGCATCTTGATCGATATCCAAAAGAAGCAGCATCCACATCGGGTCCGTATGACAGGTAATAGCATCTTGGGTTTGGGCAAAGAAATATAAATTTTCTTCATTATACCCGGCCTTGGTAATAACAAAATCATTTCGACCCGTGTTGTTTGTATATAAGACTTCTCCATACCCCACATGCCGACGGTGTTGCACATCCCCGATTGTATCGCGATATTCCGGAACAATTGTTTCCCAATCGGCAAAACATCCGTCGATCGTAATATGGCTGGGCCCTTTAGCCTTCGGACGAGGCCGAACACCCTTAAACCGACGTATCCAATTTGCCAATTGATAATAATAGTTGTCTGTATGCCCCCCGCTCATCGGTTCGCAATCCCGGCTATATTCTTGAGTATATTGATCAACAAACAAGCCTCCCGGAAAGTAGCAATCCTTATCCGTATAGGGACCCCAATGCTCATAGCGACCGGCGACCCATTCGTTCCAACCGGTCACGAAGATAAACGTCGGATCGATTTCCATTGCCCGGCCCCACTGTTCTTCAAAATTCAGCCCCCACACCACGGCATCTTTTCGTTTATCCTTTGCACCGTTATGCCAGCTCCGCCCCATGGCACCACGCCTGTCTGACATCGGCGCCGGACCGGGCGTATTGGGCAGCGCGTTCTGGGCCACTCCCACACTCATCTGTTCCGCCTGACCTATACTGTTGCGGAATACGTGTTGCGGAAAGACCTCCAGCCAACTCCATTGCTCCGGACCGCTGGGCCCTTTCCAGTAATCTGGCATGTTGCGCCGAAAGGTAAAGAAGTTCAGCATTGCCGGGTCCTTTACGAATTTCTTATTCGCCAACATCAGCGGCTTACCTTCCCAGCAGAACCACAGATCCCGCCATAAACCCGGCTTATACAGATCCTTCCAGAGTATATCGAGCACAGGCATAGGATCACCAAAGGGGCAGATAAAACCGATGGCCGGTGTTTTATTGCCCTGCTTCCTCATTTGCGTATAGGTCCGGCACAACGCTTCGTATTCATTTTTCCAAGTAAAGGTCGGATTAGTGGTATCGAAAAACACCGCATCCACCCCGGCGTCAACCAGCATGCTGGCATGTTTGCCGATCACAAATGGATCAGTCATCAGGTAATACCCAAGTTCCGGCTTACCCCAGTGGAAGCAGCATCCGTTATTAGGCCAATCGACCTTGCCGTCCTTGGCCGCGGCTATTAGCTGCGTATTGTCGTTCGGCCCCGCCTTACCCCGCGGCACGTGCCACGTCCAATAGAATATACCCACCCATTTGTTTTGCCGCTCAGAACCGGCTTGGTCAATCCCCGGCTGCTTTCTCCCCAACCCATCCGTAGCCACCCAGGTGTCTGCATAGAGATCCCCGTCTTGGTAAGCCTCACCCGCAAAGGGCTCAACACTGACTGTCTCCTCCGGCAAGCTCCATCCTATCAGCAAGACTACCCAAACTATAACACTAACACGAGTAAGTTTATCTGATATTTTTATCATAAACTAATCCTGTGAATTCCCCCCAATACAATCCCAAATGCTGGAATCAATAAATTTATTATGCACAGATTTACACTAAAGAACACCATATTTTTTTATAAAGCCGATACCCCGATTTACTTCTCCAGCCAATAATAGCTAATTCAACGTAGTCCAGCCGCTTGACGGCATCATGCTTGACAGTTCATTTCGATTTCTTGTAGAATTATTAGCCCCGAACGGAGAAATTATGTTTTATAAGATCTTAAATGGGAACTGTTATTTTAGAAGCGTGTTTGCTTGTCTATTGGTCTTTTCAATGGGTGGTTTTTCGGCTGTTTCTGCATCAGATTGTATTAAAAAAGTATCTAAGCCGCCTTTGATTTCCAATATCGTCTCTGTCTATCGATCTGGTCAGGTCTTTGTGACCTGGGATGAACATGACAGCTCCTCTGACGATTTGAAAGTGTACCTGTCTTCTCAGCCGATCACGGCGGCTGAGTAACTTTGGCCCGTAAGATCAATGTCTGTTTCTAGGCGGGTATAACCATCCCAATAATTAGGGTCGCCGGCAAATGCGTTAAAATCCGCCAACGATTCGATTAACCACGGATCCCCCTGTGTACCGCTGCCGTTCAAGCCCAACAAATTCCCACTACCCAAACAAATCAACACCCCCAGGATAGTAATTCTTCCCATCTTTACCTCCTGTCGCTATATGTACAACTTTTCAGTTCAACTACTTATTAAACCCTATACCCAATATCTTTGACCCACTTACAATGGCGTAGTCAGGGTGGGCTGCGCTCTGCCTGTGGTGAGCTTGTCGAACCAACTCGTGGTGAGTTTATCGAACCAGCCCACGCGGTTCTCCTTTCTCGTTTACCCGTTTACTTGTTTACCTATATTCTTGGCGTCTTCGCGCCTTTGCGTGAATATATTTTATCTGTGATATGTATTTTTTACCGCGGCGCAGCCTTGGCGGAGTCTGGTTGCTTTCTAATTTTTGATTTATGATTTACTTCCTTTTGCCCCGCCGTCGGTGACAGAATCCTCTTCAATGCCCAAATATTCACCCCCCAAATAAAAAAACCACGACCTTGATCGTGGTTCTAGATTGGTATTGCATATTATTGTGAATTCAATTGTTATGAAACTCTTTTATACATCGTTCAAGTGCTTCTTTTATTTTTTCATCACTTATATCTTTTTTCTCGTTGTATAGCCTCCTTTTATATTTTTTGAACTTTTCAACGAATGCACTCTGCTCTATTTTTTGTTCACACCACGTACTGAAAATAAAATCGACCGACGCCAATAATTCCAGTTTTGCAGGGTTATCTAAAACATCTTTGAATTTTTCCTTAAACGCTTCAATTTTCTCTTTACTTTTTTCGCTAAACTTCCATCCCTCCGTACCTTCCTTATATGCTTCTTTTTCTGCACCTAATACAGCATAAGCATCATAGACCAGATCCTGCGAGTAGGGTCCATATTTATACCATCCAAAACCATACCCAAGCTGCATACCATCTGCAATAAGCAAATATATCGTCTTTTGCAAACGTAAACGTTGCTCCATACCTTTTCTATTCAGACCAAATTCGTTTGCTATCAGGTATAATATCGATTTTTGGTTTACTTCCATATTCTTTAATTTCCTATATCTTTATATATCGATTTTAAGTCGTTCCTGACTCAAATTGTTATTTTATCCTTCTTCCCCCTCAATTTCAATAGCTTCACATAAATATTCCTCACCCCAGGAAACCCTGCCGCATTTTTTACATATAAAAGCTGGGTTTTTTACTAATTCTTTTATTTTTTCTAAACCTTTCTCTTCTTCAATTATTTGACACAAATGAATCCCCTCCTTACATCCACAAGCATTTTTCCCTGGTTGAAAATATCTCTCTTTAATACTCTTGTATTCGCTTTTCAGTCTCTCATTGATGCCTTTTTCCACCCCTTTTGAGTGAGGGATTTTAATACAAGGACCAGCTTGCATTTTTTAACGAAATAGGTACAATTGTAAATTAGAAACTGAATTAGCGAGGAAATTATCCGTATTTAACCGAAGTCTAAATTAACAGTATTGTTATGGTAGCACTGGATATCTTCGGTAACACAAGGATGAATTTTATCAAGGCCACAATATGAGAGAACGCATCCCTATAAATCCTGAAGTACTTCGTTGGGCCAGAGAAACTAGTGGTTTTGGCATAGATGATGTTGTTGGCAAACTCAAACGGAAAAAGGTAACTGCTAAAACCATCGCATCTTGGGAAGATGGTACTACAAGCCCGACTTACGCCCAACTGGAGAAGCTTGCTTATGAAATTTATAAGCGCCCCTTAGCCCTTTTCTTTTTTCCTGAGCCTCCTGAAGAAGAAACTCCCGCACAGTCTTTTCGAACATTGCCTCAAGAAGAAATTGATCTTTTAGAACCAAGATTACTATATTTGGTGCGACAGGCAAAAGTAATGCAGGAGAATCTTAAAGAATTATTTGATGGTATCAATCCTGCAAGAAAAAGTGTGTGCTCTAACATTACGATAAATAGCTCAGATACCATTTCCGATATAGCTAAAACGGTTCGAGACTATTTAGGTGTGGGGCTGAATGAGCAGTATGCCCTAACGACTAACGACAAAGCATTAAAATATTGGCGAGAGGTTCTGGAAGAACACGGGGTCTTCATCTTTAAGGATGCTTTTAAGGATGAGGAATGTTCCGGGTTTTGCCTCTATGATAATGTATTTCCCATAATCTATATCAATAACAGCCAAGCAAAGATACGCCAGATATTTACGCTCTTCCATGAACTAGCACACCTGCTATTTAGAACTGGCGGCATAGATTTAAGACATGATGATTTTGTCCAGAGAATGAAAGGACCAAATAAGCGTATAGAGGTGTTCTGTAACAGATTTGCTGGCGAATTTTTGGTACCTACCAGAGATATTAAACCTCGAATACACAATCTTCCCATAGATAACAACCTTATAAACCAACTCGCTAAGAAATATAGCGTTAGTCGTGAGGTGATATTACGAAAGTGTCTCGATCTTAACCGTATCACAAAGGCTTTTTATGAGAAAAAAGTCAAAGAGTGGGATGAGGAAAGATTGGAGCGTAAAAGTTCTGGCTCAAACAAAAATAGCCCTACTTATTATGATGTAAAAAAAGCGTACTTGGGGACACACTATATTGATATTGCTTTTAGTAGATACTACCAGAATAGAATTTCTATTGGACAACTTGCCGACTACCTTGGCATGAAAGAAGCTCATGTGCGGATATTCGAGAGCTACGCGCTGCATGGATGGGCGACGGCATGAAGTATGTTTTTGACAGCGATTCTTTTATTGACCTGTTTAGGCATTATTATACGGAAAGATTTCCTACGTTGTGGAAAAAATTTGATGCTCTGGTTTCGGGAGGGAAACTGATTTCGGTCAGGGAAGTTTTTAGGGAGATAGAATCAAGGAAAGACTCACTTTCGATTTGGGCAAAAGAACATAAGAACATATTATTCTTAGAATCATCAACCGAAGAACTTAAATTTGTGGCCGAGATTTTCCAAGTGCGACATTTCCAGGCGATGATTCGTAAACAAGAAAGATTAAAGGGAATGCCTGTTGCTGATCCATTTGTTATTGCCAAAGCAAAATTTTCTGGTGCTTGTGTGGTAACTCAAGAGAAAATCACGAAGAACGCGGCAAAAATCCCTAATGTTTGTAATCATTTTGAGATACCTTGTATAAACCTTGAAGGTTTTATGGTAAAAGAAAACTGGATATTTTAGTTATTTTAATATTCTTTTCTTATTCTCTTCGTTTTCTTCTGTTTAATTATTTTTGTGTCTTTTGAGCTTTTTGTGGCAATTAAAAATCTGTGAAATCCGAGTAATTCGTGGCTGCTTAAACGTGGATTCCCTAGGGGCCCCCATTAAAACTATACAAAATATACCACACTTTTCATCAAAAGTCAAACACTTTCGCTAAAAAATCACCCACTTTTAAGACGAAATTCGACGCAATTTCACCCTCCTCAAATTTTTTTCTAAAAATTCACCGTCCAAAAATAAGCGCTTACATTCATTTCCCTAAAACGCAAAATAAAGACTTACGTCAAAATCTCACAACCAAACTATAAAGACTTACAGCTATCCCCCCACCCCAAAATCCACCACCTGCCCCCTTTTTCCTCTCCTGTAATTCCCTCTCACGCTTGGCAAACAATGCCTCTCCCCTTCCGTATCTAATTTGGCGTAACCATCAAATACACAAACACTTGTAGCGATTTCCCCCGACCAATTCCTACCTCTTTACTACCCAAAATCCCCCCTGTATTGCCCTTTTCAGTACTGGTATGCCCTATTAATTTGCCCAAGTCCGATAAAAAAATAAAGTTTTATTATTGTTTTTGCCGACCTTAATAGCATAACATAAAATAATGACAGTTTGTCTTAACCATATACTAATACTATAGTTATATTTATTCTTCAGCTATTAGGCATTGATCTTTTTACTTATTGATGTTTTTGTAAATTAAGTATATGCAGTAGTTTAGATGTAATTTTTACGTAGGCCGGGGTAGAGTGAGGTGACATATGCGTTGCATTGGGGTTATCAATCAGAAGGGAGGATGTGGTAAGACTACTGTTGCCATGAACTTAGCAGCCTGTTTGGCGGTCCAGAACCATCGCACATTGTTAATTGATATGGACCCCCAGAACCACTGCGCCGTAGGCTTAGCCGTCCCGGAGGACCAGATCGAGAATAATATTTACGATGTCCTCATCTCCGCCGACTCTCCCAAACCTATCCCCCTTAGCAGTATTATTTGGCAGATTTCCCAGAATTTCGACCTCGCCCCCGCCGGCATCGAACTTGCCGCCCTTGAGCCGCAATTAGCCGGTAAAGTAGGTCGGGAAAATACTTTAAGTGAAGTGCTCACTTCCATAAGTGAGACGTATAGCTATGCCATTATCGATTGCCCACCCAGTGTGGGACTGCTTACTTTTAATGCCCTGCGGGCCTCCGACGAGGTGGTTATCCCGGTGGAAACCGGTTATTTTGCCCTGCACGGCCTGGCCCGGCAGCTCGAAACCCTCAGCATCCTCAAACAGCAGTGCCAGCAGCCCATCACCGTGAGGATTTTAGCCAGTATGTACGATGTACGCACCAAACTGGCGCGTGAGGTGCTAAACGAACTGCGAAAAAATTATAACGTGCAGATGTTCGAATCTATCATAAATTTCAACACCAAATTAAAAGAAGCCGCCAGCTTCGGCCAACCAATTTCCGAATACGATCCCAGCAGCAAAGGTATGCGGGATTTCATGACTTTGGCGAGTGAGTTGGTGGATTCGGGTAAGGCCGATGCCGCTGTGGCGGTGGCAAGTGTTGATAGTCAGCTAAGGGCCATCAGCAAAACTGCCAACGAACTGCTGGAAGAATCTCAAAAGGTTTTAGGGGCCGAGCCACCTAAGAGCCATGACGAAAAGGCAACCATCGAGGAAAAAATTGATTCGTTTTACGGGATACATCGGCATGATGACAAAATGGAATTTGTGGCTCTGTATCCTCAGGCGGAATCGGTTAAGCTGGCGGGTGATTTCAATGGTTGGCAGCCTGAGCAGACGCCGCTGTCATCCGGAGGGGCCAACGGGCGCTGGTCGGTAGAACTGCCGCTGGAGAAGGGGGTTTATCGCTATCGCTACGTCGTGGATGGGCGGTGGCAGGAAGACCCCTATAATCAAAACGTAGAACCCAACGAATTTGGTGAATATAATTCGATAGTTGAGGTCAAATAAACCTTCGGGGAATATCCATGTCTTTAAGAGAGACAACGGCCCCCCAGCGCGGGATGGGGTCCATAGCGCATTTTTTTCTGTCCGACAGTAATGTGAATCGGCAAGAAAATGGTCCGCAAGCAAATCAAAAAGAAATAACTTCGGATCTGGAGGTGGCAAACTCCGGGCAGGCGGCTATTGGGGTAGAGAAAGAATCGACAGAGCAAACTAAGGAGAAATCACTACACACGGAATTGCTGCTGGGGGAGGTGATACTGGCTGATCATTTAAGTAAGGCGGATGAGAAGGTTAAGGCCTATGTCGAATATCTAAAGGGGCTGGAAGAGAAGGTGGGGCTGGTAAATATTGATGCCGGTGAGGCATATCAACTGGAAAGGGAAGGGCAAAAGGGGTGCCAGCGGCAGGTCATAGCCGAGACAGAAGATATAGAAGGGGGGCTAATTCCGGCACTGAATGAGCTGGCGGGGTACTATGATGTATTGCTGGTAAATCTGGAAGCATCGTTTCGCCGGCGGGCCCAGGAACTGATTGAAAATTGTACGTGGGTAACGGTTTTGAGCACCTGTCGGGAAGGTGATATAATCGAAACCTATAAAAATCTGAAGTGGTTGGCGGAAGATATCGGCTGGGAAGGTAAGATTTACCTGTTCGTTTGTGAGGTGCCGGGTGATTCAGAAGAAGAGGCGGAAGAAAAGTCGCTGAGGGTATTCGATAAACTTACCGATACGGCCCAGAAGTTTCTCAAGGTGGAAGTCGAATTAACAGGCTATCAGTTGCAAAAAAGTGATCCGGTAAAAACGGCAACAGTTGCAGAACCGGAACAAAAAATTAGTGCCGAAGTCACTGAGGAGAAAGAAATCAAGAATAATCCCGAGGAAAAACAGTCTGTTGGGCAGGAAAGGCCAAATGGACTTACGATTTTCAGGCCTATGCCGATAGTTTCACTGCCCAGGAGCGATGATGAATTGAATGATATTCTGCAATTGGCTTTGCCCGTTTGGCCGGGGGTATTGTCGGCACCGGTAATGGTGCCCATACCAAGGGAAAAGGATATAGTAGAGAGAATATTAATAGACAGTACCGGTCGGTCTTACGTTACTGATGCAAGTCTGCAAAGTGACGAGAACTTTTCAGTCCGAGCGCTAACAAGGCGGAAGTGGCTGGAGGATAACTTGTCACTGATAGCCGGCTACTGCAGGCAGGTCCGGATCGATCAAGATCTGATCCCGGGGGTGGTGCTGGCGGGGGCGGGCTCGTTAGAAGCACTTAAAATCACCTGCGCTGCGATCAGCGATTTTCCCTGCCATCTGCTGCAGCTTTACTTTCTCCAAACGGGCGAGGATTTTTCGCTGCTGTCGGTGCCTAGATAAGTTTCACGCAAAGGCGCGAAGACGCCAAGATAAAACATAAAATAATTAACCGCTAATTCATCCTTCGCAGTCGAGCTTCTACCTTCGTTAATCCGTCATCGCTAATCCATATTCGCCAATCCGTCTCCGCTAAAGCTTCGCCGTGACAGGAGCTACGTCGGACACAAACTATGGCGGATAAAACGGCGGACAATAGCCAGTGGATTCGACAAGCTCACCACAGGTGGATTCGACAAGCTCACCACAGGTGGATTCGACAAGCTCACCACAGGTGGATTCGACAAGCTCACCATTATTGGAACGGAGATATGGTTTACATTTAACCTCCAACCTTTGGGCGGGAGGGTAAAAACTATTTTTTAACCAACCAGACCCGATGACGATTGTTACACCGTTGGGTTATATGATGCGGCATCTGTGGTTGAGGGTTTTGGGTTTTGATATTAGGTAGACACCGGATTTCATGAAGAAATTAGTCGGGTGTCACCAGATTTACCAAGGCCAGGCAGAAAATGGACTGGCAGGAATTGGTTTTAATTTAAGCCATCTGTACAACAAGATAAATACCTTCTCGGCTTAACACGGGCTTTTGGAAGGCAGCCGAGAATTGACCGACAGCAACGAACCATTCCTGGAGGGCAGCGGACGACTCGCGGGGGGCGGCTGGTTATTTTCGGAGGGCATCGGGAATAAGTGATGACAACGGCCCCGCTACAAACAAATCTTCCTGCAAACGATCATGCCTGCCTAACAAAATCAAACCTCCATGCTTGAAAATAACATAAAGAACTGATATCTTATATACAGGATTTGCGGGACTTTTTCAACAGCCCCAACGTCCCCTATTTTCTATTTCCTATTTTTTATTCTGCTATCCAGTTCATGCTACCAGGATGTGCTATACATTCAGACCTTATACCAATTACATATCTAGTTCCGGGTTTAAGGTCAAATTTAACTGGTGGAACTGGTATAATTTGTGTAAAATTATCAGGGATTTCCCCGGCCGTGACAATAAAACTATCCGCGAAAACATCAGCAGTAGGTTTAATTAACCAAACAAGTCTAGTTTTTGATTCTTGATAGTCCCACACTGCAACTTCGATTATTTTGCCTTTATTATACTGCTGAGGCAACCTAAATGTATTTGCTTCACATATAACTTGTACCGGGTAGACTATCTTATCACCAAAGCAACCTGGGATCATTATAAATAGCAACCATAACATAAATAAAGTAGATAATTTTATAAATCTATTATTCTTCATTTTTAATACCTCCATGTCATCCACGTGAACTTGCATCACGCTCAAAATGCTGAATCCATGAGTCTGTGATATTATATTTCAGTTGTAGACAATTTGCTATACCAGTCATCGAAACTACAGTTGGAGAAGAAAAGGGGCATTCTAATTTTCTGTTACCATTCATTTCCCAATTGCCCTGGTTTTTCCGGATTTTCCCCGAGGTCGCAGCGAGTACTATAATCCAGTTGCTGGGCGATCCGGCGTATCCACACATGAGAGCCGAAAGGGTAGCCACGGCTGACACGTTGAGGCTCCTTGCCCCCATAACTAATAAGATATAACGAATTTTTACAATAACCATCTATATTATACTATAAAAATTTGGTGGCGGAGGGGGGAGGAATATAGGATAAAGACCACCCAGGGCGTAGCCGGTTCGACAAGCTCACCACAGGTGGATTCGACAAGCTCACCACAGGCTGGGGGCTAAATAAAAAGAGGGGAGGTAAAGAGGGTATCAAGGTAAAATATAAAATGTAAAATAGACAATAAGCACACAAAATTGAAAAGAAGGTAACGAAGGGAACAAAGAAGTTAATATAAGAAGAAATTCGTATTTCTTTAATGCCCCGGAAACCATTCTACTTCGAATGCTTTGCGTAACTTAGACACTTTCGATGCATACCTAGGATCATTCGTAAAATGAGTCTTCTCATAGGGATCTGCTTTAAGATCAATGAGCTGTTCTTCAAAGCCTTTGACATCATACTTAATATATTTGAGCTTATCCTTATCAACCACCATACGTCCGATCTCGGACTCGACACCAAGAGTATCCCGCCATTTAACATTTTTGCCTTCAAACAGCGGGCGCAGAGTTCTCCCCCTGGGCTCGGCGAGGGCTTTAGTGCCGGCATAGTCGCAAACCGTCGGCAGCAGATCGAGCCCGTTGGAAACCAGGTGCGTAGCATCGATGCGCCCCGGAGGAATTTGGCCTTTCCACATGGCCATAAACGGGATATTAGCCGACTCTTCGTAAAAGGTGGTCTTGTGTTCAAGGCGATGAGACGAATTGTTATCGCCGTGGTCACTGGAAAAAATAACAAGGGTGTTTTCTTCTTGGCCGCTTTGCCGGATGGCATCGAGAATTATCCGGATTTCGCTATCGACAACCTCTGTCAGGCGGCAATACGCCCAGCGGTGGCGCCGCCATTGTTTTTCTGAGTAGTTATCGCGGGCATAACGGCGAAAATCTCGCTGTTCCAGTAAATAATCGATCGCTTTGGGTTCGTCTTTCTGAACTTCGTAATTAGGCGGAAGAGGAGGGCAGTATTTTTCGAAGAATTCATCTTCGCTTATCCCCTCGGGGATTTTTAATGCTTTATCTAACGTTGCAATTTCAACCTTAGCACGTTTTACAAGTCCTTTTTCCGACTCATTTTTTGCCAAATCCCTTATCGCCATATAGCAGATATCATGCGGATTGATCAGTGAGACGATCATGAAATATGGTTTGTTATGTTCGCCTTTGATATATTCGGCCGTTCTTTCGGCAAGCAATTTTCTTTGATCGTCACATATATCATTGAATCCAAGAGCCTTGGGAGTCAGCGCTTTCGGCAGATGTTCCTTACCGCCGTAAACCAGATTGTAACCGGCCATTTTGAGAAATGCTGCAATCGTCGTATTCCTGACCTCGTCGGAAATGTTCCCAATCCTCATCGAACCGCGGTTTTCCCGAGCCGGCTTGCCTTGGTTATCGTTAAACGATCCTGCAAACCTTCCCGTCATCAAACTAACCCTGGCCGGCGAGCATACCGGATTGGTCGTATAGGCCCGTGTAAAACGTATTCCATTCTCAGCGATATAATCCATAGCCGGGGTCTTGAGCCATTTATTACCCGCACAACTCATCATAGACGCACTCTGCTGGTCGGTATAAATGTAAATGATATTCGGCTTTTTGGATGGAACGTGCTGGGTACTTTGCAGACAATTGCCCATAAACAGCGTCGAAGCACCTACCGCACTAAGTTTTAGAAATTCGCGACGGTTCTGTTTTTTCACAATCAAAATTCCCTTCGTAGAATTTTTCTACTGCGATAACATTTTCTTTCTTACGTGATATTCGCTCCACGGGGTCGGATCTTCTTTTATCTTGTTCAACTTTTCACAGTCATCCAGCCGCGTCCGAAGGGGCGGCGGGTGTGTCGCCCTCGATTGGTGTGCTCGTACATCTCCTCTGTCGGCTTTACCGGCAAACGGGGTTCTGGCATCTGACTTCTCCAGTTATTATAGCGTTTGTCCATTTCCTGTAAAGGGCGGAGAGAAGTACGTTTTGCAAAAAGGTGATACCTATTTTATTCCAAAGGGTGTGCCCCATAGCGGAAACCTTAAAGCCGGTTACAAAGATATTACTGTCTTCAATCAGAAGAACAGATATTCAGTTCTGTCCCAATAGATATATCATTGTGGTCCAGTTGACGCCGCTGATGTGACGCAACTGGCAGCGGGCGAGAGGTAAAAGAGAAGGATTGATGGGGGTGGGAATTGGGGGTATTATGGGTGTAGGTGAATTGGCAGGAAAAAGCAGATAATGGCATGATGGCCAGTGAGCTATGCAAAATAATGATATAGATAAAACCAAGCTGAGTTCTTTAGCTCGGCGTCTTCTTTCTCATTTGGAGAAATCTTTCTCAGCCAATGAGTACGTCAGCTCATTCAGTGACAGGCTTGAAGTTGTTATTCCCGGAGAGCATGTTGAGGTCGGCGATATGCACGTTTGGGTGGATAGTGACGAAGTTATCGTGGGTATCGGTGAACATTTTCATACGCATTTTGCAACGTTATTTTACGAGACCCTATCAACTGATGAAGCAGAGGCAAAAGTAGTCGAAGAGGCATTATTGTTTATTAAGGATTTCACCGACAAAAAATCCATATTGGAAATCACGTATTATGGCAATGTGCCCAGAGCAACAGGAGTAACCTATCCGGATATTGTTGAAACCTATACAAAACAAGGTCCATTAAGCCTTATAAATCTGGTTAGAAGAGTGTTCAAACGGAATAAATTTACAAAATATTACAAATGGAATGGTCCGTGGCAGGGCTAACAGGACAATTCGGCTACTGCGCGGGGATGTCCCCCCTCGATTTTACATAGTGGTCCAAATAGCAAGAACATGTCTAAGCTCGTTTATGCAGCGTATCTCTGAGAAGTTAAAGCGCGTATTTTTTAGTAATTCCCGTCGCAAAAATCTCTTCGAGTTCGTCATGGAGGGTTTTCAGTTCGTCAAGGAACTTAATATGTAATTCCCGGGCGGACTCGTTGGCCAGGTGTCGATAATATTCAATTCCTTTGAGAAGGTTTTCCCTTACTTCCTGGAAGTGTTTTTGTGTGCCCGAGAATAATTCCAATGAGTATCTATCAATCTCTTGGCGAAAGTTGTCGATGTAAAATTTCAGTTCCCGTATAAACATATGCGGACGTTCGTGATTTGTGAGCAGGGATAAACGTCCATAGATATGTCCCACCATTTCCTTTAAGGAAGTAACTTTTGAAAAATCCGCAATACCGGGACCGCAACAGATTGTAGGGGTGGCATCGGGCTCAATATTATGCATTATTTTGACGGAAGCGCCCAGTTCGCAGCAAATACAGGCCTTGGCGAGAATATCTTCCTTTAAGACGGCAAGTTGGACGTCAGAAAATCCTTCACTGGGAAGATGTTCGAGTTTGCGTTTCTGGTAAGCACGTGAAGCTATGCAGATCGGGATTTTCGTAAACTCGGTATTAGTGACGGCATGTTTTTTGGGACAAGAGGTGCCTGGTTTGCCATTTTGTATGCGTTTAAGGCGGGCTATTTCACTGCTGGAGTTAAGCAGGTTCCAGTAAAGGATCCCCAGGGGTGAGCCATTAGTGAGGCGTACATTTTTGTCGGTGGCCTGGGCGAGTTTTTCCAGATGTTCCCGGTCAACGTTTGCTACTTCCGGTACCAGCATAAAAGGTGTACACCAGCCCGTGCCGTCGACATTATAGTATTGCAATAGGAACTCATTTTCATCTGCGGTACCGATGCCGCCCTGGACGGTAATGCGCAGCGGGTAGGGTTTGTCGAGAGTTGTTAGATTGCGGGCGAGAAGAGCTTTTATATAGGCCGAATAAAGTGTTTCGATAAGCTCGTTCTTGTTTTGCTTGAATGCTTCCAGGATCGGGCCCATCAACTCTCCCTTGGTGGCAAAGGCATGTCCTCCGCAATTAAGTCCTGATTCGATGCGGTATTCTGAGACCCATATACCCCTTTTGGCCAGGAATTTGCCCTGGATCAAGGCTGAGCGATAATTGCTTACCTTGAGAATGACTTTTTTCTTCAAAAAGCCATTTTCGTCAGGTAAAAAATCGTCAAACCGGGGTAAGTAGCTGTATAACGGCGGATTCATACCTGCCGAAAAGATTACGGAAGAGTTCAAGTTGCTGTTAGCAAAGCCGCGCAGGGCCGCCATTGCGTCTGCAAATTCCGGAGGAAGCTTTTCGCCCTTGCGATACACGTCCCGATTAAGTTTGGTCATAATGTTGACATCGATACTACCCGGTACGGCCTGAGAGCGAAGTTGCTGCTGTAACTTTTGTTTCTGCTGAGGATCTGAAGTTGCAAGCATATCAAGATAATCCTGTTTTAGCGTTGAGGCAGGCAGTAACTCGAAGTAGCGGGTGATCTGGCTGTCGGGCTCAAAAGGAGAAGCTTGTAATGCCTCGACCTGGGGTTTGATCAGGCGGTCCATGAGATTCAAATAAGCGGTAATACGCAGGGCGCGCGCATCGTCATTACTGTCGGTAATCTCCTCATAGGGCAGGTGGGCTTTTTGGCAGTGTAACTTCCGCATCTGTTCGATGAGAGTGTCATCAACGAGGGAAATAACTGAGGAGATGCCATATTTAGCAATCCTTAGGGGCGTATCGATTGTAAAACCGGTGCCCATTACAGGAATATGAAAGGTATGCGGACTCTGTTGGATCGATTTAATCATGTTTTTAGGTATCTAACTGTCAAGGGTATGAACCAAATAGTTAAAAAAATAATTTCCTTATATTATAATGACCAGCCGGGTCGTTAGGGGGGATTGAGGTATTTTTCGGCGTCGATGTCTCTTTGTTTTTCCAGCAACCAGCGAAAGTCGGCATAGACATTTGCCTTAGGAAATTGTTTGAAAACCTTGGCGGCGTGAAGGTGATCAAAATCGCAAAGGGCGACGATATTTTCACTGGTGCGGCAACGGATGTCATTTAAGCCCATGCCGGCGAGGTTGAGCATGTTGCTGGGTGGGTTATTGCCGTGGGCACCCAGGACATGGCGAGGGACGATGGTAATCGCGGCGGCAGCGGTAGAGCCCCTAAAGGCACGTCGGTAAAGTGTGCTGTTCGTAGAGGGGCGGTGAATTTCAGGTTTTTTCATCCTTATATACTACTTGAAAGATAATTAATTTTACAAGAGAATATCAGAGTGCGATTTCGCACTTTTTTCTGTTTAATATTCTGACATAATTGTCGGCAAAGGGCCTAGGCAAGGCGATAACTGATTTTTTGTAACTATCGGGGGGTGGCCCGAAATCAAAAAAAAATATCAACGGCCGTAAGAAGGCCCTTTAACAGGCGGTAAGCCTAATATAAAACTGCGAAAGTTAAGTTATTATATAGAAGAATGAATAAAAGCCAAATGGCTTTAAATTTTAATAAGGAGAAATGAGTTGTGCCAGGAATAGGCAGAATCGTTATTATAGTCGTGTTGGGTGGTTTATATGTCAGTGCTGAAGGTCAAGAGACAAGTTTCAATATTTTAGCGATAGAGAAGCCTCGGATTCTGGCGAAGGCCCAGCGATATTTAAATGAACCGCCGCGAACAGTGACAGCAGATCGCTGCGAACGGAGTGAGGGGGGGCGGCATGATTACTATTCGGAAGGTGATTACTGGTGGCCTAACCCGGAGGATCCGAACGGTCCGTACATACGGCGCGACGGAGAATCGAATCCGAAAAACTTCTTAAAACATCGTCAATCAATGTTGCGTCTGAGTGAAATAATCGGGACGCTTACATCGGCCTATTTGATAACCGGGGACGAACGGTATGCGGCGCAGGCTGTTAAACATCTGAGGGCGTGGTTTGTTGATGAAGTAACATTAATGAATCCGTTTTTGCTTTACGCACAAGCGATTCCCGGGCGCTGTTCGGGCAGGAATATCGGGATCATCGATACGCTTCATCTGGCAGAGGTTGCCCGGGGGGCAAAGCTGTTGTCCAGATCGCCATCATTTGCGGCGGCAGATCAGGTAAAAGTCAAGGCATGGTTTCGAAAGTACCTGACGTGGATGAATACGCACGAGTACGGCAAAAAAGAAAAGGTGCATAACAACAACCACGGGGTTTGCTGGTCTTTGCAGGCGGCTACTTTTGCAGATTTAGTAGGGGATGAGAAAATGAAAGAGTGGGTCCGCAAGCAGTTCAAGAGGGTTTACCTGGGGGAAATGATGAACGAGAAAGGCGGTTTCAAAGATGAACTGAGGCGCACCAAGCCGTATTGCTATTCACTTTTCATGATCGATGCTATGGCGGGAGTGGCCCAGGTTGCTTCAACCGGGGAAGATGATCTCTGGTCTTATAAGAGGCCCGATGGGCGCAGTATGAAGCTGGGGATGGAGTTTATCGTGCCATACATAGCCGACAAAAGCAGTTGGCCCTTGAAACCAGATGTTATGTGGTGGGAGGAATGGCCGGTGAGACATATATCTTTGTTGTTTGCCGGTCTGCATTTTAACAGGCAAGATTACCTGAGGATCTGGGAGAAGCTGGAGGCCGACCCGGAGACGTTTGAAGTATTACGTAACCTGCCACTGCGACATCCGTTGCTTTGGATTCCTAAGGATGCTGCAAGGCCATAGTATTGAAATGGAGGAGATAAGAAGATAATAAATACGCAATACAAAATACGAAATACGTAATACAAAATAAAAGACCCCCCAGAACGTGGTCTGGGGGCTAAATAAAAAAGAACAGCATGGGCTTGGTTCGACAAGCTCACCACTGGCGGAGCCCACTCTACGTTTCTAATGACCTTATCTGGTCATCTCTATGAGGGGGGCGACGGGGGTGATGAGTAGGTTCATGGCGCCATCAATATTCAGGGTGCTAACAATGTATTTATCGTTGCAAACAAAATTGGGATGCGGGTCGGGGTGCCAGGTGGAGGGGTTTTCGGCGGTATTGTAAGGGGGGTTGTAGGTTTCTATGCAGATGAGATTGTCTGTTTGGGAATCGTAGAAAAAGACCTTCCAGGGGCAGCCACGATAGAACGGGCCGATGTGCTGATCGAAGGTAAAGTAGCGGCCATCGGCGGTGCAGTGGGCATGGGTGGCGCGGGTGGTAGTGATCATTTTACTTTGGCCGGTCTCCAGGTCGTAGCGGGCAATGCCAAAGCCGGGTCCTTTGGAACCTTTGGGATAGGCACAGTAATATAAACCCTTGCCATCAGCACCCCACCATTCGTGAGTGGCATTGCCGCCATTTATCGGAGGAATGAGTTTTGGTTCTTGTCCTTTTTTCCAGAGCCAGAGACGTTCAAAAACACCATCAGCATTGGTGGGAATCCAATGGTATTGATTTGTTACGACATCGCTCCAGGCGTCAATGCAGATAAACACCATATTGTCATCGGTCGGGCTGAACTGGGCGTGACTGGCGCCGGGGAAGGGGCGGCCCCATTCGGTGTAATGGCCGGTGGCAATATCAACAGCACCACAGATAAATTGGTTGTCGATACGGGCATCAAGAAAAAATTTGGTTTTGGAGGCGCTGCGGGTCAGATGGAGGCCGAGACGGTAAATGCGATGTTGGGCCGGAGGGAAACTTTTCGGTAGGGAGCATAACTTTGTGTTTACATCTTTATATTGCGAATAAAGGGAATGATTGAAAAGTCCGCGGGTGGTCGCCCAAGAGAGATCGCCGGTTTGGGTGTCAAGGTAGGGCGATGGGCCAAAACGGTTGATTTTCGGTAAATCGTACACAATATCTTTTTTGAAATCCACGACGCCCATTGAGTCGGTATTTTTCGGCGGATCGGAACAATGAAACAACAGAAATCGTCCATCGTTCGTCATGGAGCGGTTTACAAAGTAAAATGTCTGCTGCTGGGGAGCAACACGGGTTTTTAAGACATAGGAAACTACACCGCTATTCGGATCGGTCCAGCGGATAAAATGTTTTGATGTTTCCGGAGTTTTCATCTCAGAGGCATAGAGATTTGTCAGAGGAAACAGAGATGCAAATAACAGATGCAATAAATAAACAGGCAACTTATACAAAACCTATTCCTTTCAAACGTTAACAGGATTGCTCTATTATAGGCGAATAAGATATTTATGTAACAATTTTTTGTCTTGCCTGGAAGGGGCAATTAACGTATAAATTTGTCATTATGATTAGAGTAGCAATAATTGGAGCGACAGGTTATACAGCGCGGGAGGCGATCGAGATCCTACTGCGGCATGCGAAGGCGAAGGTTACGTATTTGACGGCGCTGCCGGAAGAGTGTGGGCAGGTAGCGGAGATATTTCCGGTGTTTCAAGGGAGACTGGATCTGCCGGTAGAGCTGATGGATTTGAAAAAACTGGCGGAGAAGGCGGATGTGGTGCTGGGGTGTTTGCCGCATCGGGTGTCGATGGGGTTTGTGCCGCAACTATTGGGGGCGGGGGTGAAAGTCGTGGACTTCAGCGCGGACTACCGGCTGCATGAGGCGGCGGTCTATGAGAAGGTTTACAAGGTGGAGCACACCGACAAAGAAAATATTAAAAGAGCGGCGTTTGGGCTGCCGGAATTGTTTCGGGAGCAGATAGTGGGGGCGGAGCTGGTGGCGAATCCAGGTTGTTATCCGACGGCGGCGGCGCTGGCGGTGGCACCGCTGTTGCAAGAAGGGTTGGCGGCCTGTGATGATATTATTGTTAACGCGGTCTCGGGGGCGACGGGGGCGGGACGGAAGGCATCGGCGGCGTTTCATTTTCCGGAAATGAACGAGAACCTGTTCGGATATGCGGTGGGGACGCATCGGCATCAGCCGGAGATCGATCAGATTCTGTCGGACTTTGCGGAAAAGAAGGTGAAAGTTTTGTTTCAGCCGCATGTGGGGAGTTATGACAGGGGGATCGTGGAGACGATTTACTGTCAGCCGCTGAAGCGGGTGCAAGATAAGGAATTGCTGGCGATTTTCCAAAAGTGTTATAAGGATGAGCCGTTTGTGCGGGTGCGGCAGAAGCCACCGGGGGCTAAAGATGTGGCGGGGACAAACTTCTGCGATTTGTATCCAGCAGCGGTGGGGGGGAAGATCGTGGTTTTTGCGGCGATCGATAACCTGATCAAAGGAGCGGCGGGCCAGGCGATCCAGAATATGAATATAATCTGCGGGCTGCCGGAGACGATGGGATTATTGAATACGTAATGATAAATACGTAATACGAAATACGCAATGAGAAGAAGCCACCCAGGGCGTAGCCTGGGTGCTAAACAAAGAATAAATGGCGGGCACGGCCCGCCCTACTTGCTAAACTCTAAACAAATTCAAATTCAAAAAACCCAAATGATCAAAACAGAATAAAAAAAAACGGTGGGGCGAGCCCCACCCTACTTTCGAGAGGTTAGAAGGCAGGGAGTTAGAATAGTCGGTGGCAAATAAGAGTATAACGGGGCCGAAGGGATTTCGGGCGGCGGCGGTCAGAGCCGGGATCAAAGAAAGCGGTAAAGCTGATGTGGGTCTGATTGTGGCGGATGAGATATGTGCGGCGGCGGCGGTATTTACCAAAAACAAGGTAGTAGGGCCGGCGGTAGAGATAAGCAGGAAACATCTGGGCAATGGGCGGGGGCAGGCAGTGTTTGTGAATGCGGGGAATGCGAATACCTGTACGGGCAAGCGGGGCGCAAAGGATGCGGAAACGATATGTAAGGTGGTAGCGGCCGAGACGGGGGTGGCGGCGGAAGATGTGGCGGTGTGTTCGACGGGGATCATCGGGCATTATCTGCCGATGGAAAAGGTGAAGGCGGGGATAAAGGCGGCGGCGAAGGGGCTAGCGAAGACGAGCAAGGCCGGGGGGGAATTGGCGCGGGCGATACTGACCACAGATACGAAAGTGAAAACGGCACATAGGCAGATTACGCTGAATCGGAAAGTTGTACAAATCGCGGGAATAGCCAAGGGCAGCGGGATGATCGCACCGAATATGGCGACTATGTTGGGGTTTATTACCACGGATGCGGCGATTAGTTCGGCGCTGCTGCGGAAGGTGCTCAAAGAGGCGGCGGAATTGACGTTCAATAAGGTGAGCGTGGATAATCACATGAGCACGAGCGATACGGTGATTGTGCTGGCGGGGGGTGGGGCGGGCAATAAGCAGATTACCAAAGCGAGCGGTGATTTTAAGAAGTTTGCCGAAGCACTAAAAGGGGTGTGTGATGATTTGGCGCGGCAGATAGCGGCGGACGGTGAGGGGGCCAGGTGTGCTATCAAGGTGAGCGTAAGCGGGGCGGCGACGGCAGAGCAGGCGCTAAAGGCGGTGCGGGCGATAGTGGATAGTCCGCTGGTGCGGACGGCGTTTAACGGGGCGGATCCCAACTGGGGGAGGATTATAAGTGCGGTGGGATACAGCGGGGCGAAATTCGACAACGAAGGTTTGACATGCAGGATCGCCGGGACGATGGTGTATCGAAGGGGGAGGCCATGTGCGTTTGATGCGAAACAACTGCACCGAAAGATGAAGGGTAAGAGCTGGGAGGTCGAAGTTGATTTGGCGGCAGGTAAGTTTAGTGACTTCTGCTATACCTGTGATCTTTCAAGGGAATATGTTCATATCAATGCGGATTACCACACGTAAAAAAATCAAAAATCAAAAATCAAAAAGAAAAAATACATATAAAAAATAAAATATTTTTCACGCAAAGGCGCTAAGAAAAGTTGACAGTTGACCGTAAAGAAGAAATCCTAAGCACTAACTTCTATCCTCCTTCGCTCGCAGCGCGAGCTCCCGTCCTCCGCAGTCGCCGATGCTCCAAAGCTATGGCGACGGAGCGTAGCCTGTTACGGAGGGTGAAAGCTACTGTGCAGAGTAGTAAGACCATCCTACGTTCTCTATACGTTTTATAATCTCCGCATGGTTCAGTATTACAGGAATGATATAAGGGGCGATAATGAAAAGATAATATCAAGAGGCGTGAGTAATACTACCGACGGTGAAAAAATAATTCTAAAAAAAATTATTATAAGACACGGGAATATTTATGCCGGTTTTTCAATATTGAAAACAAGGTTACGGGGGATTGGAGGCCGAATCGGGCTCGATTTTGAGTAAAAAGCGAATGTTTTGGGGTTTGTTTTAGGACCTTGGGGATCAGGAAAGCAAGAAATTGGAGGGGATATTGCGGCCTATGCACAGGATGGAAAGAGGATTTAGCTTAAAGGTCAGAAAGAGACTAATTTAGGGTGGCAGAGAGGTCGATGAAAACAATGAAAGACGCCAGCGTCAGTATTGTTATGCAGCCTCATAATTATCTAAAAAACGGAGGTTTTAGGGCACTTTCCAGATATGTGACGCTATTGTCAATGACAAATTACTTTTGCTGATGATGTGCGAAAGTTAAGTGGGAGTATGTTTATCAGTCATGTTAGACGAGAACGATTTTAATCTGGACGAACGAGTAGCAGAGAAATTGAATACTCTGCTGCAGGATGCGGAAATTCCAACGCTGCCGGTGGTAGCCCAAAAGTTGCTGGAGCTTTGTCAGGATGAGAACGCCAACTTCGCGCAATTTGCACGCGTGATCGAAGCGGATCCGGGTACGGCGTCGCGGCTGCTGCGGGTGGCGAATTCGGCCTATTACGGTCTGCGCAACAAAGTAACGAACCTGGAGCGGGCAATTACCTATCTGGGCCTGAAATATGTGCAGTCTATTTCACTGGGATTTCAAATAACGAGCGTTTTGAATAAATTTGAATCGATTGGATTTGATATGCAGCGGTTCTGGCAGGAAAGTATCTTGCGGGGAGTGATGGCCCGGCAAATTGCCAGGCGGTACTGTCCGGAAAGAAGCGAAGATGCGTTTCTGGTGGGATTGTTGCAGGACTGCGGGATACCGATTCTGGCGCAGGCGCTGGGTGAAGAATATGTGAAGCTGCGCAGTGATCCATATCTGTCCCAGGCGTCACTGTATCACCTGGAACGAAGTCTGTTTGAGATCGATCATGTGACGGCGGCCAAGGCGATAATGAGCCATTGGGCACTGCCGGATTTGCTGGCCCGTCCCATCTGCAATCACCACAGCAGTGTGGGATCCAAACCGAATAAAATCGAACGCATACAACTGTGTCAGATTTCCTATTTCGTGGGGACTCTGTCACTGAATGAACCGGAGACACTGGATTTTGACGACCTGACTCTGCCTGAGTATGCTCAGAATACCTTCGGACTGGATATCGAGGAGCTGACGAAGATGCTCAAGCAGGTGCGGGAAGAATTTGTAGGTATATCGCAACTGTTTGCAGACATACTGCCGGATGATGTCAATATTACCGTGATTTTGGAAAGAGCCAATCGGTTGTTGTGCAATCTGGCATGTGAGACTTACAGCAAGAACTTCAATTTTGAAACAGAACTGGAGAAATACAAGACCAAGTGTGATGATCTGACGCAAACGATGGAAGATTATCGCCGGCAGGCATGTACGGAGGCGCTTACGGGTCTGGATACGCGGCAGATGATGAAGGAATTTCTGGCAACGGCTTATGAAAACCTGCGTATGGGAAGGACATCATTGACGTTGTTGTTCGCCGATATCGACAATTTCAAAGAAATCAATGACCGTTACGGTCACCTGGGGGGTGATCGGCTGCTATTGGATTTTGCGCAGATGCTGCAAGGTATTTTTGGAGATTTGGGCTGCGTGGCTCGCTATGGGGGGGATGAATTTGTGGTGGCAATGCCGGGACTCGAACAGGAAGAGGCGATGCGCAAAGGTGAGGCGCTGCTGGAAAGGACCCGCCGGTTTTCAATACCAACGGATCCGACGGTCAAAAAAGGAGGATGTACGTTTTCCTGTAGTATCGGGATGGTTTATTATGAGCCCGGGGCTGCGCCTGCAGGTGCGTCGGAGATAATGGAGAAGGCCGACCAGCAGATGTATAAGGCCAAGAACTCCGGCAAGAACGATCTGTGTGTTGAAATTATCAGCGGGCCAACGGAACAGTGCACGGGTGAGCGGGATAATTAAGGCGAGGATACGAGAGCAAAGGCAACGAAATTAGTTCGTGTCAAAGGGGGGAGAATTTTGTGAGCGGATATTATAATCGGGGTTAACAAGCCTTTAGAGAGATAGGGGTAGGGTTGTAGAATTACCTTTCTTATGGTCCCTTTCCGGTATATTATAAGAGCGACAGTGATGAAATAATGTGCCGGAATGGAGGGCGTATTCGCCGATGAAGCAAGATGAGTTCGGGCTGTTCAACTATGCGGATGAACCGAGCCGGTTTTCCCGCCAGACGAATTTTTTCGGGCAAGGAGGGTCAGGCAAAGCTGGGTCTCCGGGGCGTACAGAGAAGAAGGCGGCTAAGCCGGAGCCCAAGGTCTATTCGGTTACACAACTTACCCGGATGGTCAAACTGGTGCTGAGTGAGGGGCTACCGGGTAAGATAGTGCTGGCGGGTGAGATATAGAACTATAAACGTCACAGCAGCGGTCATATCTATCTGACAATAAAAGACGAGAACGCTCAGATTGCGGCGGTGATGTGGAAGAATGGGGCGGGGAAATTAAAATTTCAACCGGCGGACGGGATGGCGGTAGTGGCGACGGGGCGGGTGGATGTATATGAGCCGCAGGGGAAGTATCAGTTTTATATCGAGAAGCTGGAGCCGGCGGGGGCGGGGGCGCTGGATCTGGCGTTTCGGCAATTGGCGGAGAAGCTGCGCGAAGAAGGATTGTTCGAGGCAGAACATAAAAAGGAGTTGCCGCGCTATCCAGCTACTATAGGAATTGTTACCAGTGGGACAGGGGCGGCGATCGAAGATATCAGCAAGACTTTGAAGAAGCGATTTCCTTCGGTGCGGAAACTGCTTTATCCGGTGAGGGTGCAGGGGGAAGGGGCGGCAGAGGAGATAGCGGGGGCGATACGGGATCTGAACCGGAGGCGGGAGCAGTTGGGTGGTATAGATGTGCTAATCGTAGGCCGGGGTGGGGGGAGTTTGGAGGATTTGTGGGCGTTCAATGAAGAGATTGTGGCGCGGGCGATCTTCGCGTCGCAGATACCGATTATCAGCGCGGTAGGGCATGAGATCGATGTTACCATAGCGGATATGGTGGCGGATGAGCGGGCGGCAACGCCGACGGCGGCGGCGGAAAGAGCGGTGCCGGAACGAAATGAAATATTGCAAAGTCTGCGACAAACACAACAGCTTCTTTACGCGGGGGTTCGACACAGTCTGGAAGGAGCGAAGAGTGACTGGGAGAATCTGGCGGAGCGGAGTATGTTTGTCAGGCCATTGGATCTGCTGCGGGTTCCGCGGCAGTTGCTGGATGAGAGAAGCGCGACTCTGGGAAGGTGTTTTAGTGAACTGGTTCATCAGACGGCGCGGAGGCTGGAGGGTTATACGCGGATTTTGCGGGGGATCGAGCCACATCAGGTGCTGGCAAAGGGGCAGAAGCAGTTAACGGAACTGGGGAATGGGTTGCGGATGGCCTGGAGGGATTATGGTCAGAGGCGAAAAGAAGGTCTGACGCTTATGCATTCGAGGCTGCAGGCGGGAAGGCCGCAGAATCGGATTGAGCTGCAAGGTAGTACGCTGAAGAATCTGGCGGGGCGGATGGCGGCGGCGCGGGGGCAATTTGTAAGACGTCAGCAAGAACGGCTAGCGGGATTAAATGCGCGGTTGGGGAATCTTGATCCGCGGGCGGTGCTTAGGCGGGGATACAGCATAACGCGTTTGAAATCAAACCGGCAAATTTTAAATGATAAAAGTAAGATAAAAGTCGGCGAATTGCTGCTTACAGAACTGGCGCAAGAAACGCAGATCGAAAGTGAAGTGACAGCGCTTTCGGAGAAACAGAAGAGACCTCCTGCTGACCAGGGGGCTATTGATGCAAAAAGCGAAATACGCAATATGTAATGGAAGAGCACGGCCAAGATGGCCGTGGCACAACTGTCGAACAAAATGAGAACCGCATGGGCTGAAGCCCATCCTACGTTTCGAATTAAAGAATTGAGAGGTATATGATGGCTAAAGCGGAGACGACAAAAAAAAGTTTTGAAGAAAACATAACCGAACTTGAAAAGATAGTTAATGCGGTGGAAGAAGGAAAGATTCCCCTGGAAGAGTGTATCAATAAATATGAACAGGGGATGAAGCTCATAAAAGACTGCCGAGAGATTCTGGACAGGGCAGAGAAGCGGATTGAGACTATCACCAAAGAAGGGACAAAGTGACGACAAAGAAAAAAATCCTAAGCACTAATATCTAAATCCTAAACAAATTCAAAATAAAAATGACTAAAATCCAAAACAAAAATGTAGGAACATATATAGCCACAAAAAGCACATGTATATTTAACAGAAGTTTGCAAAGAAAACAAAAAATAAGGCAAATAAAGGGGGATAATTGAATGAAGAGAAGAACCGGTCTGAGAGGTTGCGGTAAGGGCGTCAGTCTGATTCTAATAGTCGTTGTTGCTTTGTTAGTAGCAGCGATTGCAGGTGAGTGTGGGGCGGGGTCGCTGGAGAGCAGTTTTGCTGATCCGCCGGATGCGGCGCGGCCGTGGGTGTACTGGTTCTGGATGAGCGGTAACATTACTCGGGAAGGTATCAGGGCGGATCTGGAAGCGATGCGCGAAGTGGGGATTGGGGGGTGTATCATTATGCACATCAAAATCGGCGATATAGGAAGTTTCAAGCTGGGAAATATGCCGCCGGATGGGCCGGTGCGGTTCATGTCGAAAGAGTTCAGGGAGCTGTTTAAGTACGCAGTCGAGGAAGCCGACCGGCTGGGGCTGCAGTTGGATATGAACAATGCGGACGGTTTTACCGGGAGCGGGGGGCCGTGGGTGCCGGTGGAAAAATCGATGAAAAAACTGGTCTGGACTGAGGCGCAGGTCAAAGGAGGAGGGGAGGTAGCGCAACAATTAGAGCAGCCGGAAACGATAATGGATTTTTATCGAGATATTGCTGTGATTGCCTTTCCGCGACAGCGATCACTAACTGCGCAAATGAAGGCGGAGGGAGCCAGTTTTTCCTGCCAGGATGAGGGATTCAAGGCGGAACTGATGCTGGATGGTGATGTAAATACGAGCAGCAGGCTGTGGAATAAAAAGCTTAAGGGGTGGTGCCGATTGTTGATTTCTTTCAATAAGCCATACACGGCGGATACGCTGGTGCTGAAAAAAATCGGCAGGGCACGGGGAAGGCATGAGGCGACGCTGGAAGTATCGGATGACGGTAAGAAGTTTCGGAAGGTAGGTAGTGTTTGTTTAAAATGGTACCCGGCGGCGATGACCAATACAGTCCGGTTCGATGCGTGTTCGGCGCGTTACTACAGGATTACCTTTGCACCCGGCTGCCAATATTTTTCTTTGGGGGAATTGGAGCTGGGTTGTTCCAATATGGTCCACAACTGGGAGGCCAAGGCGGGCTTTACGCGCTACGGCGAATGGGGGGGCGGGTCGCAACTTTATACGGACAGAAAACTCAGCGCAGGGGGTGTTGACGCCAAGAGCAGTCCGATATCAAAAAGTAAGGTGGCGGCGATAGGGGTCAACGAAGTTATCGATCTAACGGGTAAAATGGATGCTAAAGGGAAACTTTCCTGGAAGGCACCGATGGGGGAATGGAGCGTGCTGCGAATCGGCTATACGAGTACTGGGATCAAGAACCATCCGGCCAGTCCGGGGGGGCATGGTCTGGAGTGTGATAAGCTGCGCAAGGAAGGGGTGGAATGTGCGTTTGACGGGATGCTCAAGAAAATGATCGGGGATTGCGGAGAGTTGGTGGGGCGATCATTTACGTATGCGCATATCGATAGTTGGGAGGTAGGGATTCAGAACTGGACGGAGGGGATGGCAGAGTCATTTAAAAAGGTTAACGGTTATGATCTGACGCGGTTTTATCCGCTGCTGGTGGCGGGATACGCGGTGGGGAGTAACGATGAGTCGGAGCGGTTTCTGTGGGATCTGCGGCGGACTATTCTGGATATGATGGCGGATAATTATCTGGGGGAGATGCAGAAGCTGTGTAATAAAAACGGACTGAAGTTTTCGAGCGAGGCAGGGGGGCGTCAGACATTTCTTTTTAGTCCTATATATCTTCTGAGAAGGTCGGATCTGCCGATGGGAGAGTTTTGGCCGCACGAAAAGACGCCGCGGGTTGATAATAAGGCGGCGGCGAGCATGGCACATATTTACGGGAAAAAGCTGGTGGGAGCGGAGTCGTTTACAGGGGCGGGAGATTATGCGGCGTGGCAGAGCCATCCGTATCGTCTGAAAGGGATCGGCGATGAGGCGTTTTGTCTGGGAGTAAATCAATATGTCATGCACTACTGTGTGCATCAGGCGTATGAGGGGATGCGGCCGGGATTTGCGATGGGGCCGTGGGGTATTCACTTCGATAGAATGAATACGTGGTGGAATCAAAGTAAGGGATGGCTAAAATATCTGGCCCGATGTCAGTATATGCTGCGGCAGGGAAATTTTGTGGCGGATGTGCTTTATTTTCCGGGTGAGGGGGCGCCGCATTATTTAGGCAAAAGGGACCGTCTGAGTGTGCCGCTGCCTAGTGGGTATGACTTCGACGGGTGCGATCGTGAGACGCTATTAAAACGTGTGAAGGTGCGCGATGGGCGTTTGGAAATCGGACAGGAGATGAGCTATCGTTATCTTATGCTGGCCGACGATAGGGCGATGACACCGGAATTATCCAAGCGAATCCGGGAACTGGTACAAGAAGGCGCTAAGGTAATAGGACCAAAACCCGAGAGTTCACCCAGCCTGCAAGGGTTTCCGCAATGCGATAAGGAAGTTAAAAAAAGTTTACGAGGTTGGAAAAGTGTTTGGGGTAAGTCGTTTGCAGAGATTGCCAGAGGCGATAAATTGGCACCTGATTTTGAGTTCAGCCCGGCGGGTGATAAAACGGATATTCGTTACATCCACCGACGAGAGGGAAATACGGACATTTATTACGTGGCGAACCGGAAGGAGAAAGCCGTCGAGGTCAAAGGAACTTTTCGCCTGAAGGGAAAACAGCCGGAACTGTGGCATCCGGAAAGAGGAACGATGAGAGATCTGGGTGAGTGGCAGGTTACGGGGGAGGGACGTACGAATGTGCCGCTGCGGTTTGGACCGTTGGAAAGTTATTTTATTGTATTCAAAAAGCCGGGCTCAGCGGGCAAGGCGGGTGGATGCAATTTTCCGGAATTTAAGACGGTTACGACGATATCGGGCCCCTGGAAGTTAGAGTTTCCTGACGGACAGGGGGCGCCTGCATCTATGGAAATACAAAAGCTTGCAAGCTGGACAGAACAAAAGGATTTCAATGTAAAGCATTTCTCAGGGACGGCGAGGTATAAAAAGAAATTTTTGATGGATAAGGAAAAAATTGCCGGTAAGGAACATTACTATCTGGACCTGGGCGACGTGCAGGTGATAGCGGAGGTTACGCTTAACGGGAGAGATTTGGGGATTCTATGGAAGCCGCCTTTCCGGGTGGAAATAAGCAAGGAACTGAAAGCGGGGAAAAATGAACTGGAAGTTAAGGTTACGAATCTGTGGGTCAATCGAATGATCGGAGATGAGTATTTTCCAGATGATACGGTCTGGGAGGGTAAGTATCTAAAGGAATGGCCGGATTGGTTCTTTGAAGGTAAGGAACGGCCGGAGAGCCGGCGTAAGACATTAACAGTGGTCAAGAATTATAAGAGTGACAGTGAGCTATTGCCGTCAGGGCTGCTGGGACCGGTGCGAATATACCGGGGGGAGTGTGCCAAGGAAACAGGGGACGCAAAGGCGACGGATTTGCCGGTAGAATAAAAAAGATGAATAATTAAGGGATATTTCTGGTGGTAAAAGCGGGGGTTTTCTTTGGGACCGCGTAATCACACATGGTTGGCAGGATATTGCGCTGGGTGCCGAGGTGGGAGTTCTATTTGTTTTGGGATATTAACGCGCATTTCTCATTGCCCTATCCCATTTATGCTGCATATTTAATACCGATAACAAGGTGGTATTAAAACATTCATTTCATAATAGTAAATTAATTTGTTTACGAGAGCAAGGGTTGTTTATTTATCGGTCCGTAAAGAGGGCCAGGGCAAAGGGGGGCGGGCAGTTATAAACACGGCCATATTATTTTTATGGTTATAGGGCGTTTAGGGGTGACTATTTGCTTAAGAATGTTATCTGAGGAGTCGATAAATAAATTAAGTAGACAAGTAACATCAACTATAATTGTGAGGCTTAACCATGAATGTCAAAAGTGAGATATCAGAGATTAAAGTTGGGAGATTGATACTGAAGCATTTTTTGCTAGTGGTAATCGTAGTGGGGATGATGGCATTTCCTGTATGGGCCGAGGCGGATGAAACCAAAGCCGAGAGTGCCGGGGCAAGTGAAGAATTATCGGCCGAAACCGCAAGTGAGCAGGAGGCAGTTGCGCCGGCTAAAGAGGAGAAATCCGGGGCAGGTGATTTATTGGATATGTCTCTGGAAGAATTGATGAATATCGAAATAGGCACCAGTTCTCTGACAGGAGCGACGAAAAGAACGTCGCCCTCGACGGTAACGCGGATCAGCCAGGAAGATATCCGTTCCTGCGGGGCGCGCAGTTTATATGAAGTATTGGATATCTACGTACCCAATTTTCAAATAGGCAAGCAGAATGATCAGGTAACGAAGATGGGTTTACGTGGTATCATTTACACCCGTGAGGATAAATATCTGCTGCTGGTTAACGGCAAAGTTATGAACGAACATACCGCTTTTGGGGTATATAGTGAGCGGGACCTACCGATGCTGACGGATATCCATCATATCGAGGTGGTGCGAGGACCGGGATCGGCGCTTTATGGGCCGGGTGCATTAGCGATGGTGATAAATATCGTAACCGATAATGCCAAGACCTTTGAAGGCACACAAGTGACGGGTCGAGTGGGAGGGATCGAGGAATTTTATACGGCCGAGGTTAAGCATGGGCAAAAATTCAGTGACGGAAGCGGATTGTTTCTATATACGGGTATGAGCAAGTACGTCGGTGCTGATGCGCAATATGCGCCAGTGAAGGTAGGAAATAAATATGGCTCGTGGCGGGGTGCTGCTTACAAAGCCGGGGATGAGATAACGGACCACGTACCGCGGGACAACAAGTCTTATGATGACTGGCTAAAATGGAAGGTTCATGGAGAATATACCAAGGGTGGCTTTAGTATCTGGGCGCGCTACACTCGGGGCGGGGAAGACTTTGTGAGGAACAATAGTTCTAAGACTTATTACCCACAGGGCGACGGTTATAATCAGGGCACGATTTATGCCAGTTATGAGCATGAACTGTGTTCGACCTTTACCATGAAATACGCCTTGAGCTACGACCGTATTTATGTGAACAATTACAAGCGCAAATATATACCGCCTCCGCCCAAGCATCCGGATAGAAATGATGGATACCGGGAGGATGAGTATTACGGGCGGATAATGGGTATCTGGAAACCGCACAAGGATCACAAGATAGCTATCGGCTACGAACATTCGCATGATGAATACGGTCTTGACGGGCTGGGGTGGGACACGGCAGAACTTTACAAGGCCTACAAGCTGCATTCGGAACACATGCCCCGCTGGGCTGCCGATATGGGATCAGTGTTCGGTGAGTATCAATGGAACATCTGTGATCAACTAACCACATTTGTGGGTGGGAGGCTGGACAAGCATCGCTTTACCAAGTTGTTGTGGTCACCGCGAGCGGCGGTTATTTATATGCCGACGGATAAGGATACGATAAAGACGATGTTGACCCGTTCGGTGCGTACGAATGTGGCCTACGAAATGAAGGCACAAGATATTGACTACGACAGCAAGAGTGATACCGAGCAGCTTGATGCGCTGGAGGTTCGTTATGAAAGACAGCAAACGGAATCGTTCTGGTGGGCGGCATCCGGCTTTCTGCACTGTCATGACCTGATCGGATTTAACGACGGCAGTAACAAGCCGATAGGTTTTATGAAGTCTTATGGAGTGGAGTTGGAAGCGGGCTATCGCACGAAAAAGACGAATATTAATTTTTCGCACGGATTTACCAAGTTGTGTTATTTTCGGCTGGCGCCTGGTATCGATGAGATCGAAGATACGGCGGCACCGTTTGGGTATGGCAACGACATAGCGGCGTGGAGCAACCATGTGACCAAGATAAACGCCACCTATAAGATTACGCCCAAAACCAGTATCTACGGTTCCACTATGATCTACTGGGGCTTTCCTGGGCTGAAGGATTACGCGGAGTGGGATAATCAGTTGCCGACTGATTATACCTATAATGATCCCTATGAGGGGAGCATGTTTTTGAATCTGGGAGTTGAGCATAAAATAAAAGAGAATCTTTCGATGCGGGTGGACGGGTACAACCTTCTGGGCTGCGTGGATGAAGACCTGAACAAACGGGTCAATTACTCCGGTCCGGGGAATTATCGCTGCCATGCCCCCTCGTTCGGAGTTTCTTTGACATATCTGTTTTAAGAGCCAAAAGCTGGAAGTTTGGACATAAAAACCTCCTGTAGTGATACCGGGGGTTTTTTTTATGCGCCAAAGCAATACGTAATAGAAAGAAGTCAGTAGTCAGGAATCAGGGGTTATTGTCTGGGTAAATAAAATATTGACAATGTGGAGAATAATTTCTACGTTAACTATTTCGTATCTTGGAAGAAGCCGTCGAATTTGAACAAGACAACGCAGAAAAATATTGGTAAATAGAGGAATATTACTTGCGGCGGCACAAATGGGCGTAAAGCCTTGTCAGGTAACAGATTAAGAGGCAGTTCCACCTGTTTGGACAACAATAATAAAACCATCAACGATCGCAAAACACTTCGGTGGCTGGGTGTGGGCATCGAGTTTGGGGGGGTGATGGGCATTTTCGCTTATGCCGGATACCGGGTGGACGAATATTATGATACCAAACCTTGGCTGATGATTGTTTTTATGTTTTTGGCGTTTCTGGGGGAGATGTATTTAATTATCAAAGAAGCTCTTAGTAAGAGCGAATAATCATTAATATAATCATAACTGTATGATCGATTGGTTAATAGATAAGGTAGCACAAACAGAACCTAATGAGTTTGTTGAGATTATCATTTCAGACGCTGCTGGTAGTTGCGGCGGGGACAGGTTTGGGGGCAGTAATATTATGGTGGGGAAGCGAGAGGTTAGAAGGGGGTTTTGTTCCTCTGATCTGGGCGGGAGCATTATGTTTGATTGTGGGAATAATCAGTCTGATACCAATAAGTCTGGCGGCCAAGAATGCGGTGGATGTGTTGGGTCAGGCTTGCCTGGTTGGTACGGGCCTGAGATTGTTACTGACTTTGTCGGTAGGGTTACTGGTTTACAAAATGGTAATGGAGTCGGATCAGAAAGCGGCATTTGCCTTGTGGACTCTGTTGTTTTACATGTTGCTGCTGGTCTGGGAGACTCTAACCGCCTTGAGGCTAATTAAAGGTTTGTTTCCGAGTTGCACAAGCAGCGGAAGCAAGTGATAATAAGTAAATACACTGAATAAAAGCAAGAATACAATAGAAGGCATAATATTAACAAAGTCATTATGCTATTTTAGTCCCGAAAAGGGGCAAAAGTTTAAAACATAATAATAATTACCCCATAATTCGATAACGGGAGGTTAAAAAGCATGTTCGATTGTAACATATTGGCAGAAGGAATGCTGGCTATTGGTGATCCGGGTCTGGCGGCTCTGGGTGTAGGTTTAGGAGCAGGTTTGGTAGGGATGGGTGCAGCCCTGGGCATCGGCCGAATCGCCGGGAATGCGGTGGAGAGTATTGCCCGTCAGCCGGAAGCTGGAGGGCGTATTTTTTCCAGCATGATCATTACCGCGGCTCTAATTGAGGGCTTTACCTTTTTTGCCCTGGTAATTAGTATTTTGGCATTAAATAAAATCGGGTAAGTACCGGAAGACATTTAGTAAGATATATCAGGCAGATAATGATTAGGACATCGGTCATATTAGCCTCTGAAAATCCCCTGAGCCATGTGGTGCAGCACCCGCTGTTTACCCTCCAGGTCGGCTCATGGCAGTTGAATTTCAGTAATCACATGCTAATGGCCCTGGTGGCAGGGTTATTGATGATTATCTTTTTACCGCTGGCGGCCCGGCAGCGAACGATGGTGCCGCAGGGCGCCCGCAACCTGGTGGAAACCATCTGTGAATTCCTGCGTGAAAAAGTGGCCCGTCCACAACTGGGTGAAAATACCGACCGGTTCATCAAGTATCTCTGGACAATTTTCTACTTTATCCTGTTTTGCAATCTGCTGGGTATGATACCCACAGACGGGATATTATATTTTCTGATAGGCAAGAATCATCTGGGAGGCACGGCCACGTGCAATATATATATTACAGGTACCCTGGCCGTTACGGCGTTTATAATGGTCCACGTATCCGGTATACGCCATCAGGGTCTGTTTAACTATATCAAACATTTTGTACCTACCGTACCCTGGCCCCTGATACCCATATTATTCGTGCTGGAGTTGTTAGGAGCGTTTATAAAGCCGTTTGCCCTGGCCATTCGTCTCTTTGCAAATATGCTGGCCGGTCATACGGTATTAGCAGCCCTGATAGGGATGGCATTGGTGTTGCATAATTATACCATAGCAGGAGTGACAATTCTGGGTGCGTCGGCCCTGAGTTTATTGGAGCTTTTTGTAGCCTTTTTGCAGGCCTATATATTTACTTTTTTAACCACGATATTTATCTCCGCAGCAGTACATCCGGAGCATTGACGGCGAAGTGTAGCATAGTAATTGATAAAAAATAACAAGAATTACCGTGATACGGCGAAAACTGGAATGTGAATGGTTTAATAGTGCTCTTTCGCACTTTTGCCTGTTAAATATTCCGACCTAATTGTCAGAAAGGTCCTATGGAAGGCAATAACTGGTTTTTAATAAATTTCGGGTTTTTGCCCGAAATCAGCAAAGAATATCAACGGCCGCCAGAAGGCCCTTTAACAGGCGATAATCGTAATATAAAACTGCGGAAGTTAAGTTATATAAACTGGGAGAATAAACAATGAGTATGACTATGTTGGCAACGGAAGGTCAAGGGGCAATTATTTTGGGGGCCGGTCTGGCAATAGCGGGAATAGCTTTGGCTACGGGTATCATAGTATTTGGTGCTGCCAGGGGTATTGCGCAAATTGCAGGCAAGGCCGTGGAGAGTATCGCGAGGCAACCGGAGGCGAGTGGATCTATTTTTACGGCTACGGTGGTTACCGCGGCGTTAATTGAAGGATTTACATTCTTTGCCATAGTGGTATGCCTGCTGAGTATGGGCAATTTGGAGAGTTTAATCAAAATTGTTCTGGGCATTACATGATGACATTTTAACTCAATCAAGGAGCAGTTCATGGAACGGCTCAATTATACATGGTTAATATATGGGATGCTGTTTAACTGTACCCGCGTTTGGGCCTCGGGAGCGGAAGCTGCCGGTGAGGCTGAACACGAGGCACCGGGGATTTTTTCCGGTGACATTTTCACGGCTATTTTCACGCTGGCGGTTTTTCTGCTCGTTTTGTTTATAGTAGGAAAGTGGGCGTGGGGGCCGATATTGACGGGTCTGCAAAAACGTGAGGAACATATCCGCCGAGCGATCGAGATCGCGGAGAAGAAACAGGTAGAAGCGGAAAAGAACCTGGCCGAATATCAACAGCAGTTGGCCCAGGCGAACGAAGAGTCCCGGACAATTATCGAAAGGGGACGCGCCGAGGCGGTGCGCCTGGCCGAAGATCTGCAGCAAAAGGCGCAAAACGAGTCCCAGAGGCTCCGCCAACAAGCTGAACGGGATATAAATTCAGCGAAAAAACAGGCCCTGAGGGAGATTTATCAGCAGACTACGGATTTGGCAACAGAGATGGCCGGGACGATACTGGGCAGAACTATCGGGCCGGAAGATCATCGCGATTTACTGCAGAAGGCGCTGAATAAGTTACAACAGGATGAAGCTGAATAATAAGACAATGGTTAATGAGATACCATTGTATAAGGATTTAAGTTGACGACGGACAATGCACAAGAAATCGCGCAGGTATATGGCAAGGCGTTTTTCGAGCTGGGAGTGGAACAACAGCTAACGGAAACGTTGAGTCTGGATATGGAGCGTCTGGCAGGACTTGTCAAGGCCAATCCTAATTTTGCAGTTTTTCTGGAAAGTCCGGCAATTTCCCGCGATCAAAAGAACGCCAGTATCTCCGAAATATTTACAGACAGAATGTGTCCCTTAACGCTGAACTTTCTGAAAGTATTGGCGGCGAAAGGGCGTTTGAACCTTATCTGTGAAATACACAAGTGTTTTGTCCGAATGGAAGACAAACAGGCCGGTCGAGAACGCGGAACACTCGTTACCGCAATAGAATTATCCGACAAGGAAGTCAATAGGCTGACCGAACAGATCAACCGGGCCATGAATAAAAAGTTAATACTTGAGAACCGGGTGGATAAGTCGATTCTGGGGGGGATGGTCCTGAAAGTAGAGGATACAGTGTTGGATGCTTCGCTGGGAAGGAACCTGCAAAAGCTGTCCCAAAGGCTGCATCAACAAGGCTGAATAAATTAGGTGCACTGAAAAACATATATAAAAATGCGTAAGTTATGTTTGGAATAAGTATATGAAATTCAAAGTGGAAGAAATAACCAGTGTTATTAAACAGGAGATCGCTCAGTTCCAAAGTGAGATGGATGTGGCCCAGGTGGGCCGCGTTCTGGAGGTGGGAGACGGAATTGCGCGTATTTACGGACTTAACAACGCCATGGCCGGAGAAATGCTGCAATTCGAAAACGGTCAGTTCGGTCAGGTGTTCAACCTGGAAGAGGGCTCGATCGGAGCGGTGGTTTACGGTAATTACCTCGGCATTAAAGAAGGAGACGAGGTACGGGGTACGGGTGAGTTGCTCTCGGTGCCGGTGGGACCGGAATTGCTCGGCCGGGTAGTTAACCCGCTGGGTGAACCTATTGACGGCGGTGAACCGTTTAAAAATCTCAGGCGAAGTCCGGTAGAGACGATCGCCCCCGGTATAGCGGATCGTCAGCCGGTGAATGAACCCTTACAGACGGGAATCAAACCTATAGACGCTATGATACCCATCGGCCGCGGCCAGCGGGAGTTGATCATAGGTGACCGCAAGACCGGCAAAACCGCCATCGCCCTGGATACCATCATCAATCAGCGGGGCAAGGATGTTATCTGCGTGTATGTGGCTATCGGACAGAAGGAATCGACCGTGGCGCGGGTGGTGGATATTCTGCGGGAACAGCAAGCGCTGGATTATACCATCGTAGTCAACGCCTCCGCGGCCGATCCGGCGCCGATGCAATACATTGCTCCGTATTCGGGGGTGACCATGGCGGAGCATTTCATGTATGAAGAAAAACGCGATACGCTGTGCGTGTATGATGACCTGACCAAACAGGCACAGGCCTATCGTCAAGTGTCTTTGCTCTTACGTCGTCCACCGGGCCGCGAGGCCTATCCGGGCGATGTGTTCTATCTGCACAGCCGCCTGCTGGAGCGGGCTGTCAAGCTAAGTGACGAAAGAGGCGGGGGTTCGCTGACGGCGCTGCCGATTATCGAAACTTTGGAAGGTGAAGTGTCGGCCTATATTCCCACCAACGTAATTTCGATTACCGACGGACAAATCTATCTGCGACCTGATTTGTTCTTCGCCGGAGTAAGGCCGGCGGTGGATGTGGGGATCAGCGTCAGCCGGGTCGGCGGCAAGGCTCAGGTCAAGGCGATGAAGAGCATCGCCGGTATGCTGCGTCTGGATTTGGCATCGTTCAGGGAACTGGAAGCCTTTGCCCAATTGGGTACAGATCTGGATAAGACTACGCAGGCCCAGTTGGAACGCGGCTACCGGATGGTGGAGCTCCTCAAGCAGCCCCAATATCAGCCCATGGACGTGTTCGATCAGATCGTAAGTATCTTTGCCGGTACGAGCGGACAACTCGACAGTATCGAGGTGGAGAAGATCGCCGAGTTTGAAAAACAAATGCATGAATATCTCCGGACTCACAAACAAGAGGTGCTGGGCGAACTGCGTCAGAAACAAGAAATGGATGATGAACTGAAGAAACGTCTGATCGAGGCGATAAAAGAATTTAAGAATGAATGGAACAAAGACTCCGGAATTAAAAAAATCCAGTCTGAAGACAATTAACCGATAAATGCCCACAACACGTGAAATAGTCAAGCGGCGCAAGTCAGTCGCCAATATTCGTAAGATCACCCGGACTATGGAGATGATCGCGACGGCCCGTTTTAAACGGTCTCACGATAGTGCCTTAGGCGCCCGACCCTATACGGAAAATATTATGCAACTGCTGGCCTATCTGGCGGCGGGCAGTAAAGAATTTGATCATCCGCTTATGGAGGAGAACCATCAGTCAAAGCGCATTATTGTTTTGGTGCTGACCAGTAATCGGGGTTTGTGCGGGGGATATAACGGTAATGTTATTCGCCTGGCGCACAAGGTAATTGAGAAACTAGAAAAAAAGAAGCAGCAGGTTGAGTTGCGGGTTTCCGGTAAAAAAGGCGTGCAATATTTCAAATTTGTCGGTCGGCCGCCGCAGGTTGGTTATACCAAGTATGACGAGAAGACTTCCTATGCGGATGTAGAAGCTTTGGCTGATGAGATCATGGACCTCTACATCAATAAAAAAATAGATGCTGTCCATGTAGTGTATACATGTTTTGCTTCGGCGTCCCGCTTTTTTCCCGATTCCATGCCTTTGTTGCCGTTGACGGCCATTAAAGTTGAAGAACTGGAAACGTTGGCCAAAATACATATACATGATTATATTTTCAGCCCTTCAGCACGGGAGATTCTGGAAGAACTGTTACCCTATGCGGTGAGAATGCAATTGTATCAATGCTTCAAAGATTCCATTGCCAGCGAGCAGGTGGCACGCATGCGGGCCATGAAGGCGGCTACGGACAATGCGGAGCATATGCTAAAAGTTCTCTCGAGGCATTATAACCGGGCGAGGCAGTCCCAGATAACCAGTGAGTTGCTCGACATCCAGGGCGGCGTTGAAGCATTAAAGTAGAACTGAACTAAATGATAATTATATTATAGAAGTATGTTTGGAGCGAAAAAATGAACAAAGGGCAAATCAGTCAGGTCATCGGCAGTACCTTCGATGCTCAGTTTGCCGAAGAGAATGTTCCCGGTATTTATAATGCCCTTAAGATAGACACGGAAATAGGCGGCATAAAAATAAATCTTACCGGGGAAGTTCAACAGCACCTGGGCGGTGGTAAGGTGCGGGCGGTGGCCCTGGGTTCCACGGACGGACTGGTGCGGGGGACCGAGGTGTTGGATACGGGTGAGCCGGTGATGGTACCTGTGGGTGAAGAAACGCTGGGCCGGGTATTAAATCTGCTGGGTGAGCCCGTCGATAACCGTGGTCCCGTAGAGGCCCGGGAAAGACGTCCCATTCACCAGGCGCCTCCGGAATTCTTCAACCTTTCAGCCAAAACGGAAATGTTCGAAACCGGTATCAAGGTGATTGATCTATTATGTCCGCTGGTGCGGGGCGGTAAATGCGGACTGTTCGGCGGTGCCGGGGTAGGTAAGACGGTAATTATTCAGGAGCTCATCGCCCGGTTGGCCAGGTTTCATCAGGGCTATTCCTGTTTTGCCGGAGTGGGGGAACGTACCCGTGAGGGCAACGATCTCTGGCTGGAGATGCAGGAAGCCAAAATCGGTGACACCGGTAAAAGCGTTCTGGATCAGACCGTTATGGTATTCGGACAAATGAACGAACCGCCCGGCGCTCGTCTGCGAGTGGCCCTATCGGCGTTGACCATGGCTGAATACTTACGTGATAAGACCGGGGCCGATACACTATTGTTCATAGATAATATTTTCCGGTTTTCACAGGCCGGCTCGGAAGTATCGGCGCTTTTGGGGCGTATGCCTTCAGCGGTGGGGTATCAGCCTACTTTGGGTACGGAAATGGGTGATCTGCAGGAAAGAATTTCGTCCTCCGATAAGGGGGCGGTTACGTCGATACAGGCTGTTTATGTGCCCGCCGACGATTATACCGATCCGGCTCCGGCAACAACATTTACCCACCTGGATTCGTCGGTAAACCTGCAGCGTTCCATTGCCGAGAAGGGAATCTATCCGGCCGTGGATCCGTTGGAATCCACCAGCCGTATTCTGGATCCGCACATACTGGGAGAACGTCATTACGCGATCGCCCGGCGGGTGCAGCAGTTCCTGCAGCGATATCGTGACCTGCAGGACATCATAGCTATCCTGGGTGTGGATGAACTAAGCGAAGAAGATAAACATGTGGTGGCCCGGGCCCGTAAGATAGAGCGGTTTTTGTCGCAGCCGTTCCTGGTGGCCGAGACTTTTACCGGTATGCAGGGTAAATATACCAAACCGGAAGATACCATCCGCAGCTTCGAAGAGATATGCGATGGTAAATGGGATCATCTACCCGAACAGGCCTTTATGTATGTCGGTGCTGTAGAAGAAGCCGCCGAGAAGGCCAAAATCCTCAGTGGAGAATAATTAAAAACTGTTATGGCTGCAAGTCCCGCGAAAATACGTTGTGCCATATTAACCCCCCAGGCACCGATTGTTGAGGAATCGGTGTTTGATATTGTATTGCCCGCCCACGATGGTCTATTAGGGGTGCTGCCCGGTCATGCCCCGATGTTGTGCAACTTAGGGGCTGGTCTGCTGACCTATCACAACAAGGATATGCATCGACGTACATATTACATCGAAGGAGGATTAGGCCATATCCGGGATAACGAAGTGACGATTATGACGAGCAAGGCAATCTCGTCCACGGAGATCTGCCAGGCAGATGCGGAAGAGATGTTGTTGGAAGCCCGGATAATGCCTATGAGCACCCTTGAAGAAGTAGAAGCCCGCAGGGCCGCCATGCAACAGGCTCAACATATGGTTGCACTATCTAAAGGCGGCTTTTAACATTTCATACGTTCACATCATCCTGTACTGATTTCTGCCAGTGATGAATTTTCTGCGTAAGGCGACGAATTACATCCTGATGGCAACCTGAGTCGAACAGGTTGGTTGTCTCACCAGGATCTTCCTTAAGGTTGAACAACTGACACTTGTCGGCGTCGCTGAGCGAAAGTTTCCAACCGTCGGGGCTGATAACCGCCCGGCTGTATTCATTTTTTGCCTTCTGTAATTCATCCTGAGATGCCAGATTAGTGCCGTCATTTTTTACCTTGAGCGAACCATTGCCTGGATTCCACTGGATAAATACATGGTCTTGCTTGACATTACCGCCTTGCATTAAGGGAACCAGACTCTGGCCCGGTAAACTGTCAGCAGGTTCTTTGCCCATTAGCTCCAACAATGTCGGAACCATATCAATATGACTGACAGGATTTTTAATTAAACGTCCTTGCGTTTGAGGGATCCGCATCAGCCAGGGGACTTTGACCGCCTCTTCGTACATAACGCACTTTTCCACCAGGTGATGGGCACCCATCATATCACCATGGTCACTGGTATAGACTACGATGGTGTTATCAGCCAGGCCCAAATCGTCCAGGGTTTTCAAGATTGCCCCCACGCTGCGATCCACCTGAGTAACCAGTCCCCAATAGCGCGCGATCAGGGCACGAATGTCCTTTTCTTCCCGGCCGTATTTGGCTATACATGCTTCGCGGCTCACGCGATAACGCAGTGGTTCATTTTCCTCCAGGGGATCGTTGAAATTGGACGGTAAGGTAACTGCAGCCGGATCGTGCTCATTATCCAGCGGGCCAAAGAAAGGCATATGTGGCTCCAGGAAGTTTACATAGAGCATGAACGGTTCATGTTGATGACGGCGTAAGAAGTCGCAGGCCTTTAGTTCGAGGAACCTGGGTTTGCATTGTTCGATGGGCAGCCGGGCGGCAAAGGAGCGGCTAAAGCGGTTGTGACTGCCAGGCTGATAGCCTTGTTTGAGTAAAAAATGATGATAGTCACTGCGCTTACTGCGATCCCGTCCCGGGCGAAAGTGCTTGTTGTACATATCTTCTATCGTTACCCATTCATCAAAGCCATGCTGACGATAGAGTTCATCCCCCAGATGCCATTTACCCATATAGGCAGTGGTATAATCCGCATCATTAAGAAGTTCGGCAAAACAAGGAATTTCCAGCGGAAGGGGGATATTGTTTTTAGTACAACCATTAGCGTGAGGCCAAAGGCCCGTCATTACACTCGAACGCGAGGGTGTGCAGACCGGCTGGGTTACATAGGCTCTTTCGAAGACTACGCTTTGGGCGCTAAGTTTATTAAGATTAGGCGTGTGGATTTTGCTGTTTGCATACGCGGCCATGGTGTCGGCCCGCTGTTCATCGGTCCAGACAAACAGCAGGTTCGGTTTACGCTTTTTGGTATTAACCCGCGATACACTGCAACCGGATAGCGCCGTCCCCCACGCTGCCGATTTGATAAAGTCCCGTCGATTGAGATCACGTAATGTCTGCTTATTTATCGAACACATATTTTGATCCGGAATGGTATATGTTTATGTTATGGGCTGCAACTTATAACAAAACAGCGTCAAAATTGTTTCAAGAAGCGCAGGTCATTTTCGGTGAAGTAGCGGATGTCGGTGATGCCGTATTTGCGCATGGCCAACCGTTCGATGCCGAAGCCGAAGGCCCAGCCGGTGTATTTTTCCGGATCGATACCGACCGCTTCAAATACGTTCGGATCGACCATGCCGCAACCGCCCATCTCAACCCAACTCTCATCGCCCTTCTTGTCACGCAGGAGCAGATCCACCTCGCCGGATGGTTCGGTAAAGGGAAAGAAGCTCGGCCGGAAACGCCACTGGGTATCGGGACCGTAAAAGGCGTGGATAAACTGATTGATGGTTGTCTTCAAATCGATCATGCTGACACCTTCATCGACTACCAGGGCCTCGATCTGATGGAACATGTACATATGAGTTGCATCGACGCTGTCGGGGCGATAGACCCGGCCCGGGGCGACCATGCGAATAGGAGGCTTGCGTTTTTCCATGACCCGGATCTGGATGGTGGAAGTCTGGGAACGCAAGAGGGTTTGCTCTTCGATATAGAAGTTATCCAGTGGATCGCGAGCCGGGTGGGCCTGGTCAATATTAAGGGCCACGAAATTGTGAAATTCATCTTCTATCTCGGGGCCGTAACCAATATCGAATCCCATCCTTCCGAAAATTTCCAGCAGCTCACTGACTGTTTGGGTAATCAGGTGGCTGCTGCCCAGATTCATTGGTTTGCCCGGCAGGGTCACATCCAACGAAGGTTCACTTGAGCTGGTTTGCTCCTGCTTTAACTTGTCCTGCAGCTCATCAAAGGCCTGCTTGACCTTGTTCTTGACCTCGTTGGCCAATTTGCCGGCCTGGGGCTTGATTTCCCGGGGAAGATTTCCCAGTTGCCCCAGTAATTGAATTACCTCACCTTTGCGCGAGAGATACTTGATCCGGAAGTTCTCCAGATCGTCAAGATGTTTGACATCTTTCAGGTCCGCCAGGGCCTTTTCCCCAACTTGCCTAAATTGTTCTAAAATCTCGGCCATGTCCTTACACCAATATAAACTGATTTGGTTACCGATAATATCTTAACTGACGCAGAAAAGCAATAGAACCACAGCCGAATACTCCCAAAAGCAGGGCGCCGGGCGCGGGGACAGCCGTCATCGACTGGTAATAATTCACATCATCAAGAATGACGGTTGTAATTTCATTGTCACCCAGATCATGAGCCAGTTCAAAAGATAAAGTATGCGAACCGGAGGCAAACCCCGAGACATCAAGCACTACCGTTACCGGATCTTCCGGAGCCATTGTGCTGGTGAGAGAATATAAAAGGTTGCTATCCATATAGACACTAAAGGTATCAGTTTCAGGCTCGCCGCCACCATCGTCCTCGATAAGCATTTCCAGATAGAACGAAAGGGTATTTTCATTTGCAGCGAGCGTAAAGTTTTGATTTAACACGCTGGCGGTTCCATCTTCCGTTTCGAAAAATTCCGCTACTTCATCATATGTGTTAATATTCACATCTCCGCTTACCAAATTCCATCCAGACCAACCCTGGGAAAAATTTCCATTGGTGACATTGGCCAGGGCCGCCCGGCTTGTGCCAATCAATAAAGCAACTCCCAATAAAAACAGTGCCTGCGTTCTTCTTTTCCTTTCCATGATCGATCCTCCTTTAAAAAAGTAACATTAACCATAAAACTCCTTTTGGTTACTACACTGTTGGTAAAACACAGTGTTTTTTATCAGGCGACTGATTTTAAGGCCTTTTGAGCAGCTTCCACAACCTTATCGAACCCTTCCGGGTCGTGGATCGCCATCTCAGAAAGCATCTTGCGATTGATACTGACTTGGGCCAGCTTTAATCCGTAAATGAATTGGCTGTAACGGAGATTACGCTGTCGGCAGGCTGCGGTGAGGCGGATAATCCACAGGGCACGGAAGTCGCGTTTCTTACGCCTGCGATCCTTAGTAGCCGTTGCCTCGGCGCGGATAATCGCTTCCCGGGCCAAACGCCAATTCTTACTGCGGGGTCCCCTAAAGCCGCGAGCTGCTTTTAATATTCTCTTCTTGGACTGACGCCGAGCGGCGCCTTTACGTACTCTAGGCATGGCAGCTTTCCTTTCATTTTTTAGGTTACTAAATATCTGGTTGCGAAATTGTTCCGGGTGCTAAACGGAGGTTCGCCGCAGGGCAGGTTTTGCCCAATTTACGACTTTTCTCTCCCATACCGGCGGGTCCTGAAAAGGACTCCTCGCAACCCTTGGCTTGCTGGCGGCAGCTGTCAGCCGAGAAGCAAGCTCCATATTTCGAATTAAGCATTATATCACTGAAATTCCCGTTGTAAATGCCCTTTTTTACATAATCGACTTCTTCTTGGGCAATATCTGTTAATATACTTAAGTATAATAACAGTGATCTTATTATACTTTTTGGGCTTAAAGTATAATAACGAATCTCATCAGTGGATTCATGAATGAATTTAAGTCCTACAATGTTAAAATGGGTAGTTTTCTGGCCCTTGGATATGCTCATGTGAGGTTATGGCGGGGGGGCTGGTATATAGATAATTTTAGTCTGGCTGTGCCCCTTGGGTAGGTTCAGCGGGGCTGCGGTTGAAGCAGGTCAGGCTCAAAAGGATCAAGGCAGAGCCTAAAGCAAAGAGCAGCGTGCGAGATAAAGGTTTGTTGGCGAGACTTTCAGCAAAGGTTTGCAAGGGGGTACTCGGGGTATCCTGCTGCTGTTGTTCCAGCCGGGCCAGGGCTTCTTTTAATTCCGGCCAGGCCCTGGGCAGGCTCTCGACTTTGGCGGAGATAGCCTGGATGGGCTGATAGCCTAAATTGCTGATGGCAGCCCGCTCGACAACTGCCGGCTCATTGGTATGTCTTAGCAGTTCCCGTCGGTCCGCCAGAAGCTGATCAAGCTGATCGAGACGGACCTGCTGATTGTGGAGTATATTTCGATCGGCATAATAAACCGCAAGCGGAGGTGAGAGGATAGAGACGGTCACAGTGACCATCCCCACCGTGCTGAAAAGTAGAAAGCACAATATTCTTACCAGCCGGTAGTCGTCCCTTACCCGCGTCTGGTAGGCGGTTTTGTCCATTTTATTTGTTCCAAAGGGCCGTTGTTCCGTAAGAGGCCTGTTTGCCCAGATCTTCTTCGATTCGAAGCAGTTGGTTGTACTTACAGATACGGTCGGTCCGACAGAGTGAGCCGGTCTTGATCTGGCCTGCCCCGCTGGCCACAGCGATATCGGCGATGGTGGAATCTTCGGTCTCACCGCTGCGGTGGCTGATCACGGCAGTCCAGCCGTTCCTCTGGGCCATGCGAATGGCCGCAAAAGTCTCTGTAAGAGTACCGATCTGATTGACCTTGATCAGGACCGAATTGGCGGAACCTTCCTTGATCCCGCGCGAGAGGCGCTGGGTATTGGTTACGAACAAGTCGTCACCCACAAGCTGAATCTTTTGGCCCAGCAAGCTGGTTAGCTTCTTCCAGCCCGCCCAGTCATCCTCGGCCAAGCCGTCCTCGATACTGATAATGGGGTATTTTTTGCACCAGTCGGCCCAATATTTGGCCATATAGTCACTGGAAACCTTCTTTTTCGGAGCGGATTTGAAGAAAACATATCCTTTTTTCGTAGAATTGTAGAGCTCTGAGGTGGCCGGGTCCAGGGCGATGCATATCTGCTTACCGAACCGGTAGCCAGCCGCCTTGACAGCCGCCTCAATCACTTCCAGGGCCTCCTCATTGCTCTTTAGGTTAGGAGCAAAGCCCCCTTCGTCGCCCACGGCGGTGTTATAGCCGCGTTTGGCCAATACCTTCTTGAGGGAGTGGAAGGTCTCGGCTCCCATCCTAAGGGCCTGGGAAAAACTTTTGGCCCCGATGGGCATAATCATAAATTCCTGAAAATCGACGTTGTTGTCGGCGTGTTTACCGCCGTTGAGGATGTTCATCATAGGCACGGGCAGGATACAGGCGTTGCTGCCGCCCAGATAGCGATACAGGGGCAGATTGCAATGGTCGGCTGCCGCCTTGGCTACCGCCAAAGAAACCCCTAAAATGGCGTTGGCGCCCAGTTTGCCCTTATTCGCTGTGCCGTCCAATTCGATCATAAAATTGTCGATTCCCTCCTGATCACGGGCGTCCATGCCGAGGACCTTGGGACCGATGATATTATTGACGTTTTTGACGGCCTTGAGGGTTCCCTTGCCTAGATAGCGTTTGGGGTCCTTATCGCGCAGCTCTACGGCTTCGTGCACACCTGTACTGGCTCCCGAGGGCACGGCCGCCCGTCCAAAAGAGCCGTCTTCCAGGAACACGTCTACCTCTACAGTGGGATTACCGCGGCTATCCAGGATTTCTCTGGCTGTTACGTCCATGATATTGCTATACATAACTCAATTCCTTCCTATATTTGGTATTTACCATTAATTGTTATCGGTCCATGTCCGTTACATCTTGACAAAACCATATGTTTCATTTGTGGGACAACGCTTGCTTAGTGCGGTATCAATGCGGTAATATATAGGCTGAAACCACAATTTGCAAGATGCAATAAAATCGCCCCAATGGATATACTGCCGGACTAACGGGCAGAGATTTAATTGTGGGCTTTTTGGCAGCTAACATCCGGCCCGATGGGCGAGACAGTTAAAGGTGACATTTAATGAAATTTCCCATAACCCGATACGGAATGCCCCAGGTGCTATTTGTGCCGCTGATAATTATTTTGATAGCGGTATTGGTGTTTCTTATCTGGCTTGCAGGTCGTCCCTGGTCTATGGTGGCAGGTGTCGCGGTGGCATTGGGGGTGTTGGCATTTTTCCGTGATCCTGAAAGGAAGTTACCGGAAGGGGCTAATCTACTGCTGGCCCCGGCTGACGGTAAGATCACTGATATTATGGAGGTTGACCAGTGTGAGTATCTCGAAGGGGCGGCTCTTCGGATCGGGATATTCCTGAGTGTTTTTGATGTACACCTGAATCGCAGTCCCTGTGCCGGGCGGGTGGGCTATCTGAAGGCTCATCCGGGTAAGTGTCTCAACGCCATGCGCTGGCATGCGGCCAGCGAGCAAAACCAGGCCCACAGTCTCGGTATTGACTGCCCGGACCATCCGGCCGGGCGGGTGTTGGTTAAACAGATTACCGGTGCCATCGCCCGTCGCATAGTCTGCGACTGTACGCTGAGTGAAGAACTATCGGCCGGTCAGCGTTTCGGAATGATCAAGCTCGGCTCGCGAACGGAGCTCTTTCTGCCGATAAATTCTAAGGCCCAGGTCCTTGTCGAAGTGGGTCAAACCGTCCGGGCCGGAAGTAGTATTTTGGTAAGATATGACCATGATTGATGAACTGAAAAATAAAAAGAAGCAGCGGCGTTTGCGGCACATTGCAGTTTTGCCCTGCCTGATTACTTTGTTAAATGCCCTGTGCGGATTTACGGCAATTCACTTTACCGCTCGAGGTATGAATGAGCCTAACCGACTCTGGCTGGTGAAACCGGAACTTACCTTTTTTGCCGCGGCGGCCTGGATGATATTTATGGCCATGATAGCCGATGCGGTGGATGGATTTGTAGCGAGGCGATCGGGCAGTTCGAGTAATTTCGGCGGCCAACTCGATTCCCTCTCGGATGTTATCAGTTTCGGTTTGGCTCCTGCTTTTCTTATGCTGCGGGTAGTGGAAAGTCATCTTCAGGAAAATGCCACCCCCGTATTCGGCACCTTTTTAGGTCGATTGTTATGGTTGGCGGCGGCGCTTTATGTCTGCTGTGCGATTTTGCGCCTGGCCCGGTTCAACGTGGAGAATGCACCGGAGGAATCGGCTCATATGGACTTTAACGGGCTTCCCTCGCCGGCAGCGGCCGGCTTGATAGCCGCGTTGGTTTTACTATACAGCGACGTCGGGCCGGAACTGCAAAAAGGAATTGCTCCGGATGTGGTTCGTATCGGTGCGCCTATCATTATTTACATACTGCCTTTCGTTACCGTGGGAACGGCCCTTTTGATGGTATCGCGGGCGCCCTATCTGCATATTGTTAACCAGTTCATCCGCGGCCGACGGGCCTTCGAATATGTAGTCATCCTGGTGGCGCTGATGTTACTTCTGATTTGGAAGTTGCAACTGACCCTGGCCGTAGGATCGTTTGGGTATGCGCTGCATGGAGTGGTGCGCTGGCTCTGGCGAAAAAATAAAAAACAGCACACCTCTAAAGGGCAGGCAACCTGATAGAGTTTAAAGCACCCGGCTCTATAGATTTTCAGGACAGGTGAAAGTGGTTCCCGAAGATTCCCCAGCACAAAAGGCTCAGCGACACCAGATGGTTGAGCAGCAGTTACGTGCGCGGGACATTCATGATCAGCGCGTGCTCAGGGTTATGGAGGAACTGCCCCGCCATCATTTCATCCCGCCGAAAAATAAAAATCAGGCCTACCTTGACCAACCTGTGCCTATCGGTAGGGGGCAAACCATCTCCCAGCCTTATATCGTTGCCTTGATGACCGAAAAGCTCGATGTGCAGCCTGACCATCATGTCCTGGAGATCGGCTATGGCTGCGGTTACCAAACCGCCATCCTGGCCCGACTGGCCCGGCAGGTATATAGTGTTGAATTGCTCGAAGAGATCGGCTTATGGGGGCGCCAAAATGTGCAGGAGTTGGGTGTTAAGAATGTTCAGTTTCATATCGGTGACGGCCGGCAGGGCTGGCCCGCTTCGGAATCTCCGGGACAGACTGAGCCGATACAATTTGACCGTATTTTAGTTGCCGCTGCCGCCCGGGATGTACCTGCTGCCTTAAAAGAGCAATTAAAACAAGGTGGCAAGATGGTCATCCCCCTGGGTGCGGCCGAGAGCCAGACGCTTTGGCTTCTGGAAAAACAAGGATCGGAATTTATTGAAACCTTCCTCTGCTACTGCCGCTTCGTCGAACTTGTCTAAAAGCGATAGTATATAGACGTGAAAATTGAAACCGGTAAAATTTAAATTGATTGCTTACCGATAATCGGCAACTATTTTTCCGGCAGGGCGGCGAGGTCTTCATCGCTGCCGACCAGCCATAATACATCCCCTTTTTTGATGACCGTATCCGGTTGAGGTACGTTGATGGTCTGGCGGGCGAGTTTATCTTCTGCTTCAAGTGGAGAGGTGCTGGGCCTAAGGCCGATCAGGTTGACGTGATATTTCTTGCGGAGGTTAAGTTCGATAATCGTCTTACCGTCAAAGCTGGACGTGGCGGTATATTGGGCCAGGCTAAAGCCCGGAGCGAACTCCAGTTTCTCGCTGATCTGAGGGGCCATCAGCTTGAAGGCCCAGCGGGAAGCGGCCTCGTCTTCGGGGAAGATGACCTCGTCCGCCCCGACCCGGCGGAGGATACGGCCGTGCATCAGTCTTTCAGCCCGGGTGCAGATATATTTTACGCCCAGCGATTTTAAGATGACGGTTGCTAGTATGCTTGTTTCCAGGTTCTCGCCGATTCCAATTATCGCCGCTTCAACCTTGTCCACCCCCTGGGCGCGCAGGGCGTCCTCATCAGTCACATCGAGCCGTACGGCAACTGTGACCTCGGTGCTGATATTTTCGATAAGCTTGCGATCCTTATCGATGGCGATAACTTCCGCACCGGCTTTGGTAAGGTTCCGCGCCAGTTGCGTTCCGAAACGTCCCAATCCTATTACGGCAAAGCGCTGCATATATAAACTCCTGTATTATTAGCCAACAATAAGAGGTTCGCGGGGATAATCATAATTAACAGGCCGGGCGTTGAAGGTCAGCGCCGCCAGCAGACTTAATGGTCCCAGTCGGCCCACGAACATCGCTACTATAATGACCCACTTGCCGGCAATTGTCAAATGGCCGGTCACTCCCGTGGAAAGCCCCACCGTACCCAGGGCCGAGGCCGCCTCGAAAAGCAAATCCAGCATATCCCGGCCCAGGCTGTGCTCGGTGATAGTCAGCAGCAGGGTTAAAATCCACAGCAGCAGTCCATAGAGCATGATCAGTGTCGCCACCCTTCGAATAATCATCAGCGGAATGGTCCGGTTGAAGATATGGACCTCACGCTGCCGCCGCATGGTAGTGTAAATGGCCAGCACCATAACGGCAAAGGTCACCGTCTTGATTCCACCGGCGGTTGAACTGGGTGAGCCCCCGACGCTCATCAGGAAGATCAACACCAGCTTGGCACCAGCGCTGAGCTTGGCGATCATTATCGTATTGAAACCAGCCGTCCGGGCCGTAACCGAATTGAAAAAGCTGTCCAGTACGGTTAAACCGTTGTATTCCAGCTGAGTTTCATCAGGTCGTATCCCTTCCAGGATAAACAATAAAATCCAGCCCAGCAGGATTAAGCAAAGCGTAGTGACCAGTACTATTTTACTATGCAGGGTTAAGCGGCCGCTACCGGGCAGGGATTTGGGGTTGATTTTATTTCCCCACCACCAAAATAGTCGTTTACGCAGAATCAGCCATAAATTGTTCAAGACCGGAAATCCCAGTCCGCCCAGAATGATCAGGGGACAAAAAACTCCGTAAACCTGCCAGCAGGTGCGATAGCTGCCTAAAGAATCTTCCTGCAGTGAGAAGCCCGCATTACAAAATGCACTGACGGAATGAAAGACACTCTTAAAGCACCGCTGGGGCGAAGGAAGTTCAGAAGGCCATAAATCATAGAGCCCTACTGCTCCCACCGCTTCCAGCACTACGGTGGTTATACAGATAAACACCACGATACGACCTATCCGCCCGGGCGCCTGTTCGTTCATGATATCACGCATGGCCACCGACTCACGTAGTGATAAGGGACTGCCTAAGAGAAGGGCAAAGAGTGCTCCGAAAATCATAATCCCCAAGCCGCCAATCTGGATAAGGACCATGATGATAGATTGTCCTAAAAGGGTAAAGTCCTCCCCCGTATCACGCACAATCAAACCTGTAACACAGGTGGCGCTGGTAGCGGTAAAGACAGCATCGGTGAAGCTCAATCGTCCTGCGTGATGGGCCGAGGGCAGCATCAATAATATTGCCCCCGTAAAAATAATGAGCGCAAAACTTATTAAGAGTATGCGGGTTGGTGCCCGTCCCGTGGCCGCCGCGGATATACTTAATCGTCCCAGATGTAGAATGACCAGGATCAGCAGATACAGCTTAAAGATCAGCCAGCGAACCGACAGCTCCGTCATACCCTGCTCAGCCGGTGTACCTGAGAGCTTGTCGGCTATAACCAGGGCCGCCGCCGTGAGAAGCAGCAGTGTAAGATCGGGTACCGGTTTTCGCCAGGTAAACTCGCGTCTTTGGGCCCACAGCCAGTGATGTATCTTGCCGGCCCATATGAGTAAAACAGCCAGCAAGGTCACCATATGCAGTAAAAACCTGGGCAGAGGTAAATACACAAAGCCGAATTCCAGGATCAGGCTTACTGCCCCTATGACGATGCCCAGACCCCCCACACAGGTTCCCACATTAAAGGCCCGGCGCTTTATTTTACTATTATCTGCCATTCTTTTAACGCGTATTGTATCACAGCATAGC
>Ga0272443_10000599_pt1 | contig 63367 bp, 53 predicted proteins | sample SSMAcet12_FD_193581 | JGI IMG/M metagenome (GOLD analysis project Ga0272443, IMG submission 193581) | Marine sediment archaeal communities from Little Sippewissett salt marsh, Falmouth, MA, United States - SSM-Acet-12 | ecosystem: Environmental > Aquatic > Marine > Wetlands > Sediment ... | reverse complement strand
ACACCCGACACGAACTGGTGCCTAGCAGGAGGCCAATGATATCGGACGTTATTTTGACAAGCGCTCCTATTGTAGCGCCGCCTCCGGCAGGTCATCGAGCCATCCCCCGGTTTCCGTCAGTTTTCTGACCAGCATTCGAGACGCTTCTTTTTGATGTTCGGCCGGCGCATGAATCTGCTTCAAGATGAGTTTGTCGCCGATACGGCCGCAGATTTCGATCTTGCCGATTTTGTGACCGATAATGAACTTGAAGCGCTTGGCATAGCCGTCGAATTGTTGTCTTGCCCGATCGACGATATCGACCCCCTGTTTCAGCGGCACCTGAAAGTGATGCCGGACCCGGGCCACTGGCATGCATTGATACAGGTAGTAGGGATTGACGCCGATGCGCAGCAGCCCGTTCATCAGGTCCACCAGGGCGTCGACGGTATCGTTTACGCCGCGAAGCAATACGGCTTGATTGTTCACGGTAATGCCGGCGCTTCGGATGCGCCCGACAGCTGCCGTGGATACCGGCGTAATCTCCCTGACATGGTTGAAATGGGTCGGGACAAACAATGTTTTTTCCTGGTTGAAAGACCGAAGGAGGGAGATCAACTCGTCGTCGAAAAACCGCAGCGGATAAGTCACCGGTGCTCGCGAGCCGATGCGGACATGATTCAGATGGGGGATGTCTCTTAGGGCATCGAGCATTTTCTTGAGCACCTTGGTGGGAAGCATGAACGGATCCCCGCCGGAGACGACGACGTTGGTGATTTCCGGATGTTCGGAAATGTATTCGGCCGCTTTATGAAAGTGTTTCACCGTCTGTTCGTTGGGCAGACCGACCATCCGTTTTCGGAAGCAATGCCGGCAGTACATCGCGCAAAACTCAGTGGCCACCACCAGGGCGGTATAAGAATACTTGTGGAGCACCCCGTTTCCCTTGTCGTACAAATCATCGCCGTAAGGATCCTGTGTCGTTTCGCCCATTGCGCCGGCAACGACCAGTTCTTGCGCATCCGGAACACAGAGCCGGCGGATCGGATCCCGGCGGTCTTCCGGATCGATCAGGCTCAAGTAGTAGCGGGGGATGTTCAGCGGATGAATCGCCGCGACCTGCCGCAGGTCGGCTTCTTCTTCTTCGCCCAAGAGATGGTAGCCTTTGAGTTCGTCGATGGTGGTGACGTTGTTTCTCAACTCCTTCTGCCAGTCCATCTGAAACCAGTCCAGGCCGGCCAGAGAAGAAAACCGAAAGTCGACAGTCGGTGCCGGCGGCGATTCGGCTCCAGTCGGCATCGGACTGCATCCTTCATTGGTAAGGGAAACGTGTTGGGTCATCCAAGGCCTCCGTTTGCATTCTTTTGGGATTATCACTCAAACGAGGAGCGAGACCCGGGTAGCGGCATTTTCTCGTGGTCCGAACCCCGGACGCTTCAGTTCAGTAGCCGACGTGTCTGAGGAAGTTTTGCAGCCGCTCGGTTTGGGGGTTGAGCAGCAGCTCGGCGGGGTCGCCGTCTTCGTCGATGCGGCCGTCATCCATGAACAGGAGACGGGTTCCGGCCTTTTTGGCAAAGCTCATTTCGTGGCTGACCACCACCATGGTCATTCCCTCCTGGGCGACCAGCGTCATGACGTTGAGCACCTCCTCCCGCAGCTCCGGGTCCAGGGCCGAGGTGGGCTCGTCGAACAGCATGACTTTCGGTTTGACGGCCAAGGCCCGCGCAATGGCCACTCGCTGCTGCTGCCCGCCGGACAGCTCCGACGGCAGGTGGTGGCCCCGGTCTCCAAGGCCGACCTTGTCCAGCAGATCCTGGGCGATGTGGTTGGCTTCCCGGCGGGAAAAGCCGCGGACCTTTTTCGGCCCGAAGGCGACGTTTTCCAGGGCCGTCATGTGCGGAAACAGGTAAAAGAGCTGAAACACCATGCCGACTTCCTTGCGAATTTCCCGGACCCTGCGCTTTTGACGGGGAAGGTGGATCTGGTTGACGACCAGGTCTCCAGAGGTGACCATCTCCAGACCGTTGATGCAGCGAAGCAGGGTCGATTTTCCCGAACCGGAAGGGCCCACCAGAACGACGACCTCGTTTTCCACAATCGTCAGCGAGATGTCGTGCAACACCTCTGTTTCGCCGAAGCTCTTGCTGACCTTTTTGAATTCGATGACGGGCTTCATATCTTGCGCATCCTTTTTTCGATAAACCGCAGGATGAGGGCGAGCGCGGAGGTCATGACCAGATAACAGACGGCCACCGCAGACCAGATTTCCAGCGCCCTGAAGTTGCTGGCCATGATTTCCTGTCCCTGGCGGGTGAGCTCGCCCACCCCGATCACGATAAACAGCGAGGTGTCCTTCAGGCTGATGATGAACTGATTGCCCAGAGGCGGAATCGCCCGGCGGAACGCGATCGGGCTGATGACGCTGGCGATCAACTGCAGCCGGCTGATGCCCATGGCCATACCGGCTTCGACAAGCCCTTTGTTGACGGACTGCACCGCCCCTCGAACGATCTCCGCCATGTAGGCCCCGGCGTTGATCATGATGGTGATGACAGCGGCGGTGACGGCATCGAAGCGGATGCCCCTGAGGCCGGTGACCACTTCGATCAGCAGCGGGAGGGCAAAGTAGATGAACATCGCCTGAACGATGATCGGCGTCCCACGGATCAGCTCGATATAGCTGAATGCGGCCAGCTGGCTGATCCTGCTCAAAAAAAGGGAAAACCCGTAGGTTCGGCCGCCCACGGCGCGCGTGCCTGCAATTCGCATCAGCCCGCTGACGGTGCCCAAGACCAAGCCGCCTAGAATCCCGGTGATGGCAATGTACCAGCTCAGCTTGGCGCCCTCGATCAGGTTGGGGAGGGACTCAAAAATGATACTCCATTCAAAGGTCATGGTCTTTTCTCCCCTTGACGGCAGCAGCAAGCCGGCTGCCGGAGAACTAAAGCCGGCCGTAATCTATAGCTGATTTTCCGGAAACGGCCGGTCGAAATCCGCTGTTTTACAATTCTAAAAGATCAAAAACGGATTTCGGCCGGGCCGGAGACAATGGGGGGAACTGCTGGCGTCCGCTTACTCGGGTGCCTTGCCGAACCATTTGGCATAGATCCGATCGTACTCGCCGTCTTCCATGATTTCCAGCAGGGCGATGTTGACCTTGTCGCGCAGCTCGCTGCCTTGGGGCAGCCCGATTCCATAATAGGCCGCCTTCACGTCTGCACCCACGGCCTTGACGCGGCCGTTGCCGGCTGTTTTGATGTAGTACAGTACGTTGGGGGTATCGTGCATGGCCGCATCCGCGCCTCCGGTGACGACTTCCAGGTAGGCCTGGTCGATATTGGGAAATTTGACCAGTTTCGCGGCGCCCAGTGTATTTGCATAATCCACGGTTGCTGTGCCGGTTTTCACCGCCACCACCTTGCCCTTGAGATCTTCCGGACCTTTGATGTCCTGGTTTTCACTTCGCACCATGACTTTCAAGCCGGCGCGGAAATAGGGATGAGAAAAATCGATCGCTTTTTCCCGGCTCGATTTGATGAAAATGGCGGCAATGGCGACATCGAGATTTCCGGTGGTCAAACCGGGGATCAGGCCGTTGAAGTCCATCGGAATCAATTTGTATTCAAGCCCCGCCCTTTTGGCGATGGCATCCCACAGATCAACGTCAAAGCCGGTGTATTTGCCGTCTTTTCCCTTGAATTCGAACGGCACGAACGCCGTGTCCACCCCTACGCGAAGCGCTTCGGCATGGGCCGCTCCGGCGATGAGCAGAATCAGGGTGGCAATCATCAACGCGACCAGACCTTTTTTCTTCATCATTGATTTCATTTTCTCCTCCTTTTTTTGGCGGAAAGATAACAATCCCTATAGCCGGTTCGGGAAGGATTGACCATCTAACCGCATCGGTTTTCATATGTCAAGTAAGTTTGTAAAGAGCGGAACAAAAAGCAAATATTGTTGCATTAAAAGACATATTTGAGGAGGATGAACCCGGCAATCAGCAAGACAGTGAAGGTGACGGCCAGGAGGTTGAAGTAGCGGTCGATAAAGGACTGGATGGCCGGGCCAAAGATATAGATCATCGCGGCGATGATGAAAAACCGGGCCGAGCGGGACACGGCCGAGGCCAGCACGAAAACGAAAAAGTTGATCTCGAACATGCCGGCAGAGATTGTAAACACCTTGTAAGGGATCGGCGTAAAGCCCGCGATGCCGATCGCCCAAGCGTCGTATTGCTGAAACATCCGGGCAATATATTCGATCTTGTCTGCCAAATGATAGAAGGTGATGATTCGCTGGCCGACGGCAGCCATGAACTGCCAGCCGATAAGATACCCCAGGCAGCCGCCGAGCACCGATCCGGCCGAACAAGACAGGGCATATCGGAACGACTTTTTCGGGATGGCTACTGCCAGGGCAATGAGCAGGATGTCCGGGGGAATCGGAAAGAAGGACGACTCGCAAAAGGCCAGAAAAAAAAGGGCCCACCCTCCGTACGGGGTTTCGGCCCAGTGCAGGACCCAGTCGTAGAGCCGGCGAAGCATCGGCTACAGTCTCCAGCCGTGCTCGCCGACCAGCTTAACGAAGCGGCACCCCCCAAGGGAGGTTTGCTGAATTCCATTTTCATCGCGATACAACCGGATCAATTCCTGGGAGTGCTGATCCCCCACTGGAATGACCAGCCGTCCTCCCTGAGCCAGTTGGCTGACCAGGGTGGAAGGAATCTCCGGAGCCCCGGCGGTGACGATGATGGCATCAAAGGGGCTTTCCTCCTCCCAGCCTGAGGTGCCGTCGGAATACCGCATGACGATGTTGTGGTACTGCAGTCGATCAAAGAGGCGGCGGGCGGCGATATACAGGGAGTGAATGCGCTCGATGGTGTATACCTTGTAGGCGATCTCGGCCAGGACCGCGGCCTGGTACCCGGAGCCGGTGCCGATTTCCAGAACGCGGTCGTCTTCGGTAAGCTGCAGGGCCTGGGTCATTTCGGCCACGATGTACGGCTGGGAAATGGTCTGCTGAGACCCGATGGGAAGGGGATAGTCGCCGTAGGCTTGATCCCAAAGCGCTTCACTGACGAAGAGATGCCGCGGCACCTTGCCCATGGCAGCCAGGACTTTGGGATCGGCAATGCCCCGGGCCTGGATCTGCTTACGGACCATATCCGCACGCTGCCGGCGGAACCTCATCTCCTCTTTTTCCATAGGCGGTGTAGCTATCAGAACCGGTTCGGAGCGTCAAGAAATCAAATTTTGTAGATGATGCGCTGATCGCTGATGATGATATCCACGAAACGGTCACCGGATTCCATCGGTACCTGGGCAACGATCTGTTTTTCAAAGGCGAGGGAAACTTTTCGGGTTGTGGCCGGAAGTTTTCCGATGAGTTTGTTGTAAAACCCCCCGTGGGTGCCGATCCGCCCCCCTTTTTCATCGAATACCAGCCCCGGGATGATGGCGATGTCGATGCAGTCGATCGGAACGGTCCGGCAGCGATCCGGATTCGGCGCCAGAAGCCCGTCGGGGCCCGGCTTCAAATCGGTCTCGGGATTGTCGATTTTCATCAGCCGGAGATCCGAGGGGTTGTCGGCGGCTGCCGGCAAAACGACCAGCTTGTTCATCTGATGACTTCGCCGCAGGATGTCTGCCGTGTCGACTTCGCGTGGCCCGCTGATATAAAGGAGCGCAATTCTGGATTCCAGAAAATTGGCAAATTCAAACAAGCGCTTTTCGATTTGTTCCAGCATCGCCTTTTTCACCTTGGCAGAAAGCCCGCCCAGATCCTTTTCCACCTGTTCGCGCAATTCACCCCGCTTTTCCCTTATATCCTCCATCGATTTTTCTCCGCCTGTTGAATAGTTCTGCAGTCAACCTTCAACAATCATTGACTAAATTTCCTGCCCATGGTAATTCAAAAACGATGCGTGGCATAGCTCCTGCCAGCCCGGTGGTCCACCGGCTGTTCTTCCCCGCGCGGTTTTCCCTTCGAGACGATCTGCACGGCTGCGGCGGGAGTCGTATGACCGGATTCCGGTCCTGGCCCCATCGTTTCCAATCGATCGGCGACGGTTCGCCAGCAAACCGAAATATTTGAGAAATATAGGTACAGTTATGCTTGAAATCAAGTTTGTTCGCCAGAATTTAGAAAGGGTTCGCCAGGCCCTCGCCAATCGGGGCAAACCCATCGACCTGGATCGTTTCGACGCCGCCGACCAGGGGCGCCGCAAAACCCTGGCTGAAGCCGAAGAGCTTCGCCACCGTCGAAACAAGGTGTCCGACGAAATCGCAGAGTTGAAAAAGGCCGGCCAGGAAGCCGGAGATATGATCGCGGAGATGCGGGAGGTTTCCGGCCGCATCAAATTCCTTGAAAAATCGCTTTCCGAAGACGAGCAAATGCTCGAACGCATGCTGTTGGAAATTCCGAACCTACCACACGAATCCGTGCCCGTGGGCAAAGACGAACAGGACAACCTATTGGTGAAGGTCGTCGGTGAACCGCCCGAGTTTGATTTCGAACCCCAGGCGCACTGGGACGTGGGCGCCCAATTAAAGATCCTCGACTTTGAGCGGGCTTCCCGAATTACCGGCGCCCGATTTCCGCTCTATTTCGGGGCCGGGGCTCGGATGGAGCGGGCACTGATCAACTTTATGCTCGATGTTCACACACAGGAACACGGCTATCAGGAGGTGCTGCCGCCGTTTATCGTCAACCGGGAGAGCATGACCCACACCGGCCAACTTCCCAAATTTGCCGAGGATCTGTTCAAGCTCGACGGCTGGGATTATTTTCTGGTGCCCACAGCCGAGGTGCCGGTGACCAACATTCACGCCGGAGAGACTCTCGATGCCGAACAGCTGCCGATCCGTTACACGGCTTTTACCCCCTGTTTCCGGTCCGAGGCCGGTTCTTACGGAAAAGACACCCGGGGACTGATTCGGCAGCACCAGTTCAACAAGGTGGAGCTGGTCAAATTCTGTCTACCGGAAGCCTCTTACGAAGAATTGGAAACGCTGCTGTCCGACGCCGAAGAGATCCTGGCCCGATTGGAACTGCCGTATCGGGTGGTGACGCTTTGCACCGGAGACCTGGGGTTTTCGGCGGCCAAGACATACGATATCGAAGTCTGGATGCCGGCCCAGGGAGTCTACAGGGAGATTTCATCCTGCAGCAATTTTGAAGACTTCCAGGCAAGGCGGGGCAACATCCGTTTCCGCAGAAAGGGGAAAAAGGGAACGGAGCTGGTTCATACCTTAAACGGCTCCGGGCTTGCCGTGGGGCGGACCGTAGCTGCCATCCTGGAGAACTGCCAGGCTGCCGATGGTACGGTGACGGTTCCTCCGCCGCTGCGGCCATACATGGGCGGGATGGAAAGGATTCAACCATGAGACCGGAGGCCTTTCCCGAATCGATCCGGCCGCATCTGGTTCCGGATCCCAGCGGTGAGTTGATTTACCGATGCCTTGGCTGCGGGGCCACTTACGGCATTCAGCGGCTCCTGTATACCTGCCCGGACTGCGGATCGGTTCTTCTCCTCGTCGATCCTGACTTTAGCCGGCTTCGGGCCATCTCAGCAGAGGACTGGCACCGGATTTTCGATCACCGAAAGATGCTCAGCATTCCCGCACTGAAAGGAATCTATCGCTTCCACGAGTTCATCGGGCCGGTGATTCCGCTCGATGCCGTTGTCTACCTGGGAGAGGGGGCCACCCCCCTCGTCGAAGCCAACGACATTCTGGCTGAAAAAGTGGGGCTTCGATTCTATTTCAAAAACGACGGCCAGAACCCGAGCGCTTCCTTCAAAGACCGGGGAATGGCCAGCGCATTTAGCTATATCCATTTCTTGATCCGATCCGGCGCCTTATCAGAGGTGCTGGCGGTCTGCGCATCCACCGGTGACACATCGGCCTCGGCGGCTCTTTACGCAGCCTATTTGCGTCCGGCGGTCAAGTCTGCGGTCCTTTTGCCCCACAAAAAAGTCACCCCCCAACAGCTTTCCCAACCTCTGGGAAGCGGTGCGGTCGTGTTTGAAATCCCCGGCGTCTTCGATGACTGCATGAAGGTGGTCGAGGCCCTGAGCGAGCGATACAATGTTGCGCTGCTCAATTCAAAGAATGCCTGGCGAATTCTCGGACAGGAGTCATATTCCTATGAGGTCGCCCAGGATTTCGAATACGAGATGAACGACAAAGCGGTGGTTGTGCCGGTGGGAAATGCCGGCAACATCACGGCGATCATGAGCGGTTTTCTCAAGTTCTACGAAATCGGAGTGATCGACGGTCTGCCCAAGATTATCGGCGTACAGTCAGCCCATGCCGATCCGGTCTATCGATATTATCAGGAGCCGGATCCGACTCGGCGCAAGTTCGTCCCTGTCTCGGTTCGATCCAGCGTTGCTCAAGCGGCGATGATCGGCAATCCGGTTTCCATGCCCCGGGTGATTCGCCTGGCCAGCCGATACGATGAGACTGCAGGCGAGCAGCGGGTATTCTTCGTGCAGGTTCCCGAACAGGAGATCATGGACTGGGAGCTGGTGGCGAATCGAAACGGGCATATCGCCTGCACCCAGGGTGGGGAATCATTAGCCGGACTGGTCAGGGCCCGAAGGCAGGGGATCGTGAGTCCCACCGATATCGCCGTGGTCGATTCCACCGCCCACGCGCTGAAATTTGCCGGTTTTCAGGAGATGTACTTTGCGGAAGGCTTTCCGGAGGATTTCGAGATCTGTCCTGATCCGGCGTTGATCAACCGGCCAAAGCTGGTGCGTCCGGAAGGTCTTTCACGGGTTCCGGAGTCGGGCCGTCCCTTGACCGGAGAAGATTTTGAACGGTTTGTTTCCCTGACGACCGAAGAGATTGCCCGTCGATTGGATCTAAAGAAGAATTGAATTCATGAACCATTTCCGAAGGCGATACCCGCCTCCTGCTGGCGGGGGGAGAACTGCACCATCGCATCGCCGATTTTCTTTGCAGCCGCGGGGTCCGGATCGCTCAGTTGGGGGCCGTAAACGAGATCGTGGCCGCGCAAACCGGATCGGGACGGTGTGGGGACATCAAGCCGGCTCGTTCCAAACAGACGGAGCAGTCAAATGAAACGGACCCAATCGATAAAACGCAACGGAGCCTTCGCGGCAGGCCGTGCGGTTGTCGTTCTTGCGCTGTGCATCGGCCTGTTGTCCTGTGCCACGGGCGCTGAACTGGTTCAGAAAAAAAAAGAGGCCGAGGCCTACCGGAACATGGGAGAAGCGTATCTGGTGGCGGGAAAGACCACTCTCGCTCTTCGGGAGCTGCTCAAGGCCGAAAGCCTGTACCCGGAAGATCATCTGCTTCAGGGAGACCTGGGAGTGGCCTACATGAGAAAGGAGCGCCTGGATGACGCCATTGTCCATTTCAAGAAAGCCCTTGAGATTCGGCCCGAATATGCGCCGGCGAAAAACAATCTGGGCACCGCCTACCTGGCCAAAGGGGAGATCGACCAGGCGATATCGATTTTCAAAGAGTTGAATCAGGACATTCTCTATGCCAGTCCCCATTATCCCCTGTTCAACCTGGGACGCGCCTACTTCATGAAAAAAGACTACCCTACCGCAGAAAGGTATTTCAAGGAGGCGCTGGGACTGCGTCCCGAGTTTGTCCGGGCCCGGCAATGGATCGGTCTTACCTACCTGGAACGGGGGATGTTGGACGAGGCGATCCGTGAGCTGGAAAAGGTTGTGGAAAAGGCGCCTCAGGTCGGCCAGTTTCACTACGATCTGGCAAAGGCCTACGCCTTGGCCGGACGGACTTCCGAGGCGCTTGCGCATTACGAAACAGCGGCAAAATTGGCACCGGAAGAAAGCGACCTGGCCGATCAGGCAAAGGCGGCGGCCAAGGACCTGCGCAGCCGATAGACAGTTGCCCGGCATCCGAGCCGACACCCATTGGCCGCCGGCTGGATGCAACTGGGGTTTTATAAAGAACCAGTTTGGTTTTTTCCTACCCCCCAAAAACAAAAAAGCCGGCGGGAAATCCCGCCGGCTTTTTTGTTTTTGGGGGTTAGCTGAAGCTTCGCTGCTCCAGCCGGATGATTTTCGGGGTGATGAAGATCAGCAGCTCCTCTTTCTGATCGGAAAGCTGCTTGTTCTTGAACAGCCACCCGAGCAGCGGCACGTGCATCAGGCCGGGAATTCCGTCCGAACCTTCGGTGACGGTGTTTTTGATGATGCCGGCGATCACGAAAGTCTCGCCGTCGTTGACCAGAAGTTCCGTCTGAGCTTCCTTGGTCGCCAGGATCGGTACGTTGTTGATAATCCCCGACTGGTCGGCCTTGGTGATCTGGATGGTCATGGCAATCCGGTCGTCGGGGGTCACATGGGGGGTGACAGTCAACTCCAGCACGATGTCTAAAAATTCCGTGGTCGTGTTTCCGTCGGCATCGAGCTTGTTGTAGGGAAATTCGGTTCCCTGCTTGATCGTTGCGGCCTTGTTGTCCAGGGTGATCACCTTCGGGGTGGAGATGATTTTTCCTTCGCTCAAGGCTTCCATGGCCTGAAGCTCGGCATTGAGGGTCATCGCGGTGCCGCCGATTTTGGTGAAGGCGAAACCGGCGGTACCGAAGCTGGCCACTGACAGGTCGGTGGCCAGATCATAGATGATCTCGCCTCCAAGGGCGGTGCTTTCACCCGGGCCGATAGTGCTATCCCATTTCACGCCCAAGTTTCGGGTGAAGCTCGTGGTCGCCTCCACGATGCGAGCCTCGATCAGAACCTGAGGCGTCACCGTGTCGAGCTTTTTGACCAGAATTCGGGCCTGCTCTACCTTGCTCGGAACATCGGTGAAGATGATTAGGTTGGTTCGATCGTCGACGGTGATGGATCCGCGCCCCTTGGTCAACAAAGATTCGAGATGGGGCCGGATATCGCTTTGGGCGTTGGCGTAACTGATTGGAAAATATACGGTTTCCAGGGGATCCAATGCTTCTTTCTGTTCTTCGGCCTTGAGGCGGGCTTCCAGCTGGCCCCTTCTGAGCTCTTCTTCCTTGGCCAGGGTCTGCAAGGTGGCGATTCGGATGATATTGCCCTCTTGCACCATCCCGAGTTGGTTCATTTTCAATACCAGGTCCAGCACCTGATCCCAGGGGACCGGATCATCGAGGGTCAAGGTCACTTTGCCTGTGACGTCTTTGTCGATGGCAAAATTTCGCCCGCTGATTTCCCTCAGAATCCGGAACACGTTTTTGATGTCGGTCTCGTAGAAATCCAGGGCGATTTTTTCCCCGGTGTACCGTTGTTCTCCTTTTTGGGTCGTGGGAGGAAGCGCCGTCATGGCAGCTGGGGCAGCTTCCGGTGCCGGCTTCTCGGGCAATCCCGCTTCGGCGGTTTCCATGCCGGGGGCGGCTTCCATGCCGGGGGCGGCTTCCGGGGCCTGCACGGCGGCGGCTTCGGCGGTGGATTCGGTCAGCACGCGTTTCCACTCGGGCAGCTGGGCCTGTTCAAACGGTTTCGGCGGAATATCCGAAGGCTCGAAATGGACCATCAAGAGGTCTTCGACCTGTTCCACCCGGTACGGAACGCTTTCTCTTAGCTCAACGGTGACCAGGGTCAGGTTTTTCCCTTCATCCGCCTGGGAGGGAGAGATGCGATCGACGGCGCTGGTGAAGCGGGTTGTGATCAAGGCACGCTTCTGGTAGCTCGGCACTCGGGTATTGTAGAGTTTTAGCAGCACCCGTCGATCCTCGATTTTATCGATGTCGTAGCGGACCGGCCGGGTGGTGCCGATGATCACCGTCGAAGATCCGGACTCCTCGCTGGAGAAGTCGATCCTGTTCACCCAGGCGGGCTTTCCGTCCACGGCTGCCGGGGTGAGCACGGCGGCAGGTTCGGCCGCGGCCTTGGCACCGGCCGTCTCTTCGTCCGTCTCTTTTCCGACGAGGACCATCAAGCCGTCATTGGTAGGAAAAGCGCGGTACTGATCCAGATAAGCCGGGCGGGTGTCCAATACCACCCGGACCTTGTCCGGGTGTCCAAAATGTCGGACACGTCGCACCCATCGGGTGCCGACCTGCTGCTGTTCCTCTTTCCGGGTATCGGCTTTGACGCCGTATATATCGAACACGATGCGTGCAGGGTTGGTGACGGTAAATGTTTTGTAATCCTTGATGACCCCGTCTGCATTGACGTAGACTTTCAGCCCGTCCTTCATGGCGGCCGTCGTCACCGATTCAAGCTTCGTTGCCGGGGGGCCGGAGGAGGGCTCCGCCGAAGACTGCGTTTCGGGCAATGCTTTTACGACCGCGCCCGCCGCTGTCTCTGGGATGGATGCGTCCATCGCCCCCTCTTTTGCCGCGATCGGAAATGTGACGTTCAACCGGCCGTCAATCGAATCGACTTCGTAGGGAACGTCTTTTTTCAATAAAATCTCGACCCTTGCCGTAATCCCTTTTTCGCTCATCTCCGACGTCTGGATCGATTCGATGACGGCGCTGTCTTGGATCGAGTCGGTATCGACATCGGTCAAAAAAAGCGCCGTGTCCGGAAAGTACAAAACGACCCCCGCCGGAAAGGGCTGTTTGACGGATGTGTAAACAAGGCCCTGGTTTCCTTCAATGGTAACGGTGGCCGCTTCGGCACTCTCGGCGCTTCGAATTCCTGTGATTTTCTTTCCGGCTTCGACGGCTTCTGAAGAGGGCTCGTCCGTTGTCGGCTTGACTGCCGTACGCTGGGCGCATCCGGCCAAAACGGCCAATGAGACAGCCAGAATCGCTGCGAGGCAACGCCATCGAGTTACTGCCTTGTGAAGCATGGTGTTATTCTCCAGGTGGTTTCTGAAGTTTTAATTCCCGGGTTGTGAGCGCAACTTCGCCGATTGCGTTTTCGATTTCTTCTTCGACGATCACGGCATCATCGGTGATTTGCTGAACCTGCCCGGAGTGAACGCCGATCCAGGTCCCTTTGTCAATAATGTACCCTTTGCCGGAAGACTCTTCGACCAGCGCCTTGTTGCCGGCCGGAGTCCGAATGATTGCGGTGAGCTTGAGCTGCCCGAGATCGATTTTTTCAAGGGGGGTCTGAGGCACTCTTTTTTTTCGTTTTTGAACCTTTTTGTCAGACGGTCTTTCTGCAGGCTTTTCTTCCCTGAAAAGCGGTTCGAACGGATCGACCAGAATAGAGGGCGGCCGACGGGAAACCATCACCGGTTCCGACGGTGCGGTCTGGGAGGCGCTCTTGGCAATCTCTTTTTCCACAGTCGGTGCCGTCTTGGCATTTTCCCGCACGGTTGGCGGCGGAGTTGGGCCTGGCTTTTGTTCGGCTTTCTGGGGAGATGCTGCCGGTTTGGGAGAGGAGTGCACTGGCTTGGTTTGGGTCTTTTGTTTGGGCTCCGTGTCGGCCGGGGTGCTGATCTTTTTCCGAACCACCGCTTGCGATGCTTTAGAAGGCGGTTCGCTTTGGCACCCGGCGGAAATCATAAGAAACCCCAGCATGAAGGCCAACATGGATAAAAGCATGGCCCTACTGCAGATTGTCTTGTTTCTGTATGGTTGAGCCATTTATTTGCCTTCCACAAACATATAGGTGACCGCATTGCATGACGTGGAGATGATTTTATCAGGTCCCTTGGGCGCCATACTGATGTTTTTCAAGTTGACGATGCGGGAAAGGCGGGCAACACGGTAGAAAAACATTGCCGTGTCCTCATAGCTTCCCTCGACCCGGATCGAAACGGGAATTTCAGCGTAAAAATCCTTCCGTGATTCCGCCCTGGGTTCAAAGAGATAAAACTGGAGACCGGCCTCCTGGCCTGATGCCGTGATGTTGGCCAGCAGATCGGGAATTTCGCGCTCCTGGGGAAGTTTTTTCCTGGCGAGGTCGAATTGATCCTTGGCTGCCTCGAGAATGGCCTCCATTCGGTCCAACTGATGGGCCTTGGTCTGTGCCACCTGAAGCTTTTTGTCGAGATCTTCGAATTCCTTTTTCAGTTTGCCGATCTGCTCGTACTTCGGAAGATAGGAAAACCAGACAAAGGGTGCCACCAAAAGGGCGTAGGTCGTGATGCATATCAAAAAGCGGTAGAGCATCGAAAGCTTAGACAGCTTGTCGAAAAACGGTTCCAATCTTTCCGTAGAAAATTGTAGCTTCTTTTTTTTCATTTTCTCCGGTTCTCCCGACCGCCCGATACGAATTTACTTTTTCTTTTTTTTCTTCTTGTCGGTTTTCTGGGGCTCAGGGGCAAGAATCCCCGCTTTTTTACATTTTATATCGAAATTTTTCAAATTGACTTCATTTTGAGTTGCGTGTTGCAGTCGATTCAAGTTGACTTCGGTGAAAAGAGGCGATTTTTCCAGCCTCGTCATGAATACGGCGACGGTTTTGTTGTCCAGGGCGTATCCACCCATGTCGACGCTTTCAGCATTTTCACTGAGCCTGGTGAGCCACATGCGGTCGGCAACGATCAGCCTGGACATTTCTTCGGTAAATTCAACCGGCGTCATTCTGCCTTTTTCAAGGTCTTCGATAATCGCCATTTTCTTTTCCAGCGTGGCGATCTCCTTTTTGATTTGATCGACTCGGCTTGCCGCCTTCATGGTTTTGGCGAGCTCCACCTTGGTTTGTTCGACTTTCACCTGGATCTCTTTGAGTTTGTTTCCAAGCTGAATGTTCCAGTACACCAGCGCCAAGGCGATCATCACAAACAAAGATACGAAGATGAATACCTGCCGACGGATGTTCTCCTTTTTCCGTGCGGCACGAAAAGGCAGTAGATTGATGCGTATCATTTGTCGTCTACTTTTCTAAGGGAAAGCCCCATGCAGATCGCCGCCTGGGGCGCCATTTTCTGGATATAGTCCGAATCGAACTTGCCCGGGTCGACATAAAGACCGGCAAATGGATTGATCGTTTCGACATCGGCGGAGGTTTCAACGGCGAGCAGTTCTCGAAACTCGCTGATGTTTCCTCCGCCTCCGGACAGGATGATTTTTTGAATCTGATCGTCGGGGTATGTCGAATAGAAAAAGTCAAGAGCGCGGCGAATTTCCGTGCACCAATCGGCGACCACCGATGAGACGATCTCTCGAAGATCGTCTGCGGAAATCATTTCCGGATCCGGGACAAATTTCAAGTCCTCGGCCCTTTCGGGCGTGCATTCGGTCATCTGGATGATCTTCTGGTTGATCTGGCCGCAGCCGAGGGAAACGTCCCGCATGAACACCGAAGAACGATCCTTGAGGATGTTCAATGAGGTCTTGCTGGCTCCGATGTCGATCAATGCGACGCTCTCTCCGTTACCGCCTCCTGCATTTTTTTCTTCCAGTCCCTCCAAAGTGCCAGCTTTAAGGTAGGCGCGCTCGTAGATGTTCTGCAGCGCAAAGGAATCGATGTCGATCACGCAGGGATTAAGCTTGGCCATCTCAATTAATTTTACGTAGTCGTTGATCATTTCTTTTTTTGCCGCTACCAGCAGAACATTCATTTGGTTTGCATTGTGCTCGTTTTCTCCAAGAATTTGAAAGTCGAGATTGACATCGGCAATATCGAAGGGGATATACTGCTCGGCCTCCAGGTTGATCGTTTCCTGGAGTTCTTCTTCTTCCATGGTCTGAACAGTAATTTTTTTGACGATGACCGAGTATCCGCCGATTGAGATGGCGACATTGGTTTCTTTGATGTCGAATTTTTTATACAGCTGGCGGATCGCATCGGCTACACGAGCCGGTTCGACGATGTTGCCTTCTTCTATCGCACCCGGGGGGATATCGATGCTGCCGAAACTCTTCAGGGTCGGGCCGCTTTTACCTTCAACGATTTCGCCGGCTTTGATCGTTCTTGAGCCGATGTCCAATCCCACCAGGTTGGATTTTTTACCGAACCGCATAATCCCGCCTATTCTTCATCGTCGCTGAAAATTTTTGTTTTTTCGCTCAATTTGAATCCCAGCGCCAGGAGCAGTTTCCGCTTCGTTTCCATCCTACACGGATAGCCTTTTTCGATCCGGGCAATGGTTACCGGAGATACGTTTGCTTTCCGGGATAGTTCGGCTTTGCTCATCAGCAATGATTCACGGATCTTTTTTAAGGAATTTTTTCCCATCTAATTTCTTCACCTTTTAGGTTAAAAGACCGCGAAGAAGCGGATTTTCCTGCCGATCGTAAGTACTATCGCTCTGAATTACAGGCAAGTCAAGCAAATTGAAGATAATTATATATAAATTAGCGCTATTTACACGATATGGTGTGCGTTAAAAGCTGCGAGCGTGATATGTAGTGTGAAATTGAAATGATGTTTTCCTTCTATAATATGATGGGGTTGAAATTCGGCAGAGAGTTTTCACAGAAGGAAATGCCGGTTGAGCCGTACATGTTGCCGATGATCTTCTGATGACATATCGTTTTTCATTATGTCAAGCAAATTACCTATAATTGTATAAAAATTAATGGCACTTGACTTATATTGTATTTTTAATTCGATAAAATTACTATATCTGGTATGAAATCCAACTCCAAATGAAGAAAAAAGGCGTCTCCAAATCATTGAAGCCGATGCTTGTTAAGAAGCCGTCTCAACATTCATCTTTCCATCCAGGGGCAAAAAAGGTAGGTTGGCCAGGTCAGCGGCCCCTTCAACGGATGGGTTATGGCCTTCGGCAGCGCCGGGTTTACCATGGTTCATCCCTGTGCCGTGTTTCATGGAGCGCGAGGTTTTCATAACATCGCGGCAGCGATTTACTGGCATGCTTTCCGGCGGGGAGAATGAAGGCGGAGAGTTCATCTGAAAAGGCAAAACCGTTTCGTCTTGTAAAGTACTTTACGTTTACAAGCCTGGTGGTGATTTTTTTTGGAACCGTGGTTCTGGCCGTCTTCAATACCCGATGGGCCCGCTCCCTTCAGCTCAACAAGAGCGAAGATTATGCGCTGGTGCTGGTGGAAAATCTCAACCACCAGGTGTTCCTGCAGTTTATCATCCCCACCGCCCTGAAATACGGCAAAATACAGCTTCGGGACCAGGAGCAGTTTGAGCATCTGGACCGAGTGGTTCGCAGCACCCTTCACAGCTTCAAAATAGAGACGGTCAATATCTACGACATGTCAGACACGATTGCATACAGCTATGACAAAACCCTGATCGGCAAGGAAAACGCCGGCGGAACCAGCTACCAGAACGCCGTATCCGGGCGGACCACCTCCCGTTTGATCCAGCAGGGAAGTCTCTTGCGCCTTGTCCTCGGGTTTCCCGAAGCAAGCAGACTGATCACCGTTGCGCCGTTGAGGGCGGAAAAGCCCCTGTCCCGAATTTCCGGGCCCGTGATCGGGGTGGTGGAAATCGTGCAGGATCTTTCCGGAGACGACAGGCGGGTGTTTCATTTCCAGATCTTGGTTATTCTGACATGCAGCATCATCATGGGCCTGCTGTTTGTGGTTCTTTTGCTGGTGGTCAAACGGGGGGAGCGGATTATCGAGCAGCGGGCCCAGGAACGGCTTCGCCTAAAGGAAGAACTTGCCCGTGCCCGGCATCTTTCGGCTCTCGGGGAAATGGTGGCCACCATCTCCCATGAAATTCGAAACCCGTTGGGGATCATTCGAAGCTCTGCAGAGCTGCTGAAAAAGAAAATGGCCGGAAACGGCAATGGGATTCCCGATATCATCGTCGAAGAGTCGAGCCGCCTCAATCACATCATCACCGATTTTCTCAACTTCGCCCGCCCCCGGCAGCCGGAATTCAAGACCTGCCGGATCGAGGAGATCCTCGAAAAGAACATCGCCTTTCTCGAATCAGAACTTGTGGAAAGCGGGTTTTCGATACACCTGGAGAGAGCCGAGGCCCTGCCCGCGATTACAGCCGACGCAGAGATGCTCTACCAGGCGTTTTTAAACCTGCTGATGAACTCCATGCAGGCCATGCCGAACGGGGGGGATATTGCCATCGGCTTTGAAAAAGGCGAATCCACCCTTAGAATATATATCCGCGATCAGGGAAAGGGCATTGCCGAGGAAATGCTCGACAAGATCTGGGATCCGTTTTTCACCACCAAGGAAAAGGGAACCGGCCTGGGGTTGGGCGTTGTTCAAAATATCATCGAGGTCCACCAGGGCAAGGTCCGGATCAGCAACATGGCGGCCGGCGGGGCGCTTACCTGCGTCGAGCTGCCGCTGAACCAAGAGGAACCCCATGCAAAGCGTGCTCATCGTTGACGACGAAAAAAATTATCCGCTGATTCTCAGCGCCGTTCTGGAAGAAGAAGGCATCGAGCCGCTGACGGCCAACAGCGGTCAAGAAGCGCTGGACATTCTGGAGCATTCCGACATCGATCTGGTGCTCACGGATATGAAGATGCCTTCCATGGACGGCATCGAACTGCTGGAGCGGATCAAGGAAAAAAATCCCGATCTGCCGGTCATCATGATGACCGCATACGGAACGGTGGAAAAAGCGGTCGAGGCCATGCAGAAAGGGGCCTACAATTACATCCTGAAGCCGTTCGACAACGAAAGTCTCCTCGTTTACGTCAAAAAAGCCATTTCCATCTATCAAATGGTCAAGGAGAACCGCAGGCTTCGGAAGGATGTGGAGGCAAAATACCGGTTTGGCAATATCATCGGCAAAAGCCGCAGGATGCACGAGATTTTCGAAACGATTCAGAAGGTGGCCCCGGCAAACGCGACGGTCCTCGTCGAAGGAGAAAGCGGGACCGGCAAGGAGCTTGTCGCCCGGGCCATTCACTTCAACAGCCCGCGGCGGGATGAACCGTTTATCGCCGTCAACTGCTCGGCCCTGGCTGAGACCCTTCTGGAAAGCGAACTCTTCGGCCACGAGCGAGGCGCGTTTACCGGCGCGGTTTCCATGAAAAAGGGGCGTTTCGAACTGGCCGACGGGGGCACCCTGTTCTTGGACGAAATCGGCGAGCTGTCTTCCAATCTGCAGGTCAAACTGTTGCGGGTGCTTCAGGAAAAAGCCTTTGAACGGGTGGGAGGCGTTCGATCGGTGTCCACCGATATCCGGGTCATCGCCGCAACCAACAAGAATCTGAAAGAGGAGGTGGCGGCCGGACGGTTTCGTGAGGATCTGTTTTTCCGACTCAATGTGGTCTACTTGTCCTTGCCGCCCCTGCGGCAGCGTCCCGAAGACATTCGGCCGCTGGTGGACCACTTCATCAAGAAATATGCCGGAGAGTATCGGATAGAGCACCCGGTGACCGGGGTGGACCGGAAGGTGGAGCGGATGTTTTATGATTATACATGGCCCGGGAACGTCAGGGAGTTGGAAAACGTGATCGAACGGGCCATGATTCTATGCGCCGGGCCGACGATCACCGTGGAAGACCTGCCCGGGGAGTTCCGGCACAGCGCAGACAATGTGCTGCACATCGAAGGGATCCCGGCCGAAGCGCCACTCAACGAGACCCTGGCCATAATCGAAAAAAAGATGGTGGAAAGGGCGTTGCAGATGACGGGAAATATCCAGTCCCAGGCGGCTGAACTGCTGGGGATCGGAAAGAGCGGGCTGAACTGGAAGATCAAGAAGTTCAAACTCGACGTCGGAGGCAAGGAGTAGAGCGCTTTTCATATATTTATGATCATGCTCGACGGATTCGATCCTTTCCGACAGGGTTCAAAAAATTGAATCGGGCAGATTTTTAAAAACTAAAATATATTGAGATAGTTGTGCGTTCACTCCTTTAGCCGGTTCAATTTTTTGAACTTTTTTCGGAATCAAATCTTAAGCTATGAAATCAGTTGGTTATCTCGAATTCAATCCCCCGCGGTTCAATTTTTTGAATCCGACGACCGATTTCAGACTCGGCCCGTTCCTATTGCCGTTGCTGGCGCCGCCGCTGACTTCTTTATAACTGTTTGATTTTTATGCTAATAAAAATTTATGTCACCTCGGCCTGCCCAGATGGCCTGACTGGCAAAGAAATTGCATTGCTATCTGGCAACGGCAAAAAATCTTCATCTGTTTTCCCCTTAACGGCTAATCGAATCGGCATCGGTTAGCCGTTTCCTTTTGTTCAGGGGCTGTCATATCGTCGTTTCGTTTCAAACGATCCCGAATCTGTCCGATTCGCAAATCGTTTTATCCAGGCGCATCGAGCCGTGCGGCTTTTTCCTTGGCAATTTGCCCATATAGGGAATCGGGATGCTCTTCTGCGATTTTTTGGTATAAGGTGGCCCCCTCCTGCAGACGCCCCATCCGGATGGAAAGACCTGCCAGTTGAAACTGTGCATCTTCTTTCATGAGGGAAGAAGGGTCGTCAAGGATCTGGCGGAAAAAAGCGGCGGCTTTTTCCAGGTCTCCCCTGGCCTCCCAGGCATATGCCAATCCGGTGGTGATCAGGCTATGGAGGGCCGGATTGTCGCGAAAGTCGCTAAGGGCTTCTTGATAGAGTGCCGCCGCCGCTGCCGGATCCCCGCCGCGATAGCAGATATCGGCATAGATGACCCGCCCGATCTTGGCCGCAGTCCGTCCCGAGTGCCGGTCGAGAAGGGCTTCAAACGCCTGCGCTGATGAATCGCGCGCGTGTTGAAGATTTCCGGCGGAAGCCGCCCTTTCGTAGTCGGCCGCCGCTTCATGAAGCAGGGAAAATGCGCGGTTTTCTGCCTGTACCGTATAGTATTGAACCCCCGCCATCACGGCCAGAATTCCGAAGAATGCGGCGATCCCCAATAAAATCGGTTTTTTATGGGCAACGGAAAACTGGATCATCCGCCGGGAAAAGGTGAGAAATTCATCCGGTTCCTTGAGCAGTTCCTTTCGGGTGGGCTTTTTTGCCTTGGCCATGTTTGCTCCTCTTTTATATGCGGCGTTAAAAAATAATGTGCGAGTCGGCCGAACAGCCGGCCGCTGAGATGGACGATACCGGCGTCGCCGGTTCTTGCCGGAGTCGGGTGCCTTCTCCTGTCTGATCGGCGGCGCGGCTTACCACACCAAGGACCGATGGATCCAGCCGCGGTCTCCGTCTGCGTGTTCGACTTGGAGCCATTGTCCGCTTTGCTTCAGAACCCGGAACGGAACCCCGGCTTCCACCTTCAAAACGATGTCATTGTCTATTCCCGGCCCGCTCCTTACATTGCTGGTCGGAGCGCTGGTGATGACGGATGGAATCGCTCCCACGAGGGATCGGTGAACCCATGCACGGTCGCCTTCGAAATCCTGAAAGAAAATCCACGGTCCGGTTTCATGGATCGTTTCGATGGGAAAATATTTTTCCACTTGCCAAAGAATATCGTATTCGGTCCCCGGCCCTCCGCGTATGTTGGCCAGGGGTGCTGTCACCGCCAGCCTTTGTGCCCAGGAGGCCTGCGCTGCGCCGGCAGCGGCCACGGCGAATGCGAGGGCAGCCAAGGCAAACCGGATGGGTTTGGTCCGGAAGAGATTCACGGTTACCATAACATGAAAACCCGTCGGGGCGGATCGATCCGGGTGATGCCGGCCTTTCGAGTTGCGGCCAAGGCCTCTTCGATGTCCGCATCGGTCGGCTTGTTCTCGAGCCCCTCGATTTTGCCGGCCCTTCCAAAGGGCCGGTATTGGGGCATCACGTTGACATAGGTGTTTGCAGAAACCTGCTGCGCCACAAATTCCATGATTTTCGAAGTGCCGGCCCGTCCTCCGGGAAGTACCAGGTGCCGAAGCAAAACGCCCCGATAGGCGATTCCGTCGTCTCCGACCTGCAGGTCGCCCACCTGCCGGTGCATTTCGATCAGTGCCCGGCGGGCGACATTCGGGTAATCCCTGGCCTGGCAGGCCTGCTCGGCGATGACCGGATCCCAGAATTTGAAGTCCGGCAGGTAGATGTCGACCACGCCCTCGAGCAGCTTCAAGGTTTCGACCCGGTCATATCCGCCCGAATTGTACACCAGAGGCACCTGGAGGCCTTTTGTTGCGGCCAGCGCAACAGCCGAAAGAATCTGCGGGACAACGTGGGACGGCGTCACGAAGTTGATGTTGTGGCAGCCGGCCTTTTGAAGTTGGAGCATCATTTCAGCCAGGGACGCGTCCTCCACCGGTTCTCCCTTTCCCCCGTGGCTGATGTCGAAATTCTGACAAAATAGGCAGAGCAGGTTGCAGTGGGTGAAAAAAATCGTCCCGCTTCCGCCGTTGCCGACCAGCGGCGCCTCTTCGCCGAAATGCGGAGCAAAGCTGGAAACCCAGGCGCGGTCTGCCGTGCGGCAGAATCCGGTTTCACCGGCAAGACGGTTCACCCCGCAGCCCCGGGGACAAAGATTGCAGTGCTGCATCTGCTTCGTCGCGGCGGCGGCTTTTTCTTCGAGAAGGCCAGTTTTTAGCGTTTCGAGGTATGCGGGCGTTGGCGCTGCCATGGGGTTTCATCGAAGTCAATGGGTTGATTCGTTGAATCGTCTGTGGGTCAAATCCCTGGATCCCATTTTATCGTCTGGATTCTTCAACCGCTTGACCGTTTTCCCAATCAACCGGTCAACGAAAGGCCGGTCATCAGCCCAAACCGAAAAGGCGACCGCCCTGGTAAATGGCAAAAGCCACCGTCCAGGCCAGTGCAGTGCTGTAGGCGACGCTGAACAGCATCCATCCGCTGGAGCCGGTTTCATGCCGTATGGTGGTCACCGTTGCGATGCACGGGACATAGAGCAGCACAAACGCCATCATGGCATACGCCGACAGGGGGGTCATGTCCGAGTCCTGCAGCGCCTGCTGGAGCGCCTCGCTTTCGTTTTCATCCCCGACCGCATACAACACCCCAAGGGTGCTGACAACGATTTCCTTGGCAAAAAAACCGGTGATCAGTGCAACGCTGCTTCGCCAGTCGATTCCCAACGGCGAAAAGATTGGGCCAATGGCTTTTCCGATTTTTCCCATGTAGGACTTTTCGGCCCGTTCGAACCGTTGACGGCGCTCCAGCTGCCCCAGAGACGATTCCTTCTCTTCTTTCAGGGCTTCTGATCCAGTGCCCTGGGCTTCTGCCATGCGGCGGTCGTAGTCGGCGGCGATCTGCTGCCGCTTCTGCTCGTAGTCGATCGAATAGTCGATGTCGCGGGGAAACGCCGACAAGGTCCAGACCACGACCGAACCGATTAAAATCACTCCGCCCATCTTTTTGAGAAACATTTTGCTGCGGTCCCACATGTGAATCATCAGGCTCTTGAACATCGGGACCCGATACGGGGGAAGCTCCATGACGAAAGGGGCGTCGGCGCCCCGGAGCAGCGTAGACCGAAAGAGCCGCCCGGTCAGAATGGAAAGCGCGATTCCCAGAAGGTAGATGGAAAAGATGACCGTTCCGGCCTTGGCGCCGAAAAAGGTTCCAGCCAGTACGATATACACCGGGAGCCGGGCCGCGCAGGACATGAAGGGAGTGATCAGAATCGTCAGGAGCCGATCCTTTTCACTTTCCAGGGTGCGTGCGGCCATGATCGCCGGCACGTTGCATCCGAATCCCATGAGCATCGGAATGAACGACTTTCCGTGCAGGCCGATCAGGTGCATGATCTTGTCCATGAGAAAGGCGCATCTGGACATATAGCCCGTGTCCTCGAAGAGGGCGATGAAAAAAAACAGAAGGACGATATTGGGCAAAAAGACGATCACGCTGCCTACGCCGGCCACGATGCCGTCTACCAGAAGGTTCTTGAAAATGCCTTGCGGGAGCAAGGTGTCGAGCAGTGCTGAAACCATGCCCACGCCGGCTTCGATCCACTGCATCGGATAATCGCCCAAGGTGAAAGTGAGCTGAAACATGGCCCAGATGAAGAAGAGAAATATCGGAAAGCCGACGAAGCGGTTGGTCAAAACGAGGTCGATGTTTCGGGAGACATCCACCCGTCTCCGGGTGGATAGGATCTGGATCTCTTTGATGATTCCGGCGATGAACCCGTATCGCTCATCGGTCATTACGATTTCGGGCTCTTCTGCGTATCGGTCCATCAGCCTTTCGCGAAGCCGGTCGACCTGTTCGAAAATGTCCGCGCCACGCTCCCCGACGCCGGCCGCCGTTCTCTCCTTGACGACGTTGTCGTCTTCGAGCAGCTTGATGGCCGTCCAGCGCGGATTGTAGGGGAGCGTATCCGCGCATTGTGCTTCCAGATGCCGCTGAAGCTCGACGATGGCCGCCTCGATGTCCTTGCTGTATCGAACCCGTCTCTTTTGGGCGACATCGGTGTTCGATTCGGCCAGACGTACGGCGGTTTCAAGCAGCTGATCCATGCCCTGATTCTTGTTGCCCACTGTGGCGACCACAGAGACATCGAGCAGTTCGGAGAGTTTTTCCGTGTCGATCTTGATGCCCCGGTTACGGGCCAGATCGGTCATGTTCAGGACGAAAAGAACCTTGCAGTCGAGCTCGCGCAGCTGGGTGGCCAGATACAGGCTTCTTTCCAGGTTCGACGAATCGATGATGTCGACCACCACGTCCGGGTGTTCGTCTAGAATGAAATTCCGGGCGACGATCTCTTCGATGGAAAACGGGGTGAGGCTGTAAGTGCCGGGAAGATCCGTGATCAGGAGTTCAACTCCCTGATAACGGATCTTTCCTTCCTTTTTTTCGACGGTGACTCCAGGCCAGTTGCCGACCTTTTGCCGGGTGCCGGTGAGGTTGTTGAAAATCGTCGTCTTGCCGGAGTTGGGGTTGCCGGCCAGGGCGATGGAGATGGGTCTTCCGGGCATGAGAAACCTATTCTATGGGTTCCACGCTGATCTGGGAGGCCTCCTGCACCCGCAACGATACGTGGTAGCCCTTGACGATCAGTTCCATCGGGTCTTTCAGCGGCGCGTATTTTTCAACGTATAGGTCGGTGCCTTTCAAAAGCCCCATTTCAAGCAGTCGTCTTCGAAGCGCCCCGTTTCCGCCGACGCGGAGAATCGTGGCCCGCTGCCCCTCCCGCAGTTGGCTCAGGTTCATCGGCCTATCCGGTTTCTTTAGAGGGCCGCCGGCCGCCGCGGCTGTCCTCCGGATTCAGGGGTTGCACCATCACCTTCTGGGCAAGGCCCCGGCCAAGTACAAACCGGTGGAAGTCCGTGGCGACCACCACCTGACCCGCACTGTGATTCGTGATGACTTCGATCCGGTCGCCCGGCCGCAGTCCCATTGTCCGCAGTCGCATCCGGGAACTGGCACCGCCGGTAAACTCTTCGATCTGCAAGTGCTCGCCTGCTTTTGCCATGGACAACGGCATGCCCTGAATCCGCTCCTTCAGGCAGCTGTCGCAGATGCCGTAGATCTCCATTTTGTGCTGGAGCATGTGAAATCCGCGGGCCCGGGCAATCTGGAGCTGCAGCGCCTCCAGCGACTCGTCCTCGAACTCCACGATGGAGCGGCACTTGGTGCAGATCATGTGATCGTGGTGCTGTCCGAGATGCCGATGTTCATAATAGACTTCGCCGTTGTCGAAGGTGTTTGTCTGGGCAAATCCGAACTGGCACATCAATTTGAGGGTTTCCAGAACGAATTCGGTGGCGAAATCGACCCCTTGCTCTCTGAGGAGCTCGGTCAAGCCGCTAACGGTGATGTGGCGTTCGGTCTGGAGGAACACCTCCAGGACCAGAAAGCGGTCTTCGAACCGGTCGATCTGCTCCTGTCGGAACAGCTTCTTGAACTGCTCTTTTTCGTGGTTGTGGACCTGTTTCATCTCGTGGCTTTCCATCCCTATGAAGGGCCCAAAAAAATAATGTCGTCGACGGCGGCTGTCAATCGGCAGCCGCATGCCGAAACATGCATCGGGTGTTTTTAAACCGTCAGCGGTTGTGGCCCGGGATGGTGTAGGTGGTGCAGGAACCGGAAGTGCAGTTTCGCGAGACCGCCTGGGCGCCGCTCTGGCCCTTGGCATCGCCCATGGCGTGCCGGGTTGCGCTGATGACCCGCTCGAATTCGGTCGATTGGCACTTGGGGCAGCGTATTTCTGCCTCTTTCTCCTGGTGTCTCACGAGTATTTCAAACAGGTCGTTGCACTTTGCGCATTTAAATTCATAGATCGGCATAACGAAAACCTCCGTTGAAGCAGAGCAGAGTTCCTATCGCTGAAAAAAATGTCCCTCCGGCCGCTGTCGATGATTTTTGAACCGGCTTCCAATGTAACCGTTCAGTTGAGCATAAATTGACTTTTCCGTCAATCATTGCCTGTATGCTCATGCCTGGAAGAAACCGGCAGTTGAATCGTAAAGCGGGCTCCCGGTTTGTCTGACGAGCAGAGCAGGATCCTGCCGCCGTGTCTTCGCACGATTTCATGGCAGATATAGAGCCCGAGTCCGGTGCCCTGTCCCGGGGGCTTCGTGGTGAAAAACGGTTTGAAGATATCGTTGTGCAGGGCCTCGTCGATTCCCGGCCCGCTGTCGATGCATTCGAACACCACCTGCCGGGCATCGCGAAGATGGCGGGTTTTCAGGATGATCTGGCCGGTGGCGCGCTCCATGGCCTGGACCGCATTTTGGATGAGGTTCAACACGACCTGGCCCAGGTTAGAAAAATTTCCCTCAATGGGCGGCAGCACCGGCGCCAGGTCCTCGACGATCTCTATCTTAAGGGTCTTATATCGGTTGTAGAGCACCCGCAGAGCGTCTCGGGTGACAACGTTTAAGTCGACCGCCTCGGTGTAATTCTGCCCTTGGCGGGACAGACCTAAAAGACTGGCCACGATCTGCTGTGCCCGGGAAAGCTCGCGGTCGGCGAATTGCAGATCGTCGACCCGGTCTCCTTCCGGATCGCATGCGGCGGCATCTTCGACCAGGTCTTCGGCGACCGATTGCAAAAGACTTTTCACACTGGCAAGGGGATTGTTCAGTTCGTGGGCGACTCCGGCGACGAGCTGCCCGAGGGATGCCAGGCTCTCGGAACGGATCAGCTGGTCGAGGGTGCGCTCTTTTTCCGTCAGAGCCGCTTTCAAATCCCGGGTTTTTTCAGCTACCCGCTGTTCCAGTGCTCGGTTCATGCTTCTCAGTTCCTGGTAGAAGCGGGCATTTTCCAAGGCCGTGGAAGTCTGCCCGGCCAGGGTTTCCAAAAGATCGATATCTTCGGGAGTGAACATTTTGCCTGAGCATTTTTTGCCGAGCAGCAAAAGGCCGGGTTTCCGGTCGCCGAACGGGAGGGCAAGGCCGATCTCGGCCCCCAGGGTGTTCATCGACGCTGCCAGCCGGCCCGTTGGGGTGTCGGCGCCTGCGGCCTCCATGCCGCTTTGAATCCAGGGGCCCGGAAGTTCGTTAAGCTTCCGGCCCAGCATCTCCGTCGCCGGAATTTCGGGCCGGGTCATCGCATGCCCCTCCGGGGCCTGCGCAGCCACCAAAAATAAGGGTCCTCCCGCGAGGCGTCGATCGAAAAGGGCGCAGCTTTCCACCTGTAGTGCAGATTTCAAGGCGTCCACAATGGTGCGGCCGATCCGGTCTGCGTCGAGAACCGCTACGATGCTTCGGCTCACCGATGCCAGCGTCCTTTGAAAATCATACCGCCTCGGAAAAAGACGGCGGTCCACCGCCCTGCGGAGGCGGGCCTGCAGCGGCCCGATGAAGCCGGCGACGATAAAAAAAAGGACGATCGGAAACGTCGCCGAAGCCGCCGTGGTCCGGCCGCTGAAGACAGCCTCCGAGGCTAGCAGCACCAGGGCGAATCCGATGGTCAAGACAGCTGAAATTCCGGCGTGGACGACGCTTTTTTCGAGCAGAAATCCAAGATCGAGCAGATCGTAGCGAAACAGGCCAAAGGCAAAGACGATCAGGGGGATGAAGCTCAGGTTGCCGGGGGGATACATCGCCCAGCCGATCACTGGAAAAACGTTCAATCCGTTGAGAAATCCCATGACCCCGAAACCGATCAGCAGGTACTGAAGGCGGTTTTTCTTGCCGGGCAGCGTTTCCGATGCCGCGGCGCGATATAAAAGGAAGAGCACATAGACGGTCACCACCAGACCGGCCAATCCGAAAAAAGGGTAAAGGAGTCCTGCCCGGGCGAAAAATCCGTACTCGGTTCTCTGCATGGAGGCAATGAACCAGGAGGAAGGAGAAACCGCCATCAGAACCGCGGAAAAGCCCCATGCCCCATATTCAAGCCATTTGCGGTGCTCGATTCGAAGGTAGGTGTGGAAAAACTGGATATACACCGGCAGCGAGAAGACCAGAAGAAAATGGTCGGCGCGGCTGACCGCCAGAGCGGCCTCCGCCGACGCAGTATGCAGGGCAAAGACGATGTCGATGTTGAGCAGTATCCCGAAGAGGCAGATGGCCAGAAACAGCCTGTTGAGCCGGGACCGGGCCCCGCGACGGGCCGTCACCACGATCAGCACAGAGAAACAGACGAGATTGAGCAGCGGCGGAACGCTGTATGGATTGAATCCGTTCATCTTTGAATCAGTTCACTTGCATGCTTCAGCGTGGTTTCGGTGATCTGTTCTCCGCCGAGCATGCGGGCGATTTCTTCCACGCGCTCATTTCGGTCCAAGGAGGAGATCCGGGTGACGGTTCGGCCGGCCTGAACGTGTTTTGAAATGCGGAAATGGTGCTCACCGAAACGCGCAATCTGGGGAAGGTGGGTGATGCAGAGCACCTGGTGGGACCGGGCGAGTTCGGCCAGTTTTTTCCCGACGGTTTCGGCCACGCCGCCGCCGATTCCTGCGTCGACTTCGTCGAACACGACGGTTTCCACCGAGCCGTTTCCGGAAAGGATGGCCATCAGGGCCAGGACAATCCGGGAAAGCTCTCCTCCCGATGCGATGGAGGCCAGCGGCTTCATTTCCTCTCCGACATTGGGGGCGATCTGGAAGAAAACCCGGTCCATTCCGGTTTCAGACAGCAGGCGGCCGTCGGCGGTCAGCAGGTGGCCGGTGGACTGACCCGCGGATATCGGCGCGACCGCGGCCTCGAATCTTGTCTTTTCCATTTTCAGCGAGGCCAATTCCGACTCCACCTGCTGCGACAGGTCGGAGGAAGCATCGGCCCGGCTTTGAGACAGGGTCTTGGCGGCATCGACGAGCCGTCGGCGAAGCGCTTCGATTTTTTCGCGGGCGTCATCGATTTGGCCGGAAAGGCTGCCCTCTTGGGCCAGCTCCCGATCGATCGCTTCGGCCCGGGTCAACACCTCTTCCAAGGTGGCCCCATATTTTCGCTTGAGTTTGTGCAGGGCATCGAGGCGTTCTTCCACCGCTTCCAATCGGCTTTCGTCGATCTGGACAGAACCCAGGTAGCTTTCCAGCTCCCGGGCAATGTCCTCGAGGTGGTAGGAGGCCGCACCGATTTCTTCGGCCGGCGCAGACAGCGCTGCATCGATGTCGGCCGCTTTTTTCAGGGATCGGCAGATCTCCGTGAGGCGTTCGACGGCGGCACCGCTTTGGCTGTAGAGCGCATCGGCGCTTTCCCGGACAAGCGTATAAAGGGCCTCTGCATTTTTCAGCCGGTTCAGTTCCTGCTCCAGTTGCTCGTCTTCGCCAGGTTCGACGGCGGCCGACCGGATTTCCTGCTGCTGGTAACGAAGCAGCTCGATTTGCTCCGCCTGCCGCTTTTTTTTGTTTTCCAGCTCCTGAAGCTTCCGGGTCAGGGGGATCAACTGGTGATACAGTTCATGCACCTCTTGGCGCAGGGGCGTCAGGTTTGCGAAGCGGTCGAGGATAAGCAGATGCTCTTCTTCCTTCAGCAGCCCCTGATGGGCGTGCTGGCCGGAGATGCTGGCCTGCCGCTGGGTGAGTTCACCGAGGATCTGCATGGTGGCCAGTTTCCCGTTGATGTGGACTCGGTTCTGGCCGCTTCTGGAGATCACCCGGCGAACCAGCAGCTCTTCGGCCGGGCCATAGCCGTACTGGTCGATCACCGCGGCCGCATCGCTTCCGGGGCGGATTTCAAAAAGGGCTTCTAACTCCGCGGATTCGGCGCCGGAGCGGATCAGTTTTCCCGATGCCCGGCTGCCCAGCAGGAGGTTGACGGCGTTGATGATAATCGACTTGCCGGCTCCGGTCTCTCCGCTGAGGACCGTCAATCCCGGAGAGAGACAAATCTTCAAATCGTCGATGATGGCGAAATTGCGGATGGAAAGTTCCCGAAGCATGCGCTGCTTGCTGCCTTCTCGGTGCCGGCGGAAACCCGTCCTAAGCAGGCCGGAAAGGGCCATACTGAGGTGGGCGGGCCTGATGTTGGGGTTTGGTGCCGGTCCTGATCGGAGGCCCGGTCAGTTGGTCGTTTTTTTGGCCCGGGCATTGTCTTGAATCTGTTCGTTCATGGCTGTTTGGAGGCAGCGGCATGTCCGAATCGTTTGTCTGCAACGGTATTTTCCTATTTCTACATCAGCTCCGGTGAAGGTGTAAAGAGTTTTCCGGCTTTACAAATTTCCTGTCATGAATTATGGTTTCGAGTCAGTTTTCGGGGGGTTGAACCGGGTTTGCCTCCGATCGGCGCTGCGGGAGCCTGACGCAGCCAACCCCCCCGAGCCAAATCGAAAGATCGAAAGGGCCCGTTTTGTCAGCTCCCCTTTGCATCGTCATCGCGACCCGCAATTCCGGAAAAACTGCCGAGATCAAAGACCTCCTCAAAAACTACCCCGTGGAGATCAAAAGCCTGGAAGACTTCGGACCCATTCCGGAGGTGGCCGAAGACGGCGACACCTTCGAAGAAAATGCATACAAAAAGGCAAGCTTTACGGCGAGGATATTGGGGCTCCCCGCCCTGGCAGACGACTCGGGGCTGGTTGTCGAGGCGCTCGACGGTCGGCCGGGCGTGTTTTCGGCGCGCTATGCCGGAGTGGGCGCAACCGATGCCGAGCGCTGTGAAAAACTGCTTGCCGAGATGGCCGGCCGCAAGAACCGCCGGGCATCATTCGAATGCGTTGTCTCCATTGCGGTTCCCACCGGTCAGGCCTTGACATACGAGGCGCGATGCGAGGGCTTGATTGCAGAAACGCCGGCAGGCGAAGGCGGCTTCGGCTACGATCCGATTTTTTTCTTTCCTCCGCTGGAAAAGACCTTCGCCCAGATGGCCATCGGTGAAAAGGGCCGCGTCAGCCATCGGGGAAAAGCGCTCGCCGAGCTCCGGGATGAGTTTGAAAAAGTCATCCAGTGGATCGAGATGCATATGCCCCAGCCGGTGCCGCTTCCCTGTTCGGAAAAGAAGCCTTGACGAGGTCATCATAGAAATACACGAATAACTCGATCTGCGGCGGTACCTCTTTGCCTGCAGACGGATCGGTTTTTCCCGCTTGCTGCCCACAGAAAGGATCGTGCACTATGTTTGCCAGGAACCAGGGAATTGACATTGCTGAGGAAATCGGCGGAATCTCCAGTTTGGACGAGGCCCGCCGGCTGTTTGAAGAATCTCTCGATCCGGAGCAGCTTTCTCGAATCGGCCGCGTCCGGCATCCGGAGGTGCTGAAGAAAATCGCCAATGCGATCTCCATGTGCTGCCCGGACAAGGTGTTTATCAACACCGGATCTGAAGAGGACCGGCAGTTCATCCGGGACCTGGCCCTGAAAAAGGGGGAAGAAGCCAAGCTTCCCTTGGAAGGCCACACCATCCACTACGACCTGAAAGAGGAGCAGGGCCGGATCATCGATCGGACGTATTACATCGCCAACGAGCAAGAAACAGTCAGCTCCCTGGCCAACCGGATGAGCCGTCCAGACGCCCTGGAGACGGTCAAAAAGCGCCTGGCAGGGCTCATGAAGGGCCACACCATGGTCGTGGGGTTTTACATGCGCGGTCCTGTCGGGGCACCGGTCTCCAATCCCGCGCTGGAGATCACCAGCTCGGCCTATGTGTCCCACAGCGCCGAGATTCTGTACCGCAACGCCTATCCGGTGTTCGACCAAGAGGTGGCGAGGCTGGGCCACTTTTTCACCAACATCCACAGCGAGGGGCTGAACCGGCCCGAGGACCTTCCCGACGCACGGGTCCTGATGGATCGGAGCTACTGGACCACTTACAGCTTCAACTGCACATACGCCGGAAACACGCTGCTGATGAAAAAGGGAAATCATCGCTTTGCCGTGGACAAGGCCATTTATGAAAGCCGGGAAAAAGAGCTGGCCGAGCACATGTTCATCACCGGCATCGACGGACCTCGGGGGCGGATTACCTGGATTGTCGGAGCGGCTCCCAGCGGATGCGGCAAAACAACCACCGCCATGGCCGGCAATCATTTCGTGGGAGACGATCTGGCCCAGATGTGGATCGCCGAAGACGGCAGCGTGCGATCGGTCAACCCGGAATGCGGGATCTTCGGCATCGTGGAAGACGTCAACTGGGGCGGTGACCCGAAGCTCATGGAAGTGTTGAGAAAGCCGGGGCACGAAGTCATCTGGTCCAACGTGCTCATCGACGAAAACGGCGTTCCGCGGTGGACCGGCGACGGCGATCCGCCGCCGGAAAAAGGCGTCAACTTTCAGGGAAAATGGCATCGCGGAATGACCGACGCAAACGGCAAACCGGTGCCCATCTCCCATCCCAACGCCCGGTGCACGGTTTCCTCCTCGTCTCTGGCGAACTATTCGGCGCTGGCCGAAGCAGCCGAAGGGGTCGAAACCAGGGTGATCACCTACAGCGGGCGGGACAGCGACACCATGCCGCCGGTATGGGCGGGGAAAAACTCGGACCAGGGGGTGGTCATCGGGGCGTGCATCGTGTCCGCGGCGACGGCCACCGAGGTCGGCGCCACCGGCGTCAAGCGGGCGCCGTGGGCCAATGCGCCGTTTATTCCCGGCTCTCTGGCCGATTACATGGAGGCGCAGTTTCAATTTTGGGCCAGCGACAAGATCGCCGACAAAAAGCGCCCCGTGCTGGCCGGGCTCAACTATTTTCTGACCGAGGAGGCCCGGGGGGGGGCGACGAAAAAACTGCTCGGAGAAAAGCGGGACGTCAAGGTTTGGCTTGGCTGGCTCGAAAGGCACGCCCACGGTGAGGTGGAAGTGATTTCCACCCCCATCGGGAACCTGCCCCGGTACGAAGACTTACAGAAACTGTTCCGAACCATCATCGACAAGGACTATCCCGAATCGCTCTACGAAAAGCAATTTTCTTTGTATATCGACAACATCATCGGCCGCATCGACCTTCAGATGGAGGCTTACGGAAAAAACCCCAGCACGCCGAAACGTCTTTTTTCGGTTCTGGAAGAGCAAAGAAAGGGGCTGCTCGACCTGAAACGGCACTACGGCGAGATCGTGTCTCCGGCGCAGCTGCTCGAAGCAAGCCGCCGCGGATGATCTGAACGAACCCGTGCAGGTTTCACCAAAACCATCCATCTTCCAGGTGCTTTTCAGCAGACGGATGGTGGTGGCCTTTGTCATGGGCTTTTCCAGCGGGCTGCCCCTTTTGCTGACCCTGACCGTTCTGCAGGCGTGGATGAAGGAGGAGGGGGTCGATCTTGCCTTGATCGGCGCCGTCACCCTGGTCGGTCTTCCCTACACGCTGAAATTTCTCTGGGCGCCTTTGCTGGATCGGTTCACCCTTCCGTTTCTGGGGCGGCGGCGGGGATGGCTGCTGGTCACTCAGCTTGCCCTGATGGCCGCCATTGCCGGGCTCGGTCAGACGAGCCCTGCCCACTACCCCTTGCTGGCTGCCGCGGCAGCCTTTCTCGTGACATTTTTCAGCGCGTCCCAGGATATCGTCATCGACGCTTACCGGCGCGAGGATCTTCCAGACAAAGAGCTGGGGCTCGGCTCTTCGCTGTATATCAACGGATATCGGATCGGGATGCTGCTGGCCTCGGGCGGAGGTCTCATCCTGGCCGACCGAATCGCATTTTCCTGGGTCTATTTGATCATGGCCGGTTGTCTGATTCCGGGGGTAGCAGCGACACTGCTGGCCCCTGAACCGACGCACTCTGCCGGCAGCCCTGCAAGCCTTCGGGAGGCCGTCGTCGATCCGCTGGTGGAATACTTTCGGCGGCGGGGAGCACTATGGATTCTGGCCTTCATTCTGCTCTACAAGCTTGGGGATTCCATGGCCAGCGCCATCACCATCCCTTTTTACCTGGACATCGGATTTACCAAGACCCAAATCGGTGCGGTGGTGAAGCTTTTCGGTTTCTGGGCCACCGTCGGCGGCGCCCTGATCGGCGGGCTGATGATGGTTCGGTTCGATATCTACCGGAGCCTCTGGCTGTTCGGGATTTTGCAGGCCGTTTCCACGGCCGGCTTCGCGCTGCTGGCCCGGATCGGCGACAGCGTGCCCCTTCTTTCCGGGGTCATCGCCTTTGAAAATGTGAGCAGCGGCATGGGAACGGCGGCCTTTGCCGCTTTCATGGCCAGCATCACCCATAAACGGTTCACCGCTACCCAGTATGCCCTTCTCAGCAGCCTGATGGGCGTTCCCCGGGTGATGGCCTCGGCGCCGACCGGGGTGCTGGCAAAGGCTCTGGGATGGGAGGCCTTTTTCATATTCTGCACGCTGATCGCGATTCCAGGTCTTGTCCTACTGTTGAAATTCACCCCAGAAAACCGCCAAAGGGGTTGACACGGCCGCCGCAAGCCAACGGTTGCTTTCGTTTCTCTCAAAATTTTTCATGACCCCTTTTCCTTGAAGTTGAGTATTGTCAAAATCGACGCTGAGAGGTTGACCCATGACCGAGCAAGGCGAGCATCCCGCTCAGAAGATCAAAGAGGCTCTTGCCGCCGGCCGGGCACGGCACGAGATCGCCTCCCTTCCGGAGGAAAAACTGCTCGATGCCATCTTGGAGGCGCCGGATCCCCGGGCCCTGGTTCGCGCTTTTCCGCAGGAAGATTTCTACTTTCTAATTCACAAGATCGGACCCGACGACAGCCTTCCGGTGCTGGCCGCTGCCTCCGAAGCCCAGTGGGAGTATCTGCTGGATCTGGAAGCCTGGCGGGGGGACCGGTTCGATCTGGAATCGGTGGAGCGTTGGCTGAAGCGGCTCCAGGAGGCCGACAGCCCCCGGCTGGTCCGATGGCTGCTCGAAGAAAAAAAGGATCTGCTGGACCTGTATCTCTTCCGGACGGTGGAGTTGCGGATCCGGGAGCATGACCAGGATCCTTCTGATTTCGGCGAGGGATTTTTCTCCCTTGACAACGTCTACTATTTTCGGCCCAGGCCGCCGTTCGGGCCGCCGGAAGCCCTTGAGGACCGGAAAAAGGAGCGCGAGGAGTTCCTCCCGCGGCTGCTGGAAAAAATTGCCGAGGTGGATCATGTCATCTACCAGGACGAACTGCTTGCCGTCCATGGGCTGATCCCTGCAGAGGCCGAAGAAGAAGCCTATCGTCTTCGAAACGTCCGTCTTGCGGAGAGGGGGTTTTTGCCTCCCGAAGAGGCCGTCGGGGTATACCAGCGCCTGAAGCCCGAAGATCTTCACCACCGTGGGCGAAAGCGTCTGCTGACCGAAGAGGAAATCGTTTCCAAGCTGCCGGTGCCCCCCTTCATCGATGGGCATTTGCCAAGCGGCAGTCTTTTTGCGCGGGCATTGGCGTCGATTCATTCTGCAGGGGTGCTTTACCAGCTGCAGGCGGAGTTTGCCGGGCTCTGCAATCGGATCATCTCGGCGGACCAGACTGAGATCCGGGAGCCTGACGCGCTGCGTGCCGTCGTTGAAAAGGCGGCCGGCTATCTATCCATCGGGTTGGCGCATCTGGAGGGTGGAGAAGGATGTCCTCCGGCAGCCGCGGCCCGCCGGATAGAGGCCTATCCTTTGATCGATCTTTTCCGGGTCGGCTTCGGCTTGGTGATGGCATTGAAGTGGAGGGCCCAGCGCTGGAAGAAAAGCAGCTGGTTCGAGGCCGCTGCAGGGCTCCCATTAAGCTTCTGGGACGAGGCATGGGTAGGGGTCCTCGGCGGCCTTTTGCTGCCGCGGCCGCAGTATTTCGATCATTACCGGGCCGGGGTGCTGTACCGGGAGTTTTCCTCCCTGGCTGATGTCCGCGAAACGGAAGAAGAACTGGAAAAAATGATTCTAGTGGATCGGCGCCTTTCCCAAATCGAAATCGATTTAGAGAAGCGCCCCGGGCAGGCGCTGACCTACAAGAGTCTGTTGCTGACCCTGTGGGCCCGGGACACCTTGGACGAGTCGGCTTCTAAGCAGCGGCCCACGATGGTTCCCAGCCTGACACGGGAGGCGTTTTCGCAGCTGCACCGGCAGCTGTTTCCGGACCCGCCGCCGAAAGACGTCACCCGGCCCCGGCGGATCGCAGATCCGGTTAAAACCTCATTTCTAACCTGGCTGGCCCGGCGCAGCAATCAGGATGCCCAGGAAATCGGCGAGGCGATGGGCGGCATTTTCGAGCTGCTGTTTTCCGAAATCGAAAGCGAGCTGGGATCGGTTGCCGCCGAACGGCTCGATCCCCGCTACATCCGCCTCTTTCTGGTAGAATCTTAGAGGTCTTTTACAGCAGCCTTCCTGCGGCGCTGCCGCCTTCTGGCGCGGACCACAACCCCGGCAATCAGAAACGTCTCGCCTTCCACCGCCGCCCCGATAAAAAGGGCGGCATATCCGTCGGTCGCCAGAAAGGTCTTCATATCGGTTCTTTGTTTGGCTGGTGAATTCCATGGTGATGATCCCGGCCCGATCGTCTATTCCGATAGTGACGCTATGGGTTCTGGGTGCACGATAGGATGCCCTTCATGTCGGCCGTATTGATACAGAAGGCCGGCAACCATAGCCGTAAACGGGGCGACTGTCACCAGTCCGAAACTGCCCACGAGGATATTGAGGATTTCGGCGGCGACGAAAGGGGCGTTTAAAACGTTGGCTGCCGGAAGCCCCTTGGCCATGAACAGAAGGAACATGGCGATGTGGCTGCTCGAATAGGCCAGAAGCAGGGTGGTGGTCATCGTCCCGACAACCGCACGGCCGACGCGCAGCCCCGAGCGAACGTGCTCTACAAAATCGATTCCGGGATGCTTCTGTTTGATTTCGTGCATGCTCGCGGCGATGTCCATGGCCAGGTCCATGACGGCGCCCGACGAAGCGATAAAGACGCTGGCGATAAAGATTTTGGTCAGTCGAAGATCGTAGTGACCCGAATAGAGCAGCGCTTCGGCAAAGGGGCGGACCGCCCCGTGCAGGTTGAAGGCGTGAGCGAACAAGACCGCCAGTCCGCAGGTGAGCAGCAGCCCCAGCATGGAGCCGGCAAACGTGGCAACCCCGCGCCGATTCAACCCACCCACCGAAAAGGTGATCACCGAGGTGAGCAGCGCCACGGCGGCCAGGCCGGTGGCAAGGGGCGGATACCCTCGCAGCAGAAGCGGAAAATAGAGTTTCCAGAGCACCATCGCGGTGAAAATGAAGGAAAGAACGGCCTTGAGCCCGGTAACCCCGGCGACAGCCGCCAGCAGCAGACCGAACAGCCCGATCAGCATCAGCTGAAGCCGCAGCCGGTAGTGGCCGCGGGCTACACCGTTTTCAGGGCTGCCGTTTTTCGCGTCGTATTCGACGAGGACGACATCTCCGGCCTCGTAGAATTCGTCGAATTCCATCTTGCCGGTCAGCATGTTCGTGACGGCAATCTCCCGGCCACGATGCGGGCCGTTGAGCAGCCGCACGTTGAGGAACTGGGCCTCGGTCTTTACGATGAGATTCGTTCTGACATGGGTGTTGTCCACATCGGTGATCCGCGCGCGGGCGTGGATGCCCACCGGTGACCGGGGGACGGCTGCCAGGTCCAAAAAGCTGAGGCCGATGCAGATGACTGCAATTACCAGCGAGAAGAGCCACTCGCGCCGTTGGGTCGACATCTTGTCTCCTTTGCTATTCGACAAGAAAACGGCGCCCCTTTACGCGGGGCGCCGTCTGGTGAGGGAACGACTTTGCTGAAATTCGTTCGTTACTTTTCCACCGGCAAGTTCTCGCGGATATCCATAGCCTTGCCCAGCTTTTTCGCGATGTCGGTGTTGTCGTAGAAACCGGCAAACCGGTCGGCTTCCCGGCCCTGGGCGAAGATCGGCACCGGAACGCCGGTATGGGAGTAGGACGTCCACCCGATGCTGGCAATTTCGTTGAGGATGTGGGTAATGGTCACGGTGATGGGCTCATAATAGCCATACAGCAGGTTGTTTTCGCTAGGCAGGTTGTCGTTGGAGCCGCAAAGCGACTTGTCGTAGGCAGCCTCCAGCTTTTCCTGCTGATAGGGGTTGAGGGAGTCATAATCGAGGCCGAAGGTGTCCATCATGAGGTCCTTCATCTGCGGATTGATATCCGCAGACGGGCAGTAATCGTCGTACTCCTTCTTGTGCGCGGACCACAGATTCTGGTTGAAATACTCGAAACTATTCACCTGAAAAAACAGCTTTTCGTAGTTGGCCTTATACGCTGTGGTGGCATGGCCGATGGTCATGCCGCCCGTCTCGTGGTCGCCGGTGACCACGATCAGGGTTTCGTGTCTGTGGTTGTTGTAGAAATCCAGGGCGACGCCGACGGCGTTGTCGAAGTCGATCATGTCGCTGATGGTGGCCACGGCGTCGTTGGCGTGGCAGGCCCAGTCGATCTTGCCGCCTTCCACCATGATGAAGAAGCCGTCATCGCGGCGATGGCTCCGGTAACGATCCTTCCTAAAGCCCTTGCCGCGCCGGCCGCTGTCATAGAGATTGGCGATGGCCACCTCGGTCATCTCAGCCAGGGTGAGGTTCTCTTCGGGCTTGTCAATGGCATAGGGCATGGCCGAGGAGGACGGGAGCACTGGATTGATGCAGACGACCTTTTCGATGGGTTCGTCTTTCAGGGCCAGGATCGACTCTTTGTCGTTGAGGACGGTGTAGCCGTTGTCGGCCAACAGCTGCCAGACGTCATTATCCGTGTCACCGGCACGCGACGGACCGTTGGGAGAAACAAGGCCGCCGCCGCCGAAGAACTCAAAGCCGGACTCGGCCAGCTGAGTGGCGATGCTGTTCATGTAGCCGCGATTGGCAACGTTGGCGTAGTAGGCCGCCGGCGTGGCATGATCTAGGGACACGCTGGAAAGAACGCCGACCTTCATGCCGTTCTCGTGGGCTAGTTCGGCGACGCTTTTGTAGCTGTAGGTTTTGGTGTCGTCCATGCCGATGACGCCGCTCAGAGTCTTGAGGCCGCTGGAGAATGCCGTGGCCGATGAGGCCGAGTCGGTCATCAGGGCGTGGGCATCATACGTGGTCTGCATGCCTAAAACCGGCATCTTGCTCATGTTCAGGCGGTTTTCGGGCGTCAGCAGGTCTGCGGCTTCTCTGGCCGAACCGCCGTTCATCTGTGTAAGATAAGCCTCGGTGGCCTGGACCTGCGTGGCCGACATCCCGTCGCCCAGGAAAAAAAACACATACTTTGGCTGTCCAGCCCAGGACGCAGTCGCCATGAGCATGAGAAGAACTGAGAGCACCATTGCAGCAATATTTCTTCGAAGCTTCATTATCGGATCTCCTCTGATCGTTTTCATGTTTGAAATTCATTTCTGAAGAACTCCTTCACAGCTTGCCGGCATCACCTTTGAGCGTTTCGTCCTATCGGTTCGGCCTCCTTTCCCAAGACAAGGAATCTTCATGATTTCTGAGCGATGCCTGTCCGAACCTGCATTTCCCCTGCCTTGATCGAAATAGGTGGTAAACAATTGAACTTCCTGGTTCGGGGCGAAAATGGGCCAGCAAAGTACCCGGGGAAAACCGTCTGCCATTCTGACCGACCCAACCCCCGGTGGGGATGGTGTTTTCAGCTAAGGTGAATCGATTGTCAGGGTTCCCTGTTGGCGCCGAATAAGGGTCCGGCTAGCGATTTGTTAAAAAAGAGGGGTCGACGCAAAATCGGTTTCCGATTATGCGAGCAGAATGGTGAACGAGGATCGGCGGGGGGATTCAGGCGGTAACCGGACCGTTGTCGTGGCGGATGGCGTGCTTGGAGATGAAGCCGTCGATCTGGGCGTGCTGCTCCTGGGTGAGTTTGCCGAATTTGAGACCGTAGCGCCATTTCGGGGGACCGAAGGGGATCTGGGAGGGAAGGTTGGCGCTGGAGACGGCCTGAGAAGGGATGTTCTCGATGTAGTTGCCGTTTCTTGAAACAACCAGATCGAGGCAGGAAAAGTTTTTGGAAATCCGCAGGCGGGTCGAGCTGTGGATGGAGATACCTCCGATGCCGATGTCCATGACTTGGGCAGTGATGGTGGCTTCACCGTTCTTGAGCACTGCCCAGGTGACGTTTTTCACGTGGTACCGACGGCTGCACCGTTTGTCCCGTGGCGGAAGAGAACATGGTCTGCACCTGCCTGCCGAACGAGGAGGGAACCGATCAATAACTTCACCGCGTTTTTCGGGAGTCATGCAACCGAGAACTGGCCCGGGCGTGGGCGACCTTGCGGCAGGGCGGTTCAGGGGTTCAAGCTTTTCGTCAGAAGGGCCAGATCACCGGGATAAAGAAGGTGCCCAGAACCAGCACCAGAAGATTGAGGGGAATCCCCAGCTTCAGGTAGTCGCTGAACCGGTAGCCGCCCGGCCCGTAGACGAGCAGGTTGGTCTGATACCCGATGGGGGAGGCAAAGCAGGCGCTGGCGCCGAAGCAGACCGCGATGATGAACGGCTTCGGGTGCACCCCCAGCCCCACGGCCGTGGAAATGGCGATGGGGATCAGAAGAACGGCGGTGGCGTTGTTGCTGAGCAGCTGGGTGCTGATGCTGGTCAGCAGCAGAAAAGCGGCAAGAACCACGGTGGGGCCGGCGCCGGCAAACAACCCTAAAAAGCGCTCGGCGTAGAATTGGGAAGTGCCGGTTTTTTCCATGGCTGTGCCCAACGCGATGGTGCCTGCGATGAGCAGCAGTACATTGGGCTGAAGCGCCCGATATGCGTCTCGCAGCTGGATGCATCCGGACAGGATCATCAGAAACGCCCCGGCCAGGGCGCAGGTCATGATGTCGGCCAGGCCGGTGCTGGCGCTGGCGATGACGCCGGCAAAGATCACCAGGGCCTGCCGGCCCTTGCGGCGAAGAACGATTTCATCGTGGACGTCTTCGACGATGATGAAGTCGGCCCGACCCCGCATTTGATCCAGCTTTTCCACCGGGCACTGGACCAAGAGAATGTCGCCGTTTTTCAACTGAACGTCTTCCAGATTTTTTTCGGTCCAGTGCAGGCGGATCCGCTTGATGGCGATGATCTTTACATCCGGGTCTCTTTTGAGCTGGGTGTCGTAGAGGCGTTCGCCGATCAGGCTTGACTGCGGTGGAATGATCAGCTCCACCACCACCGCTTCCTGGTCCTTCCGATCGAATTTCAGGTCTTTTCCCGAAGGGGTCAGCTCCACGCCGCCGTCCTGGAGCAGTTCGACCAGATCGTTGGCCGAACCCCTCACCAGCAGCAGATCGTCGGCGGAAATGCGGGTCGAATCGCGCGGCGGGTAGTAGATGTGGTTGTACCGGATCAATTCTGCCACCTTGACGCTGGCAAACCGCTGCCCGAATGCAGTTTCCGGGGCCTGTCCGATCAGCGGGCTTTCTTTGGGCACCACCAGTTCGGCCAAGTAGATTCTGTGTTCGATGTCGTCCAGTTCGCACACGGGGCTGACCAGGCCAGGAAGAATCCGGGGCCCCAGAAAAAACAGGATCCCTATACCGACGATCGCGATGGGTACCCCCAGGGCCGACAGTTCGAACATGCCCAGCTGGCCGTATGCGTACATGTCGCTCAGATCGCTGACGATGATGTTCGTCGAGGTCCCGATGAGGGTGCAGGTTCCGGCCAGAATCGAGGCATAGGAAATTGGGATCAGCAGCTTGGACGGGCTGATTTCCAAATCACAGCTCAGGGTCAAGACCACCGGAATGAACAGCACCACTACGGGGGTGTTGTTGATGAACGCCGAGGCCAGCGCCACGATGCCCAGCACCATCAGATAGGCCAGCTGGGGGCGGCCGCCGGAACTGGCCAGCACCTTCTGGCCGATAAACCCCACCGCCCCGGTTCGGATCATGGCCCGGCTGATCAGAAACATCGCGGCAACCGTGACCACCGCCGGATTGGCGAACCCCCGGACCGCTTCGACCGGCGTCAGAATGCCGGTGACCATCAGGGCGACGACGATTCCGATGGCCGTCAGGTCCACGGGGATCCGCTCGGTGATCAGCAGCACGAGGGTCAAGATCAGAATCAGGGATACGATCCAAATCGTCATGTCATCTCCGCAGGGAGGCAGATTTTTCGAAATCGGCCGCGCCTGAAGACGAGTCTATATTGGGATTGTCAGGACGTGATTTTGCCAAGCGCTCTAAAGAGTAATCTCAGAGTCTTTCCCGTCAAGCGTCCAGTCCCGGATCGTTTGAAATTTTGTCGAATCGTGCCTATTGTATAGTTTCAAAGACGCCTTCTGAAACGGAAAATTTGAAATCCTTACAAAACCATCTATCTTTGAACCCGGAACCCAGAACCTCTGAACCCAGGAAGAACGAGCCAAACCCATGCACTACGAAGGCAACATCATTCGCCCCCCCAGCGAGGCCAACAGCATCCTGCTTCAGGTTACGGTGGGATGCTCCAGGAACAAATGCACCTTTTGCGGCACCTATGCAGGAGAGCGATTCCGGATCAAGCCCGATTCGGTGATCATGGAAGACATCGCGTTTGCGGCCCGACACTGCGGCCGTCAGCGCCGCGTCTTTCTCTGCGACGGCGACGCCCTGATCATTCCCCAGAAGCGGCTGCTTGTCATTTTAACCGAGATTGGCCGCCGGCTTCCGTGGGTGACGCGGATCGGGGCCTATGCCAATGCCAAGAGCCTGAAGATGAAAAGCCGCGAAGAGCTGGAAGAGCTCCGTGCCCACGGGCTGGGTATTTTGTACATGGGGCTGGAAACCGGAGACGATGTCACCCTGAAACGGATCAACAAAGGGGCTGCGGCCCAGACGATGATCGACGAGGGCAAAAAAGCCCGGCAGGCCGGGATCAAGCTCTCGGTCACCGTGCTGCTGGGGATCGCCGGAAAAGAGCGCTCCCAGGCCCATGCCGAAGCCACCGGTCGGGTTCTTTCAGCGATGGATCCGGACTACGTCGGCGCCTTGAGTCTGATGCTGATTCCGCAAACGCCGCTCTACGAAGACTGGCAGGCAGGCCGTTTTGTCCTGATCCAGCCGAGCGAAATGCTGGCCGAGCTCCGGACCATGATCGCCCACACCGATCTTTCCCATGGACTGTTTCACGCCAACCATGCCTCCAATTATCTGCCGATCAAGGCGCGGCTTCCCAAGGAAAAGGAAAAAACCCTCGCGCTTATCGACGACGCCCTGGCCGGGCGGGTCAGCCTCAAGCCGGAATGGATGAGAGCCCTCTGATTGTTGAAGTCATTTCCGGGCTTGAAAGCCGGGGGGAATCGGTGTAAGCAGGGTTCACCCGCCCGCTTGGAATCTGATAAGAAAACTGCCATCAATACAAAGGAGGCGCGATCATGACCCTGGGCTCGCCCGATCCGCAGTGCACCCTTGACGATTTGTGCATCAACACGATTCGCACCCTTGCCATGGACGCCATCGAGGAGGCCCGCTCCGGTCACCCGGGCGCGCCCATGGGGCTTGCCACGGCTGGATATGTTCTGTGGACTCGGGTTCTGCGCCACAACCCGGAAAACCCGCAATGGTACGACCGGGACAGGTTCGTGCTCTCCGGGGGGCATGCCTCCATGCTCCTGTATGGGCTGCTGCACCTGACCGGATATGACCTGAGCCTAGACGACATCCGGCAGTTCAGACAGTGGGGCAGCCGGACACCCGGGCACCCCGAATACGGCCTTACCCCGGGGGTGGAAACCACCACCGGACCGCTGGGCCAGGGGATTGCCAATGCCGTGGGCATGGCCATGGCAGAACGCCATCTGGCCGCCCGGTTCAACCGGTCCGGCCAGGACATCGTCGATCACTATACCTATGTGATCTGTGGAGACGGCGACCTGATGGAGGGGGTGACCCACGAGGCCGCCTCTTTGGCCGGCCACCTCGGCTTGGGGCGGCTGATCTGCATTTACGACGACAACCGGATCACCATTGAAGGAAGCACCGAGATCACCTTTACCGAGAATGTCGCAGAAAGATTCTCGGCCATGGGATGGCAAAGCCTGGAAGTGGCCGACGGAAACGATCTCGATGCCATCGAAGCGGCCATCAACGCGGCTCGGGCCGAATCCGACCGTCCCTCGCTGATTTTGCTGCGCACCCACATCGCCTTTGGCAGCCCCGGCAAACAGGGGTCTGCAGATGCCCACGGTGCCCCCTTGGGAAAAGAAGAGGTCTGCCGAACCAAAAAGAATCTGGGCTGCCCGGAGGACCAGGATTTCTGTGTGCCGGAGGCGACCCGTGAAATCCGGGAACGTTGTCTGGCGCAGGGCCGCGGCGCGGAAAAGGAGTGGAACGCGATTTTCCGCGATTGGGCGTCGTCGCATGCGGATCTGGCAAAAGAATGGAAGACAGCCATGGACGGCGGCCTTGCGGCAGGGTGGGACCAGGGTCTTCCCGAATTTGCCGATGGTGAGATGCTGGCCACCCGGGCCGCCTCGGGAAAGGCGCTCAACGCATTCGCCCGGCGGATTCCGGAGCTGATCGGCGGCAGCGCGGACCTTGCCCCGTCAAACAAGACGATCATCGATGGTGCAGAAGATTTTCAGAAAGCCAACTACGGCGGGAGAAACATTCGATTCGGCGTGCGGGAGCACGCCATGGGCGCGATTTTAAACGGCATGGCCCTCCACCGGGGGGTGCGGCCCTACGGCGGGACCTTCCTGGTTTTTGCCGACTACATGCGGCCCGCGATCCGGCTGGCGGCGCTGATGAAGATTCCGGTGATCTATGTCTTCACCCATGACAGCATCGCTGTCGGAGAAGACGGCCCCACCCATCAGCCGGTGGAGCATCTGGCGTCGCTTCGGACCATCCCGGGGCTGACCGTGATTCGCCCGGCCGACGCCAACGAAACCGTCCATGCCTGGCGGCAGGCCCTGGCCGCCGGCGGCCCCACGGCGCTGATTCTCAGCCGTCAGAAACTCCCGGTCCTGCAGAAGGCGGCGCAAAAAGACGCCCGGCTCGAGCAGGGCGCATATATATTGGCCGAAGACCAAGGAGCGACTGACCTGATTCTGATTGCTTCCGGCTCGGAAGTTCACTTGGCCCTGAACGCCGCAGAGCGGCTGAAAACGGAAAATGGACTCGGGGTGCGGGTGGTCAATATGCCTAGTTGGGAGCTGTTTGAAAAAGCGGATCGAGCCTATCGACGGACGATTTTTCCGCCGGAATTGAGCGCACGGCTCGCGGTAGAAGCCGGCATCGCCATGGGATGGGAAAGATATGTGGGCGATACCGGGGCGGTCATCGCCATGAACCGGTTCGGGGCCTCGGCCCCGGGAGGCGTCGTCATGGAAAGGTTCGGGTATACAGTGGACAATGTTGTTGCAAAAGCCATGGCCCTGCTCGGGAAATGAGGGCCCGGAGAACCCGTTTATGGATATCAAGTTTTTGCTGATCACCTTCGGGATGGTGTTTCTCGCCGAATTGGGGGACAAAACCCAACTGGCGACGGTCTGCCTTTCTGCGGATTGTGAATCTTCCAAGTGGGCGGTTTTCATCGGATCGGCGGCGGCGTTGGTGCTCAGTTCCGCCCTTGCGGTGACCTTCGGCGGCGCGCTCGCCCGGGTTGTCCCTCCCGATTACATCCGGCTCGGTGCCGGGCTTTTTTTCGTGTTTGTCGGCGGCTGGATGCTGGTGACGGCCACCCGGGCCGTATGCAGCATTTGACCCTTGGCGGAGGGCCCAACTCCTCCATTTTTTGTGGGGCTTGAATTGTTTTTTTGGAGGGGCGTACGGCAGTCGGCGCACTTGAAGGAGACTGGCCCATCTGTGGTTCGGCCTGTTTTTTGGCGGTAATGCATGGCCAAGGCATTGTTTTTCTGCGGTATTGTAATCTTCCCGTATCCCCTGCCCCCCTGTCGTGAAGGTCTGGAAGGCATGTGATTTGCATGCTCTGATCGCATTCCAACCCAGAACATCGAAGGGATGCTGCCCATGAAGATTCAGTGCCCAGGTTGCAACAGCTTTTATCATTTTTACGGCAATCGCGCAGAGCAATTGCGCAAAGGCGAAATGAACTGCCCCTGCTGCGGCCAGCGCATGGAACCAAGGCCTATTTACCCTGCCCTGAAGCCGGGCAGAGTCACGGGCGGGCTCATGAGTTGCGCGATTCTCTCCTCCGGCAATCGGCTTCAGCTGTTTGACATCCCCTGCCCGGCACGATCCAAGAACGCTGATTCCTCCTGAAAAGAACCTTGCGACGCATCGTACAGCGCTCCTTTTTATTAGGGTGAGGAAACCGCAGTCTTCAGGCAGACCGTTTCCGGTCGATATTCCTATCCTTGGACGAGGTGCAGAATTTCTCGTGAGGTGTATTCGCCGACATCGGCCAGGGCGTCTGTGGGAAGATGGGCGACGGCATTGGCTGAATACAGGCAGGTCACCGATGCCGGAAAATCCTCGTCTGCTCGGTAAAACACATAGCAAAGGGCGATTTTGGGAAGGGGATAGAGCAGGAACCCGAAATCCCCGCCCATTCCGGCAGGTGGATTTTTCCCGGAAAAGACGTCGATGATTCGCTGGGTGTTTTGGCCGACGGCTTCGACGCGGGCAACGATCGGCTGCTGGGTTCTGGCGGCAAACGCAGCGGTGTAAGGCATGCTGTCCGGAAGCTCATTGAAGCTTTTGAGCGGTTCGATGATGCACGAAGCCTGCGATGCATAAAGCGCATACATGGAAATAAGAACGCCGAGCACCCCGGCTTGGGGCTGTCCCTCCAGCGTGATGCCGGCCGGTGAAATGCGGCAGCGCCCGCCGAAGGCGCGGAAGAAAAATTCGTCCGATCTTCTGTCGGCACCGAGGCGTGCGGCGGCATCCGCGCCCGGATCTTCATAGAACCGTCGAAGATTGTTTTCGGCGATTTTTTGGTAGTTGCTCTTTTCCGTCATCGGTCCCAAGTTTGGCGGTGTGCAACCCTGCAATCCCGGGCTGATTTGTTCCCGGCCATGAGGCTATTCTCCCAGCAGGTCCCTGAGCTCCCGGCTTTGTTGGGCGGCGCCGGCCGCGTTGAGCACCTCGATCATCGATCGAAATCCCTCTTTTACAAGGGCCGTTTTGGGCCGCGGGGAGGAAAGCTGGGCTTCGATGCTCTTTAGATCAGCCATGATCTCCGACAGACGGTCAAACCCGAGGCCGAGATCCTCGATATTGGACTTTAGGCGGCTGACGAGGCGGTCCACTGCATTGCGGCCGGCCTCATCCAGAACCGGGTCGGCTCCCAATCGAATGCGGCGGTCGTCCGGGCTGGCGATTTCGCCGCTCAACTGCCGTGCTCTTTCGATGCCGCTTTCGGCGATGGCCACACCGCCGGAAAGGGTCCGCACTTCCACCAGCCCCCAGCCAATCAGCTCTTCTCCGACGGCGCCGGATTTTTCACGCTCCAGACCGAGGTCTTGTCCGATTTCGAACATGGAAAAGGTGACCGCCGGGTTCCCGCCGCACCGTTTGTAAAGTTCCAGCAAGAACCGGATTCCGTTTTCACTGATGTCTCCCATAAAGGCTCCATTTCTCATGTCTGAATCCTGCCTGTGGCCATTTCCCCCTGGCATCCTTCGATGCGACGGAAACGATCCACAGGTGCCATCGCATCGTTTCGGTGACGCATCGCAGATCAAAGAGATCTCACCGCCGAGGCCGCAGAAGATGTGCCAAAAAGGTGTGAGCGGTTTTTTTGCGCCCTCGGCGTCTCGGCGGTGAAACCATCGCCGCCATAAATACGCACACGAGTACTGAGCCGGCGTTGAAACGATCAATCTCTCCGGGTTTCCAGCTGCCGGACACCGTACCTCATCGGCAGCAGCAAAGCGGCGAGGCATAGCGCTGCCGATGCAGCAAAAGACGCGCCGGCCCAGAGCCATTGAACCAGGGTCAGCGACCGGCCCTGGAGTCCGGCCATAAAAATAGTATACACGGGTCCGGATTCCAGAACAAGAACGGCCGTGATAAAGATGGCCGCCACGATCATGAACAACAGACCGCCGAAGCTGGTCACAGACTGCATCGGATTTTCGGAGGTAAAATCCGGGTAGGCGGCGCCGAAGCCGACCCCCAAAGCGACCACTCCCGGGACCATGAAGAGCATGTTGACCGTAGACAGCACCATCATGAAAGGGGTGACCTCTAAAAGGAGATTGGTGGCGACGATGAGAATCTCTGTCAACAACAGCAGGGGCAGAAAGTAAATGAAAAACTTGGTCCACAGAAAACTTTTCAAGGAGATCGGCGCGGTACGAATCAGCCAGAAGGCCTCTCGCTCCAGGCTGACCGCAGGATAGGCAAAGCGGGCGGTCAATGCAGACAGCACGAAAGCGGCCAGCCCCATGTTTAGAAATGACAGCAGATTTTGCAGGTAGACCGTCTTGATCGGCGACCGCTCCAGGGGAAGAACCCGAAAATTGTAAATGTAGATCACAATAAGGGCGCCGATCAAAAAAAGCTGGGTCCACTGGGTCTGGTCTCTGAAAAAGGTACGGATTTCTTTTGCGGCCATGGCGCCCCGGGGGCCGGTAAAGCGGGAAAAAATGAACTCCCCGTCGATGGACCGCTTAAAGAGGCGGGTGGCGGCGGTTTGGGTCTTGGAAACCCCTTTGAAGTAGACCGATTCGGCAAAAAGAACCATCAGACAGCAGAGAAAACCGACACAGCTCAAGGAAAGCGCGTCGTGATACAGCCCGGTGAGGATCCGGCCCGAGATGAGCGCCGTGAGGCTGTCAAAGGCCCAGGTGCTCGGCAGGTAGGCGGGAAGCGGCGCCCGCAGCGCCTGAAGGTAGCCCAGGGTGGTTTCGAAGAACTCCGGATCGACGAGCCGCTCCGGACGAAGGAGGCGGAATGCAAAAAAGAGAATGAGAAAGAAGGTCAGGGTCAAAAAGACGAATATGGTTCGAATCCTGGACGCCGGAACGATCATGACGGCGGTCATGATCAGCATGGCGCTGACCGCCGAAGCGATGGCCGAAAGCAAGGCCAGGTTCAAGAAAAGGTTCAGGTAAAAAATGGAGCCTGCCCGGAAGACGATCCCGTATGCGAGGAAAAACGGCATGGCATAGATCCCGACCGTCCAGGAGCTGTCGATGGTGCTTTCGATCCACCGCGCCAGAAAGATCTTGCGGCCGGGGACCGGCGTCGCATGGACCAGCGACAGGTCGCGGCTCAGATAGAGCTTGGAAAGAAGGGTCAATATGCTGCTGAAAATCAGCAGGGAAAGAAAAGTGACAAGAACCATAGACAGCAGCTTGTGGGCAAGCATTTCGCCGAGCTGGTCGACGCTTTTAAAGTAGGTCAGCACGCGCAGAGACAGCGCGAACAAGCCGGCCCAGAACAATCCTCCGATGACCACCAGCATCGCCAGTTTCAGACGACGATCGCGCTTTCTTGCCGCGCCCCGCGCCCGAAAGGACCATAGACGGGGTTTGAGCAGGGTGGCAATCTCACCCATGGCGCACTCCGCCGATTCCGAGGCTGTCTTCTTCCATCAACCGGATGAATACCGCTTCCAGGTCGGCTTCCGTGCTTTTCGCCTGTCGCATGAGATCGTCCGGAGAGCCGGTGGCGATCAGCCTTCCGCGGTGGATGACGCCGATTCGGTGGCACAGATCCTGAGCGACCTGAAGGGTGTGGGTCGACATGAAAATGGTTGTGCCTCCTGCGGCCAGATTCCGGAAGAGGTCCTTGACCATTTTGATCGCGATCGGATCGAGGCCCACCATCGGCTCGTCCACCACGATCACCTCCGGATCGATGATCAGCGCGGCCGCCATGACGACCCGCTGTTTCATGCCGTGGGAAAATGCTTCGATCAGATCGTTGGACCAGTCGAGCAGGGAAAACCGGGCGAGCTCTTTTTCGGCACGGGCCTTGAATCCGTTTCCGCCGACGCCGTAAAGTTCGGCGTGGAAGCGGAGAAATTCCATCGCCGTGAGCTTTTCGTACAGATAGGGACGGTCCGGAATAAACCCGATTCTGCGCTTGGCCTCTTCCGGGGCTTTTGCCATGTCAAAGCCGCAGATCCTCACCCGGCCAGAACTCGGGGCGAGGATGCCGCCGAGCATCTTGATGGTGGTGGTCTTGCCGGCACCGTTGGGGCCGATGAAGCCGAAAATCTGCCCCGGAGACACTTGCAGGGTCAGGTCTTTTACGGCCGTGATTTCCGCGTAGGTCTTGGTCAAAGACTCCAGTTCGATCATTTCTTTCCCGCTATCGTTGTGCGTTCTTCGCCTGGCCGGCGCCGGGTTCGAGCACGGCCAGCCGGACACGGCCGATCACGGACATCAGGTCGACCTGCTGCTCCGGAGAGCCGTCAGCCAGGCGGATGTGGGAAACGTCGGCCGGGATCTGGTCGAACAAGGCGTCGACCGTGATCCACCGGCCCACGTAGACCCGGTTCCAGGCGTGGTAGAAAAAACGGCCCCGGAGGTAGACGAGCCCGGCTTCGATTTCGGCGGGAACCCCGGCGGCACGCGCCAAGGCGGCCATGAGCACCGCATGCTCGTTGCAGTCTCCGACCCGGTTTTGAAGGGTGGCCAACGCATCCGGCATGGAAACCACCGGCCGCTGTTCGATGTTGGTATGGATCCAGGCCAGCAGCAGCCGCACCCGTTGAAGAGGGGATCGGCTCTTTGCGGTGATTTCTCCGGCCAGTTTCCGGATCCGCGGGTGATCGGACTGGATAAACGGCGTCGGCGACAGGTATGGGTCGGCAAGGGCCTCAAGCGCTTCGTCGGTGAGCTGCTGGGGAAGGCCTTCCAGCGATTCTTTTGTGACAGTGAGCACGCTTCCCGTCATCTGCTGCCGTCCGCCGTCGAGATCCAGGCGCTGCATATCGATACCGGAGATTTGCACCCGCAGCCGATCCAGCTCCCGGGCCCGGGAAAGATCGACGTTGGACGAAATCGATACTGCTTCTGTCATGTCTTCGCTGGCTTCCACCGGCAGACCGAACAGGGCCGATTGCCGGTCGGTTTTCTCGAGAATGATGCCCAGAAAGCCTTTCTGGCGAAGAATCTCTCCGCCCTCACCGATCCAGGCTTCCTGGTAGACGCCTTTGAAATCGAGGGACACTTTGTGGGCCTGCACGGTTTTGCCCATGATTTTCACCGGTTCAATGCCGATCACCTCCACCGCCACCGGTTCCTGGCCCATGGTGGCCGGGTCGAACACCGGCACGACCATTCGCATGCCGGGCTCGACTCCCGACGCCCAAATCGCATCGAATATGCCGGCGGCCAGGTACGGTTTGGCCGCCAGGGGGACCTCCAGGCGCCGTCGGCTTCCTTTATTTTCGGTCTGAACGATCAGGCTGTCGCCTTCGACGGCGCCTGTTGCCGAAAATTGGAACCGGCCCGAACTCATGGAAAACCGGAAGCTCGCCAGGGTCAGATCCGGGTTCATTCGGCCCTCGGTGTTCAGATGGATGCTGTGGATCATTCCCATGGTGTTGATTCGCATAAACAGGGTCTGCTCCAGGACAATGCCTTGATCCGCCCGAGAGACGACGGCATGGGAAAAGCCGATCTTCCGGTTGTTCTGGAAAATATTCATCCAGGTGCTTCGCTCCGAAACGGCAGCGGCGCTGGCCTCCGGAAGGCTTTGGCGCTGGGAAAGTCGGTCGATCAAGCCGACCCTGTCTGCCATGAGCAGCGCGAAGATCAGGCCGAAAACGACCGCTCCGATTCGATACGGGCCAATGGTTGAGCAAGAAAACGGCAAAAGTCCCCCTGACACACTTTCTGCACGGAAGCGGCTTCCTATCACAGCGGTTGTCCATGCTTCCGGGCGCTGCAAAAACATGAACCGTCTCAATCATAATCCTTCGCCATGCAAATGCAAAGGGCCGCGCGACAATGAAACGCCGACGCCATCGACCCTGTTTGCCATGAGTGCGGCGCGGGTACCGGAGCAAATCCCGCTGCGGGCCTCCGGACGCCGCATTTTCCGCCGGCAGGCCCGGCGCCGGGCCTGCGACCGAAGGAATCCCTTGACTTCCGGCCCCGGCGCGTCTATCTTCAACGTGAAGATTCAATGAAGCGCTGATCGGCATTTCTTGTGCACTTCTCAGGGATTATTTGGGCGTGAGGTCCCTCCGATTTTCCCCTCCTCCGGGTCCCGGTTTTGATTTGACCCAGGTAAACTTCCGACGACTTGCACTGGAAGCCAAATACAGTCCACGCGAGGAGGAAGGCAATGGTCGAAGGTGTGATCAAGTGGTACAATGAAAAAAAAGGATACGGGTTTATCGAAACCGACGCCCAGGGCGATGTCTTTTTTCACAAAAACGGGGTGGAGGACCCCGGGTTTTTCGGCATTCAAAAGATGGAGCGGGTGACGTTCGAGATCAAGGATACGCCCAGGGGAAGGCAGGCGGTTAGAGTCAAGGTGCTGTAGCACCGATGGTAGTGGTTACGATCAATTCGGCGGTGGCACGGTGCACCGCCGTTTTTTTGCCAAAAAGGAGGCATCATGATGGATTTGGGCATCGACCTGTCCATGGATACGGACAACCTATACATCGAAGAGTCATTTACGGACATGAAAGTCGGTACGATTCGCCGATTGACCCCGGTGTTGGCCGACGGCTCGGCCGATGAAAATCGGCCGAAGCTCTACCTGGGGCATACCCAGCTGATGTCGCCCAACGGCCCCCTGCCGGTGAGTTGCGAGATCGAGGCCGAAACGCTTTCCGAGGCGATGGAGCGATTTCCCAAGGCCATCACCGGCGAGGTGGAGCGGATCGTCGAGCAGGCCCAGAAGGCCCAGGCCGAACAGCAGGGGCAGCCGAAGAGATCTTCGGATTCCGGGATCATCATCCCCGGCCGGTAGAACGCCTGCCAAAATACCGTTTCGATGGGCTGAGGAACGTCACTGAAATTATGTGTTCGAGCAATTTGATGCCGCAGATCAAGCGGCCTCATACTTTCCGGATTCGACTCCGATCCAGGGGTTCGCCCCGCCAAGCCGCCTCCAGAACCATGAGAAAATCCGCAAAGTCGAGCTCCTCCGGATTATAGAAAATCGAGCCGTCCGCCAGGGCTTTTTCGGCGATGTCGGCCAGGCGCTCGGCCGGCACCATGGGCCGGTCGTTTCGATCCCGAATTTCGGCCAGATTCCGGGGATGTCGCCCCCCGGTGGCTTCGTGAAGGTGCTGGTTGAGCTGCCGGATGGCTGCGATGACCCGTTCGGCCCGCAGGTGTGCCGGGGTGGTTGCCGCCGGTTCGACGCCGGCCAGGGGCAGGAGGAGCTCGGCGGTCAGGTGGGCGTTCTTGTGAAAGTTGTACTCCAGGCCGTAGGGGAGCAGCACCGCCATGCACACGCCGTGGGGCACCTGGCAGACCGCCCCGACCGAGTGGCCCAGGGTGTGCACCATGCCCACCATGGCGTTGGAAAAGGCGATGCCGGCCAGGGTGGCGGCATTGGCCAGGGCCAGTCGCCCATCCCTGTCTTCGGGATGCCCGACGACCCGCAGCAGATGGCGACGGATCAGTTCGATCGCAGCCGTGGCATGGGCGTCGCTGAGCGGATTTTTCTGCAGGCAGGTATAGGCTTCTACTGCATGGGTCAGGGCGTCCATCGCGGTTGCCGCCGTCAGGGCCGGCGGCAGGGAAAGGGTCATTCGGGAGTCGAGAACCGCGGCATCGGGAAGCAGAAACGTCGATGTAAAGAGCATCTTCAATCGACGCTCCCGGTTTTTGATGACCGCCACCAGGGTGACCTCCGAGCCGGTTCCCGCGGTGGTGGGTACCGCCACCAGGGGGTTGAGGCGGCGCTTCAAGGCGCCGGCCCCTGTAAAAGTCATCAGGTCGTCGCTGTTTTCCGAGACCATGAGGTTGACCCCCTTGGCCGTGTCCATCACGGACCCCCCGCCTACGGCAATGATCGCATCGGCATTTGCGCTGCGGTAGGCGCCGGCGATTCGTTTGACGGCATCCAGGTCCGAGTCGGGGGGCACATCGTCTTCCACGCCGACGATGTCGATTTGAGCCTCCACCGCGGCGGCGACCGTCTCCACCAGGCCGGCGCCGGAAACGCCGGCGTCGGTGACGATCAGCGGGCGCGAAGCCTTCAGGCCCCGCAACAGCGGCGGGATTTGCTCGAGGGCCCGGTGTCCGGAAACGATCTGCACCGGGCAGCAGAATTCAAAGTAGTCAGGTAGGGTCATTCGAACCTGCCTCTTGGTTCAGGCGCATCAAACGGTTTTCCCAGGCGGCTTTCAGCAGGGTCATGACGTGCGCCGGGGACGGCCCGGAGCTTGCCTTTCCTGCGGCCTCTGCGATCGACGGCAAAGCGGCAGCCGAGATTCCGGCGGTACCAAGGGTTCGGGGAAAAAGGTCGGGCCGCCGGGCCGAAAGCCGGTGGTATGCATCGGCCAGCCGGCGCACGGCCAACCCGGGACGCAGGCGGCTTGCGGCCTCGGCATACCGATCCGGGCCGGCTGTGGGCAGAAGCAGCGCGGCCACGGCAAGCGGGTTTTCTTCCAGGACCCCGGCCAGGAAAAAAGGCAGCAGCATGCCGGCAAACGCGCCTGCGCTTGCTTCAGCGCGCTCGGCCAGGGCCGTAGCCGCACAGAGAATCTCTTCGGCTGCCGCGGCTTGGCCGGCCACGGCCGCCATGACCGATGCTGCGGCCAGCGCCGTTCGTCCGCGGGCCGTATGAGCTCCGGCCAGAGCCTCTTGCAGATGATTCACCGCCAGTTGAACCGCGGCGGCGGCATAGGCCGTGCAGTAGGGGTTTTCAAATGAGCGCACAAACACTTCGGCGCCCCTGGCCAGGGCCAGAAGCCCGGTACCGGCCGTCTCCTTCGGCCCCGCCCAGCTCAGCAGGCGCGGATCGACGACGGCCAGATCCGGCAAGGACCGTGGCAGCGCCCCGCCGGGATCATTCTCTGCCCCCGTTTGCCGACATCGCAGTTCGGTTCCGTCTTCCATGCACACAGGCAGATAGATCCAGGGGATCCGCTTTTTTCCCTCCGAAAGGCGGAATGCGGCCGCTGCCGCTGCCGCGGCCGCCGGGCCGCCTCCCACGGCGACGAATGCGTCCCTGTCCCGGAGGCGGCAGAGCCGGGCCAGGGCGTCGATGTCGCTTTCGGTGGGCCGCAAGGGGAGACTGTCGGAAACGGCCGGCGCCATTTGCGAAGCGGAAAACGCCCGAATGACTGTTTTCATTCGCCGGCCGGCAGCAGGGCCGTCTGTCGAACAGAGGATCGGACGGCGGGCCCCTAAGGACGCAAGCTCTGCGGGAAGATGCTCGAGGGCCCGGCGTCCGGCGTTGATCTTCACCGGGGAAAAGAATTCGATTCCGTCCATGTGCCGGGTCATGGGGTCAACCTCCCGCCAGGATCCCGGCATAGAGCCGAATCCGGCGCATCCATTTTTCAGCGGCCGGCCAGGCAAGACAGCGCTTGACGGCCCGCCGGGCGAGAAATCGGGGAAGAAGAAGGACCTGGACCCGGTCTAGAATGCGGACCACGGTGCACGCAGCGTCGATGTCCCCGTCGACCGAAAGCCGGTTGCGGCAGACGGCGGCCGCGGTGCTCTCCTGGAAGGAAAACAGAAGAAAGGCCGCCTCCATGTGCTTGAGCTGGATTCTGAGGTTGATGTCCCCGGCCGCGGTGTCGTCCCGGTGGCGGACGCGTCCGCCGGCCTCCTTGGCCACGGTCATCCACGGCCCGGCGGGCAGCACCCCGAGGGTGAAGACGAATCCGTCAGGAAGCCGGGAAAATTCCTTTCGGACGCCGGGGTCCACGCGCTCTGCAGCGGCGACGGCCCGGCCCATGAACCAGAACGACACCTTCAGATAGAGGCGTTTGAAGGGCTTTTTCCCCGGGAGCACCTCCCGATAGCCTCCGATGTCTTTTCCGGCGGGGGCGCCGGGCCCAAGCGCGATGCCGAGGCGTGCCAGGGTTTCGCTGGTGGGGATTCCCTGCGGGTCGTACCCCCGGAGCCGGTAGTAGTCGTCGAGCATCGCTTCCAAGGGAACCCCCCGGCCCTTGTCGTCGCAGGGGCGCTGTTCGTTCAGGAAGCGGGCCGGGAGGGTGTCGTCTTTCCGACAGACGCCCTCTTGCGTGTTCATGTGCCGCTCCAGGGTGTGGATCCGTTCTCCTGCGGCAAGCAGGCCGGACTGGCTCATGGAAACCCCGGCTGCGGCGGAAAACAGCCGGCTGTAAATGCGGACGTCCATGAGCGCCAGCGCGGCAGCGGGCACGTACTGCATGAAAAACCCCAGCAGCCACTTGGGCGTGTATTTTGCCGCCGGCGGCTCGAGCATATAGGCAAAGGCCGTAAAAAGGCAGGTCGGCAGGGAGTTGACGGCGGCGTAGAGGTTTTCCAGGTACCGAACGAACCGGGCTTTGGCCCGGGTCGTGCCGGGACGCAGAAAACCGAAAAAGACCTCCAGGGCCATGAGGGTCGCCGAAAGATGACAGCCGCCCCGGTTGGCCACGGCATAGGCCAGCCCCTGGCCCCAGGCGCCCCGGGGATCGTAGGCAGCCGTTTCCAGACCCTTGACATGAATGGCGAAGTCTTTTCCGCCGTATCGGGCAGAAAGCCGGCGCACCCCGTCTGCCATTTCGTTTCCGAATCCCCGTCGAAAGGCGATGTCGTGCAGGGCATCGTCGATCCCGTCCGGGGAGCCGAAGGCCAGGCCGGCGTCGATCAGCCCCTTTTCCCCGGCCTCCATCACGAAGGCCAGGGTCGATCCGGTCGAGATCGTGTCCAATCCCATGCGCCCGCAAATCCGGTTCCAAGCCGCGATCCGGTCCGGGTCGAAAATGCCCAGGTTCGGGCCGAGCATGCCCACGGTCTCGTATTCGGGGATCTGATGGTCGCCGTCGGAAAAAGTGCCCTTGTGGCCGCAGAGGATCGAACAGGGCTTGCAGGTACTCGGCTGCGCCCGGTATTTTTCCCGCATCGTTTCACCGGAAACCGCCTCGGCGTCCGGATGGCATCCGTCGGTAAAGTTGCGGACCGGAAGGATGCCGCCTTCGTTGCAGAGCATCACATTGGCTGCCGTGCCGAAGCGGCGATAGACCCGTCCGGTAAAGTCGTTTGCCCGGATGTAGGCCGAGGCTTTTTTCCGGGCCTTTTCGAAGCTGCGGGGATCCTCGACGGTGAAGGCAGCCTTCCGCCCTCTGGCGACCACGGCCTTTAACCGCTTGGCCCCCATCACCGCGCCCATGCCCCCCCGGCCCAGAAAGCGACGTCCGCTGGCGATGTTGGCAAACAGCACCCCGTGTTCTCCCGCCGGTCCGATGACCAGGGCCCCGTCTTGCCGGGAAAGTTGCAGATGGTCCTGTGCCTCGTGTGTGTCCGCGCCCCAGAGTCGATCGGCCGGGCAAAAGCGGGTCCCCTCGGCCTCGATTTCCAGGATCGTCGGCTCTTCTGCGCAGCCCCGGATCAAGAGCCCCTCGTAGCCGGCGGTTTTCAGCGCCATACCGAAAGGCCCCCCGCAGGAGGAAGCCGTCATCAACCCGGTCAGGGGGGATTTGGTCACGGCGGCAAAACGGCCGGTGCACGGCGCGCCCGTGCCCAGCAAAACGCCTGTCATCACCGCCAGGACATTGTCATTTCCCAGCGGATCGACTCCCGGGCAAAGACGCTCGTAGAGGTATTTGAGCCCCAGTCCCTTACCGCCGAGGTATTGCCGGCGGTCTTTGTCGGCGACGGAAAATTCGACCGCACTTTTTCGGGACAGATCGATTTCCAGAATCCGGCCGCGGGAAGCGAAAATTTCAGTTACGCTCATATCGATTTTATTTCGCCGCCTCCCGCCTGGCCAGGTATCTTTTCGCATCCTTGTTTCCCAGCTCGGCGGCCTGGTGAAAATCGGCCATCGCCTTGTCTTCTGCGCCGAGCATCAGGTAAATCCGTCCGCGTCCGTAGTAGTAAAGCCCGGACTCGGGCTGAAGTTCGATGGCATGATCCACGGCTTCGATGGCCTTGTCGAACCAGCGGATTTCCCCGTAGCTGACGGCCATCTGAAACCAGGCCTCGCTCCGGTTCGGATCCAGGGAGACGACCTTTTCGAAAAACTCAACCGCCAGACGGTCTCCCCCGTATACGGAGGCAAGGGCGCCCTTTTCGTACCAGTAATCCGGATCCTTTTCCTGGGCCACCTGGGCCGCCAGCACCGCCGGAAAAAAGATCAGTGCAGCGGCAAGCAGCGGGATAAAGAAATATCGGCGCGGTTCCATACTCTCCTCCTTTCAAAATATGGTGACAATGGTTTCACCGCCGAGGCGCCGAGGCCGCAGAGGATGCGCAAATGAAACTATACAAGGTTTTCTCTACGCCCTCTGTGTCTCGGCGGTGGGTGTTCTTTGATCAGAGAACCGTCACCGAAATTATGCCGTCAAGCACTAAGGCGCCGCTCTCTGCCGCCGGCTGGAATAAAGCCGGGGGTCTTGTGCCGGCGTCTCCACCGAAACAAGATCGCCCGTGAAGCTTCCGATCGCGACCTTGCTTCTAAGGCGCACCGGGATGCGCCGATGGTCCGCCGTCACCCAGATCTGGATCTTGGCGTCTTTGCTCTTTTCAAAGACGCCGCCGACTTCCTTTAGCTCCGGTTCAATTAGGAACGTATCGTAGGTCTTGCCCTGGACCCGGAGGCGTTGCCTGCCGACGAAGGCGGCCCTGCCGATGACGCATCTTTCCCCGTCGGTGACGGGCCGTTCCAGTGCGCGATGGCGGCTCGGATCGAACATGCGGGAGTAGTAGAACACGGAAAGCGGATCCAAGGTCCCTGGATCGAGGGCCACCTGCTTTTTTACTTCTCCGAAGTTGATGTAGCGGGCCTCCATGTTTTCCCAGTCGAAGACGATCCTGGCATCTCTTTTCCGGTGGCCAACGGTGTGAACCTCCTTGTAGAGCAGGGAACGGTTCAGGCCGAGATCCGGATACGCGTCGATGCGCTGCCGGACCTTGTAAAAAACGTCCAGGAATGAATTGGTCCGGGCCTTGAGCACAAAGTGATAGGCCCGGTTTGCATCGACAACCCTGGGCGGAAGGACTTCCAGTGTGGCCTCACCGGCGGGGATGACGCCCCAGCGAAGCTGAAAGGTCAGCTTTTCTCCCGGCAAAAAAGGAGGCGGCTCTTCGGTCCAGGACGGGGCCGCCGGCAGCGCCAGCAGCATCAGACCGATCAGACCGTGGAGCACGCTGAACCGGCGCCGACCCGAAGCGGGAGACAAGGTTTGTTTCATGGCAGCCCCTGATAAAACTTCGCCGATCTTGGCGGCGGTGGCGTTCAGACTTCCAATCGATCATGGATACTACACCAGATAGCTTCCCGTTGGCAAATCGCAGGGCATTTTCCCCGCCAAGTGCTCGATGGCATAGCTTCGATGACGTATCGTTGGTCAACAAATACTCACCGCGGGGACGCGGAGGGCGCAGAGAAACCCTTAAAATCTTCTCTGCGCATCCTCTGCGGTCTCCGGGCCGCAGCGGTGAAACCCTCGTCATAGTAGTTGCGCCAGCATGCACGAAGTTCCCTGGGAAAACACCTTTTCAAGTCCCCGCTTCACCGTGTTGACAGACTCCGCTCTTTTGTGTCCATAATAAAGCCGCTGTTGGGATTTTATATGAGTTTTGCGCTCCGCGAAACACGGCAAAGAAATGGATTCTTGCAAAATCACCCGCCGCCGCTTCCTGCAGACTTCCATGGGGTGGGCAGCACTTGCCTTGACGGATCCGGTTTCCTTCTCCCTGGCCGGCACCGATGGCCGCCTTCGAACACCGGAACCCGACCCGGCGATCTCCGCGCTCCTGGACCGGGCGCCGGAGGCGCGGTACTGGGTTTCCACCGCCATGGAAGGCGTCTCCTGCTCCCGCTGCCATGAATCGGCCGCTTCCTTGCAAAAGGCCCACGACCACGGCCAGCTCTACGTGCAGTGTGAACTGTGCGCCCAGAACTGCGCCATCGCAGAAGGAGAACGCGGCCGGTGCCGGGCGCGGATCAATCAGGGCGGACGCCTGCTGAGCCTGGTATATGGGAGGCCGGTGTCGGTTCACGTCGATCCGATCGAAAAAAAGCCGTTCTACCATTTTCTTCCCGGCACCCAGGCCTTGTCGCTGGCGACCGCAGGCTGCCCGCTTTCATGCCGCTTCTGCCAGAACTGGCAGATCTCCCAGGCCCGGCCCGAGGACTTTTCAGGGGGCTACGCGCCCCCCGAGGCCGTGGCCCGGACCGCCGCGGACCGGGGCGTTCCCGTTGTCGCCTATACTTACAACGAACCGACCGTATTTGCCGAATACCTGATTGACATTGCCCAAGCCGCTCGTCTGCTCGAAATCCGCAGCGTGTTGATCAGCTGCGGCTATGCCCAGCCAAAGCCCATGGCCGACATGTGCGAGGTGTTGGACGCCGTGAAGATCGACCTGAAGGGCTTCAGCCGCCGGTTTTACCGGGAGGTCTGCGGCGCCGAACTCGACCCGGTGCTGGCCTGCATCGGGCAGGCCGCCCGCCGGGGCGTTCACTTGGAAATCGTCAACCTGGTGGTGCCGACCCTCAACGATTCGGAATCGATGATAGAAGAGCTTTGCCGGTGGATCGTGGGCGAGGTCGGGCCGGACGTGCCGGTTCACTTCACCCGGTTTCATCCCGACTACCAGCTTCGAAACCTGCCGTCGACGCCGGTGGCCACGCTGGAGCGGGCCTACGAGATCGCAAGAAAGCACGGAATGAACTACCCTTACGTGGGCAACGTCCCCGGCCACTCCGGAAACCACACTTACTGTCCCGGCTGCGGCAAGGCGGTGATCCGCCGCACGGGCTTTTTCGTCACGGCAACCGACATCGAGGAAGGGGCCTGCAACTTTTGTGGGCGGCCGATTGCAGGAGTATTCCAATAAGCCTGATGAAGGTCCGGGAGTCTTTCCGTCTTCCGAAGCCAGAGTAAGGCCGCCGCTCCGGGAAACGGAAAAGCACGAAATCCGAAACATGACGCCGAAAATAAAATTTATCCCCAGTTCGGCCCGCACGATTCTTTGGATAGCTGTTATCGGTGCACTGCTGGTGCCCTTCGCGGTCCCGGCCTCCGCCATCGAGGTTCGCGAGCCTGCGGTAGCCGGCAGATTCTATCCGGCGGACCCGGTAAAACTTTTGCGGGCGGTCAACTTCTACCTGGCCCATGCTGCAGAACCGGACGGCAAAAAGCCTTTGGCCATCATTGCCCCCCACGCCGGCTATATCTATTCCGGCCAGATCTGCGCGGATGCCTGGCGCCAGGCCGGCGGGCACGACTACGACCTGTTGGTCATTCTCGGGATCAACCACACGGTCGCCGGCTTTTCGGGAGTTTCCATCCTTCCCGGCGGCGTCTATCGTACGCCCCTGGGCGATGCAAAAATCGACGAGCGGTTTTCAGCAAAACTCGCGGCCGCTGCTCCGGAATTTTCCTATCTGGCCGCGGTGCACCGGCAGGAGCATTCGGTCGAGGTCCAGATCCCCTTTGCCCAAGTCCTTTTTCCGGACACCCCCCTGGTCGTCGCCGTCCTGGGTGAAGACGACCCGGCGCTCTGCGACCGGTTTGCCCGGGCCCTGGCAGAAGCGGTAAAGGGCCGCAGCGCCCTGATCGTGGCCAGCTCCGATCTTTCCCACTACCCGTCCTACGAAGATGCCTGTCGGGTCGACCGGGCTGTGCTCGAAGCGGCAGCATCGATGGACCCGGCCGCCGTTCGGCGGGAAATCGGCGCCCGGATGGCGCAAGGCGTAGCCAACCTGTCTACCTGTGCCTGCGGTGCCGCAGCCATGACGGCCGTCATGACCGCGGCAAAGCACCTGGGAGCGAAAGGGGCGCGGATCGTCAGCTACGCCAACTCCGGCGATGCCCTGCTGGGCAGGCCGGACCGGGTTGTCGGCTACGGTGCGGTGGTGTATTCGGCGTTCTATTCAAAACAAGCGTCCTTTCCGGAGCCGCCGCCGGCAGACGAAGAGGCGCCGCTTACCGAATCCGGGAAAAAAGCCTTGCTCTGTCTGGCCCGCACCACCCTCACCGAGGCCCTCAAAGCCGACGCTCTTCCCTTGCCGCGGCTGGCCGAGCCTGCCCTCAACGCGGCAAGGGGCGCTTTTGTGACGCTGAAAAACAGAGGACAGCTTCGCGGGTGCATCGGTCACATGACCGCCGACCGGCCCCTGCAAAAGACCGTTGGGGCCATGGCCGCTCAGGCCGCCTTCAAGGACCGACGCTTTGCGCCGGTTTCTGCCGGGGAGCTCGAAGATCTCGAAATCGAGATCTCGGTGCTCACCCCGTATGAGTCGGTCCCTGGCCCCGAGGCGATCCGGATCGGCACCGACGGCGTGGTGCTCAAAAAACTGGGCAAAAGCGCGGTGTTCCTACCTCAGGTGGCGGTGGAGCAGGGGTGGAACAAAGAAGAGATGCTCGAACACCTCTGCCGCAAGGCGGGTCTGCCTGCCGGCGCCTGGAAAGAAGGCGCGGGTTTGATGACCTTTCAGGCGACGGTGTTTTCCGAGCACGAGTTCCGGTAACGCCACTGGCTTTCGGGCAGCAAAAATGAATCAGCGTTGAAAATTTTTATAGGGATTGTCAAACGCTCGTGCCATCGCTATGTGTGCTCATCCTGCCGATCAATCAAAGGCAGCTCATACGGAACGGATGATAACAATCCTCACAAAAGGAGGATCATTGTGGGAAATGCGAATATTTCTTTTGACCACGTCCATCTGATCAGCGAGGACCCCCATGCCGCAGCGGCATGGTATGCCGACAAACTGGGCGGCGAAATCGAAAAAAGCGGTGAGGTGCGCGGGGCGCCGCAAATTTTCGTCAACTTTGACGGTGCTGCCCTCATCATACGGGGCAGGCGGCCGGGTGAGCAGGTGGACAATAAGGGCGGCCTTAAATGGGGCACGGATCATTTCGGCTTCAGGGTTTCGGAGGATCTCGACGGGTTTTGCAGCCGGCTGCGGCAAAAAGGCGTCCGGTTCACCCTGGAGCCCACGCACATCAACCCCGCGCTTCGCATCGCCTTTATCGAGGGCCTCGACGGTGAAGTCATCGAACTTCTTCAGCGGCTGTGACCCTCGCAAGGGGTAAGCATCCAATGACCACGGGCAGACGAGATTAGGACGGGATAGGTATCGATGGCGATTCAGTTATGGCTCATGTATCTGACCCTGGTGTTTGTCGCAACGGCCACGCCGGGGCCTGCCGTGCTGTTTATCATGACGAATTCGACGCTTCATGGGTGGAAGAAATCGAGCTTTGCCGCCCTCGGAAATATCTGCGGCCTGCTCTGCCTGGGCGTCATGTCGGTGGCCGGGGTCGGAACGGTGCTCAAGACATCGGAGATGTTGTTCAATATCATCAAATATTCGGGGGCCGCTTACCTGGTCTACATCGGGGTGAAACTACTGATCCAGAAAAACTGGGATTTTTCCACGACGCCGAACCGGGGCGTTTCAAAGAAGGTTTCCGGCCGGCAGATATTTCTCCAAGCGTTTGGCGTGGCCGTCAGCAATCCGAAGGCCATTGTTTTTCTGACGGCGT
>Ga0272443_10000598_pt1 | contig 63371 bp, 64 predicted proteins | sample SSMAcet12_FD_193581 | JGI IMG/M metagenome (GOLD analysis project Ga0272443, IMG submission 193581) | Marine sediment archaeal communities from Little Sippewissett salt marsh, Falmouth, MA, United States - SSM-Acet-12 | ecosystem: Environmental > Aquatic > Marine > Wetlands > Sediment ... | reverse complement strand
GGGCCTGCTCATCGCCGACCGTCCCACCGACATTCAATGTCTCCCACGGGGCAGACGATACGCCACCGTGGCGTGAGAAAATGCCGTGCACCAAACCTGGAATGTCAAAGTTGTGGAAGGTGAAATAGCGCAGACCACCAGCCGAGGTCATGGACATGGGAGAAGTGTACCACGGCGATATGGTTGTGTGACTGACATCCGAAAAGCCTCAGCCGCCCTGCTCCGCAGTTGATTCTTTCACAGTGAGAAGATTGGTCGTCGCCATGAGATTAACTTCAACCATGCTTTCCTGCAGGTAGGGATAGGCCATCCAGACATTGGCCAGACCGAACAACGCACCCGTAATTGTCCGCAGCAGCGGCGTGCTTTCACGCACAGGAAAGGAAAACCAGGGAAGGGAGGATAAGAGCTGAGTACCCCCGTCGAGCGCCATAGGGACAATGCCGATGAGGATCCACATGAGCAGCGGAAGCGGTTTGATGCGATCGCGGAAAAGAGCATAAATCACGCCCGCCAGAAACATGGAGCCGTAGATGGCAACATCCCTCTGACAGAATGCAACCTTGTAACCGAGTTCCTCATCGCCAATAAACGCCTTGGCGGCAAGGACATCCTGCTCTTCAAAGCCGGAGACCTCTTCGTAGCTGGTCAAATCGAGCCCTTCACGCTCAAGTGGGTAGTAAGACTGGTCGCCAAACAGGAACCATGAGCGATATGCCAACTGGTGACAGAGTGGGCTGTACATGCGGTAGACAACATTGGCTGCGCCATTCATACCGGCGTGCATGAAGACGGCTGCGAGGAATGGAATGGTTACATAGAGGAACATGGCGCCGTTAAAGATGGCAAGCCAGTGCCGCGCCAGCGATCTGGCCAGGCGGTTCAAACGGACCAGATTCCGGCGGCTGCCTGATGACCGCGGGGTCTGGTGCACCTGTCGATCCCGGGCGGCCGCCAGAGTCACATGCAAATGACGGTCGGTAAACGAGCCTTCGAGCGTGTATGGACCGACCTGCACGACGGGGACGGATGAACCGTACTCGCGCTGGAGCAGAGGATCCGAATCCACATCAATCTCGACGAGTTCGTGGGGGATCTCCTGCTGCAATTCTTCCAGCTTGCTGCGGACTTCGTCACAGCGCGGACAGGATGTGGTTGTGAAGAGAACGACGCGGATCATGCAGTGAAACCAACCTCCTCGAGGTATTGTTTCAAGTTGTCTTCCGTCAGTAGACCAATGTGAATGGCGCGGATAACGCCATCTGCATCAATGATAAAGCTGGTTGGAAAGCCCCGTACCCTGTACTGGCTGACGGTCCTTGCTCCGGGATCAAGCAGAACCGGCATGGTCAGGCTCATCTCTTCCACATAGGCCTGTACCAATGACTGCGGTTCATCATAATTCACCGCGAGCACCACAAATCCCTGGTCCTCGAGGCGGGAATACTCCGCCTGAATGACCGGGAACTCCGTGTTACACGTCGTGCACCACGTCGCCCAGAAATTGAGCAGAACGACCTGGCCGCGGTAATCCTCCAATGAGACGCTCTCGCCGTCCAGGTTCTGCAGCGTAAAAGAAGGTGCAGGCGCATCAAGCACCGGTGCTGCCACGCGCTGCACATTGGGAGAGGCCTCTTCGAAATCCCCATTACCCTCGACGTCCGTAGATGTGTCGTCAACGACAGCATCTTCAGGAATGGGGTCTGCCGGAGTATAGTCTTGATTTTGTCCTCCGGCAAAGGCAAAAAGCCCAATACCGGCACCGATGAGAATGCCTACCATCAAGAAGAACCCGATTTTTCTTACCATGCTTCCACCTCGCGATATACGGTCACAGATTCAATCCGGGAAGGATGGGCGCAAACTGTGCAAGCCTCTCCAGCGTGCCCGTCATCAACAAGATACCCACCACGATAAGTAAGATGCCAGTTGCGATTGAGAGGATGTGAATGGCACGGGAATGACGACGCAGCAATTCCGTAATACGACCGATGCCAAGTGCTGCGAGAAGGAAAGGGACCGCCAGGCCCAGGGAATAGGCGCCCAGGAGAACGACACCTTGCCCCACTTCCCCCAGCACCAGCGCAAGATTCAGCACTCCGCCCAGGACCGGGCCGATGCACGGTGCCCACCCTGCCGAGAAAAAGATGCCCATCAAAAACGACGAGAGATATCCCAACCGTGGATCAGGTTGATACTGCCTGCGCGTATCCATGTCAAGGAAGGGGATGGTGATCCAGCCTGTGGTGTGCAATCCAAAGGCAATGACGACAGCGCCGCCAATCCGCGCAATCCACCGCTTCACCTGGATGCTGCCGAGCAACTGTCCCACAGCGCCGACGGCTGCGCCGCCCAGAATGAATACGAGAGAAAATCCGAGAACAAAGGCGACGCCGTGACTGAAGGTCTTCCAGCGGTCCGTCGCCTCCTCCTCACCACGGATGCTGCGCCCGCCAAGATACCCCACATACGCCGGCACCAGTGCCAGAACACATGGCGAGAGGAACGATAACAGCCCGGCGAGGATGGCGATGCCGAACCAGTAGGGATTGAGTGTTATGGCGTTGATCACGATACGCGCTCCTTCTTCTGTCTCGATAGGTATACGATACCCGCTGGATGCGTGATCGGCAAGGAATCCAGCTTACACAGAACGTGTGGCAAAGCGGGAGGTCCATCGATGCAGTCGGAGACTATTCGAAACGACAAACAGCGAACTCATTGCCATCGCGCCCGCCGCCATCATGGGCGTAAGAACCCCGAAAGCCGCCGCCGGAATGAGCAGCACATTGTAGAATAACGCCCAGAAGAGATTCTGGCGGATGGTTCGAAGGGTCTTCCTCGAAAGTGCGATGGCGTCTGCAACGCCCTGCAGACTGCCGCTCATCAAGCTGACCGGCGCCGTAGCCAGGGCGACGTCCGTCCCCGTTCCAAGCGCCATACCACTATCCGCCTGCGCGAGGGCGGGCGCATCATTAATGCCATCACCGACCATGGCGACAACCTCGCCCCGCTCCTGAAGACGACGCACAACTGCGCTCTTTTCCCCGGGCAACACTCCCGCGATGACGGCATCGCTGGGGGAACCGTTGAGAAGGCCTACGTTTCCGGCGATGGCCTGTGCGGTCTCCTGATTGTCTCCTGTCACCATGGCGACATCGAGGCCCATTTCCTTCAACGCCTGTATGGCGCCAGGAGATTCCGATTTCATGGCGTCCGCCAGCGCGAGAAACCCTATCAGATCCTTCTTCCTGCCCACCGCCACGACCGTGTATGCTTCGCTGCGGAGCGCATCAATCGTTTCCTGAAATGCCCCCGGCGTGAAACCTTGCTGTTGAAGAAAGTCAGGCGTTCCCAGAATAACGGCAGCCCCGTCGACGGTTGCCGTAATCCCTCTGCCGGGCTGGTTCTGAATATTCTCTGCGTTACCCAATGGCAAATCCCGCGCCGCAGCCGCCCGGACGATGGCCTGACCGAGAGGATGCTCCGAGTGCTGTTCCACAGCTGCGGCGGTGGAGAGCAAGGTTTCCTCCGAGACGGATCCCGTCGGTACGATCCGCTCTACCTGCGGTTTTCCCTGCGTGATGGTGCCCGTCTTATCCAGCAGCACCTGGGTGACCTTGCCCGCAGCTTCCAGTGCCGCGCCGGACTTGAATAGAATTCCCCGCCGGGCAGCCTGCGACGTGCCCACCAGTACAGCAGTTGGTGTTGCCAATCCCATCGCACACGGACAGGCGATGATGAGCACGGCGATCCCCCGCAGGACCGCATCGGCGACTTCAATATCGGCGCTTCCCTGCGCCACCCAGAACCATCCCAGAAACGTCGCCAGCGCGATGACGAGCGTGGCGGGAACAAACACCGAGGAAACTCGATCGCCCAGTCGCTGGATCGGCGCCTGGTTTGCCTGCGCTTCCTCAACCTGCCGGATAATCTGAGCCAGGACCGAATCTTCGCCCACATTCGTCGCCTTGATCCGTATGGCACCGTCCAGATTAATGGTCGCGCCGTACACGGAATCCCCTTCTACCTTCAGGACTCCACGCGCCTCGCCCGTCAGCATGGATTCATCGACCGTTGTGCGGCCTTCGATGATGAGCCCGTCAACGGCAATCTTCTCTCCAGGCCGAAGAACAACGACATCGCCTTTTCGGACATCCTCCATCGGGATGTCCACCACGTCTCCATCACGCTCGACCCTCGCCGATGTAGCCTGGTACGCAAGCAGCTCATCAAGCGCATCATGGGTCCTGCGTTTTGCATTTTCCTCCAGCATCTTCCCGACAGAAATCAGGGTGATGATGACGGCTGAGGTTTCAAAGTACACATGCCCGGGGATCCATCCAAACAGAATGAGAAGAGAGTAAACATAGGCCGAAGAAGACCCGAGGGCAATGAGCACATCCATGTTGGCGGCGCCATTGCGGATGGCATGGTAGCTCCCCAGGTAGTATGTCCACCCCACAATGAACTGGACCGGAGTCGCCAGGGCAAACAAGACCCATCCTGCCCAGTCCCAGCGGGGAAGAATGCCGAAATCCATCGACATGGAGAACAGGAAAAGCGGGAGCGTGAGGGAGAGAGCGAGAATCAGCCGATTTCGGCTCTTACGATGTCGTTGCTCACGGATGGTTCGCTCAACATCGCGCGCATCGCCTTCCACCGGCTGAAATGTGATCCCAAGCGAGTGAAGCCGGGCAGCGATGTGATCCATGCTAAGAACCGATGGTAGATAGCGCAGGCGAAGTTGACCGCTCACATCATGGTATTGATACTGCAGTAGTCCCGGCACATCCACCAACGCCTGCTCCACTCGCCCTTCCCCACCGCTCGTGATACGGAAAACCCCTTCACCCACCGGTGTATCGTAGCCAGCGCGTTGAAGGCGGGCAAGGAGGTTCTCCTCGCTGCCGTGACCGGGAGCGTATTCCAGGCGAGCCTTCTCGGTTGCGAGGTTCACCTGCACATCAGCCACCCCATCAACCTTCTTCAAGTTCCGCTCCACAGCCGCGGCGCAGTTGGCGCACGTCATGCCAAGGATGGGAAGATCAACTTTCAATGTTTCTGCCATCCTGTGTTTATCCTCGCCATGCATCCGCAGGATAATCAATCTCCGCGAGCAGGGACCGCACGAGTTCTTCGCTCGCGGGTTCTGTCATAGTCACCTTCACTGATTTGGCAGCGACATCCACTCCAACATCTTGCACTCCATCAAGCTCCTTCAATTCCATCCTGATGGTGTGAGCGCAGTGACTGCACGATATTGCCGGGACATAAAGCGTCAGCTCCATCCTTGCCCTCCCGATCTTATTCGGACTATTCTTGTCCTCATTATACCTTGTTGGACCTTGCACGTGAGAACGAGGGTTCCCAAAACAGGTAAAAGGAGCGGCACAACACGTGGGAAATGTTCACGTGATGCAACGCTCCACTAAGGCAAGAAGTTGGACGAATCAGGCTTTGGGAAACGCCGGCTTACGATGATCGGCTTCTGCTCCTGGATCGTCCCGGAGGAGATCAACCGCGTGAGGAAGCACAGGAACAAGCACTTCCAGGTTTTCAACGGCTGCTTTTGGGCTTCCTGGGAGATTGACAATGAGGGTTGTTCTGCGGATACCTGCGACTGCTCTGGATAGCATGGCATGGGGTGTGATGCGCAGGCTTGCCGCCCGCATCGCCTCTGCGAGGCCGGGCGCTTCGCGGTCGATGACGGACCTGGTGGCTTCCGGTGCCATGTCCCGCGACGTAAATCCTGTCCCACCCGTTGTGAGAATGACATCCGCTTCATCACCATCCGACCAGGATGCAAGCTGTGAGCGGATTTCCTCTTGATCGTCAGACACAATTCCCGTTTCCGTCACTGTCCATCCCAACTGCTCCACACGCCGGACGAGCTGCGGTCCGGAACGGTCTTCCCGTTCCCCGCGTGATGAACGATCAGAAATGGTCAAGATGGCGACACGCATTAGAGCACCTTTCCCAGGACAAGCAAGTCCATCCGTTCGCAGCCCAATTCTTCGTAGAACGCGAGGGCACCTTCGTTGTCGGGCGTGACAAGCAGGTAGTACTTGTAACAACCCTTCGCCCGGAGTCTCTTTTCCAACTCCATCATGAGCGCGGCGCCGATGCCCTTACGTCGAAATTCCTGTGGAACAGCAAGATGGTAAACGATACCCCGACGGCCATCGTAACCACCGAGTACCACCCCCATGATGTTCCCGTCTTCTTCATAGACGAGAAACAGGTCCGCGTCGTGCTCGACTTTCTTCCGGATTTCCTCAGGCTGGTCCGATGGGGAAAGCTGGATGCCAGGACCGGCTCCAGCCCAGATGGCGAGGATGTCATCGAGGTCGCGTTCAAGTTGCGCTGTACGGACAGTCAACGGCTCCGGCTCCTGTGCGTGCAGCAGAATCATCTCCTGCACGCACGGTTGGTCATTCCAAGCTGCTGGATGGATTACTCGTCTTCATGACCGACGAGTTTCTTCCACTCGCCGTGAATACCATCTTCTGTCACCCCGAAGTAGAAACGGTGACCGGCTTTCGTTTTCTGTACCAGGTCAAACCGCCGCCCCTGTCCGCGGGCTTGTTCGTTGAGGATGGCAAGGTCACCCTGCCATTTCACCTCGAGCTTATGTGCGTCCGAGGGCAGGTTGGAATACTGGGCGATGGCATAGTGCCACAACCGGCGAGCCGATTTCATGGTCACGTTCTTGACCATATTCCCGTTGCGAAGATCCCGCATGATGTAATACCGCGTCCCGTTGCGTTCCTCCGAGGTCACAACCTCTACCCCGGTCCGGGGCGGAGCTACGCCGTCATCCTGGGCGTCCTTCTTCTCATCCACGACCGGAGTGGAAGCGGGGGTACGCACCTTTCCCCGCAGGACGAGCTGGACAATCTCGTCACGCACGGCGAGGCCTGTATCCGCCTCATCACGAACGTAGATTTTATTGTCATCGACAGCGTACGGCGGATCGTCCCCGCGCGGCACGAGCACACGGATAATCTTCTTGCCCTCGATGGACTGTACATCGATCGTGCAGTTGATCGGCGGGCTGATGCGGCTGCTCAGCTCTTTTTGAAGCTGGTCGATGGATGCGGACGGTTTTGCAACGCCTGTCGGCGGTTTGGACTGCTCCGACGTGATGCCGATGAAAAGTGTTCCGCCATTGGTGTTGGCAAACGCACAGACATCGGCAATGACCGCGTACAGACGCCCGCCCCGCACCGTCATACTTTCATGGAAATCCTGGTTGATGGCGCTGCCCTCGTCACGCGCCTGCGCGATGAAGTCAAACTCCTCCTTGGTCGATGGCCAGTGTGGTCGAGTGCGGGCGAAGTCATTACTCCGGAACAACTCGCGCAGCGCTTCAAACGAGACTTCGGGAATGAGCACTTTGGTCGCGCGGTCGCCGATGCCAAGGCTTTTCTTGTTTTTCGGATCCACCCGCAAGCGGTGTGCATCAGAACCCTGAATGCAGTGCATGCGGCGGGGATACTCCGGCTTCGTGCCGTTAAAGAATGCAGCCGTCGATCTCCGACCGCGCTGCCCGAGGTCTGTCACTTCAAGGGCATACAGATGGGGATCCTGTGTAAAGGCAATCTTGGTTTGCCCGCCAAACCCGAACCCGCGCATGGCGACTCCGTTCGTCGAATTGGCGTGCGCGGCGATCGCCATCCCTCCAGCTTCATCAATCATGCGATACGCTGTGAGGACATCCGACGAGGCGCCGACCGTCGATGAACCATTGTCAAGTTCATCCGGCGGGATGTTGAGATTCAGCAGAAGGTGTTCGATCTCGCGGACAGACTTGTCCCTGGGGAAGATGGCGAGAATGTGAAAGCCGAATGTCGCTGTGAATTCGAAGCCGGGGAAGACGGTAATCTTTTCCAGGAGACGGCGATACTCCTTGAGACGGTATTGTTCTTCCTCTTCAAGGCGGTTTAGTTTCTCGAGCATTTCGAGCTGCTCGATCTCCTCCAGCATCTTGCGGTAACCTGCAACCGTATTGTGGTCGGTGAAGGCTATCATGTCCAGCTTCCGCGCCTCTGCGCGCTGCAAGATGTCGAGGTAAGTTGCACCTGATTCCTGGTAGTCACTGGATGCCGGTGTGTGGAGATGTAAATCCATGAGCCGCCACTGACGTGACGGTTTCTTTGATCGTCGTTTTGTCACTTGCTTTAACCAATCTCCCGATCAGACGACGTTACTGCCGTTCTGTCAGGTAGCGCATCATATCGTCTAAGAGTTGATCAGGGGAATATGGCTTAAGCAAGAATGCATCTGCGCCAGCCAGCAGGCATTGCTCCTCAACATCCATTCCTGAGGTCATCAGGATGATGATGGAAGCTGTGGAAGGATCGCTCTTAATCGCCCGAACAAGTTCAATACCATCCGATTGAGGCAGAAATCGGTCCATCAATATGAGGTCTGGACGTTCCGTACGAACGGTCTCCAAGACAGCGCCCCAATTCTGAATGGTCGCAATATCATACCCTTCCATGCCCAACAACGTGCTGAGCAGCGTAGTCATCGTATGATCATCATCTACGATGAGAATCTTTGCCATGTTCCCCCGTTCCTTCTAGGATGCAACATCCTTTTTGCTTGAGTTTGTTGATTTACGCGTCGTTGTTTTCGATGTTGTTGTCTTGCTTGTTGTCGCCTTCTTCTGTGTCCTCTTTCGTGTGCGGGGCTTGGGGGCAGGTTCCAGCGCCGCATCAATCGCGTCTTTGACCGTGTCGATGAAAATAAAGGAGATATCCGTGCGCACCTCATCAGCAACGTCTTCCAGATCCACCTCGTTCCGGCGCGGAAGGAGGACTTTTTTCAGTCCAGCCCTGTGGGCAGCGAGTACCTTTTCCTTGACGCCGCCAATCGGGAGCACTTTGCCGCGCAGCGTCAATTCGCCGGTCATGCCGACATCGGAATGCACCGGCCTCCCACTCGCCAGCGATGCCAGCGCAACCGCCATCGTGACACCCGCGGAAGGCCCATCTTTGGGTTGGGCGCCGGCGGGAACGTGCAGGTGGACGTCATGCTTGTCCCAGTAATCGTCTGCGAGCTTGAATTCTGAAGAAATCGAGCGAATGTAGGAGAGCGCCGCACGGGCGGATTCCTGCATCACGTCGCCGAGGGACCCCGTGAGAAGGAACTGCTTCGCGCCGGGCATGGCCGTCGCTTCCACAAAAAGGACATCACCACCGGTCGAAGTGTACGCCAACCCTGTGGCAACGCCTGGCGTGGAGGTTCGTTCATCCAGTTCCTCCGTGCCGAAGAAGCGGGGTTTGCCGAGAAGTTCATGGATTCCTTCTTTGGAAATATCCGTCTTGCTTTCTTCTCCCTCTGCAACCCGGGTCGCAATCTTCCGACAGAGCCGGCCAATTTCTCGCTCGAGATTCCGCACCCCTGCCTCACGTGTGTAGGAGCGGATAATGGCCTGGAGAGCACTCTCGTCGATGTGGACCTCACCCTCGCGCAACCCGTTTTCCCGAATCTGGCGGGGGATGAGATACCCCTTGGCGATTTCAATTTTCTCGCGCTCGGTATACCCCGACAATCGAATCATCTCCATGCGGTCGAGCAGTGGCGCCGGGATGGTCTCGAGCCAGTTCGCTGTCGTGATGAACATCACCTCGGAGAGATCAAAAGAGACTTCAAGATAGTGATCCCGAAACTCGCGATTTTGCTCCGGGTCGAGCACCTCGAGCAGCGCCGACGCGGGATCACCGCGGAAATCGGATCCCATCTTGTCGACCTCGTCCAGCATGAAAACAGGATTTCGTGACTCAACACGCCGGAGTGCCTGCAGAATGCGGCCGGGCATCGCACCGATATAGGTGCGACGATGGCCGCGGATCTCCGCTTCGTCGTGCACGCCTCCAAGGGAAATGCGGATAAACTCGCGTCCCATCGCGTGGGCAATGGAGCGTCCCAACGAGGTTTTTCCCACGCCAGGTGGACCAACGAAGCACAAAATGACGCCCTCCCGCTGGCGCCTGATTTCATCTTCGGGTGTTTTCTCCAGCTCCTCCTTTCGCTCTAACTTCAGTTTGCGAACCGCCAGGTATTCCAGAATGCGTTCTTTGACATCTTCCAGACCATAATGGTCGCCGTCAAGCACGCTGCGAGCGTGACTGAGTTCCAGATTGTCCGTTGTGGTCTTGCTCCACGGGAGCGAAACCAGCCAGTCCAGGAACGTGCGAATGACACCATATTCAGCGGCTGCGGTCGGAAGCCGGGCAAGTCTGTCCAGTTCCCGGCGTGACAGCTTGGTGGCTTCTTCCGACATGCCGGCAGCCTCGATGCGGCGTCGAAATTCCTCCACCTCGGCAGCCTGCTCATCGCTTTCACCCAGTTCGCGCTGGATGGCCTTCATCTGCTCCCGCAGGAAAAACTCGCGCTGGACCTTTTCAATCTCGGTCCTCGCCTCCTGCTGGATTTGTTGGCCTAGCTCCAGCACTTCCCGCTCACGCGTCAGCAGGGCGTTTAACCGCTTCAACTTCTCATTAGCCGTATCGAGACGAAGCAGTTCCTGTGCATCCTCCAGGTCCATACGTTGATAATTGGCAATAGTATAGACGACATGGAGGGGATCCTCCAGCATCAGGGCGCTGGCAACGATTTCACGCGGCAGGGATGGCGCAAGATCGGCGATGTTCTGGAAAAGGTCTTTCGCCGCACGGATCTGGGCCTCAATTTCCACGCCCTCGTCCACCTGCTCCGGCATCTCTTCGATATTCGCAACGAGATAGGGTTCGAGCGAGGTAAACTCGGTCAGGCGGAAGCGTGAGAGGCCCCGCACAATCAGACGAATGGTGCCGTCCGGCGCACGGAACAGCCGCTGGATGACGGCAACGGTTCCATATTCATACAGGTCATCCGGCCCCGGGAGTTCCAGTTCGGGGATGGTGGAAGCGACCAGGCCAATGAGGCGGTTCCCCGCGACGACATCATCCACAAGCCGGATGGACCGTGGTTGTCCGATCGTCAGAGGAACAGCCGTATGGGGATACACAACCAGTCCGCGAAGTGGAAGGATGGGAAGCGATCCCGGAATTTCTTCTTCGACCTTGCTCCTGATGAGATCCTCATCCGAATCCTGAAGGTTGACTTCGTCAATGATGATATCCACTGTTGATTCGTCCATGCCTGCTTCGCTTTTAGCCTTTCAGCCGTCCACACCGCGCCACAAGTCCCGGGCGTGTGGTTTCATTCCTCACGACCCTGCTCATGGACCGAAATGGTTTCCGGTTTTGCCTTGGGTAGCGTGATATGGAGAAAACCGTCGGCATACGCCGCCTGAATGAGTTCGGGATCAACCGGGTTATTCAGGTGTACGTCTGCAAGAAATTCGCCGTATGCAATTTCCATCTGCTGGTATGCGCCGGGCGATGTTTTCTCAGGCCGGTAGCCCTGAATTCGTAGCTGGTCTCTCTGGAGAGTCAGGGAGAATTCAGACCCCTTCATCCCTGCAACCTCCACCAGGATGGTGTAGGCTTCGGCGGTTTCCCATACATCCGTTGGAGGCCGCCAGATATGCGAGCGTTTGCCACGCTTATGCAGCGACATTCGATCGAGCATTTCAAGTCGCAGTTCGTCATTGTCTGCAAACCGCAGCCAGAATCGCCCGGAATACGTTACATCATCCTGCATGAATCCCCGCCAGATCGGGCTTTCGTATTCATCAGAGGATTCTACCACAGGGAAAGGTCCGGGCAAGCGGTCGGAAGAGGGCGAAACGCCCTGTTTTTTTGAAAACAAGGATGAGTTCCTGTACAATCGAAGCAGCGGAGTCCGTCAGGGTCCAGGAGGTGCGCATGGAACCGGTTGATGTGTTACGTGCCGTAGAATTATTCGAGGGATTGACCGACGAGGAGTTAGCCTCCCTCGGCGCGATCTGCGGACGTGAGACGCTCCAGGCCGGTGACATCATCACCAGGGAAGGCCAACCCGGAAAACGTCTGTTCATCGTCTACAAGGGCTTCGTCGAAGTCACACGCAGCAGCCGTGACCCGGAAAGCAAGCCGCGCACCGTTGTGAACCTTGGTGAAGGGCAAATGTTCGGTGAAATGGCCCTCGTGGATCTGGGTCCCCGCTCGGCCACGGTACGCTCAGTCTCTCCCACGACGGACCTGTTCGTGATCGAACGCGACGCCTTCCTCCAGTTGTGTGAAAACAACCATCATCTCGGCTACGTTGTGATGCGGAACATCGCTGCTGATCTCTCATTCAAGCTGCGACACCGCAACCTGGTTGCCCGGTGAGAGCGTGAACATGGAAAGCATTTACAAAATCAGCTACGTCGTCCTGGGGAAAGAGCATCCCGGGGCCATCATGAACGCTGACCACAAACCGGAAATCGGCGAACATGTAAAGCTTGGAAAAGAAGAGTTTGTGGTGGATGAGATCGTCGATCTCATCCCAACCCGGGGTATCTTCCATTACCTTCATGCTACGCTGCGTGCCATTGAAGTATGACGGCTGAGCGTGTCTACAGTGGAAGCTCCATAAAGTCTTCCGCAACAATGACTTCCCCGGGGAATGTCTCTGCTGCCTGTGAACGCATGGAACCGTGTTGAAAGTCCCCCGTTGGATAATGAATTAAATACAGTGATTTGACACCCGCCTCACGGGCAATCGCGCCAGCCTGTGAAGCGGAAGAATGCCCGACAATGGCTCCCGCCGCCTCATGAATGAGAATGTCAGCTCCATCTGCGAGCCGCACGACATCAGGGCACGGTTCTGTATCGCAGGAGTACGCAATCACACGCTCCGAGCCCCGGCTTTCAATCCGCAGGCCAATCGTAGGAATGACATGCCGCACCGGCGACGACAGGATGCGAAAGTCCGCTTTTTCAAGAACAGGAATGTTCTCCCGTTCCGGAAGTCGATGGAAGGAAACCGGGAAGAAGTTCGGCCAATTTTCCCAATTGTAGAACCCCATCATATGCTCGCAACGCTCGAGGCAGTGGTGCAGCCCGTAGATGCGCAGGGGGTCCGTCCTCCCCGTCAGCCACATATTCATCAGCAGCATGGGAACACCACCCACATGATCCGGGTGAAAATGGGTCAGAATGAGATCCGTGATGCTGTCGAGTTCAATTCCGGCCCGGGCAAGCTGAATCGTCGGGATCCCGCTGCAATCCACCAGCACAGCGCCGTCCTGTCCAACAATGGCCATGTGTGTGTTGTTGTGCTCTGCATCAGGCACACCGTCTGCCGTGCCAAGGATGACGATTTTGGTCATAAGTTCACCCACCAAAGTAGGCCATCACCACACGCGGTGTGAGGAAGACCTCAAGCGCTGCTGCGCCAAGTAGCAGCGGAATGACAAACGCCAGGACGACACGGGCCCAGCCCGCCAGCGCATCCATCCAGCCTTCACCGAGGCTCCGGCCTGATGGTATCCGAAGTGCAGCCGATCCCAACTGCAGAATGGCGGCTCCAGCAAGGATGGCGGCCGGGATTTCCAGAACGCCATGGGGCAGGATAAAGGCTATGAGAAACTGCGAGAGACTGCCCCCGGCAAGCGCCACGTTGCCCGCAAAGTAGCCGATCAAACCAAAAGTAATCATGAGCAAGATGACGCCCAGTACGCCGAAGGTGAAGGCTCCCAGCAGCGTTGCGATAATGATGGCGCGCACGTTCACAAACAGGATGCGCAGCCATCCGGCGGTCCCCATCAAATTGAACGCATCCAGATACTCCGCCATCTCGCCGCCGATGCCGTCCCATTGGAAAAGATCAGCGGGCAGCGTGAATGTCCTGGCAAGGTCGACGCCAAGAAAATAGCCTGAAAGAAGGGCGACGGCCAGCATCACAATCGGGATTCGCAGCTGGACCACCGTGGTACGCAGGACATCGCGGTACCACGATCCAAGGCTGGTCGCATTGCCCCGGAAAGCATCCCAGAATGTCCTGGCAGCCCAGCGAACATTGAGCACATCAATCTCCCGGCTGAGGAGTTCCTCGCGATTAAACAAGCGCAATCCCATCCGCGCCAGCACGACCGCGATCAGAAACAGTGCGAGCACAATCCACCATAGAACATGATAGCGTGCCCAGAACATCACCATGCTCTCGATAATGATGAGTTCCGCGACAGGGATGACGACAAAAGACGCAAGCAGATTGGCAGCGCGCACCGAGGTCGTCAGGGACGAAATCACAACGGCGCCACTGACCATCACGAGCGCCTGCACCGTCGTCAGCGTGAAGACCTGCACCAGCAGCACCGGCGGCGCGGTCCAGCCGATGGACAGGTAGAGACCAAGCAGGTACACCATGATGCCGAGGTACGCCGCAGAGAGCGGAGGGACCATCGAAGCTAGCAGTTTGCCGAAATAGAGTTGGCTGTCCCGCAGCGGTGTGGCCAGCAGCGGCTCAAGGGACAGCCGTTCACGTTCCCCGGCGAAACTTTCCAACGCAATCACGAGAGAAATCGAGATGGGGAAAAATCCCACGACCATCAGCAAGAACGGCACCAGTCTGTCACCGATGATGGTCGCGCCGTAGCGCGTGACGAAATCAACCGCCTGCTGGGCCGTGATATTCATCAGCAACGGGAAGAAGAGGGTCAGCAGGATGATGGGAGTCAGAATGCGCCAGTCTCGAATCTGGTCCCGGATTTCCCTCATGGCTACGAGGTGAATGCCACGCAGGATGCTCGCGCGTGGTGAGGAAGCCGTCATGGCTCCACCCCCTCGGGTCGCGTTCCTGCTGACACCACCTGAAGATAGACATCCTCCAGGCTCCGTTCGACCTCCGACAGCGTGACCACATCGTAGCCGCCGTCCTGCAAGGAACGGATCATGAGCGGGTTGACGCTAGCCGGTTCCGGAGTCCGGTAGCGGATCCAATCATCACCCTGAGCGATGACAACCACCTCGTCCGGGATGTATGGGGTGAGACCGTTGAGGCTCTGCGCGAGCCGAACCTCCATAATGGGATCACCGAGGAGATTGCGCTTGAGTTCCGAAGGTGAACCGCGGGCAATAATCTTCCCCTTTCGGATAATGGCAATTTGATCGGCAAGAAGTTCAGCCTCATGCAAATTATGGGTGCAGACGATGATCGCCCGATTCGCACCACGCAACCCTGAGATGCTCTCGCGCACCATGTGCGCGCTGGACGGGTCCATCGCGGATGTCGGTTCGTCCAGCAGAAGCACCTGAGGGTCATGCAGAAGGGCACGGACCAGCGCGAGCTTCTGCCTCATGCCCTTGGAGTAATGGCCCAGACGGAGTTCAGCCGCGTCTTCCAGATCATACTGATGGAGGAGATCACGGATCCGCTTTTCCAGCGACTCTTCAGGCACACCATAGATCCGACCGAAGAACTGAAGATAGTCGTCTGCCTTCATCCGGGTGTAGAGACCATGATGCTCGGTGAGTAAGCCGAGTGTGCTGCGAACCTTCTCCGCATCCTGCACGACATCGTGGCCGGCGATCGATGCACGTCCGCGCGTAGGAGCGAGGATCGAGGACAACATGCGGATGGTGGTTGTCTTGCCAGCGCCATTCGGCCCCAGCAGCGCAAGCACCTCACCGGCGTGTACGGTGAGGTTGACACCTTCGACCGCAGTGAGGGTGCGGAACATCTTGGTCAGGTCGTGTGTTACGACAAGGGCTTCCATCTGATGGAGGATTATAGCAAGCCATCGCAGCAGCGACAATCATCCATCCCTCCCACAAAAGAAAAAGACCGGCCCGAGGCCGGTCTTGAGAGGATCAGGTGAGGTCACCCTTCTTCCCGTTTTGGACGATGGCGGATGTACAGGATGACCGCGCTCGCAAGGGCAACGACCAGCATGGAAACCTGGTTGAAATTCACACCGAAGACTGCCGCATAATCCAGCCTGAGGAATTCCAGCAGGAAACGACCGAGCGGATAGGCAATCAGGTATACCTGGAAAATATCTCCGCCCTTGAGCCTGTCGCCGTAGCGCTTCCACAGGAAAATCATCAGCGCCAGCGCCAGGAGGTTCCAGAGGGATTCATACAGGAACAGCGGGTGGAAATACTCGTACGAAGCGTAGTCAGGAACGCGGAAAGCTGGATCAATGTAGATGCCCCAGGGAAGATCCGTAGGTGGACCATACAGTTCCTGGTTGACGAAGTTGCCCCATCGACCAATCGCCTGGGCGAGCGCCGTGCCTGGAGCAGCCGCATCGAGCAGCCGCACAAAATTGACACCTCGTCTGCGTGAGAAAATGTACAAGCCAAGGATGCCCCCGATAATGCCGCCGGGTATCCCCAGCCCACCTTTCCACGTGGAAATCATAGCGATGGGATGCGTGAGGTAATACTCCGTCGTGATGCCAGAATAGCGCGAGGGCGTGAAGATGTGCCAGATGCGCGCCCCGATGATCCCGAGGAAAAGCACCCACATCAGCACATCCCAGATGATTTCAGGATCCTCGCCGTCTTCACGGATTTTCCAGCGTGCCACCATCGCCCCCAGCACTGCCCCGCCCATGATGATGAGTCCATAGAATCGGAAGTACAGTGGGCCGATGTGAATACCAAACGCATCAATCGACATTAGACTTCGTTCTTCCTTTCACGTGATAGTTTACGCACCCTGAGAATGCGCTGCAGCGCAGTGACATTGGCGAGAACAGCAACCGCCCACAGGCCGATGCGGGCATAATTGAAAATGAGGCTCGGGATGAGGACAATGAATCGCTCCACGCGCGTGAGCAATCCAACCTTTACCGAGAATCCCAGCGCTTCAGCACGCGCCCTTGTATAGGAGACAAGAACCGAACCCGCTGCCGCTGCAAAGACCACCATGGCCATCGCCTCGTCGCCGGTTCGGATGTAGTAAAGCAGAAGCCCGCCAAACAAGAACAACTCGGAGTATCGGTCGGATACCGAGTCGACGAAAGCGCCAAAATCGGTAGGTTCTCCACGCTGCCGCGCCATGGTCCCGTCTACGGCGTCCAGCGGTCCCATGACAAGAGCAAGGATGCCGCCAATGAGGAAACGACCCTGGGCGAGGAACAATGCACTGATGACGTTTCCCAACACCCCGGTGAACGTGATGGTGTTGGGCGCAATTCCAAGCCGGATCAGGAAGGACGCGATGGCCTCCAGTATGCCCTTAAAGCGGGCGCGCAGGTAATCTGTGAATGTCTCCGGGGGCATCGATACCTTTCCGTCCTGGTGCATGCATCCCTCCAATCTCAGGCATGCTAACCGCTCAACCGGCCAGCGTCAAGCTTCATTCTCTTCATCATCAGCATCTGGATCAACCGCAAACGGATCATCATCCGGACCAATCAAGACCTCCCGGGTGCGTCCGCCGCTTTGCGCCCGACCAATGATGCCCATGTCCTCGAGTTCATCCATCAATCTTGCTGCCCGCGGATAGCCAACTTTCAGACGCCGCTGCAGCATCGAAGCGCTCGCTTCCTGTTCCTGACGTACGAGCAGGACCGCCTTCTCCAAGATTTCGTCGCGATCACCGATCACCGCCTGACGGGTGAGCATGGTCTCCCATGGGGCTTCCCGGTCCTCACCTGCTTCCTGTTTGGACCAGAACTCGATGACCTTCTCGATTTCATCGTCATCGACAAATACGCCCTGCAGTCGCTGCGGAATACCGGCTTCGGGCGAGAGATAGAGCATGTCGCCGCGGCCGAGAAGGGTTTCAGCTCCCGGCGAATCCAGGATGACACGCGAATCAACTCCGGATGCAACCGCAAACGAAATGCGCGCCGGGAAATTGGCCTTGATGAGGCCGGTAAGGATGTCTGTACTCGGCCGCTGCGTGGCCACAACAAGATGGATCCCCACAGCACGCGCCATCTGTGCAAGCCGGACCAGCGTGTGCTCGGTCTGATCCGGCGCCATCATCATCAGGTCTGCCAGCTCGTCAATCATCACGACAACGCGCGGCAGGATGTCCAGCGAGGCATTGCGACGGGCTCGCTGGTTGTACATATCCAGGTCGCGTGATTTGGCTTCTTCCAGCAAGCGGTAGCGGCGGTCCATCTCAACCGTGCACCAGCGCAGGACCCCCACGATGCGGTCCAATTCGGTCTCCACCTTCCCGAAGAGATGGGGAAGTCCATTGAACCGCAGCAGTTCCACCATCTTCGGATCGATCATCACCATGCGCAGTTGCTCGGGGGTATTGTTCATCGCAAGGCAGCTCGCAATGGCAGCAATGCAAACGGACTTGCCTGACCCGGTGGTGCCGGCAACGAGCAAATGCGGCATTGAAGCGAGATCGGCAGCAACGGCATTGCCTGCGACATCGCGTCCGAGTGCCAGGGCGAGGTGCGATCCTTGCTGCTGAAAAGCTTTGGATTCGAGGAGCGGACGCATCCGCACCAGCGCAGCCTTCCGGTTGGGCACCTCAATGCCGACATAGGCCTGTCCTGGGACGGGGGCTTCAATACGGAGCCGCGGTGCGGAGAGCGCCAGTGCCAGATCATTGGCCAGGGTAGAAATCTGGGAAACACGAACTTTGACCCGCTTCTTGTTATCCTCCTCCTGTCCGCCATGGGTGACATAGCCGGGTTCAACAGCATATTGCGTGATGGCAGGCCCGGTTCGGAAGTCCACTACCTTTGCGGGGATGCCAAAATCGGCCAGAGTCTTTTCAATCAACCCGGCTGTTGTATTGATTTCACGCGAAGTCACGCGTGTGGATGTATCGGTTTGGAGAAAATCAAACGGCGGCAAATCCTCTCCTCGCTGGATGGGTTTCGCCGGGCGTTCAATCGGTGTATCGGGAATCTGGAAATTCTTGCGGTAAGCCCGGGGAACCTGTGCACCCGTCTTTGCGGGAGAACCGGCTGCGTCGGATGGCGTTTGCGGGGTCTCAAGGAGAGATTGCTCGATAACGGGTGTCCTGCGGTGTGACAACGTCCTGGCGATGGTGCCGCGCAGTGCAACGTAACCGGAGCCCAAGATCAAGGCGATGAGAAACAGAGTCCGGCCGACCCCGCCCAGCATATCTGCCAGGACGGTTCCTATTCCCCATCCGATCAATCCACCACCGTAGCCCACTTCTGCCCGGGGAAGCTCCATCCCGTCAATGACGGATAGCAATCCTAGCCAGCCGATGACAGCCGCTTCGATGGCCAGTACCTGGCGCCATTCGACATGCACCGATTCGTGCGTGCGCCTTCGGTAAAGCTGGACCCCCACCCACGTGATGAGAATGGGGATGAGCAGTGCTCCCCACCCCAGCCAGCGCCAGAGCGCTTCCGCCCATGGATCGATAAGGTCGCCATGAGTAAATCCCAGTAAACCCAGCGTTGTAATCAACGCAAAGGCAAACACAACGACCATGAGGACATCCGCAAAGTGGTCAAGGACCTGTAAGACGCCGGACCAATCCACCTGGTACGGGTTCGAATTCGTCTTTCTGGGTTTTGCTGGTTTCTTACCGGTCATTCTCGTTCCTGTATAGACAATGCCGGGCGCGGGAAACGCCACCCGGCATGATTCCATCCTGGTCGATCGACCCGCAGCTAGAAGGTCTCCGGTTGTTCAGAATACACAGGCGATGGTATCTCCTCGCCTTCATGCTGCGGCACATGGCGCAGACTGAGACCGAGCCGGCGCTCACCCGGGTCGATATTGATGATGCGCACACGGACATGTTCGCCTTCGTCGACGACATTGCGTGGGTGCATCAAGTTGCCATCGCCCAGCTCGGATATGTGGATGAGACCCTCAAGGCCTTCTTCGATGCCGACAAACGCGCCAAATTTGACGACGTTCGTAACCACACCTTCGACAATTTCACCCACGTTGTACCGCTCGGAAACGGTCTCCCAGGGATCTGGAAGGAGTTCCTTCAAGCTGAGCGCAACACGGCACTTTTCCCGGTCAACGGAAAGGACCTGCACTTCCAGTTCCTCTCCGCAGCTCACAACGTCCATGGGGTGGCGAACGCGACCCCATGAAAGCTCTGACACGTGGATCAGGCCTTCGACCCCGCCCAGATCCACAAAGACACCGAAGCGGGTGATGTTGGTCACCAGGCCGCGGATGCGTTGGCCCGGCTTGAGCTCACTGAGGAGCTCGGTCCGTTTGCCAGGGCCTGCCAGTGCGGCTCGTTCGGAAAAGACCAGACGACCGCGATCCCGGTCCAGTTCGATGACCTTCAACGGCACGTTCTTGCCTACATAGCTCGCAAGCTGCTCGTATCGCTGAACATCATTATCCGTCGACCTGTACTCAACCAGGTGAGAAACCGGGATGAAGCCGCGCAGGTCGCGCGCCTCCACCAGCAATCCACCCCTGTTGTATCCGATGACCAGCAGATCGATGGTCTCGTCACAGGTGTAGAGCTCGTGCGCCCAATTCCAGTCTTCGGGTTTACCCTGATTGCAGTGCGGATGAGGAGATGTCGTTCGTGGTACCGGATGCGGTTCTTCGTTGTGATCGCCTTCTTCCTGCAGTACCGCTGACCACCAAGACTCATCGGGTGCTGGCGGAATACTCCCTTCATCCTTCTTAGAACCTTCGTCCATTAACATATGACGTACCCCTGCCCCTTCTTCCATACGAATACGGCACCCGATCTTCCCGCCTCGATTCTAGGATACTCAAAACTGGGCAAAGTGCAAGTTTAATGTGTGTTTCAGGCCTCTTTTTGATTACTTGCGGCTTCCCGTTCCATCTCTGTGATGGCATTCGCAACAGCTTCAATCGCTACACGCTGCTTGCGATACAGGTCCGCTTCCGACATGGCGAGGCGCATGGCGACCTCCCGGACTTTCATCCCCTGCAGGAATTTCATCTCGAGGATGTTGTAGAGCATCCATTCCGGGGTGAATTTGCGGTCGCCATCGGGTCGAGTACGTTCAATCGCCTTGCGCAGGATGGAGCGAAGGGCATTCACCGATGAACTGCTTTCGCCGTTCTCCTCCTCCCTCACCACTCGCAAGCCCAGCAGCGGTGATTCACTCAAACGTGGGCCACCCCAGTAGTGTCCCAGAGCATCTCGCACCAGGGTTACGAAATCTTCCTCAGCGCTCAGGGACTCCATGCTTCGTGAAAGCGCGTCCGCATCGGCGTAGCTTGCCGTCGCTCGGATGCGTTGAATGACGTCGACCTTGGGCATCAGGCGATCAACGGAATCAAACACTTCGCGTTGCAGCAAACGATCCGCAAGCGCAACCGACGCGCGGCTCATCAGCGTGCCGAGCCGTTCGTCCTCCTCTTCCGTAAAGTCAGGCACTTCACTGCGCGCGGCAACCCCGACGATGCCAACAACATCATCTCCATCCCGAATGCGGATGGGGATCAGCCAGTAGATATCCCATTCAAAAATCGGCCCAAGATGGTCGAAGGTCTTGAGGTTGTTGGTAATCAGAAGAGGAGGCAAGTCACGACGATCGCGCAGCGGATCTTCACTGCCCACGGCGACCTCCAATTCGAGCCCGTTCTCCCCCACAATGGCAAGAAAGCCGCTCCTGGCGCTGATGATGTCACAGGCTGCGTTGAGAATAGCCTCAAAGAACTGGTGCAGGTCACCAGAGGTGAGCAGGCGCTCCTCTAGCAATTGCAGACGCAGGATGTCTTCTCGGTCCCGCCCGTAAAAGAGCCAGCGCTCCAGGGGCGGGCGGATAAGCGTGATCACGTATTGCAGTAAAAGCAGGAAGGCCACCATGCTGAAGGAAACGACGTAGTTTCCTTCGATCCCGAGAAGGTCCTCAATGCGGTCCACGATGATGAGGACTGCAAGGACCGTCGATGCGACGACGGGGCCGCGCAGGATCCACTGGAACAACCGGCTTTTAACAACCCGGTCTGGTTCCGTCGAACCGAAATAGGCCACGGCGTACGACATCTGAACCATCTGGACGGATGCAATAGCGTTGATGATGACAACGATGAACCAGAACAGGACGGATTCTTCAGAAACGACCGATCCAACCGCCATCAGGAAGGGAAACGACCCGAAAATGGGACCCAGTGAACCAATCATCAAATAGACAATACGCCTGCGGCTGGAGCTTGTCAGGCTGCGGCGGTGAGCGCGCATGAAGTTCAAGGCGGCAAATGTCACATCAAAGGCATAGAAAAGCGCAAACACCCAGAACAGCGGCCCTGCAGCAAGGTAGGCAGCGTTCGAGGTGATGACAGGCTCCACCGTGATGAGGTTGGTGAACGTAACCAGCATGAGCGTGATGCCGCCCAGCGCATAGCTCAATCCCACGGCAAAGCGTCGACGGCCGCGCGAGGGCCGTCCCGTTGCTTCGAGGATGGTGTCCGAGAGGTGCAGGAACGCCGCCGGAACGAAACTGAGTCCCACCCATTGCAATTTGAGCATCAGGACTACTTCGCCCGCACCGTAGGATGTGCTCACAAGCACATCACCGAAGTACACCATGGTGACGCAGGTGAACAACAGCGCCAGCGCACGCGCGACCCGCGATTTGAGATTGAAGGTGAGCCCATACAACAGGAGAGAAAACGCCGTGATGGTGTTCCCGGCGTTCAAAATCTGATTGAGGGAAGTCAGGAATGACAGCATTACAGACGTGTTATCCCGAATTCAGTCCACGGCAGAAGAACAGCGCGATGTCCTGATCAGGGTAGTGATGATCGCTGTAACCGGAAAAGGCGAACCCCATCTTTCGGGCGAGACAGATCGCCGGGTAGTTCTTGCTCTGCATCTCAAGGAAAACGCGCGAGTATCCGCGTTCATGCGCCCATTCCAGCGCTTCTTTCAGCAGCGCCGAGCCTACCCCCATTCTCCGCCGCCGGACATCCACAGCAAGATCGGTAATCCAAATGGACTGCTCTGCCGGACCGGAAACGAGCGCCAGATAACCGACAGGAGTTTGCTCCTCCTCACTGATCAGAATCTGAAGCCGGTCCGTCCAATGGTCAATCAGCCATTCCGGATGACGCGGGTACCCGACCCGCATCGGACGCGGCAGCCTCACTTCCCTGAAGGAAATGCCGACCTCCGCTGAGGCATCCTGCAGGACCATCTGCCAGACATGGCTGGTGCTGTAGCCGTGGTCCAGTGCTGCAAGCACATGAATATCACTGGAAATTGCGGGACGAATGGTTACGATGTCATCCATACTTTACCTTTACGGAAGCACACTCACACGAATCTCACAGGGCAGCGGCGCATTCCCGGAGGTATCGGTTACCACCAACCGGAGGGCATAATCTGCCGGTGTGACCAGTGAGGTATCCCAGCTTCCGAGCAGTTCCTCCTCCTCACAGAAGGTTTCACAGACCTGTTGCGTTCCTGCCATAATTGCACGCCATGTTCCCTCGCTGGTGATGCTGCGGTATTCCAGCGTGTAAAACGCGAAGTTATCGATGTTCGCTGTTCCGAGGATGTCAACCACCCCATTAATGCTCTCCCCATCCTGTGGAGACAGAATGGTCGCGTCAGGGTTCTGGCACCCTGTTTGATCTGTCTGGCCTTCGGCAAGGGGAGTTGCCGTTGAAAAGGCGTCCTCTTCCTCCGATGACGGCTCAGGCGACGCCAGCAAGTTGACGGTGGGAACCGGTGCCTGTATCTCATCCGCAGGAAGCGCCGGGCTGATGAAGCTTGTAAGGATGAAAACCACAAGCATACCGAAGAGGGACAAGCCGGTCATCACACCCGCCCGGATGAGTTTCGCTCTCTCCTGCTGGCGTTCCAGGCCAAACCGGGCGCGACGCAAATCAAGGTACGCCTTGATTGCAGCGCGCACATACAAGAATCCGACACCCCCCAGAAGGATGTACATTCCCACTTGCTGTCTCTCAAGAAACAGCAGCAATTCAGACATGCATCACCAGCGCTATAGGCGGCGCAGAACCCCCCGGATCAACGCCGTCAGGCGCGGCACAATGACCTCGCCCGCTTCAAGAACCTCTTCGTGGGTTGTTATGGTATCGCCGTCAAGATTGGCTTTGTTGCTGATGCCAGAGACACCCATCACGCGCATGCCGCCGTGCCTCGCCACGTTCACTTCCGGTACCGTTGACATGCCAACGGCATCGACTCCGATCCCGCGCAGGAAACGCAGGTCCGCAGGCGTCTCGAAGGATGGTCCAGCCAGGCAGATGTATACGCCTTCATTCATCGGGATGTCTTCTTCGCGTGCAACCTCCCGGGCGATGGCAATCAGCTCCCGGTCGTATGCACGGCTCATGTCGGGGAAACGCGGGCCAAACGCATCCAGATTTGGTCCTCGCAACGGTGTCAGACCAGCCATGCCAAGCAGGTTGATATGGTCCGTCAGCAGCATGAGCTCGCCGGGCTTGAACTCCGGGGCAACGGCACCGGCAGCATTGGTGACGATGAAGATTTCCACGCCCAGCCGCTGCATAACCCGGACCGGCAAGCCGATGTCATGGATGGTGTGACCTTCGTAGTAGTGCGCTCTGCCCTGCATCACCATCACGGGATGCCCTTCGAGCACGCCGAAAACCAGTCTCCCTGCATGTCCCTGGACTGTGGATTTCGGCCAGCCAGGTACGTCCTGTGAAGGGATGACCACAGCCGATTCAACCGAATCCGCCAGCGGTCCGAGGCCTGAACCCAGGATCATGCCGATACGGGGTTGGATATCAATCTTCGCCTTGATTGCATCCGCTGCCTGATCGATAACCTCCATGGTCAATGTTTCCATTCCCATCCTGCCTTTCATTGGTCGAGATCTCTATGATACATGCGAAGGCTGTGTGAACTGGACAAATCCATCCGCTCTTGCACGTCCCGATAGGTTGCGCCCTGCTCGAGAAGCCGCCGGGCAAAGGTGTGCCGGAGGCTTTTCGGCGAAACCCGCCGGCCCAAACCAGCTTGCTCTGCCCGTTGCCTTACAATACGCCAGATGCCCTGTCGAGTCATTGCCGTGCCGCGTTGATTGAGAAACAACGCAGACTCGGTTGGATGTCGTGCGAAATGAGGGCGTCCGTGCAGCACATACGCCTGCAGTGGTGCAAAAGATCGGTGAAGCTCAGTTTCAACGCCGTTCCACTGCAGTCGTGCGTTCTGCCAATCGACATCCGACATAACCAGGTCCGCCAGTGTAGATGGCCGCATTCCCGTCTCAAGAAGCACATGCAGCAATGCGTGATTGCGAATCTCCCGAGGCTCCGCACCGCCAGGCTCCAGCAGTCTCTCCACATCCCGCCGGCTGAGCACAACCGGGCTCCTCGTTACGGGATCTGGTTTCGCCAGCACGTCCAGGAAGGCCTCCGGAGACATCCCTTCTTCCTTGCAAGCATACTGGAGAAAGGAACGGACCGCAGCAATCTTGCGTCCAATAGTGGAATCGCGATATCCCTGTCGATGAAGCCACTGCACATATCGCGAGACCGTGGGCCGGGTCAGATCAACCAGCGAGTCCGTTTCACTGCCCCACTGAGTAACCTGTTCGAATTGGAAAAGATCGGTTTGATAGGCAGTGATCGTGTGCTCGCTGTAGTTGAGATTTTCCTCCAATTCCATCAGGAATTGACGGACTCCCGCACCCATCGATCCTCCTGTTGTACGGCATGCAAACGTGCCCGCATTATACCATCGCGAGCCCTGTCACTCCCATGTGGAACTGCGCCTACCGCCAGCTGCTCTGCGCCTCGATGGCCGCCAGTTCTTCCTCGTTGAGACGCAAGCCTGCCGCGCCCAGATTGTCTTCAAGCTGCTCCATCGAGCGTGGACCGATGATGGGGCTCGTGACCGAAGGCCGGGTGAGCAGCCAGCCCAACGCCATCTGACTGATGGATTTTCCGCGTGCATCGCCGAACATCTGCAGCGTGTTATGCAGATTCCAATTCCTGTCGTCCTGCATGTAGCTCTGGATCCTTCCACTGCGTGCGCCGCGCGAATCCGGCGGGGGCTCACTTCCCTTCTTATATTTCGCAGTCAGGAACCCACCTGCAAGCGGGCTGTAGGGGATCACACCAATGCCGTAATGCTGGCAGACACTCTCCAGCTCGCGTTCGTATTCCTCGCGGTGAATGAGATTGTAGTGGGGCTGAAGGCAAACGAATCGGCCCAGCTTGTCCCGATCGGATGTCCACAGCGCCTCAATTAACTGCCAGGCACGGTAGTTGGAACATCCAATGTAACGCACCATGCCGCGCCGGAGCAGTGAATCGAACGCTTCCAGCGTCTCCTCGATCGGTGTATCCTCATCGGGCCAGTGGGCTTGATACAGGTCAATCACATCCGTTTCCAGACGTTTGAGGGAAGCTTCGATGGAGTTAAGAATGTGCACGCGGGAAAGCCCCTGATCGTTCGGCCCCTCCCCCATGGCGCCGCGAACTTTGGTGGCAATCACAACCTGGTCGCGCGAGATTCCGTTCTTCTTCATCCACGTTCCGATGATGCGTTCCGAAACGCCTCCCGGATTGCCATCAGCCCAGGCTGAATAGATATCTGCCGTATCAATGAAATTGATCCCCGCCTCAAACGCGGCCGTGAGAACTTTATTCGACGTCGCCTCATCGGCAGTCCAACCGAACTGCATCGTACCCATACACAGTTCCGAAACCTTCAAGCCCGTCTTGCCAAGTTGACGATACTCCATATCCCACCTCCACATGTTCGAAAGCCAGCGGGCTAATGCTACCATTTTCGTCAGATAATAGAAAATCCCCCTGCCGCAGCCCGGTTTGTCGGACAGCAAGCAGGGGGAGTATCACGCGTTGTCTTTCCTGAAAGGTCAGCCTTCCGTGTAATACGCGATGCCGACCGTTCCCGGTCCAGTGTGGGTACCGACCACCGGACTGACCGGGGCGATGATGGATTCTTCGAAATCGAAGCGCAGATTCAACTCATCCAGGAGCATTCTGGCTTCCTCTTCCGCATCGGCGTGGAGCGCGGCAACATGGATTCCAGTTCGTCCTTTGAGTTCTTCCTCGACAATTTCCAGCATCCGGGAAATCGCCTTGGCCTTCGTCCGGATTTTCTCGATGGATGTGACCTGGCCGTCTTCCAGCGTGAGGAGGGGCTTCATCTTGAGCGCCGTTCCGAACAGATGCGCCGCTCCGCCAATCCGCCCGCCGCGGTGGAGATAATCAAGTGTGTCCACCACGAAATAGACATTGGAATACGCGATCGACTTGCGCGCCTTGTCCACGACCTCCTGATAGGTATGCCCGTTCATCGACGCACGCGCAGCTCCGAGCACCTGGAAACCGAGCGCCATGGCGGTCATCCTGGAATCCACCAGTTCAATCTTTGCAGCGGGGAACATCGCTTTCGCCTGCACAGCGGAAGAGATGGTTCCTGACAGCCTCTCTGAAAGAAGAACTGCCAGAACGGGGATGTCCTGCTCAATATACTCCTCGAATACGTCCTTGAACGCGGCGATGGTGACCTGCGAGGTCGTCGGACTTTCATCCGATGCCGCCAACCGACGGTAGAACTCGTCCGTCGAGATATCAATCCCATCGAGAAGGTTCTCTTCTCCCCAGATGAGGATCTGCGGCATGACTCGGATGTCATACTCCGCCCGCAGATCTTCCGGGATCGTTGCCGTACTATCGGTAATAATTGCAATTTTCGTCATCATGCACCTACTTCCCTGGTTTGCCCAGTTTCCCCTGCTATAACCCCATTCCAGGGAAGTGGTTGCGGTTTCAGGATTGGTTCCGTTGAAGCCAGCTCATGAGATCCGCTTTTCCCCACGTGTTCACTACAGACTCGCGGGGGACCCAACCACGACGTGCTGTGCCGATCCCGTAGGGAAGATTGGCAAACCCGGACACATTGTGGGAATCGGAATTGATGGCCAGAAGGCAGCCAACGTCAACCGCCCTCCGGGCGTATGCGTCGTTCAGATCCAGGCGGTAGGGATGTGCGTTAATTTCCAACGCTACCCGGTGTTCTGCAGCCGCTGCAAACACCGCCTCCATATTCAGCGACATGCCTTCACGTTTTCCAAGCAACCTTCCCGTCGGATGGCCGACGATGTCCACGTATGGATTGGCGATGGCGGTCAGGAGTCGGGATGTGACCTGATCGCCCTCCTGCCGCAGACCGCTATGAATGGACGCCACGACAAGATCCATCTCGTCCAGTATCTCCTCCGGGAAATCGAGAGTGCCATCATTGAGAATCTCCACTTCCGCTCCATGCAGGATGTGAAATGCATCACCCAGCTCCACCTGCAGGTCACGAATGGCTGCATGCTGGCGACGCCATTGATCGATGTCCAACCCTCCCGCGACACCAAGCGACCTGGAGTGGTCCGTGATGGCTAACATGGACAGTCCCGCGACCTGTGCCGCCTGAACCATCTCTTCAATCGAATGACGTCCATCACTCCACGTTGTGTGCGAATGAAGATCGGCTCTCAGGTCCCCCGCAGTGATCAGGTTCTTCGGCAAACGCCCGAACTCTCCCCGATCCTCCCGCAGTTCAGGCGGAATCCATGCGAGACCCAGCTTCTGGTAGACATCCAGCTCGTCAGGGCATGGAAGGAGCTTGCCATCGTCCGTTGTAAACCCGTGCTCCGACAGCGAAAGACCTTGCTTTTGAGCCCGCTCGCGCAAGCGGACATTGTGCGCCTGCGAGCCGGTTGCATACTGGAGGACAGAGCCATAGGCTCCCGGTGGGTAAACCCAGAGCTGCGCCCGCACGCCGTTGGCCAGGATCACGCTCGCCTTACTGTTGCCCGCGCCCAGCACTTTGAGCACAAGCGAGGAACCGGAAAACGCATTGAGAACGCCTTCGGAATCCTCCGATGCGGCGACCACATCCAGGTCTCCGATCGTTTCCTTCCGCCGTCGCAAACTGCCGGCAAGCTCTGCCTTGAGAACCCCCGGAATCAGACGTACCGTTTCCAGTAACGTTTCGGCAGCCGTATCCGCCTCATCGATCAGCATGCGGCCGGATTGCATACGCCGGATTTCCTCAATGGCTTCCAGCAGTGACTCCTCCGTGCGGGCGCCCATGCCGGACAGCTTCTGGACTTTTCCTTCTTTTGCTGCGTCTTCCAGCTCATCCAGCGACGTCACGCCCAATTCGTTCCAGAAACGTGCAGCCGATTTCGGGCCGACACCACGCACCGCCAGGACCTGGAGAAGACCCGCCGGCACCTCCTCGACGAGCTGGTCATAGAATGTCAATTTCCCGGTGTCAAGCATCTCCCCGATCTTGGCCGCGATCGCCTTTCCAACGCCATGTATGGATTCAAGTCCGTCACCCTGCTGAACGTCCTCAAGATCCCGTCCCAGACCCCGAATCGCCTCGGCTGCACGGCGGTATGAGAGGACTTTGTAGATGACCTCCCCTTTGATTTCCAGCAGGTCCGCGATTGCTTCAAATGTGTTAGCAATCTGTTCGTTTTTCATGACAATTGGTTTCTCCAGTCGTCCCCCCAGGATGGGAATGCATATACACAGCGGGACCTGTCCTCATTATAAGAAAAGTGGAGCTCCCCGGGAGAGGAAAAGGTTTGCGGCTCTCCCAGCCGTGTGCTATTCTAAAGGTAGTTGAGGAGGCGGCAGCAAGGTTCATATGTCAAAGGCAGATGGGCTGCATCCGATCATCGTCTATATGATCGAGCGCCATCCACTTGACCTTCCCGACACGGGCCCCTTGTTTCAATGGCTGCGACTGGACCGCAGCTTGCAGCAGGTTCTGGAAGGTCTTCTCGGGCCGTTCGACCCAGACCAGATGACCATCCTGGTTGACAAAGAACCAGGCGGCGAAGCATGGGGTCAGCTCATGGACGCCCTCCTCGCTGAAGAGATTGACAAGGTCGTCACCCATCTGGCGCCGCTGCGTTCCGCACAGCGCCAGCAGCTCATCGGGACCTGCGCCGAGATGGGCGCTCAACTCATCACCCCTAGCGACGCAGGCAGGAACCGGCTCTGAGGTCCGCCCCGTTTCCTCCCTCACTCCCCTACCGGAGATCCTGAAGGATGCATGAATACGCCGGCAATCTCCATTGCCATTCCCGCTACTCGGACGGCATGGGCTCCCACAATACCATCGCAAGAGCCGGATTGAACGCCGGGCTCGACTTTGTGGTTGTGACCGATCACAACGTGTACGTGGACGGCATGGATGGTTATCGCTTCCTCGGTGAAAAACGCATCCTGCTGCTCGTCGGGGAGGAAATCCATGACCAGGGACGTGTCCCCCAGAAGAACCACATGCTCGTCTACGAAACGCAGCAGGAGTTAGCCCCGCTTGCCGTCGAACCGCAACGCGTGATTGATGCCGCTGCCGAGGCAGGTGGGCTCACCTTCCTCGCCCATCCCATCGATCCACCTGCACCTTCTGCAGGCGAAGCGGATCTGTCCTGGGTGAGCTGGGACATCGAGGGCTTTACCGGAATCGAAGTATGGAACTACCTGTCGGGGATTAAGGCCATCATCCCAACCACGCTCAAGAAATACGTGTTTGCCCTCTTCCCCGCTCTTGGCGTGCGCGGCCCATTGCCGGAATCTCTGGCGTTGTGGGACCAGCTCACCGCAGGTGGAAGGAAGATTGTCGGCATCGGGAACGCGGACGCGCACGAAATGCCGGCCCGCCTGGGTCCTTTCCCGCTCATCCTGTTCAAGTACGAGGATGTGTTCCGTGCCGTCAATACGCACATCCTGAGCGAAGAGCCGTTGAATGGCAATCTCGAGCATGACCGTGCTGTGATTTTCGACTGCCTTCGGCGCGGGCACGCCTTTATCGGCTATGACCTCCCCGCAGCCACACGCGGGTTCACTTTCTCAGCCGCCGGCGACGAACAAACCGGCATCATGGGCGACAGCATCCCGCTCGGTGACGGCGTGACGCTCCAGATCAAACTTCCTCAGGCGGCGAATATCCGCCTCATCCACAACGGTGAAGTGACAGAACGCTGGGACCAGAGCGAAGCCGCTCATCTCACCGTTCGTAAACCAGGTGTTTATCGATGTGAAGCCTCGCGTTCCTTTCTCGGCGCAAACCGCACCTGGATCCTCAGCAATCCCATCTACATCACAGCGTAGAACCCGCCACATCGATCCCTCCCCCGAAGGTCGCATTGTGATACAATATTAGCCCAAATGTTCGGGTCCGTCCGGAGGCAGGATGCGCTCCTTTGAACTGCATGCCCCGTACAAACCTACAGGAGACCAGCCCGAAGCCATCCAGCAACTTGTGGATGGGCTGGGACAGGGATTCCCGCATCAGGTGCTGCTCGGCGCGACCGGGACCGGCAAGACGTTCACCATCGCCAACGTCATTCAGCAAGTGCAGCGCCCGACGCTCGTCATCGCTCACAATAAAACGCTCGCTGCACAGTTGTATGCCGAGTTCAAAGCCTTCTTTCCGGACAACGCGGTGGAATACTTTGTCTCCTACTACGACTACTACCAGCCGGAAGCCTATGTTCCCCGTCATGACCTCTACATCGAAAAAGAAACCGATATCAACGAGGAAATCGAACGGCTTCGCCTTTCAGCGACGACGGCGCTGCTCTCCCGCCGGGATGTGCTCATCGTCGCGTCCGTATCCTGCATCTACGGCCTTGGCAATCCCCAATCCTACGGACGGGTCGTCATTGAACTTGAAAAGGGACAGCTTGTCCGCCGCCAGAGCCTGCTGCGGCGGCTGGTGGACTCCCACTACGAACGCAACGACATCGAACTCAAGCCTGGCGTCTTCAGAGTACGCGGCGATACGCTGGAAATCCTCCCTGCCTATGATGAAATCGGGATCCGGGTGAGCCTTTTTGGCGAGGAAATCGAAGAGATTGCCACGTTTAACCGGGTGACCGGCGAAATAATGGAGACGCACGACGCCATCAGCATCTACCCTGCCAAACACTTCATCACCGAAGAGGAGAAGCTGAAGGCAGCGATTGTCGACATCGAAGTTGAGCTGGATGGACAAATCCAGCACTACAAATCCCAGGAAATGCACCTTGAAGCGCAGCGCATCGAACAGCGCACACGATACGATCTCGAGATGCTGCGCGAGGTGGGCTACTGCTCGGGCATCGAGAACTATTCCCGCCACCTCGATCAGCGGCCGGCAGGATCGCCGCCATGGACACTGATGGACTACTTCCCCCCGGACTTCCTGCTCGTCCTCGATGAAAGCCACATGACCGTGCCGCAAATTCGCGGCATGTACGCCGGGGATCGATCCCGCAAGCAAACTCTCGTCGAGTATGGATTCCGCCTGCCATCTGCGCTGGACAACCGCCCGCTCTCCTTTGATGAATTCGACGCGCGCACGAATCAGATCCTCTACACGTCCGCCACCCCCGCGACCTACGAACTCGAACTCGCCTCACAGGTAGTCGAGCAGATTATCCGCCCGACCGGCCTGCTGGACCCCGGGGTGGAAGTCCGTGCTGTCCAGGGCCAGATTGACGACCTGGTCGTGGAAATCCAGGCTCGCACTGGCGAAGGGCAGCGTGTACTGGTCACAACACTCACCAAGCGCATGGCGGAGGACCTTGCGGACTACCTCGCCGACCTCGACATGAAGGTGCACTATCTCCATTCCGAAATCGACACCATTGAACGCGTCGGCATCCTGCGTGACCTGCGCCTTGGCGTTTTCGATGTGGTCGTGGGCATCAACCTGCTGCGGGAGGGCCTCGACCTGCCGGAAGTGTCACTGGTTGCCATCCTCGACGCGGACAAGGAAGGCTTTCTCCGCTCGGGCACCGCGCTTGTCCAGACCATCGGGCGCGCAGCCCGGCACGTCAATGGCAAGGTCATCATGTATGCAGACCGCATCACCGACTCAATGAAGTACGCCATCGACGAGACCAACCGCCGGCGAGCGAAGCAAATGCAGTACAACGAAGAACACGGAATCGAACCGGTCAGCATCATCAAGGAAATCCGGGATCTGACCGATCAGGTTGCTGCGCACGCTCTGGCCGAACCGGAAACCCCCTACCGCGCGCTCTCTCCAGCGGATATGCCGCGTGACGAACTGGTGCGCCTCATCGAAAACCTCGAACTGCAAATGAAGGCGTCAGCCGAAGAACTCGAATTCGAAAAAGCAGCGGCCCTCCGCGATCAGGTTTTCGACTTGAAATCCGCTCTCGCGGATAAGGATGATCTTCCGCCGTGGATGCGGGCGCGCGCGCTCGCCGGGGGATAGACAAACCATCGTAAACACGGAGGGATTGAGCTTTGCTCCCTTCCATGCAATTGCAGTACACTTGACACGGACGCGGCCGGCAATGGGAGGCGATGGATGCCAATACGCTGCCCCACCTGCAAGAAAAGTGACAGCCTGGTCACGCTGAAGGCCTTGTTCGCCGATGAAGCGCAGTTGGCGCAGTTACCCGAGGAGCGCAGGGAACAGCTTGCACTTCCCCCACTCCCCCAACCGTTGAATTCCCGCCCCGTCACCATCATGATGGGGACACTTTTCCTTCTGATTTTCGCGTTCGGTCTTGTTATCCTGTTCTTTTCCTACCGTCGGCTTGGATCCGGGAACAACGCCGTTAACGGATTCTGCATCAGCGCGCTGATGGTGCTGGGGCCCCTTCTCTTCTGGCCGCAGTACCGCTCGTACCTCAAACAGAAGGTCTTTGAACGTGAACAGGAACTGCTGAATTGGGAGCGAATTCAACAACGCTGGGGACTCATGCAGTATTGCCGCCGTGATGACATTGTCTTCGATCCTTCGGATGGCGTACCGCGCGATCCCGAGCATTTTCTCAAAGCGCTCAAACGCAGCGTTCGTGAATCCTGACCGCGCCTCATGCTCCCTGACCTGATTCCCATCTCTTGAGACTTGGCATGCATGAAAAACAACCTACAATCATGTTGGTTGGCTGCTGCGACAGAATAAAGCGTGAAGCAGGAGAAGTAGGATGACGAAAAAGAAACTCGGTTACGTGAAATTAGAATGGACCTGCCCGAACTGTCAGACCCGCAACCCCGGCCCCAATGCCTTCTGCAACGGCTGCGGCGCTCCGCAGCCTGAGGACGTTCAATTCGAACAACCTCCGGAAGAGAAACTCATCACGGATGAAGCCGAACTGGCTCGCGCCAAGGCCGGCCCCGATCAGCACTGCCCCTACTGCGGCGCACGCAATCGAGGCGACGCCGCGTTCTGCGGAGGCTGCGGTGGGGACCTGAAAGACGCAGAAAAACGAGCCAGCGGGCGCGTGGTCGGAGCCCATCGCGATGAACCCGCCCCGCCTATCACCTGCCCCAACTGCGGACAGGAAAATCCCGCTGACGCCAAAACGTGCGCATCCTGCGGAGCAAGCCTCACCATTGACAAGCCCGCCAGCAAAGCGCGCACACCGAAGAAGGTGGGTGGACTGGCTGTGATTCTCATCGCCGTTGCCTGTGTCGCCAGCATTCTGGGCTTCATTTTCCTCGGAGGCCGAAGCGATACACTGGAAGGCAGCGTGTCTTCGGTCTACTGGGAGCGAAGCGTCTCAATTGAAATGCTCACGCTTACCCGGGCGAGCGATTTTCTCGAGGACATCCCGGGCGGCGCCACGATCGGGAACTGCACCATGGAGTACCACCACACCCAGGACAGCCCGGCCGCAAACAGCCAGGAGGTCTGCGGCACCCCGTACACCGTGGACACCGGAAGCGGGTACGGCGAAGTCGTCCAGGACTGCTACTACGAAGTCTATCAGGAGTACTGCGAATACGAAGCCTATGCCTGGACGGTTGTGGATGTCGCCACCGATTCGGGCTACGACCTGTATCCAACCTGGCCCTCCGTTCAACTCGGGAGCGACAGCCGGGAGGGTGAAGCCGAAGAAACCTACCTCGTGACCTTCTCCACATCGGATGGCTCGTTCGATTACGCGCCGGATTCCGAAAATGAATTCAGGCAGTTCGAAACCGGCAGCACCTGGTCGCTTGAGGTGAATTCCTTCAACCGGGTCATTTCCGTCGAACCTCTTCGCTGAATCGACAAACATCGAAATTTCGACAGGGCTGCCATGGCAGCCCTGTTTTGTTTCCACTCCCGTTTCCTACAGCGCTCTCTGGCCCATTTCCTGCAACCAAAGGCGTGGAGGCGCATATGAAAGCAGAAGAACGTTTACGACTAGAAGCTTTGCGAGCATCGTTGGATGACATCATTGAGGGCAGCGTGGAGGAAGAAACCTCCAATCCCTCAAGTCCAATTTCCGCTTCCACGCTGCCAGTTCCATATATCTCCCAGGTTGGAAATGGTGCGGACAATCACCGCAATGACTGCGGTGCAGCAGCCGGTGCGATGCTGATCGGCGCCTATACGGGTAACGTCATCACGCCCGACGCGTTCTACAGCAAGACGGGCATCAGCGGTGATCGCTACCTCAGCGCATACCAGATTATGGATGTGATGAAGAAACTCGGGGTGAATTCAACCTGGTACAAGGACCTCACCCTTCCCGACCTTTACAGCTTCCTCATCCGCAAGCGGCCGGTCATCGCCCTCATCAGCTACGCCACACTGCGCCTTGCAGTCAAGACCGAGAGCAGCTTCGCCGGTCCTCATTTCACGCCGGTCGTCGGGGCGGATGTGAACTACATCTACATCCATGACCCACTCTGGGAAGGCGAAGGGGGCAAGGCGCTCCCCGTTCCTATGGACGCGTTCAACCAGGCCTGGGCCAGTTCCGGAGACGTCAACCCGAACATTCACTATGGCGCCATTGTTCCCACCTCCGGCATCGGCGAGCCGCAGACCAGCATGTATCAAGCCAAAGTGACGGCCACCTGGCTCAACGTTCGCGAAGGTCCGGATGCCAGCTATCCGACGATCGGGCCCGCCCTGCGCTACGGCGAGGTTGTCACCGTGCACGAGGAGGAAGGCAAGTGGGGCCGCATCGGTCCTTCCCACTGGATCCACCTCGGCTACACTGAACGGATTGTGGATTGATGCCGGCAGTAAGCAAAAAAAAATGGAGGGCCATGCCCTCCGTTTTCTCTTTCATCATGCAATGCCTTCAACGGTTTCCACCGCGCCGCCCGGTAGGACGTTCGAGAGACATCGTCCCTGCGCCATACACTTCGGGAGGCAGGTCAAAACCGGCCATCTTGAGGCGGTCGCTGAACATCGGCCGGATGCCGGTGGAGCGTAGCTGACCACGCACACCGCCCTCCTCGGTGTACCCTTCCTCCTGGAAGGTGAACAAATCGCTCATCACCACGGTCTCGCCCTCCATGCCGATCACCTCCGAAATGGCCGTGACCTTGCGGCTCCCATCACGCAGGCGAGTCTGTTGTACGATGACATCCACCGCTGAGGCGATCTGTTCGCGAATGACCTTCAACGGCAGCGCGACAGATGAAATCAGGGAAAGCGTCTCCAGCCGGGAGATGGCGTCACGCGGCGAATTGGCATGCACCGTCGTGAGGGAGCCGTCATGCCCGGTGTTCATCGCCTGCAGCATGTCCAGCGCCTCGCCGCCGCGCACCTCTCCGACAATAATGCGGTCCGGCCGCATGCGGAGTGCGTTACGTACGAGATGGCGAATGGGGACGGCCCCTTCCCCGCTCACGTCCGGCTGCTTCACTTCAAGCCGCACGAGGTTTTCATGGTGCAATTGAAGCTCGGCGGCGTCCTCGATGGTCACGAGACGTTCATCGGCAGGGATGAACTCGGACAGGATATTCAGCAGCGTCGTCTTTCCGGAACCGGTCCCACCGGAGACGACGATATTCAGTCGGGCCACCACGCACGCTTCCAGAAACCTGGCCATGTTGTCTGTGATGGAACCGAATTGAACGAGATCCGGGACGCGCAACCGATCCCGGGAGAACTTACGGATGGTAACGCTGGGTCCATCGATGGCAACCGGCGGTATCACGGCGTTCACACGCGAACCGTCCGGCAGGCGGGCGTCCACGGTGGGATTGTCCGCATCGATGCGGCGGCCCAGGGGCAGGATGATGCGGTCGATCAGACGCAGAACAGCCGCATCGTCCTGAAAACGCACTTTCGCCATTTGCAGCTTGCCGGATCGTTCGATGAAGACTTTCCGCGGGCCGTTAATCATGACCTCGCTCACGCTGACATCATCCAGCAGCGGCTGAATTTCGCCGAACCCGAGGATGTTGTCAAGAACGCGCTGGAAGACCTGTTCCTGCAAGCTATGCGACAGGTTGATCCCTGCTTGCTGGTACGCCTCGTTGAGAATGGTGCGGGCTGTATGAGCGTACTGCTTTTGATCCAGCCCGGGCTCGAGCTGCTGCGATACCTGCTCGATCAACCATGAGATGAGCTTGGTGAGCGTAGCCGGGTCGAGCGTCTGCATCGGTGCTGCGCCTTCACTCATCGCCCGCCTCCACCTCATCCGCCGGGATGATCCAGATGATGTGTTTCTTATTTACCGCGAGAAATGATGCCGTAAAGGAACCCTCGGGACGGGAAATCCGGGCTTCCGTGACGGCGAGGAAAGGATCCTCGAGGTTCATCTCATCGCTGAGGCGATGATCGGGATGAACATGCACCCGGCCCTCGATTTGTCCATCGATCGTCTGGATGATGGTGCGCAGTGGGTGTTTGGAAATAACCTGGGTGAAAACCTTGCCGGTGTAGGTAACACGCTTCATATGCCCTTCCTTCCGCACGCGAACAACGCCTTCATCTTAACCCTGGATCGTGCCTTGCGAACGGTGGGGGAATGCATTTTCACGGGACTTTCACCTTGTGAAATAGGAAATCCATACGGCGTCCATTTTGATACAATCTTAACGATCGGAAGTCCGGTAACTGCGTTTCAGGGGAAAAGGCTCCTTCCGATTATTCATGCTGCAACGAACGCACCTCCCCTGACATTGATGACACAAGATGCAAGCTTAGGTTTTGATGGCTTGATGCCCGGGTAAGCCCGACGGAAGCACGCAGAGGGAATGCCGCCGTTCTTTAACGGCACATGACAGAAGGTGGAAGTGTGACGACCAAACAGCATCATGGAAGTATCACAAGGGTGATGGGCGTCGTTGTGGACGTCGTCTTTCCGCATGGGAACCTTCCCAGCATCAATCATGCCCTCTTCCTCGATAGAGAACGCGGCGACCGGCTGGTGCTGGAAGTCCAGGAACATCTCGATGCCAATACCGCCCGGGCGATTGCCATGGGCCCCACCGAAGGGTTGCGCCGCGGCCTGACCGTCGTGGACAGCGGCAATCCAATCCTCGTGCCTGTCGGGCAGGCGACGCTCGGGCGCATCTTCAACGTGCTCGGTGAGCCGATCGACGAGGGGGATTCACTGGAAGGCGTTGCTTTCCATCCCATCCATGCTGAATCGCCCCCCCTTGCAATGCAGCGCGTCGCCAACAAACCCTATTTGACCGGCATTAAAGCCATCGACCTGCTGACACCCTATCCCCAGGGCGGGAAGATTGGCCTGTTTGGCGGTGCAGGTGTCGGTAAGACGCTGCTGATGATTGAATTGATGCGCCACACCATCCAGGAACATGCCGGTATTGCGTTGTTTTCCGGTGTTGGTGAGCGCATCCGGGAAGGGAATGAACTGTGGCTGGATATGCGCAGTTCCGGAGTCATCGACAATACCATCCTGGTGTTCGGACAGATGAACGAGCCGCCCGGTGCACGCCTGCGCGTGCCGCTCACTGCGCTCACCATGGCGGAATACTTCCGCGATTACGAGCGCAGGCCGGTGCTCCTCTTCATCGACAACATCTTCCGCTACATACAGGCAGGACAGGAAGTCTCGGCCCTGCTGGGACGACTGCCCAGTGCGGTCGGCTACCAGCCCACACTCGACAGCGAGATGGGCGCCCTGCAGGAACGCATCACCACGACCAGTCGGGGCAGCATCACATCCATCCAGGCGGTGTACGTGCCCGCTGACGATCTCACCGATCCCGCCATTGTGGCTACCTTTGCGCACCTGGATTCCTCCACGGTTCTTTCGCGCCGACAGGCCAGTCAGGGTTTCTATCCGGCCATCGATCCGCTCCAGTCCAGCAGTTCGCTTCTTTCGCCACAGGCGATCGGTGAAGAACACTATCGAATCGCCAGTGATGTCCGAGCTCTCCTGGCACGTTACGAAGAACTGCAGGATGTGATTGCTATTCTCGGCATGGAGGAACTCAGCGAAGAAGACCAGCTTGCTGTGCTCCGGGCGCGCCGCATCCAGCGATTCCTCACCCAGCCGTTCTTCGTGTCGGAGCCGTTCACCGGCATACCTGGAGCGTATGTGCCGCTGGAGGAAACGCTGCGCGGCTTCAAAGGCATTCTGGAGGGCCGCTATGATGATCTCCCCGAGCAGGCGTTCTATATGACCGGGACGATTGATGATGCCGTGAAGAAGGCACATCAGCTTGACGCGAAGGGGCAACGGGAGGCGTTGCGGTGAATCTGCTGGTGCTCACACCGGAATCCACGCTGCTTGAAGAAGCGGGCGTCAAGCGGGTGCGGATCCCCCTTTCCGATGGCGGGAGTATCGGTATCCGCCCCGGCCATCACCCCCTGCTGGCTGAAACGCACGCCGGGGAACTGGCTTTCGGCGAGGATGGCTACACGCAAGGCATTCACCTCCAGGCTGGCATTCTCCATGTTATGCCGGATGTCGTGACCATCTACACCGCCGGACTCTTGTCGGACTCAGCGGATGTGGAGGCGGATCCAAATCGCCTGGATGATCTGACCGAGGAGCTGGAAGAGCAGATGGCGGAGGGTTTGTGATGACCGGTGAACAACCATCCGGCGTACCGGAGGAGAAGCTCATCCCGGTCCTTCTTCGCGAAGGCATGGGGGTTCTCACCATCGGCTGGGATCTGGCCATCCCCATCGTGGGAGGCGTGCTTCTCGGGCACGCGCTCGATCGATGGCTCGGAACAACATCCATCTTCACGCTCGGATTGCTGGTGCTGGGTGTGATGGGTGCGTATTACAACCTGCTGCGTTTGATACGGCGGCTCAACGAGCAGGATCGTCGCCGCATCGGCAGCGACGATGAAGGAGACGTATGATCCGCTGGTTTGTACTCGGTGTTGCAGCCGGACTGGTGTCCTGGACTTCGCAGCGAATCTCCGTGGCGAGGCTACCCCTCCAATCGCCCGGCGTGGCGAAGCGCCAGGTGGTGGCAGGCGCCACACTTCGCTGGCTGCTCAGCGGTGTGCTGCTTGCAAGCGCGCTTCTTGACGGCGTGGTCCCGGGGCTGTCCGCCTTCGTCGGGTTGATGCTCGCTCGCTGGATGGGCATCCTTTCGCTGCGTTTCCTGCCGCTCCCCGCCAGCCATTTGAGGAGTTGATTTATGCTGGGTGTGTTTCCTGAGGTCGTCTTCACCATCTTCGGCATCCCGGTCAGCGATACCGTCGTTTCAACATGGATCATGATGGCGGTCATTGTTGCGGTCATCCTGCTGCTCCGCAGGGTCAAGCCCACAGCGCTGGAGATGCTGGTCACCTTTCTGTATGACTTTGTGAGCGAAATCATGCGCCGCCCGGCGGATCCCTTCCTGCCGCTGCTGGGTTCGCTGGCGCTGTTCGTGGGGGTCGCCAATGTCATCGGGCTGGTGCCGTTCATCACCTCACCAACCCGCGACCTTAACACGCCCCTTGCCCTTTCGCTCGTGGTTTTCATCGCCGTGCATGTCTACGGCACACGTGAGATGGGCCTTCTCCCCTACTTGCGCAGTCTGGCATCGCCCGTTTTTCTTCTGCCACTGGAAATCATCGGGCAGATCAGCCGCACCATCTCCCTCAGCATCCGTCTCTTTGGCAACATCTTCAGCGGGGAGATCATCATCGCTATTCTCTTTGCACTCGTACCGTTGTTCGTTCCGCTGCCCCTGCAGGGGTTCAGCATTTTCACCGGTCTGCTGCAGGCGTACATCTTCACCGCGCTCGCATCGGTGTACATCAGCACCGGCCTGCCAGCAGATGAACCACCCGTACCCGAATCAGAACCTCAACTCGAGGAGGAGTAATTCTATGGCACAAATGGATCCTGGAACCCTGGTCACCATCGTGACGATCATCGTCGCCGGCGCAGGCATCGTTATCGGCGCCATTGCGCCCGCGATCGCAGAGGGACGCGCCGTCGTCAAAGCGCTGGAAAGCATCGCCCGTCAGCCGGATTCAGCCGGCGATCTGCGCACCACGCTGCTCATCGCCATGGCACTGCTTGAGTCCACCGCCATCTATGTGCTGCTGGTGGTGCTCATCTTGTTGTTCGCCAATCCACTGCTGGACCGGTTCTTCACATAAGGAGCGAGGATGCTGACTATCGACATCCCGACGATTGTCTTTGAGATCATCAATTTCCTCGTCCTGGCAGCTTTGCTATACGTACTGCTCTTCCGGCCGATCCTCCGCGGCATCAATGACCGTGCAGAGGAGAGGCGTCAGACGGAGGAGCACATCACCGCAACGCTGCAAGAAACCGAAGCCTTGCGCGCCGAACTGGAAGCGCGGCTGGCAGAGGTAGACAACCAGATCGCAGCCATCATCGGTGAAGCACAGGACCGTATGGACGAGACTCGCCGCAACATCCTTCAAAGCGCACGCCTCGAAGCGGAACGCGTTCTCAAGGAAGCCGCTTCCGAAGCCAGGCAACTGCAGCAGAAAACCATCTCCGACAGCATGGACGACCTGCTTGCAGCCATCCGCGAGGTCAGCACCGAAGTCATCCGCCAGACCGCGGCGCCAGATACACACGACCATCTCGTGCAGGAATTGAACGATCGCATCTGGCAGCTTGGCAGCAAGGAAATGGACCAGGTGGATGCGATCCGCCGTTCCCTGGGCGAACGCGCGGAACCGACCGTCGTCGCTGAAACAGCGAAGAAGCTTGAACCGACACAGGTGCAGGACTTGAGGCGGACTCTGAGCGCGCTCGTCGATCGCGAGGTTGACCTGGACATCAACGTCAATCCGGAGCTGATCCTTGGACTGCGTGTGCGCGTGGGCGACACCCTCATCAACAACACCATTGCGGACAAACTGGACAAAATCCTCCGTGACGCAGCCGCTTCGCTGCAGGAAGCGCTCAATCATGCCTGAGTCTTCCTCCCGCATGATGGAGGCCTTCCGCGAGCGCTTACGGGCCGAGGTCCTGGAGCACAAGAAGGAGAGCCAGCTCCTGGTCGATGAACTGCGCCAGCAAGTGAAACCCGATACCGCAGGCGCCTTGCCGGTGACGATGATGATTGATTCCATCCACTCGGCAGCAGCCGATTTCCAGAGCCTCGTCCATTTTGAGGACATCGGGACCGTCCTGCATGTGGGGGACGGCGTCGCCACCCTTTCCGGCTTCCCCAATGTGAGGACGGATGACCTGGTGGTGTTCCCCACCGGCGTGCGGGGCCTTGTCTTCAGCCTCGAACCACGCACCCTGGACGTCATCCTGCTGGGTTCGGATGAGGGTATTCACGGCGGTGATCTTGTCCGCTCCACGGGCGAACAGCTGCGCATCCCGGTTGGACCAGACCTGCTCGGGCGCGTGGTCAATCCGCTAGGCGAGCCGCTTGATGGCGGTCTTCCCATCAACCCTTCCGACCTGCGCCTCCTCGAGCGTGAGGCGCCCGGGATCATCCAGCGAGAACCCATCCACCAGCCGCTGCACACGGGTGTGAAAGTGATCGATGCGTCCATCCCGATCGGCCGTGGTCAGCGGGAATTGATCCTCGGTGATCGGCAGACCGGCAAGACCACCATTGCCATCGACGCCATCCTGCAGCAGCGAGACACCAACGTCGCCTGTGTGTATGTGGCCATCGGACAGAAGAAAGCGTCCACCCTGGCCGTGATCGAGCGCTTGCGGAAGGAAGGTGCGTTGTCGTACACCACCATCGTCCTCGCCACGCCGGACGACCCGCCTGCCCTGCGCTATCTTGCGCCCTACGCCGGGTGCACCATGGCCGAATATTTGATGGATCATGAACGGGATGTTCTGATTATCTACGACGACCTCACCAGGCATGCCAATGCGTACCGTGAACTGAGCTTGCTCCTGCGCCGCCCTCCCGGCCGCGAGGCCTACCCGGGGGATGTGTTCTACCTGCACTCCCGCTTACTTGAGCGTGCCGGCAAATTAGGTGAGGAACGCGGCGGCGGCTCAATGACCGCCCTGCCGATTGTGGAAATTCAACGCGGCAACGTGTCGGCATTCATCCCGACCAACCTCATCTCCATCACCGACGGACAGATTGTCCTCGACACGGAACGCTTCAACCAGGATATCAAGCCGGCAGTCAACATCGGACTGTCGGTCTCGCGCGTCGGTGGCGCAGCGCAGACAGCGGCCATGAAGAAAGTCGCCGGCGAGCTGCGCCTGAACCTGTCCCAGTTCGAGGAAGTGGCGCGATTCGCACGCTTCGGAACCGAGGTTGACGAAGCCACCCAGCAGCAGATTCAGAAAGGCCTCCGGCTGCAGGCTGCGCTCACCCAACCCCCGCATCAACCGCTCTCTCTGAGCGAGCAAGTCCTCATTCTCTTTGCCGCCAGAGAGGGTGCGCTGGAAAGCGTCCTGCCATCCGATGTGCCTGCTTTCGAGCGATCGTTCCTGGACTATATGCGTCAGACGCATGAAGAGCTGGTCGACGAGATTGCCTTGAAAGGCGACCTGGACGAAGACATGCTTCACCGTCTCAAAGCTGCGTTGGAGACGTTCCTTGCCGCCCGGGAAGAAGGGAGCGATGCTGCATGAAGAAGATGGTCATGGCTGTTGTACCGCGCGACCAGGCAAGCCGTCTGCTGGAATGCCTCGTCGACGCGGGCTTTTCGGCGACCTACACCGAGAGTCGCGGCGGGATGCTGCGCCAATCTCAGGAGAGTCTGTTCATCACAGTGGATGAGGACCAGGTTGATGACGTGATGGCCGTTTTCCGGGGAGACTGCACCGCGTCGCTCCCGCAGCGTACGTTCGGCGCCGTCGAAGAGGAAGAAAGCGAACCCGGGATCAGCGGCGCGGTTGTTTTTGTCTGGGACATTGACCGCATGGAGACCTTCTAGACATGGAGCGGACGGAAGCGCGCCTTGACAACATCCGGGCCGTAGAGCCCGTCCTGAGTGCGCTGCGCACCGTTTCCCGGGGCAGCATGCAGACTGCCCGTAAACGCGGCGCGGCTGTCGAGCGATACAGCCGAGAGCTGCTCACCCTCGCGGCATGGCTGCCGGAGGGCGTCACGCCATCCCCGTCGGACACTCTCCCCGCCAGCGAGCGCACGCTGCTCGTGGCGCTGGGCAGCGACAGGGGGTTGTGCGGACGTTTCAACCATGACATCGCCGACGAGCTTGAAACGCAGCGCAGGCGGTTGGATGAGCGCGGCGTTCCGTATGAGGTATGGTCCCTGGGTCTTCGATTGAACAGGACGCTGGAACGTTTGGACGTGGGTGTCGCCTATGCCGGCCGCTTCGCCCGCCGTTCCCTGCCCGCGTTCGACACCGCAGATGAACTCACAGCACGTACGCTGGCTGGTATGGATGCTGGCGATTTTTCTGATGTTGTCCTTATTTTGAACCGGGAACGTCGTGCCGGGCGCTACCGCACGGTTGTGGAGCGATTGCTGCCCGCAGAACCAGTATCCACATCCGGAATCGCTGTTGAAGACCCCTGGCCGTCCCCCATCATTGAAACCGATTCAGCCGGATTGCTCGACCGCATCCTGGCGCAGGCTTCCGCCGTACGACTCTTCGGCGCCATGCTGGCTTCGTCAGCCGCCGAACATGCCGCCCGCTACCACCTGCTGGAAGACGCGGCGCAGAACACCGAGCGCCTGGCTGGAGAACTCGAGATGGCCGTGCAGCTTGCTCGCCAGCAAGCCATCACTGCCGAGATGCAGGAGCTCGCTGCCGGATCCGGGCTGATTAAACCGTAGAACCCCTTCCGCCCCTGGCCTCTCGCACTGAAAACCATTCCTCTTCCCAGCGCGTTTGAACGGGAACCGTTACCCGCTAGTCGATGTGAAGGGAATAGCTCCCCGCCTGATATCCGTACCCTGCTGTGAGGATGTAATACCAACCTGTATAATCCAGCTCAACTTCCAGATAGGAATCAACTCCCCCCTCGCTGTCATCATTGAAGGCAAGTCGCCTCCCGTCAGGGTCAATTAATTCCAATGTCGAATCGAAATTATCGTAGCCAACCATGGAAATGCTGATCAGCTCCCCTGCACTGCCTTCATATGCCCAGATATGCAGGGGGATGCCGGTCGTCAGGGTTGCGTTTACTTCATCCCCCGGTTCCACTTCTCCCATATACTCGTATGGGAGTTCACCAACCTCGAGCACATACCTTCCCTCAGCTCCGTCATAGCCGCGCGCGACCAGGGTATACGTCGCCGTCTCAGGGATGAATGCAATCAGGCGCGCATTGTGCCCCTCGCCCCCGTCATCATCGATGGCAATCCGAACTCCCTGCGCATCATATAATTCCAGCACCGTGTCCATCCCATCCACACCCCGCATGGAGATGTCCACCACATCTTCCTCGGAAAGCTCAATAAGCCATTCGTCCCCTTCAGACCCCGTCACCTCATCCGCAAGGGAAGACCCGATGATCAGCGCTCCTGAAGGTGACAGGTTGCTGCTCTGAAGGATGTTTCCACCCAGACGTACAGGGAACATCCGGAGAAGCGCGTATACCCCTGCAAGCAGGACGACGCCGATGAGCGCCCAGGACCATTTCGGGAGCTTTGAACGACGCCCTTCTGAAGACGATGATTCCACAGCCGCCGGGACGTCAGCTCCGCTTGAATCCGGAGTAACAGCGGGAATGTCTTCCGGCTGGTATGCATCCGGTGGGGGTTCAATCACGGTCTCCGGCTCGTCCTCGCCCATCACGCTTGGCAGGCGTTCCACAACACCCCCTGGAACAATCGCTGCCTCCAGCGCGGACAGCAGCTCCATGGTGCTGCCGTATCGTCCGTCAGGGTTTTTATGAAGGCACTTGAGGATGATCGCTTCAAGGTCCTCTGTCAGCGCCGGGTTCCACTTCTTCGGCGAAGGTGCGTCAAGGTTCATTTTCTCCCAGCGCACTTGCTCCGCCGTTGTCCCGGTCTGGTTGCTGCGTTCCCCTGTGAAAGGCCGTTCCCCTCCGGTCATCATCTCAAACAGCACCGCGCCGATCGCATAGATGTCCGTTTCTGGCGTGGGGTCAGCGCCCATGATCTGCTCCGGCGACATATAGGCAGGCGTGCCTGCACCGACCATCGTTGAGGTCGCCGCATCACTCATACGGGCGATGCCGAAATCCGTCACCAGGACGCGCCCCCCGGTGTCGATCATGATGTTGGCCGGTTTGACGTCACAGTGAATAATCCCCATCTGATGGGCGTAATGAAGGGCACTGCACACCGGCCGCATGATTTCCAGCGTACGGTGAGGATCAAGAGGCGCCTTGGCACGGAAGATTTCCTTGCGAAGCGTGGTTCCATCGACATAGTCCATCAGCATGAAGCTGTAGTCACCTTCACGCTCGAGTCCATACGACCGCACAATATGCGGATGCTGCAGCCGGGCGAGGTTCTGCGCCTCCCGCTGGAAGCGGCGAAGGAACACGACATCCTCGGCAAAATCCTCGCGCAGCAGCTTCATTGCGAGCGGGACTGCGCGCACTGTGTCCCGTACTTTGTAGACGACGGCCATCCCGCCCCGGCCGATGAGTTCAAGTACTTCGTATCTGTTTTGCAGCCTTGTACCGGAGAGATCCTTCATCGTATTTTCTTCCCTGGGCTCCTCGATGTGTCCTTAGTGTGATTTCATCATGCGTTGATGCAAAACACGACCAAACGTGATCGATGCCATTGAGCAGGTTGCAGGCTCCACCATCCTGGAGGCAGACATGCCGTGGATCCCTGACGATACCAGCCAGGTGCATTCAAAACAACCCATGATGAAGCTGTTCAACGGATACTGTACGCTACTTTGCCGACAGCGTACAAACCGGGAGTGTCTCTGTTAGGTAACTGTAAGCCCTTTCAGCTTTGCCAGCTTGGTTCTTCCAGGAACCTGTTGTACACTCGTTTTGTCCTTTCGAAAACTGGAAGAAGTCGGTTTCTGGGCGGGAGATTTACTCTTTCTGGGTGCTTCCAGCATCGAAGCACCTTACAGGAACCTTCGCGTGGTGCGAGCCTGCCTTCACGCCAGTCCAATGCTGGGTATGAGGTTTCATTTCCGGACTGAACCGCATGGTATGGGAATCATGTTCGGAAAATCGGATTGCACAGAGGAAACGATGATCGTACGTCTCGGTTGCATGCATCCCGGTCAATAAAAAACCAGCATGATGGTTCAGCAAGGTATAGGTACGGGCTGGCTTGTTGCGGTTTCAGGGAAAGAAGAATGCCAGCAAGCTGATGAGGCTGTGAACACAAAACCAGGATGGAGGCGCACGCGTGAGCCCTATGCTTCAGCTTTCCAGCGCAGTACTCACACACCCGGGACGAAAACGCCATCATAACGAGGATTTTGTCGCCTATTACGAGCCAGAGACCTACGATGAATGGGTTGTCAATGGCGCCATCTACATCGTTGCTGACGGGGTTGGTGGTGAAGCGAAGGGCGAAAGAGCCAGCCAATACGCTGTGCAGGATGTGCTCTACCGCTATGACAACGATCCCGATCCCGATCTGGGCGCTCGTCTTGGGCGTGCCATGCGTGCAGCCGGCAATGCCATCTACGATTACGCCCAGAGGACGGGGCTGGGAGCCCGCATGGCGACCACCATGGTCGCTGCCGTTGTCCACGGCGAGCGCGTCACAATCGCAAACGTCGGTGACAGCCGCGCGTACCTGATTCGCGGCGGGCAGGCAACCCAGTTGACAACCGACCACACCATCGCAGGGGAGATGCTGCGTCACGGAGAAATCACCGAAGAGGAAGCGCAGCACTTCAAGGGCAAGAACCGCATCACCCGGAGTATTGGCGGAGAACGCGATGTGCGCGTGGATATCTTCCCCGACATCCCCCTCCAGCCGGGCGACAAACTCCTCCTCTGCAGCGATGGGCTCGCACGATATACACTCGGGCCAGACATCGTCCACCTCACCGCCGAGGGTACACCGCAGGATATTGTGAATCGCTGCATCACCTACGCGAACCAGCGCGGCGGCACCGACAATATTTCTGCCGCTCTGGTTGAGATGGGAGAGCCCGCCACCCCCGGCGTCGTGCCGTCCAAGGGCGGCGCCACCCCCACCGCTGTCGAGTGGGAAGAAATAGCCACAGCACCCTCGATGGACCCCCCCGCTGGCAGAAAATTCCAGCCTACATTTTTCCACTGGGCGATGTTGGGTGGCGCATTCCTTGTTGCTCTCGCTGCGATCATCATCTTCCTTCCTCGGCTTCTCCCGCGGGAGGATGTGGATGTGGATACTGCCGCTGCAGAAACGATTGCAGCGATGGAGACGGTCACCAGCCTTCCAGCCGCCGAGGAGAACGAGGAGCAAGCGACCATCGAGCCCACCGTCGAACCCACTCCAGTTCCTGCTACCCTGACACCCGAACCAACGGTATCCTCTTCGCCTGCTCCTGCCATGGACGGAGAGTGCATCTACACCGTTCAAGAGGGTGTAAGTCTCTGGTCGGTTCTTATGAATGCGGGCTATCCTCCGGAGGACTACTACGAATCCATCATTGATATCGTGAGAGAGATCCCGATTCCCGATCCAAGCGAGACGGAACCTGGCCAGCAACTGCGGTTCGAGTTTATTAACAATGAAGCTGACTGCGATTTGATCGGCGGTGATTGGCAAAGCCTTCCACCGTCTGAAAACAAACTGAACGAATAACCATAGCCATAGAAGGAGTTTGCAATGATCGTTACCAATGCCTTTTACAACTGGTTCTACTTCAGGCTCGGAGGACTGGGAGGATGGTTCCTGTTCTTCCTGCTTTCGCTTGCCGGCCTGATCTATGTCCTCTACGACAGCAACAAGCGAAAGCTGCCCGCGCAGGGTTGGCGGCTTACGGTGATCCTCACCGCCTGTCTGCTCATCCCGGCCATTATCTTCCGCTTCGCCAGCCCGGGCACCCAGCTCACGCTGCTGGTCTTTCGCGAAGTCATTTTTTACCTTGGTCTGCTGGGCGGCATCATTCCAGCCGTGGTCGCCGTCCGCTATTTCTTCAAGTTCCGCGGCATGGTAGGCTGTCCAAATGGACACGTATACGACAAGGCTCTTGGCTCGTGCCCGGAATGTGCAGCGATGCAGCAAGCTGCCGCACCTGCACCGTCCTACTCATCAACGCCTGCACCTACTCCGGCTCCGGCTGCGGCTCCGAAACCCAAGGCACAGGCCTGGCTGGTGACAGACAGTGGACATAATCATCAACTGAACCTGGGGGTGACGACCCTCGGACGCTCCTCCCGGAATGACATCAAGCTGGAAGGCGACACCACCATCTCACGCGAACACGCTAAGATCCAGGAGCAGAACGGACATTTCCGTCTCTACGACCTGGGCGCGGCCAACGGCACCCGCGTCAACAACCGCCTCGTGCGGCAGCCGGTACTGCTTGAGAAGGACGATGTCATTCAATTTGGCGATAACACACGCATGCGCTTCGTAAAGTAGCGTGTGTTGAGAAACGGAAGGAATTGCAATGGCTGAAAAAGTATGCCCGAAACACGGACCTTACGACGCCTCCTACGCCACCTGCCCCTACTGCCAGGCTGAAGCCGGCGGCGGTCGTCCCGCAGCCCCCACACCGCTCGATGATGACATGCCCACTGACCTCGGTGCGGGCCCTGTCGGCGGCTATGACGATGACGAAGCCCCCACCGAGCTTGGCGCTGGGCGCGGGAGCCATGGCGTTTACGATCTGGAGGATGAAGAAGCGACATCTCTCGGCCGGATGCAGTCCCTTGACCACACCGAGCTCGAGTTCATCGACGCCGGCGTCCAGGGTCTTTTCTGGGCCAAGGATGGTCCTCGTGTAGGCAGGATCCTGATGATCAAGGACGGAACGGTCATTGGCCGCTCCGAGGGAGACATGATCCTCGACGATCCGAAAGTATCCAATCCTCACGCCAAAATCACCTTTGAAGATGAGGTGTTCGTCATCTGGGATTTTGGCTCGAAGAATGGCACCTACGTTAACGGGGAGAAGATCCGCTCGGCGACCGAAATGAAGGAAAACGACACCATCAAGATCGGCGATACGACCTTCGTCCTGAAAACCCTCCTCTAGGCATTTTAGGGAGGCGGCTGCACAGCAGCCGCCTCCCCTGGTCTGTTGCTTCCATGCCGCAATCTCTGGAGACCTGCCCCGCAGGCATGAGCCGGACAGCATTGCTCTCCGTTGGATGCTCTGCCCCGACGGCAGACATCTTCTCACCGATCCTGGCGGGCTGTGTCTGGAACCCGACAAAAGGCATCGTATTCCTCAAAGAGGTCGTTCAGCTTGATGGCCACGCTTGAAAAGCAGACCCTTCTGCAGCGGTACTTCCTCCGCAAGCACGTCGGTGCAGGCGGGATGGCCGATGTGTACCTCGCATGGGACATGTCCCGCTCTACCCAGATGGCAATCAAAGTTCTGAGGCAGGACCTCGTGCACAATCCACGATTCTTCCAGCAGTTCGCCAAAGAAGCAGAACTGCTGCGCAAACTCGAACATCCCAACATCGTCCGGCTGTATGAGTTCGAGCGTCAGGGTGACATCACTTTCATCGTGATGGACTGGGTCGACGGGCAAGACCTGAAGAAAACCATTAACCACCGTAAACGACCCTACCCCCCTGACCAGGCTGCTGCCATCCTCGCCCCGGTCTGCTCCGCTTTGAACTACGCTCACCATAATCGCGTCTATCACTGTGATGTCAAGCCCGCCAACATCTTGCTGCACAAGGATGGGCGCGTGCTGCTGACTGACTTCGGCGTGGCGCGGCTGGCCGCAGAGCACATCAGCGGCGGAACGCCAGCGTACATGGCACCTGAGCAGTTCCAGGGCGGGGCTATCGATTCCCGCACCGACATTTATGCCCTCGGGGTGACCCTCTACGAAATGCTCACAGGAGGTTCCCTGCCTTTCTCAGGCAAGGACAGCCATGCACCAGGCCGCACCTCACGCGAGCGCATCGCCTGGGAGCATCTCAACCTGCAAGCGCAGCCGCCCTCCAGTCTGGAGAGATCCATCTCCGGAGCGGTTGAGAACGTCATCCTGACGGCGCTGAGCAAGAACCCGACCGAGCGCTTCCCCACCGCCATGGCGCTGAGGGAATCCTTTGACCATGCCCTCGGACAACCGGGACGCAGGTCGTCAGGAAGAACAAGTCCAGGTTCAACCATCCTGGATGTCCAAGGCGGCTCAGCCCGACGTGCAACGCCCTCCAGACGCTCACCGAGACCCCGCAGCGCAAAAAGGGTGCGCGGACCTCACCTGCTCGGACGCAGCGGCGAGCTAGCCGGACAGGTAATCGCCATTCCCACCGCTGGATTGCGTATCGGACGTGGCAAGACCAATCACCTGCGCCTGACCGAGCGGAGCGTCTCCCGCTCCCACGCCAGCATTCTTCGCTCACGCAATGGAATCTACGCGCGTGACGAAGGCAGCAGCCTGGGGACGTTCGTGAACGGTCACAAGATTACCGGTCCCACCCTCCTCCAACCGGGCGATGTCATCCGCATCGGCTACGGGCAGGAGTTCGAGTTCCGGCAGTAGCGCACGCGCTGCTGCATTCTTTTTCCCCAACGTATCAAAGTGAAGAGGAAGTCCTTTTCAGGAGATGCCATCCTGAGCCTGGAAGGCGAAGGATTTATCGTCCTGTGACAATCCGCCTGCGTCGCTCCTTGCCTGTTCCCGGCGTTCTGCGGCGCATGCTCCGTCCCCCGTGAGAGGACACAAAACGATCCATCCCTAGGGGTATCCCTGCGGTTCAACCCTTGCCCGCGTCCCTCATCACCCCTATACTCCCCGGGAGTTCATCCCACCCACCATTGCGAAGGAATACAGCCATGAAACGTGCAACGCACATCCTCCTCATCCTCGGTCCTGCACTCATCCTCGCGACCGTGCTGTTCATCACAACCGCAGACGTCAGTCTTCAGTTGGCCGGGTATGTCCTGCTTCTGCTGCTTCCGTACGGAATCCTCTGGCTTGCCCGTGCAAATCTCCGTGGTCCGCGGGCCACAGACATCATCCTGCTCGTATGCACGGCCCTTGTCCTGTCGGCCAGTGTTGCGGCGTCGTTCCTGTTCATCGTCACGCGCAACGAAGGGCAGGCTTTTGCCTGGGCTGCATTGATTGCGTTTGTCCTGGCCGCTGTAGAAATCATCATCGCATCCCTCGGGGGGCTGGCTGCATGGATCATCACCCGCCGAGACCGGAGCCAGGCATGAAACTCGCCACCCGCCTCATCCTCCTCGTTGGTCTTGTTGTGGAAATAACGGCGCTGCTGGTAATCAAGACGCACGCGATTAACCTCATACAACTCGGTTTCATGCTCCTGATGGCCCTACCCTGCGCCCTGCTGGTGGCGTTTACGTGCAAGGCGACCCCGCTGCGCAAGGTCCATATCGTGCACCTCATTGCAGCCATCCTCATTGCCGGCGTCGGCGTGCTGGTGTCCGTCGTCCTTATCCTCTTTCGCAACAACTGGGACATCGCCGATCCCCTGCTCATCGTCCTGCTGCTGCTCCCGATCCCGCAGATACTGACAGTCTTCGCAGGAGGCATCGCAGGAATCGTTTTCCGAAGACAGGCGGAGAAACGCGCGGTTCAGGCGTAGGACACCGGGTGTCGTCATGGTGCAACAACAGCCGCCATGGTATCCAGGCGGCCGTTCTGCAGAGTATTGGACGAAGACATCGTCGATCTATGTCATCAGCGACTCAGTCGGCCTGCGGTTCCAGCGCGCACGCCTCCTGCAGCCACAGCGCATCGACATCCCCGTACTCCACCGTCGGCACGCCTGCCATCGCCTCGGTGTAGCCGTTCCACGAGTTGTAGACCAACCCGTCCGCTCCGTACGCCGCCACCATGTCCAGCAGCGCCGCACGCCATGTCTCCGTATGGCCGTAGAAAACCGAGCCGGGGAAGACGATGTGGGCGTCATAGCCGGGCGCGATGTCCATCAAGAACGGGACGCCCGATTCCGCCCAGCGCCGGCTGTATTCCGCCTTCCACGCCAGCCGCCCAGCGTCGGAATACCCCGCCGGGAGCCAGATTTCAGGGATGAACGCCTGGATACCCAGCACGGATTGGCTGGCAAGCAGGTATGGACCCGAGCTCGCAGGGGTGAGGAAGTACGTCCCGGGCGCATGCGTCCCGCCGGGAAGTGCATCGAGGAAGAAACCCACCCACACGCCCGTCTGCGCGTGGATTTCCTCGGCCGCGCGGTCAAAACCGGCGGCGAAGTCGGCGTGGCGTCCGGCTGCCAGTCGATCGGAAGATGCATGGATAAGCGTGACGGCATAGCGCGGTTCACCCTGGCTGTTGTAGACCCGCGCCCAGACATCCGCCCACTCCGGATGCTCGTCGTTCAGCAGGTAGCGCTCGATCAGGTTCACCACCTGGCTCACCAGCCCGGGTGCGACATCGCCGTTGGCATCCGTCGGGAATTCGCTCCGCAGCGACCAGCCCGGTCGTGACTCCAGGAAGGGGATGATGACCATGCCGGTCTCGATCGCCGCCGTGAAGAGTTCATCGTGCGAACCGGATGCGGTCTGCATCGGCGCCCAAAGGTTCCAGCCCTCGCTGCACGACAGAAAATCCTCACCCCACGAGGACATACTCACGGTGTTCAAGCCAGCGGCGAGCATCTGCTCCAGGGTCCAGTTCCGGATCTCAGCCCGTTCTGACCATTGCAGATGACGCTCGTCGGAGGGATGTACGGTGAAAAGTCCCATGTTGTCAGTTGTCTGGCATCCGTAGCGGTAGCTGCCGTCACGCGCCTGACCGGGAAAGAACAGCGTGGTCCGGATGCGTTCGTTTTCAAGCCCGGGATTGGCCAAACGTCCGGGGATGGGGTCGCCGGCAGGTGCGGGCTCGTCTGTCACAAAGCCCTCAGCGGGTTCCGCCGCGTCCGTCGAAGCCCCCGGCATGGGGACCCGGTAGGTCGATGTCGGCTCGTCGGGTGGCTCCGTCGGACCATCAACATCCGTATGCGGAGTGATGGAGACAGGCGCGTTGCATGCAGCAAGGATGACAATCATCAGGATGGAGAGCGAGCGGGACCAGCGCGCTTGCATGCCTCACCTCACGCCGCGGCTGTCCCCATTGTACAGGGAATCACCGTACAGCCTTCGCGCATTCCATTCCATCTCTGCCAGCAGTCCTTCGCTTACCCATTTGCGGCGTGTGGTGCCCTGCGCTAGGCTCTACCTGATCTCCCCCTCCCGCCAGGAGCGCGCACTCATGACGACATGGCATGAAGTTCTCCAGAAGCACGGCAGTCTCCCCGCTTGGCCCTATCCCATCCGCTACGGCAAAGAACGGGTCCTGCGCACGGACGTACTCATCCTCGGCGGCGGGATCGCCGGCTCGCACGCGGCGATTAACGCCCGCCGGCGCGGCGTGCAGGTCACGGTGATGGAGAAATGCGCCAGCAAATGGAGCGGGAACGGCGGAGCGGGCGTCGACCACTGGCTCTCCGCCTGCACCAATCCCTGCTCGACCGTATCACCCGAAGACTTCACACGACGCATCCTGGCCGACTGCGGCGGCTACGACTGCGGTCCCCTGCGCTACATCAACGCACGCGAGGGATGGGACGCCCTGCTGGATTGCGAGCGGATGGGTATGCAGATCCGCGACACAAAGGGGCAGTTCGAAGGTGCGGCCTTCCGCGACAATGACACCGGGTTGCTCTTCGCCTACGACTATGAAAGCCGCATCGACCTGCGCGTGTACGGTCACAACGTCAAGCCCTGCCTCCACCAGGAGATGAAGCGCCTCGGGGTGCAGCTCCTCGATCGCGTGATGCTCACCACCCTGCTCACGGCGGAGAGCGAACGCGGAACCCGGGTCGTGGGAGCCATGGGACTGCATACCCGAACGGGCGAACTGGTCGTCGTGCAGGCGAAAGCCACCGTGCTGGCTACCGGCCTGCCCGGCCGGCTGTGGCTGTTCTCCACCGAGAACCGCCCCACTTTCCGCGATCCAAACCTCACCGCCGAGGGCGCGGCAGCCGCCTGGAACGCCGGCGCGGCGTTCGCCCTGCTGGAAACCAGCTACCCCGACCCCAGCCCGATGGGCTACCTCGCCTATGGCGTGGGCAACGCGCACAACACCTGGCACGGCTGCTCCATCGTGGACGCCAATGGGGTGGAAGTGCCCTGGGTCGACCGCGACGGGGTGGAATTCAATGGCATCGAGGATCGTTTCCGCCCCTCGCCGGACCAGGACTACACGGTCGGGCACGGTCTGCGTGTGCCGCCCAGCTACGAAAACCACGTCCGGGAGCTGACGCCCGACCTGCCCGAGCGCATCCGTGCGGGCGAGTTCGTCCTCCCGCTCTACGCTGATCTGACCCGCCTGCCGGCGCACGAACGGCGGGCAATTTTCGGTCTGATGGTCGGGAATGAAGGCAAGACCCGCATTCCGGTGTACGACATGCTCACCAAGGCCGGCTTCGACCCCGACTGTGATCTGCTGCAGGCGCCGGTGATGCCGCCCGAGGCGTACAGCCACGCCAATTTCTGGTCGGGCCTGCCCCACCCCCAGTGGCACCAGTGGGGCTCTGGCGGCGTGGTCGTGGACTGGGACCTGAAGACCAATCTGGAGGGTTTTTTCGCGGCAGGCGGCGCCATCTTCGGCGCCGGTGCGCACTCCAGCGCGGCAGCCAGCGGGCGCTACGCCGGGCGGAAAGCGGCTCACTTCGCGCAGGCCGCTCCCGACGAAGAGATTGACTCCATGCAGATTGAACGGGAGAAAGCCCGCGTCTACGCACCGCTGCAGGACCCCGGCCGGGATGTACTCGGCTGGAAGGAGCTCAACGCCGGTATCTGCCGCGTGATGCAGGATTGCTGCGGCGCCGCCCGCAGCCGTGAGACGCTGGAGCAGGGTCTGCGGCTGCTCGAAGGCCTGCGCGAATCGGAAGCAGCCCGGACGTTCGCCGCCAACCCGCACGAACTGGCGCGCACGGTGGAATGCCTTTCGCTGCTCACCGCTGGCGAGGCGGTCATCCACGCATCGCTGGCGCGCGAAGCCAGCAGCGAGCTGCTCGGTTTCCAGCGCCTCGATTTCCCGGAGGTGGATCCGCCCGCGTGGGAGAAGTTAGTGACCATCCGGCGGGCTCGCAAAGGGGTCGAGGTGGAGAAACTGCCGCTGGATGTCCACCTGCAAACGCCCAACGCCGCCAGCTACGAGGAGAACTACCGCCTGCACGCCGGTCTGGACGATGCAGGGGAAGGAGGCGGACGATGAGCACGAAAGTCCCCATGCTCCCCAACCCGCCCGTCCCCAACCGCGCGGTGTCCTTTGATCCGGACATCTGCACGGGCTGCAATCGCTGCGTGGAGATTTGCCGTTCGAATGTGCTCATGCCCAACCCCGAGCGCGGCGCAGCGCCGATCGTGCTTTACCCGGATGAGTGCTGGTACTGCGCCAACTGCGTGGAGGAATGCCCGTTTCCCGGCGCCATCACGCTGGTGCATCCGCTCCACCAGAGCATCTCCGTCATCTGGAAGCGGATCGAGACCGGCAAGGAATTCCGGCCGGGTATGAAGAATCCGCCCCCTCCGGCCGACGTTGATCCTCCTTTGTGAGCGTAGGTCGTCCTGCTGTGCCCTATCATGGGAGACGGAGCATGCGCCGCAGACCGCCGGGCACAGGCAATGGACGACGCAGGCGGGTTCGCTTCTGCGTGTCACAGGACAACAGATCCTTCGCCTTGCAGGCTCAGGATGACATCATCCTGGTTAGGCCTATTCTTCCCATTGCTGCAAGGTCACATATCGATAACCCCATGTCATCCTGAGTGTCGTGCCTCGCAGAGGCACAAACGAAGGATCTATCGTTCTGTGTCGTCTCACGTTAAAAGAAATATGCGCCGCAGAGCGCCGGGCACAGGCAATGGACGACGCAGGCGGGTTCGCTTCTGCGTGTCACAGTCCAACAGATCCTTCGCCTTGCAGGCTCAGGGTGACAGATAAGGGCCTGACAGGACATCTTTCCCGCTTGTACCAAACGCGTGCCCACGCGATACTGTCCGTGTGACCGGTTTCCCTCGACCGTATGTCCTCCCCCTTTCATCGGTACCCAATCGACCGCGCTCGTGTGCACTCACGCCAGCTTCGTTTGACGCGCGTGCACACACCATGTGAAAGGAGCTCCTCATGGAGACGTTCGGCGCCATCATCCGCGCCCTCCTCGGACTGGCTATCGTCGGTGTGTTCTATATCTACTTCCCCATCTGGGCGGCCCGTTACGCGAGGGCAAGAGGGAAGGACAATCTTGCCAGGATTTCGACCATCTCCATCTTTGTTCTGCTCGGTGTTGTCGGCGGACTGATCGCCTGGCTCGGCTCAAGGAGTACACCACCACTCGGCACGACGCTTCCACCCTGCCCCGAGTGCAGCTTGACAAACATCAAGATGGAAACGCACACCATCGATCCGGGCAGCGGTACCGACCTGGGCAGCCCGGCCATGCTCTGGTTCAACGCCGGCGGCTCCATCCTCGTCGGCGGGCTGATGGTTTTTCTCTCCTGGGGTATCTGGACCGAATTCCTGGAATGGCTCGGCTTTACGGGCCCCGTTCCGGCGTTGATTTTCGCTGCGATTGGACTGTACTCGTTCGTGCGCGGGGTCCTCGCCTTCATCGGCTACTACCGCAAGGAGAACAAGCGCGTCCTTCACCTGACCTGCCGCACCTGCAAACACGAATGGGATATGCCCATCGAGTCTTGACCGGCCGTATCAACTCACCGGAATACAGCGTAAAAGACGGCGGCTCGATTCGGATTGAGGTGAGGATCAAGGAGCAGCCATGACAACCTATATCGCCCATGGCATGCTGGCCTACACAACCACCTACCATCTCCGCTGCCCGTACTGCCAGAAAGTCTATGCCGCATCGGACGTCCATCAAGAGTTCTTCAAAGAGCAATCAGCCCTGGCGGACACCCCGCTGCAGGAGAGAGTCATTCAGAAAGCAGAGGCTCGCTTCGGGAAGAAGCAGCAAACCCTCCGAGCAGCGATTGCAGCAGGCAAATACGTGAACGCGCCGAGGGAATGCATCTGTCCGGGCTGCGGATTCGTGCCGGCGTTTCTCATCCCGAAAGGACGCTACCGCGCGATCCAGATTGGCGCAGCGGTGATCGGCACCATTCTCGCCGGCTCACTGCTCGCACTCGCCATGTCGGGCGATGAGTCAGCCGGCTACGCCTGCGCAGGGTCGAGTTTCCTGCCGTTCCTCATCGTCATCGGCATCATGGAAGTCCAGATGCGTCCGAACCGTAAGCTAATCCGTAAAGCCCGTGCGGAAGGGAGGACGTTGGATCTGAACGTCAAACCCGAGCTGGTTTTCAGCCCCATACGGGCGGGGGAGTTGTTTCAACCCCCGCACTGATGACGGCAATCGAACGACGACGGAACATGGCCATGGCGCTGACACGGCTGCACCTGAATTAGGGGGGCTCATGGAGGGAGTACAAACGATGCACAAGAAAGTTAGTCTGGTGTTGATCTCATTGCTGGTGACGGCGCTGGCTCTGACGGCTTGCGGCACTGCTGCGACGCCCCCGTTCGCACAGGCAGGACACTGGGAAGGCCCCTCCGGGGTGTCCTTTGATGTGACCGAAGACGGCATGGTCGAGAATTTTCATATCCTGATTGTCGGGGAATGCGATGTCACGATCAGTGGTTCCTATCCCATTGACGCCGACCACGTCCTCCTGATCGGTGAAGTCGACGAGGATAACATCCCCATTGACAACAGCTTCCTGGGCACCTTTGATACACCCACCACGGTGTCGGGATCCTTCAGCACACCGTGGAAATGCGGCACAACCACGGCGTACACGGCCTTGTACCTGCCCACCGATCTGGCGGTCTGGAGCGCGGAGTACGTCGGGGAGTAGGGTCAGGAGAGCAACAGCTACCTGCGGGACAAGCCACCTGCTTGCTCCGGATCTGCGCCTGCGCTATGCTGTACGGGTCAGCACTTTACTCGCGGGCTCAACCGATAGCATCATCCCTTCCTGAAAGGATTCCAGCATGTCGACACCCTCGAAATCCCTCTGCTGGTTCTGCGGCGAACGCAAGCCCAATCCCGACGATTCCTACACGCTCTACTTCTATAAGGATACGCGGGAGAAACGCGTCGTCGTCCATCGCTGTGACCACTGTAAAGCCATCCATAACCGCATCGTGCTCTGGCAGGGGCTGGCGGGCATCGCCGGCGTGCTCGCCATCGGTCTCATCCTCCCGCTCGGAAGCCGCTTCGGCTGGCTGGGTGCCGTGGGATCGGCCGTGCTGTTCGGCGCCGCCGCCTTCGTGATGATTCGCAAAGCCGCGCAGATTACCAGCGAATCGGGCATCAAGATGGAAGCCGACTACAAGTCCGGGCATGAATACATCCGCAAACTGCAGGAGGATGGCTGGCGCCAGACCCCGCCGCGCGCGGGCGGCAGGGCAGATGCATCTCCCTCGAAAAAGAAACCTGCACAGAAAGCAAGCCGGACTGCAGCCGCCGACTCGCCCGTGCGGCGGGAAGAAGCTGCCGTTCTCGCCAATCATCTCCTCAACCTGCAGGTGGGCACCACAACCGCCGAGTTGAACGAGATGTTCGGGGAGCCCGGTTTCAGCATGGACGCCGGCGCTGCCTTCGGCGGACGGACACCACAATCCCTGCAGGGCGTGGAAAACTGGGTCTACGACACGCCGTTCGGCCAGTTCACCGTGATGGTCAAGGATGGCGCCGTCGTGGACTTGCAGTCCGTGGACACGGTGCGCAAGAAGGCGGAGCGGGGGTTGTAGCACAAACGTGAAAACGATTGAGTGGGATTCCGGATCATTGCGCAGAGTCCCCACCACATCCTGCGAACGACTTGAAAAAGGAGAATCCATGAAGAAGAGCATTATCCTGTTCATGGCAGCCGCCCTGCTTGTCTCCTGCAGTTCCGCTGCCCCCGCCGCACCGCCGACCGACCTGCCTGCGGACACCCCCGTGCAGGAGCCGGCTGCAACGGCTACGCCCGAACCAACCGCCACCACCGCACCCACCGCCACACCGCTCCCGGGCGACACCCAGACCCGCCCAACGGACGGCATGGTGATGGTCTATGTGCCGGCTGCATCCTACACGATGGGGAGCGAGATCGGGAACGGCAATGAACTGCCGCTGCACACGGTCAACCTTGATTCCTTCTGGATCGACCAGACCGAGGTGACCAACGCCATGTACACGCAGTGCGTCGCGGACGGCGCCTGCGAGCTGCCGTCCGAATACCTGATGGACCGCATCCACAGCTACTACAGCGACCCGCCCGCCGACGACTACCCGGTCGTGAACATGGACTGGTATCGAGCGGAAGCGTACTGCAACTGGGCCGGCGCCCGGCTTCCAACCGAAGCCGAGTGGGAGCTGGCCGCGCGCGGCACGGACGGCCGCATCTACCCGTGGGGCAATGAGGCACCCACGGACAACCTGACGAACACCTTCCGGCACGTGGGAGACCTCCAGCCGGTGGGATCCTATCCGGACGCCGCCAGCCCGTACGGCGCGCTGGACATGGCCGGCAACGCCTGGGAGTGGGTGAACGACTGGTTCGGCAGTTCATATTACAGTGAGTCGCCGGCCGACAACCCGCAGGGACCTGCGTCGGGGGATTACCGCGTCGCGCGGGGCGGATCGTGGTTCGTCATCGAGGACCTCCTCCGCTCGACCGCCCGCCTGGCCGGCTTCACCTCGCCCGAGTACTACTACATCGATTCCGGCTTCCGCTGTGCGATGAGCGTCACTCCGTAAGAGTACTTCGCAGGGCACAGGCTGCCCGTTTGGCGGTCTGTGCCCCCGCTGCGGGCTGGTGGGGACTGCCGTTAAGGGCTATCATCAGCGCAATCTGTTCCTCGTTCAGGAGCGCGTCCATGACGGACATGCCCGCCGTTCATGTTCATGACCTTCACAAGAGCTACGGTCCGGTGCAGGCCCTCAAGGGCGTCAGCCTGGACATCGCCCGCGGGGGCATCTTCGGCCTGCTCGGGCCCAACGGTGCGGGCAAGACGACCTTCATCCGCCTGCTGACCGGCTCCAGCAAACGCGATGCGGGCGAGGCGGCTGTGCTCGGGCTGGACCCGCAGGGCGACAGGTGGGCGCTTCGCCGCCGCATCGGCTACATGCCCCAGGAGCCGGCGCTCTACGACGACCTCTCCGCCCGCGAGAACCTGACCTTCTTCGTCCGCGCCTTCAACCGCCGGGACCTGTCCGGACGCGTGAACGAGACGCTCGCCTTCGTGGGGCTGCTCGAACGGGCGGACGACCCGCTCTTCAAACTCTCGGGCGGGATGCGCCAGCGCGTCTCGCTCGCCTGCGCACTCGTCCACCAGCCGGAGGTGCTGTTCCTCGACGAGCCCACCACCGGCATCGACCCGCGCCTGCGGCGGACGTTCTGGGCGCATTTCCGCAAGCTGGCGGACGGCGGCTGCACGATCCTCGTCAGCACGCACCAGATGGATGAGGTCGTGTACTGCGATCGGGTCGCCATCCTGCAGGAGGGTGTCCTGCTGGCGGTCGACACCCCGCGCGGCCTGCTGCGGCGCGGCGAGGCGCTCATCCGTGTCGAACTCGACGGCCGCACGGAGACCAGTGCCGTCCATGATTATCCCCATCGACTGCCGGCGCTGCTGCGCGGGCACGGGCTCGACCCCGCGGTTGAACGCATCGAGGTGGAGGAAGCCACACTCGAGCAGGTCGTGCTGGCGATGATCGCCGAGCACGAGCAGCAGCGGGAGGAGGCGTGACATGGCCGGGACGCTGAGCCGCACCGGAGCAATGGCGGGGCGCGTGCTGGCGCAGTTCCGCCGCGACAAACGCCAGTTCGCCCTCTCGCTCGTCTTCCCCCTCATCGTCGTCTATTTCGTGAAGGTGCTGCTGGACGTCCTCACGGGACCGTTCTTCGATCCGACCGTGTACGTGGTGCCCTACGGCGCCTTCCTGGTGCACTTCATCACCTTCCTCGTCACGGCGATCGTGCTCGTGAGCGAACGCACCCAGGGCACGCTCGACCGCATGTTCATCAGCGGCTACCGGCGGCTGGACATCATCAGCGGCTACCTGCTTGCGTACACCGCCCTCTCCACCCTGCAGAGCCTGCTGATTCTGGTCGAGATGCACTGGTTGTTCGAGCTGGACTACACGCTGGCGCAGTTCGCCGCCATCTACCTCATCATGTGGCTGCTGGCCGTGATCAGCCTCATCCTCGGCCTGCTGGTGTCGAACTTCTGCCGCACCGTGAGCCAGGTGATCCCCTTCTTCCCCCTTATTTTGATTTCGATGATCGTCTCGGGCGTCCTCATCCCGTTCGAGGAGCTGCCGCGCTGGTCGCAGTTCCTGAGCTACGTCTCGCCGCTGTACTACGCCAACGAGGTGCTGCAGGAGCTCGTGCGAGGGGGCTCGCTGCTGGACGCGGGCTGGATCGTCGCCGCGCTGCCGGCGTACGGCGTGCTGCTGCTGGCGCTCTCCGCCGTTACACTCAGGGAACTGGATTGAGGAGTCGGACGGAAAAGGTCCGGAGGGAAACGAACAATGACGGAGTGGAAATTCGTTTTCACTCCGTCAAAAATCATTTTCACGGAGTGATTCTCAAGCAATCACCGGGGGCGTTGCATCAGGACATCTTTCCTGCTTGAAGGGGCATGCGCCCTGCGCTATGCTGTTTGAGGTAGGGGGGTAATTCGTCGGTTTCTTCGCAGTTTTTCTCACGGTATGGAAAGACATTCTATCGTTCGCAGCAGCCTGGCACAATTGGAATTGTATGCACACCAACGCACAATTAGTCCGTGTTGGGCAGCCTGAAGCGACTCAGAAAAAAAGGAGAATTACGTTGGGTTTCCTGCGAAATATCATCGGGAAAAAGGAAGTCAAGGAAGAGCTGTTCCCACAATTATCTCTTGAAGAAAAGCGAAGATTGTTGAATTTGAGCGAGTCATCCCTTCAAATGGTCCTATCTTCCAGAGAGGCCCAATTCACACTCGTCGACGCCGGTATGAACATCAAATTCCTGGAGAAAATGAGTGATGATGAAATCATGGCGGCCATGGAACTGATTCGCCTCTGTCAGAAGGCCACGAATGCAGCTGACCCCAGGGAGTCCATTCGCATCTATGAAAAGATCATTGCCAAAGCTCCCTTTGACTCTATCTCGATGCTGAGCATTGGAGTCTGTTACGCGAATCTAGGAGATGGTCGCAAAGCCGTTTCCTACGTGGAGAGAGCCCTTAGAAGCGACCCGGACAATCAGCGAATTCGTCAGAACCTGGAAGGAATACGGCAGCATTTTGGGCTTTAAGCTGAGGACGTAACCAATTCCTTTGCCAGACCAGCACATGTTGCCAGGAAAACCAGTCTGCGATTGGATCGGGATCTGCAGTCACAGGGACGGACAAT
>Ga0272443_10000597_pt1 | contig 63373 bp, 54 predicted proteins | sample SSMAcet12_FD_193581 | JGI IMG/M metagenome (GOLD analysis project Ga0272443, IMG submission 193581) | Marine sediment archaeal communities from Little Sippewissett salt marsh, Falmouth, MA, United States - SSM-Acet-12 | ecosystem: Environmental > Aquatic > Marine > Wetlands > Sediment ... | reverse complement strand
CCGTTGGGGTGCCGGGACCCGGCCACTGGCATACCAAGGCCACACCCGGGGCTGAAATGTGGCACCCCGTTGGGGTGCCGGGACCCGGCCACTGGCATACCAAGGCCACACCCGGGGCTGAAATGTGGCACCCCGTTGGGGTGCCGGGACCCGGCCACTGGCATACCAAGGCCACACCCGGGGCTGAAATGTGGCACCCCGTTGGGGTGCCGGGACCCGGCCACTGGCATACCAAGGCCACACCCGGGGCTGAAATGTGACACCCCTTCAGGGTGAGGGGGAAGGACGCCAACGGCGTCCCACATCATAGCCCGGGGCACAGCCCCGGGTCATACCGGACGAAGCTATTACCCCGCAGCACCCCAACGGGGTGCCACATCAGTTAACGCCTAAACGCAAGGAAAAGAGTGATGACTTACGACCTGGTGGTGATCGGATCCGGACCGGCGGGATACCCGGCGGTGATCCGGGCGGGTCAGCTCGGCCTGAAGACGGCCATCGTCGAAAAGGAATACCTGGGCGGGGTCTGCCTCAACGTCGGCTGCATCCCGACCAAGGCGCTGCTGAGAAACGCCGAACTGGCCGGTATCGTCTCCCGGAGGGCGAAAGAGTTCGGCCTGGGGTTCGACAACCTGACCCTGGATTACGAAGCCGCCTTCCGCCGGAGCCGGAAGGTCTCCGAACGGCTGGTCAAGGGGGTCGACCTGCTGCTGAAGAAGAGCGGCGCCGAGACCTTCCGGGGGCGGGCGGTCCTGGAATCTCCCCGGCGGGTCCGGGTCGAACCGGCACAGGGAGAGCCGTTACTTTTAAAGGCGGGTAAGATCATCATCGCCACCGGGGCCCGCCCCCGCGTTCTTCCCGGTTTAAAGACCGACGGGAAACGGATCATCACCTATATCGAGGCCATCCTCTCCCCCGCCCTCCCCAAACGGGCGGTCATCGTCGGCGGCGGCCCGATCGGCGTCGAGTTCGCCGCCATCTGGAGGAGCTACGGGGTCGAGGTGACGATCGTCGAGATCTTTGACCGGGTTTTGCCGGGCGAGGATCCGGAGGTCTCGGCCGTGGTCGCCCGCTCCCTGAAGAGAGAGGGGATCTCCCTGCTGACCTCGAGCCGGGTGGAGCGGGCGGAGAAGACCTCTTCCGGGGTCCGGGCCACCATCGCCGCCCCGGAGGGGGTGCGGGAAATAGAGGCGGGGTGGCTGATGGCGGCGGCCGGTTTCCAGCCCAACGCGGAAGGTCTGGGGTTGGAAGAGGCGGGGATCAAACTCACGGGGAAAGACGGCTTCATCGCGGTCGACGGGAAAATGGAGACCTCGGCCCCCGGTGTCTTCGCCGCCGGGGACGTGACCGGGAAGCTGATGCTGGCCCACGCCGCCACCGCGATGGGGCTGGCCGCCGCCGAGGCGGCCGCCGGGGAAACCCCGGAGCCGATCGATTACCGGATGATCCCCCGCGGAGTTTACTCCCGCCCCCAGACGGCCTCGTTCGGATTCACCGAAGATGAGGCCCGGCGGGCGGGACGCGAGATCAAGATCGGGAAGTTTCCCTTCCAGGCCAACGGCAAGGCCCTGGGACTGGGCGAGCGGGAGGGCTTCGTCAAGATCGTCGCCGAAGAGAAAACCGGGAAGATACTCGGGGCGAGCCTGGCCGGCCCCGAGGTCACCGAACTCCTCGGCGAGCTGACCCTGGCCCGGAGAGCCGGCCTGACCCTGGAAGACATCGCCGCCAACATCCACGGACACCCCACCCTCTCCGAAGCGGTCGGGGAAGCGGCCGGGGCCGCCCTCGGCCGCGCCCTCCATATCTGAAAAACAGCCGGAAACGAGCGCGGGCGGCCGGGACTAACGCCGCCGCCGCGGCCGGATTCAGCGGCGGTGGGACCAGGCAGGGGCCAGATAAACTTCCTCGGCCAGCCGGCGGGCGGACCGGAGCATTTCCAAAGAGAGATCGAATCGGGAGACGGGGTAGTTTTCTTCGAGAACGGCCTGGAAACGATCCAGAACCTCTTCCCTGGTCAGGGTGACGAAGTCGCCGATCGCCACGCTGCCCGCGGCGGGCTGGGGGGGGGACGGGGCGGGGGCCAGGTAGCCGGCGATCCGCAGGCGGGTCCCGTCGAGAGGGAGGGAGCCGTGCTGGAGGAAGTAGCCGCGCCTGAGGGCGGAGGCGGAGCCGGCGATCTTCTTCCCGGTGGTGACTTCGACCAGCTCGTAGGCCCCGGGAGCGGCAAAGCAGTCGGCGAATGGGGTGTAGGGTCCGGGGGCCCGGGCGGCGGTCTCGATCCCCAGCGACCGGTAAAGCAGCGAGAGAAGATCGGCGCAGAAGCGGAAGAGATCCCCGCGGGAGGGACCGCCGGCCGGGGAAAAGGGAGCGGCGACGGCGTAGGTGATCTCGTTCCAGTGGAGGACCCCGCCGCCACCGGTCATCCGTCTCACCCAGCCGATCCCGTCCCGGGCCAGGGCTTCCAGGTTGAGGTCGGCCAGGGGCTGGTGGTACCCGATGGTCAGGGTCGGCGGCTCCCAGCCGTAGAAGCGGAGGAAGACCTCGCCGCAACGCCCGGCCGCCGTCTCCCCCAGGACCTGGTCGATCGCCATATTCATCGCCCCGGGATAATCCCGGTCGAGGATCAGGTTCAACTTTTCCATAGCCGCAAACCCGGATACAAATTGTCTTCCAATTCCGAAAATAGTATGATCTTTCCTTCAGCAGGGGTAAAAATATGACCGAGAAGCCTGGAAACGATCAACCGGAGGTCAGCCTCGATTTTCTTCGGAGCCATTCCCTGTTCGGCGGGCTGGGTGACGAACCCCTGACCAGGATCCGTTCTCTCTTATCCTACAAGCGCTTCCCCGCGGAGGCCGAAATCGTCCGGGAAGGCGATTGCGGGGGCAGCCTCTATATGATCTGGAAAGGCTCGGCCGAGGTCTGGAAGAAGAACCCCCAGGATCCCCGCCAGCCCCCGACCCGGCTCGCGCTGCTCAAGCCGGGCGACAGCTTCGGGGAGATGGAACTGATCGATATCCAGCCCGTCGTCGCCACCGTCCGGGCCCGGGAGGAGACGACGGTCCTGGTCCTGAGCAACGGGGACCTCTACCGGATCGGGCAGGACGACCCCGCCACCTTCACGATGATCATAATGAACCTGGCCCGCGAGATCAGCCGGCGGCTGCGGGTGATGGACACCCTGGCCGCCCAGTCCCTCTTCCGGGGACACTGAGGCGAGCGTTAACCTGATGCCCCGTCATTGCAAGGACCCCGAACGGAGTGAGGGAGACTAAGCGATCTCCACCAGCTGACCGGGGAGAGATTGCTTCGCTCCGCTCGCAATGACCTTGTTCAATCAGACAATCTATATCAGCTCTTGTTACTGACTACTTGGCGGCCTCGGTCAGGGCCTCATCGAGGATGGAGACACCGGCCTTGACCTCGTCCTCGGTCATCGTGTGGACCGGGGCGAGGCGGATCGAGCTCTTCCCGGCGCCGAGGATCAGCAGCCCCTTCTTGAAGGCCGCCTCGATCAGGCGGTTGCGCTTGGCGGCGGCCGGCTCCTTGGTCTTCCGGTCCTCGACCAGCTCGATCCCGATCATCGTCCCCAGCATCCGCAGGTCACCGATCAGTTCGTGCTTCTCCTCAAGCTGGCGCATCCCGGCCTGGAGCCACTCCCCGACCTGCCGGGCCTTTTCCGTGAAGCCCCGGTTCTCGTAAAGGTCGAGCACGGCCAGGGCCCCGGCCAGCACCACCGGGTTCCCCCCCAGGGTGTTCTCGTGGGTGTTGAGGTCCCACTCCATCAGCTCCGACCGGGTGACGGTGATCCCCATCGGCAGCCCGGCGGCGATCGCCTTGGAGACGCAGAGGATGTCCGGCTCGAGGCCGAAGTACTCGCTGGCCAGGAAATAACCGGTCTTCCCGAAGGCGGTCTGGACCTCGTCCACCATCAGGAGGATATCGTTCTCCCGGCAGACCTCCTGGACCCCCTGGAGGAACTCCTTGGGCGGGATGATGAAACCGCCGGCGCCCTGGATCGGCTCGACGATGATGAAGGCGCAGTCCTCTTTCGGGATCACCCGGTCGAGGACGTGGTCCTTGAGGTACTGGAGGCATTCCAGGTTGCAGCCCGGGTACTGCTGCTTGAAGGGACAGCGGTAGCAGTAGGCGTAGGGGGCGAAGGCCACGGCGGGCATCATCGAGGCGAGGTAGCGGCGCCGGGAGACCGGGGAGTTGGTGGTCAGGGCCAGCGAGCCCATAAACCGGCCGTGGAAGGCGCCGAGGAAGGCGATCGATCCGGCCCTTTGGGTATTGTACTTGGCGACCTTGATCCCGCACTCGATGCACTCGGCCCCGCTGTTGGAGAAGAAGGCCCTTTTCTTGAAGTCGCCCGGGCAGAGGTTGACGAAACGCTCGGCGTACTCGACCTGGGGGAGGGTGAGGTAATCGCAGGAGTTGGCGTGGATCAACTCGGCCGCCTGGTCCTGGACCGCCTTGACCACCGAGTCCTCGGTGTGCCCCATCACCGAGACCGCGATTCCGGCTCCGAAATCGAGGAAGACGTTGCCGTCCACGTCCTCGACGTAAGGGCCGTGGGCCCGGAGGGCCACCAGGTCGGAGGTCCGGCTGAGGCTGGTGCTCAGCGCCGTGTTGTCCCGCTCGATCCACTGGCGGGCCTTCGGGCCCGGGGGGTCGGTGACGATCTTGACTCCGGTGTAGTTAGTGGACATAGTTATTCTCCTGGTTGCTGGGTTTTCTTTCTATTGAAAATAGGACCTATAAGTCTTATCGGACCTATAAAACCGTCTGCCGGCAGTCTCCTCAGAGCAAAATCCGGGCGTCGAGGGCCCGGGCCCCGTCCGGTCCGGCCAGGACCGGGTTGAGATCGATCTCCTTGACCTCGTCGAGATCGAGGGCCAGGCGGGAGAGGCCGGTGATGATCGAGCAGAGCGATTCGAGGTCGCAGGGCTTCGAGCCCCGGGCCCCGGCCAGGAGCGGCCAGCCCTTGATCGACTTCACCAGCCGCTCGGCTTCCTCCCGGGAGACCGGGGCGATCTCGAAGGCGACGTCCTTGAGGATCTCGACGAAGATCCCGCCCAGCCCGAACATCACCGCCGGGCCGAACTGGGGGTCGCGGACCATCCCGGCGATCACCTCGACGCCTCCGGAGGCCATCGGCGTGATCAGCACGCCCTCGATCCGGGCGCCCTCGACCGCCTTTCCCACGGCCTGCTCGATCGCGGCGAAGGCTTCGGCGGCGGCGGCGGGGGAATCGATCCCCAGCTTCACCCCCCCGGCATCCGACTTGTGGATCACGTCGGGGGAGACCACCTTCATCGCCGCGGGGAAGCCGATCCCGGCCGCCATCTCCCCGGCTTCCTCCGGAGACCGGGCCAGGCGGTGGTCGAGGACCGGAATCCCGTATTCGGCCAGGACGGCGTAAGCCTCCGGCTCCAGAAGCGAACGCTTCTCGTTCCGGGCCCGGGATATGATCTCTCGCGCGTTCATCGCAACGCTTCCCGGCAGGCCTGCTCCCCGGCCAGGAAGGCCTTCTCGTTCATCTCCTTGAACTTGGGCTTGAAGGTGCCGGCGATCACGTCGAGGAGGATCTGCCGGTCGAAGGTGATCAGGCCGGTCCCGTAAGCCGCCCCCAGCATCACGATGTTCATCGACCGGGGGTTGCCGATCTCCCCGGCGATCTTCGTCCCCTCGACCACGGCGACTTTGCCGGCCAGCCCCCTCAGGATCTTCTCGATCTCCTCGACCGAAGGATACGCGGCGTTCCCGGTCGAGACGTCGACCGGGTAGACCGGGGCCGGGTTGAGGACCACCACCCCTTGAGGGGAGGCGTATTTCTGGCCGATCCGCAAACCCTCCAGGGGTTCCTGGGCGACGACGATATCCGCCGACCGCTCCCGGATCAGCGGTCCGTAAACGTCGCCGATCCGGACGTGGGAACTGACCTTCCCCCCCCGCATCGCCGCCCCGAAGGTCTCGCCGACCCGGGCCCGCTCGCCGGCGTTGATGGCCGCCTCGGCCAGGATATGGGAAGCGCGGACGGACCCCTGTCCGCCCACTCCGCAGATCATTACGTTGAGTTCCATCTTATCTTCTCCTGATTGAATATTTCGAAAATTCGTAGCGCAGGGCTTCAGCCCTGCCCGGAATGGCAGCCCTAAAGGGCTGCGCTACGAGCCATTCTCACGGCTTTTAGTCCATCACGATCGCCTTGACCGGGCAGACCTGGGCGCAGAGGCCGCAATCGACGCAGAGCAGCGGATCGATCCCGGCCTTCTTGGTCTTGGGGTCGAAGAGGGTGGCCGGACAGCCGATCCGGACGCAGGCCTTGCAGCCGATGCAGGTCTCGGTCACCACGTGGGTCTTCGGTTTCCTCGCCCCCTCCCGCCGGATCACCTGGAGCATACACTCTCCGGTCAGGATCACCACCGCGAAACCGGGGAAGTCGATCGCCTCCCGGATGGCGGCGGCGGCCTCCTCGAGGTTGTAGGCGTTGGCGGTCTTCAGGCACTTCACCGACATCGCTTTGCAGACGGCGGCGATGTCCAGGGTGTCGATCTTCGCCCCCATCCCGTCCACGCTGGAACGCGGAGACGGCTGGTGACCGGTCATACAGGTCCAGGAGTTATCGAGGACCAGGAAGGTGATGTCGGTGTTGTAGAGGGAGGCGTCGGCGATCGCCGGGAGGCAGCCGTGGAAGAAGGTGGAGTCCCCGGCCACCGCGGTCACTTTCTTCTTCTCGTCGCCGGCCAGCGCCCGGCGCTGCCCGATCGCCTGGCCGATCCCCGATCCCATCACGTAGGTGGTATCGAGGATCTCGTAGGGGGAGTTGACCGGGTACTTCTCGGTCGCCTCCCCGCTCGGGGTGATCACCTGGGCGGCCAGCCCGTAGCCTCCCTGCTCGTAGCAGCCGATATCGCCGTTGACGATCACCAGGTCTTCCTTCAGCTTCTTCATCACCTGGGCCAGGGCGGCGTAACTCCCCAGGTGGGGGCAGCCGGCGCAGAGGGCCGAGGAGCGGGGAACCGTCAGTTCCTTCGCCCGCTTCAGGGAAGCCTCGTCCAGCTTGACCGCCGGGGGTTTCACCCCGAGCAGATCGGCCGCCGCCTTCATCACCAGGTCGGGGTTGAGCTCGTTGAAGGACGGGATCACCTTCTTCGAGCCCCGGCCGACGATCGTCTTCTTCAGGCCGAGATCGGAAGCCAGTTCCTTGAGGGCGTTCTCCAGCATCGGGTTGCCTTCCTCGACCACCAGGATCGAGTCGGCAACCTCGAGGATCTTCTTCATCTTCTCCCGCGGGGGCGGGAAGACGAACCCGATCTCGAGCGTGCTGCAGGCCCCCTTTTTCTTCAGGGCGGTCAACGCGTCATTGACATAGGAGGTCCCCATCCCGGAAGAAACGACGGCGACCCGGCTCTCCGGATTGAGCTGGAGGTTGTTGAAAGGGGATTTCTCGGACTCGGCCAGAAAGGCCGCGTACTGCTCCTTGAGCCAGCCGTGGCGGCCGGCGGCGCCGGCGGGAGGCCCGTAAACCGCCCAGCGGAAGGGAGACTTCCAGTGTTTGTTCCAGCCTACTTCCAGCGGGGCCTTCCCGATCCCGCCGAAGACGACGTCGCCGGAGGCGTGGGAGAGGCGGGTTACCGATCGCAGGAAGACCGGCATCTCCAGCTTCTCGGAGAGCTCGAAGGCGGCCGCCGCCATATCCTTGGCCTGCTGCTGGTCCTTCGGCTCCAGGCAGGGCATCTCGGCGTACTGGGCCAGCACCCGGGTATCCTGCTCCGTGGAGGAGTAGTGGGCGCCGGGGTCGTCGGCGACCACGATCACCAGGCCGCCCCGGGTCCCGGTGTAGGGGAGGGTGGCGAAGGTGTCCATCGCCACGTTGAGCCCGGCGTTCTTCATCATCACCAGCGTCCGGGCCCCGGTCAGGGCCGCCCCGGAGGCGACGTCGATCGCCACCTTCTCGTTCAGCGACCACTCGAAGTAGAAGCCGAGTTCCGGGGCCAGTTCGCCGAGGACCTCCCCCACCTCGCTCGACGGGGTGCCGGGGTAGCCGACCCCGACCTCGATCCCGGCCTCGACCGCCCCCCGGGCGATCGCCTCGTTGCCCATCAGCAGGGTCTTCAGCCCCGTTTCGTCTCTTCCGACTTTGTTCATTTAATGCCTCCTTAACAGATTTAACCGCAGATCTACTATTTGTTATCCCCCGCCTCGCCCCCTTTATTTAACCGCGGATTAGGCGGATTGGGCGGATTTTTAATTGTCTTGTCCGACAATCCCCGATAGTTACCCGGTTGTTGAATTGATCGAAATGATAAATGTATCTGGCTTGAACCTTCTCACTCCCGATATACCCTATTAAATAATCCGCTCAATCCGCTTAATCCGCGGTTTATTCTTTCCTGCCGGTCAGGATCGAGCGGGCGGCCCGGGCGGCCCTCTCCGGGGTGGGGAAGGTGGGAATGCCGGCCCCGTTCATCTTCGGGAACTCGACCGCTTCCACCTCTCCCCCGCCGATGTAGGCGGCGATGACCGGCTTCCCGACTTTCGCTTTCAGTTCCAGGCAGTTCTCGGTCGCCCGGGGGATCGGGTCGCCGAAAATCAACAGGTAGAGATCGATCGCCGGATCGGTCCCGGCCAGGGCTTCAACGGCTTCCTTGTAGCGCTCGGCCGGGGTGTCCCCGGTCAGGTCGAGCGGGTTGCCGATCACGCAGTGGGAGGGGAGGACCTCGGCCAGGCGCTTCCGGGAGGCTTCGCCGAGGGGGGCGACGTCGAGACCCAGTTCCTCGAGGACGTCGACCGCCACGATCCCGCTTCCCCCGGAGGAGGTCAGGACCTGGACCCTTTTGCCCGGGCGCTTCTTCTCCGCCGCCAGGGCCTTGGCGCAGTCGTAAAGCTCGTCGATCGACTCCACCTTCTCGAAGCCGACCTTACGGAGGGCGGCGTCGAAGATCTCTCCCCGGCCGGCGATCGACTTGGTGTGGGACTCGGCCGCCTTCCGCCCCCGCTCGGTCCGGCCGCCTTTCAGGACCAGGACCGGCTTGATCTTCCCCACCCTCCTGCCCACCTCCATAAACTTATTCCCGTCCCGGATCCCCTCGAGGTAAACGGCGATCACGTCGGTGCCGGGGTCGGCGCCGAAGAACTCGATCAGATCCGACTCGTCGATGTCGCAGCGGTTGCCCAGGGCGACCAGCCCGGAGATCCCGATCTCTTCCTGGTCCGCCCGGTCTCCCAGGGCGGCGGCGATCGTCCCGCTCTGGCAGATCAGGGCCAGCCTCCCCCGGCGCTTGATCAGGGGCCAGCTCAGGCAGAGCCGGTTGGCCGGGTAGTTGATCCCCTGGCAGTTGGGGCCGATAATCCCCACCCCGCCGAAGCGGGCGGCGCCGACCAACGCCGCCTCCAGTTCGTCGTTGCCGATCTCCCGGAAACCGCCCGAGATCACCACGGCGTTCTTCACCCCCAGTTTCCCCGCCTCCTCGATCACCCCCGGAGCGAGTTTGCCGGGGACGATAACCCCGATCAGGTCGATCGGTTGACCGACGTCGGAGAGGGAGGGGTAAACCTTGAGACCAAGGATCTCGTCGGCCTTGGGGTTAATCGGGTAGATCGGGCCGGAATAGCCCATATTGATCAGGTTGTTGAGGATCTCGTAGCCGAGTTTCTCGGGGTTGGCCGACGCCCCGACCACGGCCACCGAACGGGCGTTGAAGAGGAGTTCGAGATCGCGCGGTGGGGTTTTGGTTTTGTCGTCTTCCACAGTGCTGCCTCCGAAAGAGCATAGAGCAGAGCGCATAGGGCATAGAGCCAGTGAACCGGGGCGCTATGCCCTATGCGCTTCGCGCTACGCGCTTTTTCAGATTTGCTTGAATAGTTCGGCTTTTCGAGGTAGTAACTATAGGGAAAACTGATTAATTATCAACCTCTTTATCGAAAAATTTCAAGGAGACCGGGATGAGCGAGTTATCGAGGACCGTTTTTTACGATCGGCACGTCGAACTGGGGGCGAAGATGGTGGAGTTCGCCGGCTGGGAGATGCCGATCCAGTATCCCCGGGGAATCGTCCAGGAGCACCTCGCCACCCGGCGGGAGGCGGGGATCTTCGACGTCTCCCATATGGGCCGCTTCATTATCCGCGGTTCCGGAGCGCTGCCCTTTCTCCAGCACGTTTTGACCAACAACGCCGCGGCGCTGGAGACAGGACAGAGCCAGTATACCATCATCCCCACCGAGACCGGGGGGGCGATCGACGACGCCTATCTCTACCGCTTCGTCGAGGACGAGTACCTCCTGGTGGTCAACGCCGCCAACCGGAAGAAAGACTGGGATCACTTTCAGCCCATCCTGCCCGAGTTTCCCGGGGCCGAACTGAGCGACCGGACGGAGGAGCTGGCGATGGTCAGCCTCCAGGGTCCCCGTTCCAAGGAGATCCTGACCGGGATAATCGAATCCGGGGGGCTTCCCGAACCGGCCCGCAACTCCCTCTCTTCGGCGACGGTCGCCGGGGCAAAGGTGCTCCTCGCCCGAACCGGCTACACCGGGGAGCCGCTCTGTTTCGAGATCTTCATCCCCCGGGAAGGCGCGGTCCGGGTCTGGGACCTGCTGCTGGAAAAAGGCGCCCGGCCGATCGGGCTCGGCGCCCGGGATACCCTCCGCCTGGAGGCCGGGCTGCCCCTCTACGGCCACGAACTCGGCCTCGACCCGGAAGGGAAAGAGATCCCGGTCTTCGCCCTCGGCCTGGCCAACGTGGCGGTCAGCTTCTCCCCGCTGAAGGGAGATTTCATCGGCCGGAAACCCCTCCGCCGCCAGTGGGAGGCCCGCCGCCTGATCCGGAAGGAAGGCGACCTCTCCCGGATCGCCGACCTCCCCCGGTTCGTCCGCCCGATCGCGGTGACCGGGAGGGGGATCGCCCGGCCGGGCAGCCCGGTCTTCCGGGGAGATAAGCCGGTCGGCTTCGTCGTCAGCGGGACGGCGGTCCCGAGGTGGGAATGGGAGGGCGAGGGGCTGGAGAGCCGGCTGGTCGACCGGAAGGAATCCCGGGCGATCGGGCTGGCCCTGCTCGACAGCGACCTGGTCAAGGGCGACGAAGTCGAGGTTGAGAGCCGGGGGAAGCGGATCGCCGCCGTGATCGTCCCCTACCATATGCGGAGCGAGGCCCCGCCCTACGCCCGGCCGATCCAGTACGACCACCTCTTCGGGGAAAAAAAAACTGAGCTTTCCGCCGCCGGGGCGAAGAAAGCCCGGGACCTGATCGCGCAAGCCGTCGCCAACACGGTCTGGCGGCAGCGGGAGTGCGTCAACCTGATCCCCTCGGAGATGACCGAATCCCCCCTGGTCCGGCTGCTTTCGGTGATGGACCCCTCCGGCCGCTACGCCGAACACAAGGCGGTCAAGGCCTTCGAGGAGGCCGAGATCTTCTACTACCAGGGGGCCGAATTCATCGGCGAGGTGGAAAAGCTTCTCGAGGCCGAACTGCGGCTCTTCCTCGGCTGCCGGGAGGTGGAGACCCGGCCGGTCTCCGGCCAGATGGCCAACACCATCGTCTTCTCGGCGATGGTCCACCGGATCAACTTCGGCAATCGCAAGAGTGAACCCCGGCGGTTGCGGAAGGTTATGAACCATCACATCATCCGGGGCGGACATCTGAGCTCCCAGCCGATGGGGGCCCTGCGCGACTACGTCGCCCGCGACCCGGTGACCGAGTCCCCGGCGGTGGTCAACTTCCCGGTCCTTCCCGACAACCCCTACCGGATCGACGTCGAAGCCTGCCGGGACCTGATCGCCGAGCACCGGCCCGAACTGGTCATCCTCGGCAAGTCGGTGATCCTTTACCGGGAGCCGGTGGCCGAGATCCGGGCCCTGCTCGACGAACTCTCCCCGGAGTCGGTCCTGATGTACGATATGGCCCACGTCCTGGGGCTGGCCGGCCCCCACTTCCAGGAACCCTTCGCCGAGGGGGCCGAGCTCGTCACCGGTTCCACCCACAAGACCTTCTTCGGGACCCAGCGGGGGATCGTGGCCGGGAACTACGGACGCGACGACTACCGCTGGCCGCTCTGGGAGGCGGTCCGGTCCCGGACCTTCCCCGGCTCGGTCTCCAACCACCACCTGGGCACCCTGCTCGGCCTGCTGATGGCCGCCTACGAGATGAACACCTTCAAGGCCGAGTACCAGCCGAGGGTGATCGCCAACGCCCGGGCCTTCGCCCGGGCCCTCGATGCGGCCGGGATGGACGTGGCCGGCGACCCGGCGCTCGGCTGGACCGAGACCCACCAGGTGGTCCTCAACGTCGGCTACGGCCGGGGGCCGGAGATCGCCCGGCGTCTCGAGGAGAACAACATCATCGTCAACTACCAGGGCCGGCCCGAGGACGAGGGCTTCTCCGCCGCCGGGGGACTGCGGCTGGGGGTGTCGGAGATGACCCGGTTCGGGATGGGGGAGGACGACTTCGCCGAACTGGCCGGGATGATCCGCTCCGTCGCCCTCGACGGAAGGAACCTCCGGGAAGAGGTCAAGGCCTTCCGGAAGCGTTTCCTCGACCTGGGCTACTGCTTCACCGGGGCGGATTTCGCCCCCCTGGCCGAGAAACTCCACTCCCTGATTTGAATAATTCCGCCGGTTAAGTCCGGTATTTCTCCCCGATCGAGAAGGCCGGGCCGAGCCGCTCTCCCAGCCGGTAGTACATCCGGTCCCCCGGGGAGAATATGAACGGCCGCGCCCGGCCCAGGTCGAGAGTTTGCTTCTCCCCCAGGATCGTCTCTTCGGCCTTGACGTCCTTGATCTCGCCGACGAACATCGTGTGCAGCCCCAGCTCGTGGACCCGGAAGAGGGAGCATTCGAGAACCAGGGGGAACTCCTCGATATAGGGGGCGTCGACCAGTTCGCTCTTGACCGCGGTCAACCCGGTATCGGCCGGCTTGTCGGTCTTCCTCCCGCTGACCAGGCCGAAGTAATCGGCGGCTTCCGCCTGCTCCTCTCCGGGAATGTTCACCGTGAAGGCCTTTCTGGCCAGGATGTTGTGATATGAGTAGGTGGCCTTCCGCAGGGAGACCGTCAGGCAGGGCGGCTTCGAGCAGCAGATCCCGGCCCAGGCGGCCGCCATCACGTTGGCCCGCCCGTCCTCGCCGTAAGTTCCGACAATGTATACCGGCGCCGGCGCCAGGGTCTGAGCCCCGAGGGAAACCTTCATTTCAACCTCCTTTTGCTGACCGTTGACGGAGATTTCATTATAGCCGATCGCGCCGGAAATATCACCCGGCCATTCGGGTAGACTCCATCCCGGCCAGACTCTCGACGAGCAAGAAACCTGCTCAGGGGAAGTCTATAACCTCCTGGCGGCAGTTCAACGGCTACTTCTGCGGCCAGCAGATCATTGAGAAGCTGAAACGGGAACTGGCCGCGGCTTAAAAAGAGGACATTTCTATTTTGGTAAAAAGCGGACATTTCTATTTTGGTTGCCCACGTTAGGATTCATAGATTGGAAATAGTTGATCAGTATGATATCTTATTCAGACAAAGGAGGGAAATTGTTATGAAATTCACTGCGGTGTTTCAAAAATTCCCCGAAGGTTATGCTGCTTTCGTTGAGGAACTCCCCGGCGCCAATACCCAGGGGACAACCATCGACGAAGCAAGAACTAACCTGATTGAAGCTGTGGAAATGGTTCTCGAGGCTAACCGCCAGTTAGCAGAGGAAACGCTGACCGGGAAAGATGTCATCCGTGAGCCGCTGGCTGTTTCTTCCTTATGAAACGACGGGATTTAATCCGTCACCTCGAATTTCACGGCTGCCGGTGCCAGCGTGAAGGCGGGAATCATACTGTCTATGTCAATCCCGCCGCCCGGTAATGCTCCACTGTTCCAAGGCATCGAGAAATCCTTGATTTCACAGCGAAGAAAATATGCAAAGACCTCGATATCCCCTTGCCATAAAAACAATCCTAACGAGGCACTCAAGCTGACCCATATCCGCGTTGCGGGTATGGGTCAGCCCTGTTTCAAGTCAGTATTTTAAAGGAAGCCGGAAATGGTCATCGACAGATTAAAAGCCAAAGCCGGTTTCGGCGGCGCAACAGTTGAGATCCGACTTCCGAAAGAAAAATATACTCTCTCTGAAACCATCAAAGGAGAAGTTCGGCTCACCGGAGGTAAAGTCGCCCAGGAAATCAGAGTTTTGAATATCAGCCTTATTCGGGATTGGAGTTGGGAATGCTACTCTGCAGGGAGAGATATTGATCTTTGGGGAGATTATCGCGGACCACAATCTACAGCCAGCATTAGTGATCAAGCAGAATATGAGTTCAATGAGGAGAAAGGAAGTGATGAATTTTTGAATATTGAACTGGGATCAAATATCATAATTGCACCCGAAGAAGAACGCACTTTTCCTTTTGCAATTATTTTATCTTCCATTCAGCTGGAAGAAGGAATGAATGAACAATGGAAGCTCAAAGCAAGAGTGGATATCCCTTTTGCCAGAGACGCTTTTTCCGAAAAAGCAATCGAATTAGTTTCCCCACTCAACAAGGATACTAAACACTGATTAATCGCTCCGCCCGACTTTTGTCCGCCGGGCGGCGGTCAAAAGAGGGTGGGATCTACGTTTGATGCCGGGGATATTTGGTGAACCTGGATAAGAATGGATATCTTCAGCTGACTGATTATGGACGGGGAGGGGAAAAAATCTATGCGGGCGGAAGAGAGCATCCGGGACGGTGAAGGGATCGCCCCGGTTTCCGCCGGCGGTCCGTCGCCGGCTTTTGCCGGATTTTTCCGGCGGGAAGGGCGGAAGCTGGGGGAGATGCTCGGCGAAGTTCTGGCGGACGCGGCCGGGGAGCGGGGGTTCACCGTCCGGGCCGGGCTGCTGGACCCGCTCAATTCCGTGATCTCGGAACGGGTCCGGGGGTTCTGCCGTCTCCCCTACCGGACGACCGGGGGGATCATCGCCGCCTGCCCGGGGATCCTCGACAACTGGAAGGCCTGCCCGCCCCACTCCCCGGAGGTCGCGGAGACCGGAAAAATCCTCGCCCGGGCGGCCGGTTTCCTGATCGTCCAGTTCGCGGGGGACGAGGACCGGACCGTTCAGGCCGACGCCCACCTGCTGATCGAAAGAGCCGCCCGGGCCCTGGCCGAAGCGGGTTACGATGTCCGGCAGGTCTACGCCTGCGGGCCCTGCCGGCTCTGCCCGCGGGGCTGCGGGGACGCGGAGAACTGCCGCCAGCCGAAACGGCGGCTCTTCGCCCTCGAGTCCTGCGGGTTCTGGGTCAACGCCCTCTGCCGGCGGGCCGGGGAGTTCCCCGTCCTCGGCGGGGGACCGGAGGAAGTGCGCTGGATCAGGGACTGGGGACTTCCCGGGCAGGACACCCGGGACGTCCGTTACGTGACCGGGATTGTCCTGGGCTGAAGACCGGGTTCTTGCCCCAGGTGCCCCCTCCCCCTTTATCCCCCTCCCTCATACGGGCTGTGGGGAATTCTCGGCAGCGGGCTTGCGGGCGGTTAGATAGGCGGAACGGGGGGTCCCGGGGTGGCCGGGGGATTCGGCCGGCCCCTCCCGGTAATCGAGGATTTCCAGGGCGGAGAAGGCCCGGGGGAGCTCGCCGGGGTCGAGGAGGTAAGCGGGCTTGAGTTTTCCCCGCGGCGGGGCCGAGGGCCCCTTGAGAAAGGTGGAAAAGAAGAGGAGGCCGCCGGGGAGGAGAGCCGCGACGATCGCCGGAAAGATCCGCCGCTCCAGGTAGTTGATGTTGACGATCACCCGGTAGCGGTCCCGGGGGAGCTCGGCGTCTTCCAGATTCAGCACCCGGGGACGGATCGGCAGCCCCCAGCGCCCGGACCGCTCTTTCAGCCGCTCGACGGCGACATCGGAGATATCGACCGCCTCGACCTCGAACCCCAGCCGGGCGAGGTAGCGGGAGTTGCGGCCGCGGCCGCAGGCCAGGTCGAGGGCCGGTCCTTTCGGCTGGGCGAGGAGGAGCCGGCGGTGGGAGACCAGCCAGCGGAAGGGTTTCAGGCTGGAGTCCCGGGCGGGATTTTCCCGGTACCGGCGGTTCCAGCGGATCCGGTCCGGGTGTACCTTCTCCGGGCGGGCGGCCGTCACCCGCTCTCAATCCTCAGCTTTCAGTTTCAATTCGTCGTCGTAGTGGAGGACGGGGCGGCGGGCGGCCAGGACGTCGTCGGTCCGCCGGATCGGGGTCGAATGCGGGGCGGCGAGGAGGAGTTCGGGGTCATCTTCGGCTTCGCCGGCGATCTTGATCATCGCGGCGATGAAGTCGTCGATCACCTCCCTCCCCTCGGACTCCGGGGCCTCGACCATCATCGTCTCCTCGGCGTGGGGCTTGAAGTGGGGGAAGTAGATGGTCGGCGGGTAGTAGCCGTAATCCATCAGCCTTTTCGCGATGTCCAGGGTTTTGACCCCGTGTTTCTTGTAATCCCGCCCGGTCAGCACGCACTCGTGGGCGCAGAAACCGCCGTAGGAGGGCCGGTAGTAATCCTTCAACTTCGCCAGCAGGTAGTTGGCGTTGACGACGGCCGCTTCCGAGGCCTCCCGCAGGCCGGCCGGCCCCAGGGAGAGGATCCAGGCGTAGGCCTTGAGCAGGACCGGGAAGTTGGCGACAAAGGCCCGCATCATTCCGATGCTCTTCTCCCCCGGGTCCCGCAGCCGGTACTTCTCGCCGTCGAAGACCACCACCGGCGAGGGGAGGTAGGGCCGGAGAAACTCCTTCACCCCGACCGGGCCGGCCCCGGGTCCGCCCCCGCCGTGGGGGGTGCCGAAGGTCTTGTGGAGGTTGAGGTGGACGACGTCGAAACCGGTGTCGCCGGGCCGGAGGAGACCGAGGGTGGCGTTGAGGTTGGCCCCGTCGTAATAGAGCAGACCCCCGCGGTCGTGGACGAGCGAAGCGATCCGGTCGATCCGGGGGTCGAATTTTCCGACCGTGTTCGGATTGGTCAGCATCAGCCCGGCGGTCCGGGAGTCCATCGCCTTTTCCAGGGCTTCCAAATCCACCGTCCCCTCCGGGTCGGACTTCAGCTCGACGATCCGGTAACCGGCCATCGCCGAGGAGGCGGGGTTGGTCCCGTGGGCGGAGTCGGGGACCAGCATCCTGGTCCTCTCCTCTCCCCGGTCCTCGAAGTACTTACGGATGATCAGGACCCCGGTCAGCTCCCCGTGGGCCCCGGCGGCCGGGGCCAGGGTGTAGGCGTCCATCCCGGTGATCCTCCCCAGCATCACCCCGAGGTCGTGAATCAGCTTCAGCGAACCCTGGACCAGGTCGGCGGGGGCGAAGGGGTGGGCGTGGACGAACCGCTCCAGGGCGGCCAGCTGCTCCGAAACCTTGGGGTTGTATTTCATCGTGCAGGAGCCGAGGGGATAAAGACCGTCCTCGATCCCGTAATTGAGCTTGGAGAGACGGGTGAAGTGACGGACCACCTCGACTTCCGAGACCTCGACCAGTTCCCGCTTCTCCCCCCGCAGCTCCGCCGGGATACAGTCTTCGATCGGGATCTCCTCGAACCGGTCGGCGGGGAGGGAATACCCCTCCCGGCCGGGGCGAGATTTCTCGAAGATCAATTTCATTAATTATTTACCGCTGATTCAATAATTATTCCCCTGCCTCGGACCCTCTAATTAACCGCAGATTAAGCGGATTGGGCGGATTTGTGGCCCCCGCCTCGAACCCTCTAATTAACCGCAGATTAAGCGGATTGGGCGGATTTGTGGCCCCTGCCTCGAACCCTCTAATTAACCGCAGATTAAGCGGATTGGGCGGATTTGTGGCCCCTGCCTCGGACCCTTAAATTAACCGCGGTATATTTAATTTTGTTGGCGGAAATATTTCTCGCAGATGATTCTTTTCCACTCCAGGCTTTTCTTTCCAAAATTGAGAATCAGACCTAATTTAAGGCCAGTAGCCTTCAGGTAATTGAATACCTGAGCTTTATCTATCTCCGTAATCCCCGTAGTCGCTTTATTATCAAGGATTATTTTCTCTTCAACTATTAAGTCCGCCCGATATCTGTGTTGGAGAACTTCCCCTTTATAGGGGATTTTCAATTCCTGTTGACGGGTGAAGTTTAATCCACAATTTAGCAACTCTACACATAGTGCGTCTTCATATACCGCCTCAAGAAATCCAGGTCCTAAAACCCGGTGTACCTCCATTGCCGCTCCAATAATTCTTTCGCTTATATCTTGATATAATATCTTTTGCTCCATTTCATTAATCCGCTTAATCCGCGGTTACTATTTACCCAAGTATCCGCGGTTATTATTTCGAGAGCAGGTCGACCGCCCGGTCGAGGTCGGAACGGGAGAGGATCTCGGTGACGGCGAAGAGGGCGGTGCCGGCCAGGGCCTCGTCGCCGAGGTAGGACCCGAGACCGAGCGGGGGGATAAATCCCCCGGCGATCAGTTTTCGCCGGACCTCGTCCAGCGGGCTTTGGGAGCGGAGAACGAACTCGTTGAAGAACGGGCAGCCGAAGACCCGCTCGAAGTTGCCCGATTCGACCAGCTTCTCCTCCAGGTAGTGGGCTCCCCGGGTGTTGAGCAGCGCGGTCCGGTAGAGGCCCTCGGTCCCCAGCAGCGAGAGGTAGACGGCGGAGGCGATGATGTTCAGGCCGTGGTTGGAGCAGATACAGGAGGTGGCCTTCTCCCGGCGGATATCCTGCTCCCGGGCCCGGGCGGTCATCACGAAGCAGCGCTTCCCGTCCCGGTCGACCGTCTCCCCGACGATCCTCCCCGGCAGCTGGCGGAGGTGCTTCTTCCCGGCGCCGAGAAAGCCGTTGTAAGGGCCGCCGAAGTTGAGGTCCAACCCCAGCGACTGGGCCTCGCCGGCCAGGATATCGACCCCCATCTTCCCGGGGGCCCGGAGCAGGGCCAGGGAGAGCGCCTCGGCCACCGCCTGGATGAAGAGGACCGAGCGTTTCCCCGCCGCCTCCGCCAGCTCGGCGACCGGCTCGATCCCCCCGTAGAAATTGGGCGACTGGACGATCACGGCCGCGGTCCCGTCGCCGAGCAACTCCTCCAGGGAAGCTTTATCCGTCAGGCCGTCCCGGCAGGGGATCTCGATCACCTCGGTCCGGTGGGGCGCGGAGTAAGTCTCGATCGCGGAGCGGTAATGGGGGTGGAGGGCGGCGGAGACGAGAATCCGGTTTTTTTTGCTCAGGCGGAGAGCCATCAGGGAAGCCTCGGCGGCGGCCGAGGCCCCGTCGTAGATCGAGGGGATGATCGCCTCCATCCCGGTCAGCCGGGCGAGAAAAGATTGGTACTCGAAAACCGCCTGGAGGGTACCCTGGCTCAGTTCCGGCTGGTAGGGGGTGTAGGCGGTGTAAAATTCCTCCCGGGAGAGGAGGGCGGAGACCGCCCGGGGGACGTAATGCCGGTAGGCCCCGGCCCCGACCAGGGGCTTGAGAACGCCGAAGTCCCCGTTGCGGCGGGCCAGGGCGGAGACCTTCTCTGCCAGCTCGGATTCCGCCAGGGGCCCGGGGATATCCAGGTCGCCGCGGAAGCGGACGCTTTCCGGGATGGCGGCGATCAGTTCCTCGAAGCCGGAAACCCCGATCTCCGCCAGCATCTCCCGGCGGATGCTCCCGGTGTTGGGGATGAATCGCATTACCCTTCCTGGTTGTCGAGATACTTCTCGTAGGCCTCGAAATCCATCAATTCCTCCAGCGAAGAGGGATCGGCGATCTCGATCTCGACCAGCCAGCCTTCCCCGTAGGGGTCCTGGTTGATCTTCTGGGGGCTTTCCTCGAGGTCGGAGTTGACCGCCGCGATCTTGCAGTCGGCCGGGGCGTAAACGTCGGAAGTGGCCTTGACCGACTCCAGGGTAACGATCACCTCTCCCTTGCCGAACTCGGCCCCTTCCTCGGGGAGTTCGACGTAAACCACGTCGGTCAGCTCTCCCTGGGCGTAGTCGGATATCCCCATCCTGGCCGGGGACTTGCCGGGCACGATCCATTCGTGTTCCTCGGTGAAAAGCAGTTCCTGGGGCGTCATCTTCCTCCTCCCTGATTGGTTATTCCTTGTTGAGTATTGGATATTGGGCTCCGCTTCCCGGTTTAAATTATTGCAACCGCCCGCTTATCCGCCCTTCCCTTCCCGGACGAGAAAGCGGTACCCGGCCGGGCTACCAGGTCCGGGGGGCCTGGACCCGGCGGCCGTCGGCCTGGGGATCGATGAACATCTGTTCGATCCCTTTCTCCTTCATCTCCTGGAAAAGCTTCCAGCGCTCCGGCCCGACGATCCGCTCGATCGTTCCCGGGGTAAGCTCCTGGATCGGGAAGCAGACCCCGACCGCGGTCGAGCAGGTCTCGATCTTTTCCTCCCCGCCTTCGGTCAGGGTCAGCTTGACCAAGAAGACCCCGTTGATGGTCGGGCTCTCCAGCTGGTAGCCACCTTCGATTTTCTTGGCGATCATATAATTTTCTCCACGTTTCCTGACGGTTCAGCGGTACTTCTTCGCCAGACCGGTCTTCTCGTTGAATTCCTTGATCAGTTCGTCCCACTCCTCGTAGGCGTGGAACTGGCGGGTCCAGTACTCGTCGTCGTACCACTGGGCGTCGAGTTCCTCGACTTCCTTGCCCTGCTGTTCGATCCAGGTGAAGTACTTCAGGTTGTGCATCCGCTTCTTGTCCCAGTAAGACAGCTCCTGCATCCAGTCGATCGTCTGGGACCGGATCGACTTCTCGAAATCGACCACGGCCGAGACCTCGGTGTACTCGCCGTGCTCCTCCCGCTCCTCGTCGAAGCGGGATCCGTACATATCCATCGAGTCGGTGGCCACGGTCACCAGGACCGAGTCGTCGTTCATCTCGTAATACTTCGCCATCTTGATGCAGCCGACCAGGTTGGCGATCGAGGATATGCCGAGGAGGTTGAGGAGGTCGGCGATCCGGGGAGAGACACCCTGCTTCTTCAGGTATTCCCTTCCCGCCGGCTCGTTGAAGAGACGGAGCAGGCGCATGCAGTCGTCGTCGTCGATGTCGATCACCATATCCATCGTCTTGATGTTGTGGATCCAGGGGACGTGCTTGTCGCCGATCCCCTCGATCCGGTGGCTGCCGTAGCCGTTATAGAGGAGGGTCGGGCACTGGAGGGCCTCGGCCGCCGCCACCTTGATCCCGGGATATTTCTCCTTCAGGTACTCCGCGCAGCCCAGAGTCCCGGCCGACCCCTGGGTCAGGCAGACGCCCCGGAGCTTCTCCTTGCCTTCCTTCCGGGTCAGGTAAACTTCCTCCATCGCCCGGCCGGTACAGACATAGTGCCAGATGGCGTTACCGATCTGGTCGAACTGGTTGAGGACCACGACCTCGTCGGGCCGCTTCATCTGCAGTTCCTTGGTCTTGTCGTAGACCTCCTTGACGTTGCTCTCGCTCCCCGGGGTGGCGTAGATCTCGCAGCCGACCTTCTTCAGCCAGTCGAACCGCTCCCGGGACATCCCGGCCGGGAGGACCGCGATCGAGGGGCAGGCCAGGAGGTAGGCGTCGTAGGCCCCTCCCCGGCAGTAGTTCCCGGTCGAGGGCCAGAGGGCCTTCTGGCAGGTGGGGTCGAACTCCCCCCGGACCAGTTTCTCGACCAGCGGGCCGAAGGTCGCCCCCACCTTGTGGGCGCCGGTGGGAAAGTACTTCCCGATCAGCATAAAGATCCGGGCCCGGACCCCGGTCAGCTCGCGGGGAATCTCGATATAGTTAACGTCCCCGTAACCGCCGCCCGACTCGACGGGGTCGTTCTTCCAGGTGATCCGGAAGAGGTTGCGGGGGTGAAGGTCCCAGAGGCCGATCCCCTTGAGTTCCTTCTTCACCCCTTCCGGGATCAGATCCGGGTTGGCCATCTGCTCGTAGGTCGGGATGAAGATATTCCGCTCCCGGCAGCGCTTGATTGTGTTTTCCAGTACCTTTTGCGGGTCGCGCATCGCCATTCTCCTGTTGAATTTTTAAGGAAAAAACATAGTAAACAAATATTTTCGCCGACGTCAATCGGGATTTGCCGGTCGGAGAAGAAACGCCCGGAAAGGCGGTTAATCGGCGGCCGGGTTGGTTTCATCGGCCGGGACCCGGTAGAGACCGGAGAGGATCGAGCGGCGGATCTCGTCGATCTCCTCTCTGACCTGATAGGGAATCCTGGCTTCGAATGAGTGGTAAGGAGCGAGATAGGCCCCGCCCTTGGCCATCATCGACCACTCCCTCAGGTCGCGGGCCCGCCAGCTGTCGTTCTTGACATCCTCAACCGCTATCTCGACCAGGGGCCCCGCATCCCAGACCGCCCCGGTCACCATCGTATCGGGGGCCGCGGAGTACCAGTTCCGGAGAAAGCCGAAGGCCGGCACCCTTTTCTCCCGGCAGACCGCGATCGCCTCCGGGGAGGCGGCGAAAAGGTAATCAGCCCCGGACTCGATCAGACGGACGGCCGCGGCTCCGACTCCTTCCGAACCTTCTCCGGTGCCGGTCAGGATGATCTCGACCAAGGCGTCCGGGTTGACGTCGAGAACCCCGTCCCGAAAGGCGTTGAGGGCGGCGTTGAGGGCGGGATGGGGGGCTTCGGCTACGACGCCGATCCGGCCGAAAGCGGTCAGCCGACCGGCAATCATCCCGCAGAGATAGGCCGGCTCGTGCAGCCAGAAACTGAATACCGAAAAGTTGGGATCGACCGAACCCAACCGGGAGTTGAAACAGAAGGCGGTCTCGGGGTGATCCCGGGCGAACCTCCGCACGACCGCTTCCGCGCCCCGGTCATCCCCGAAGATCAGCTCGTAACCTTTTCCCACGTAATCCCGCAACACCTTCTCCATCTCCCCCGGTGGGACGTGATCGGATACCTCGTAGACGATCAGCATCTCCTGGGCGGCCCGGTCGAGGGCCCGGTGGATGACGGCGGCCGGAAGGCTGTCCCGGGAGCCCGGGAAGACGGCCGCGACCTTGATCCGGTCTTCGTAGCGGGCGGGCCGGCCGCAGGAAAGCAGCCAGGCGGAAGAGGCGAAGAGCAGGAAAAAGCAAAGATATCGGCGCGACTTTTTCATAATTCCCGGGGGCCATCAAGGCCGGCGGCGGTTCGGTAGACTTCCAGGGTCTGCCGGGCGGTCTCCTCCCAGGTGAAGCCGGCGGCGTGCTTCCGGCCCTTCTCGATCAAGCGCCGGCGGAGATCCGGGTCGTTGAGGCATTCACGGACGGCGGCGGCGATCGAATCCGCCGAGTACGGATCGAAGAGACGGGCCGCCTCCCCGGCCACTTCGGCCAGGGACGGCAGGTCGGAACAGGCGACCGGAACCCCGTGTCGCATACTCTCGAGAACCGGGAGCCCGAAACCTTCCAGGAGAGAGGGAAAGACCGTGCACGACGCCCGGGTGTAGATGACCTCCTTCTCCCGCTCCGAAACCCAGCCGGTGAAGACGACCCGGCCGCCGAGGTCGTACCGCTCCACCATCCTCAGGAGCCGGGAGCCGTAACGGTTGTGACGAACGCCGACGATGACCAGCTGGCAGCGGTCCTTTTCCTCCAGCCGGTAGTAGGCCTCCAGAAGACGGACCAGGTTCTTGTGCGGGTGAGAGGCGGCGACGGTAAGCAGGTAGGGGGGGGTGATCCCGTACTTCCCGAGGACTTTATCTTCCTCTCCGGGGGAAATCGGGGGGGGCTGCTCCTCGCCGCCTCCGAGGTGAATCGCCCGGATCTTCCAGAAAGGCAGATCCAGCTCCCAGAGAATTTCGTCCCGGGAATATCGGCTCAGGGCGATAACCGCCCGGGCCCGTCGGGCCGAATGCCGGACCAGGAAGCGCATCCATTGCCGGGCCAGAAAAGGAAATGTCTCGGGGAATTCCAGGTAAATCAGATCGAGCACGGTGATCACCGAGGGACAGTGGACAAAGATGGGGGCGACGAAACCGGGGGAATGGAGGACGTCAAGACGGCGCCGGCGGGCCCGCCAGGGGAGGACCAGCTGTTCCCAGGCGATCCGGTGAGGCCGGATCAGACCCCGGACCGGGCAGTGATGCTCGATAAAATTCTCCCCCAGCTCAAAGGTTCCCCGGTTCTCCCGGTTGGTGAAGACGACGTACTCGTTCTCCCGGTCGACCCGGGCCAGGGCCGAGATCAGCCGGCGGAGGTAGATCTCGCTCCCCCCGACCCGGCCGGGGATGAGATAGAGGGCGTTAATTCCGATCCTCATATTTTGCCCCCTGGGGGAAAAATATGGTTAAGGATATCGGCCCGGAAAACATTGAGGTTATCCAAAATCATCAAGTTGCGCATTGTAATGACCTGAATTTTGCATCTTCGGAACACGAGCTATTCGATAAGTCACTGCTTATCAACGCGATATTGGGCAAAATAATTATTGCCCGGATTAACCCATCAGGTGGCCGGACGGCAGTGTAGCACAGGCATTCTTGCCTGTGTCCCGAGCCCGCACAGACAAGAATGTCTGTGCTACTTTCCCGCCGTCGCCGGATTGGCGGGCAAAATCCAGGTATGAGAATCCGGGAAGGGAAAGCGCGAATTTGAGTTATACCGATTCCAGGTATATCAGGATAGTTTAAAATCCACTTTCCTTTCATTTTGTCTGGGTAAACGGCATAGGTTTTATTGATGGACTATTCTTTCAGGGCCAGTTCCCGGGCGGTGAGGCGGAACTCTTTCAGCCAGCGGCGGAATACCCGGTCGGGGACCCGTTTTTGCCGGCGGATCTCCCGGCGCTTCCGCCACATCCGGGGCAGGCCTCTGAGGGCGGCCGCGTGGGCCCTGATCAGGATCAACGGGAGGGAGAGGGGCGAATACTCCCGGGCGAAGGCGCCGGCGGCCCCCTTCCCGGCCAGGGCGCCGTAAGCCTGGAGGATTATCCTCCCGGCGGCGTAGAGCGGGGCCAGCAACAGCGGGACGGGGGGGAAGCACTTGACGGTCAGCCAGATCCGGTTCCGCTCAACCAGGAAAGCCTTGAAGGGGGAGTAGGCCCCGGTGGTGGCCGAGTACTTGTGGTAAACCACCGCGGAAGGGACGTAAACCGCCTTCCAGCCCGCCAGGCGGATCCTGAGCGAGAGATCGGCGTCGTCGCCGTAGATGAAGAAATCTTCGTCGAAGAGGCCGGCGGCCTCCAGGGCCGCCCGCCGGACCAGGAAGGCGCAACCGCTGGGGGCGAGCACCTCTTCCTCCCGGTCGTACTGTTCCCGGTCCCGCTCCAACCGCCCCCGGCCCCGGAAGGTACCGTCCCGGTAAATCAGATGTCCCACATTGTCAATGATCTCCGGATCGCGGTAGGAGAGGATCTTACAGGCCGCCAGTCCGCAGTCCGGGCGCCGCCGCAAAGTCTCGACCATCGCCTCCAGCCAGCGGGGATCCGTCCGGGTGTCGTCGTTGATAACGGCGATGTATTCTCCCCGGGCGGCCCGCAGCCCGGCGTTGTTGCCCCCGGTATAACCGATATTCTCCGGAAGCTCGATCAGCCGGACCGCCTCCCCGAAACGATTCCGGACCATTTCCGCCGAACCGTCGGTCGAACCGTTGACCACCAGCAAGATCTCGCGGTCATCCCGGGTTTGAGCGAGCAGGGAACCGAGGCACTCTTCCAGGTGGGCCCGGCCGTTGCAGGTTAGAACCACTACCGAAACCAGGATGTCCTCTTTCATCAACGCAGCCATCGGAATATATCTAATACCGTATCCGGCGCCGATCTGGTAATTTGCTACCTGAATTTTGGGCCTTGAACCGATTTTCAGGCCGGACGGCAGGAAAGTGGCGCAGGCATTCGTGTCTGTGAATGCTTGGCCACAGGCAAGAATGCCTGTGCTACTTTACCCACAGGCAGGAATGCCTGTGCTACTCTGCTTACCCACAGGCAAGAATGCCTGTGCTACTTTACCCACAGGCAGGAATGCCTGTGCTACTTTGCCCGTGCTGATTCCGTTTACCCCGAACGGCGCTGATTGCGGGCAATATCGGATCGTTCGACATTCTATGCCAAAGAACCCACACCGTAAACCGGGAAAACCTTGCCGCCGCGGGGCGTTTCTCCTTCTTGCCGCCGACCCGGAAGAGACCGGTTACCGGGCCGGAGAGAATCCGGAGATCTGCCGGGAGATGAACCGGCGGCTGGGGGACTGGCTGAATCCCGAGGACCGGGTATCCCTGGCCGGGTTGGAAGATCTGGTGATCAGCCGGGAAGAACGGGATGTCCTGCTCTCCCTCGACTACCTGAAATGACCGGACCGGACCGGCCGGCTACCCGATCCGGCTGAAAATCAGCCGGTCGGTTTCTTCCCGCCCGGTCCCATCCCGGAGATCGATTCGCGCATCTTGGTGTCGGACTCGATGTTCCGGAACCGGTACTGGTCGAGGATGCCGAGGTTGCCGGAACGGAAGGCCTCGGCCATCGCCCGGGGCACCTGGGCCTCCGCCTCCACCACCTTGGCCCGCATCTCCTGCACCCTCGCCTTCATCTCCTGCTCCTGGGCCACCGCCATCGCCCGCCGCTCCTCCGCCTTGGCCTTGGCGATCTCCAGGTCGGCCTGGGCCTGCCGCTGCTGGAGCTCCGCCCCGACGTTCTTGCCGACGTCGACGTCGGCGATGTCGATCGAGAGGATCTCGAAGGCGGTCCCCGAGTCGAGACCCTTCTCCAGCACCCGCTGGGAGATCGAGTCGGGGTTCTCCAGGACCCGCTTGTAGGTCTCGGCCGAACCGATCGAGGTCACGATCCCCTCCCCCACCCGGGCGATGATCGTCTCGTCGGTCGCCCCCCCGACCAGCCGGTCGATGTTGGCCCGGATGGTGACCCGGGCGTGGGCCTCGACCTGGATCCCGTCCATCGCCACCGCGGCGATGGTATGCTTCCCCTTGGAGGGATCGGGGCAGTCGATCACCCGGGGGTTGACGCTCATCCGGACCGCTCCCTCGATGTCCCGGCCGGCCAGGTCGATGGCGCAGGCCTTCTGGAAGGTCAGCGGAATGTTGGCCTTGTCGGCGGCGATCAGGGCCCGGGTCACCTTCCCCACCGATCCCCCGGCCAGGTAGTGGGCCTCGAGGTCGTTGGTCGAGACCACCAGCCCGGCCTTGGTCGCCATAATCTTGGCGTCGACGATCAAGACCGGCTTGATCCCCCGCAGCTTCATCCCGATCAGGTTGAAGAGGGTGACGTGGGCGCCGGCGGCCAGGGCCCGGATCCAGACCTTGAGGAAATAGAAGAAAATCCCCAGAAAGACCAGGGCGACGACGATGATGATCGCGGTGATTATCGGGGCGATGCTGGGGCCCATAACCCTGCCTCCTTATATTGATATGTTGATATAATCCTTAATCGCTATCGGTATCGCAATCGCTATCGGTATCGCTATCGCTATCGGTATCGCTATCGGTATCAAAGCGGCAAAGAATAAATCCGGGGATGAGCCGAATAACCCGCTCAAAGGTCGCCGGGGAGCCTGGTCTCTCCCCCCAACCCGCGGGGCGGTCCGAGTATCTCGGAGAAGATGATCCCCCGGACCACCGGGTGGAGGGAAGGGGAGAATAAGCCCGGAACCGCCCGGACCGGGGCGGCGGAAGGACGCGGACGGGTCGGAACGGTGGAGGCCGACTCCGGACGGGGAGCGGGTGGACGCGGGCGGGGACGGACGGCCGGTTGGCGGCGGGGTCTTTCCGGAGGCCGCAGGGAGGCTCCCCAGCCCCGAACGGGAGCGGGGGGCTGGCCGCGCGGTTCGGCCCCCATCCGTCCGGTCAGGGAGTCGATGAATCTTTTCAGTTCGTCGACTTCCTCCCGGGGTTCCGGAGGGGGCGTTCTCGGGGAACCGGAAGCCGCGGGGGGAGCCGTCCCCGCTTTCTTCTTCCCGGCCAGCATCAAAAGCCGGAAGATCCCGAAGAGGGCCAGCAGGATCCAGATCCATTCTCCGTTCATAAGAGAAACATCCTCAGGGGAGAGAAAAACTTTTCATCTCCCGTGGTAAAGACCGCTTTGTCCCCCTCACTCCGTTCGGGGTCTTCGCGATGACAGTGAACCGGGGAATAAGGACTTGCCGGACAACCGGTCAACCGGTCGGTTTCTTGTCGCCCGGTCCCATCCCGGAGATCGATTCCCGCATCTTGGTGTCGGACTTGATGTTCTGGAACCGGTAGTAGTCGAGGATGCCGAGGTTGCCGGAACGGAAGGCCTCGGCCATCGCCTTGGGCACCTCGGCCTCCGCCTCCACCACCTTGGCCCGCATCTCCTGCACCCTGGCCTTCATCTCCTGCTCCTGGGCCACCGCCATCGCCCGCCGCTCCTCCGCCTTGGCCTTGGCGATTTCCAGGTCGGCCTGGGCCTGCCGCTGCTGGAGCTCCGCCCCGACGTTCTTGCCGACGTCGACGTCGGCGATGTCGATCGAGAGGATCTCGAAGGCGGTCCCCGAGTCGAGACCCTTCTCCAGCACCCGCTGGGAGATCGAGTCGGGGTTCTCCAGGACCCGCTTGTAGGTCTCGGCCGAACCGATCGAGGTCACGATCCCCTCCCCCACCCGGGCGATGATCGTCTCGTCGGTCGCCCCCCCGACCAGCCGGTCGATGTTGGCCCGGATGGTGACCCGGGCGTGGGCCTCGACCTGGATCCCGTCCATCGCCACCGCGGCGATGGTATGCTTCCCCTTGGAGGGATCGGGGCAGTCGATCACCCGGGGGTTGACGCTCATCCGGACCGCTCCCTCGATGTCCCGGCCGGCCAGGTCGATGGCGCAGGCCTTCTGGAAGGTCAGCGGAATGTTGGCCTTGTCGGCGGCGATCAGGGCCCGGGTCACCTTCCCCACCGATCCCCCGGCCAGGTAGTGGGCCTCGAGGTCGTTGGTCGAGACCACCAGCCCGGCCTTGGTCGCCATAATCTTGGCGTCGACGATGATCACCGGCTTGATCCCCCGCAGCTTCATCCCGACCAGGTTGAAGATGGCGACGTGGGCTCCGGCGGCCAGGGCCCGGATCCAGACCTTGAGGAAATAGAAGAAGATCCCCAGAAAAATCAGGGCGACGATGATGATGACAGTGGTGATTAACGGGGCGATGCTGGAGCCCATAACGATACCTCCTTGGTGGAGAAGTTCAAAGTTCGAAGTTCAAAGTTCGAAGTTCGAAGTTCGCAGTTTGATTATACCCGCTCTGCGATCCCGCTCAAGCTCTTTCTTCCCCCGCTTCCGCCGGAGCGGTCTCCTCGCCGACCACGACCCGGTTGCCGTCCACCCGGATCACCCGGACCGGGGTGCCTTTCTCTATATATTCGCCTCCGGTGACCACATCGACCCGTTTCCCCTCGATCTCGACCATCCCGGCCGGGCGGAGCGTGGTGACCGCCTGTCCCCGTTTGCCGACCCATTTCTCCAGTCCTTTCTCGGTGGCGGAAAAGCCCGCCTCGGAGGAACCGAGCAGGAGACGCTTCCCGGCCGGCGACCTGGGGAGAACCTTGATCGAGAGATAAAGCCCGAGCAGGGTGACCACGATCACCCCCGCCGCCCAGTACAACCCGAAGGTCGTCCCGCGCTCGGTAAAGGCCATCACGATCGAGCCCAGCAGGCAGAACCCGCCCAGGGTACCGACGATCCCGCCGGGGATGAAGATCTCCACGCAGACCATCAGCAACCCGATCACTAAAAGGAATATGATCCAGAGCATCGGTTAGCTCCTTATTAACCGCGGATTATCGCCCCTGCTTCAATCCCTATTCACAAGTCAAACCCCGCGTCGGCAGTTCCGGGCCTATGTAACTTTGAACTTCGAACTTAGAACTTCGAACTTTAGTCACTTTAAACTTTAGGCACTTCCACCCTCCTCACCACCACCCGGTTGCCGTCGACGGCGGTGACCTTGATTTCCTCTCCCTTTTCGATGAACTCGCCCAGGGCGACGACGTCGACGGGAAGGCCGTCGATCCGGGCCTTGCCGGCCGGGCGGAGCTTGGTCAGGGCCTCGCCGGTTGCTCCGACCAGGCCGGAGATCCCCGACTCCGAGCTCTCGAACCCCTCGTCCCGCTTCTCCTCGGCGGTGAGAACGAACCGCCCGTAGAGCGGGGAGGACCTGGTGAAGACCGCCCGGTAGGTGGCCAGGAGCAGGATCAAAAAACCGCCCAAGGTCACGCCGAAGAGAGAGACCGCCCGGAAGTAATTGGGATGAAGGATCGTCCGCGGGTCGAAGAGCGGCCCCCGCCCCATCGCCAGGATGAAGGAGAGGACGACGCAAACGATCCCGGCGGCCCCTAGCAGCCCGAAATCGGGGGTGAAGAAGATCTCGATCAGGAGCAGGATCAGGCCGGCGATGAAGAGAACGATCACCTCGTAGCCGGCCAGCCCGGCCACGTTGTGGCCGAAGAAGAAGACGGCCAGCAAAGAGAGCCCGAGAATCCCCGGGAGACCGAAACCGGGGGTCCGGATCTCGAAATAGATCCCGGCCAGTCCCCCGAGCAGGAGAAGAACCGTGACCATCGAGCCGGTGATGAAACGGGCCAGGCTCTCGGAGGGGGTGATCCGGATCTCCTCCCGGGGAGCTTCGGGGAAACCCGCTTCGGCGAAGAGCTCGGAGAGGTCGGCGAGCGTGCCCCGGGAAAGACCGGCGTCCGCCGCCTTGGAGTTGGTCAGGGTGAGGAGTTTCCCTTTCTCGATCAGGTCGGGGATCTCGACGTCCCGGTCGACCATCGCCTCGACCACCTCGACCGGGTGGCCCTTCTCTTCCGCGGTCGAGGCGATCATCGCGCGGAAGGCGGAAGTGATCTTTTCGGCGTGGGCCTCGTCGAGCTGGGCCGCCCCGCCCAGGGGCGAGCTAGCGACCGGGGTGGCGGCCCCGATCATCGAGCCGGGGGCCATATAGATGTAGTCGGTGGCGACGGCGATGTAAGCTCCGGCGGAGAAGGCCTTGACGTCGACGAAGGTGTAGGTGGGGATATCGGTCCGGACGAGAAGCTCCATTATCTCCTCGGTGGCGTCGGCCGCGCCGCCGTTGGTGTTCATATCGAGGACGACGGCCCGGGCGGAAGCCGCTTCCGCCTCCCGGATGCCCCGCCGGACCACCCAGACCAGGCCCTTCTCGATCTCACCCTCGACCGGGATGATGTAGACCGGCCCCGGGTCCCGCGGCCGGGCCGCGGGCGAACAGAGCAGGCCCCCCAGAAAGCCCAGCAGGATCATTGTCTTTTTCATCATAAAGGCAGCCGGAATAGATCTTGAACTTCGCGGCGGAGGAATTTATTCACCCCCCATCAGCCCGCCTCCGGGAGCAGATCGGGTTCCCCGTTTTTCTCGGCATCTTCGAAGACGGGGAGGATCCCGATTATGCGCACGGAGGCCACCGGCAGTCCGCGATATTCATTATCGCACAACCGGAGCAGATCGCCAAGCCCAATAACCTCCCGGCAGGCGAAATAGAGCCTTTTCGCCCTCCGGCGGCGGGGGAGGCGGACTGGCAACCCTGAAGGGATTCAGCCGGGAAGGATCGGGGTAGCGCTTTCCGAGGGGCAGGAGGACGGAGAGAGACCGGCGGGCAGGCCAGCCGGGTGTCGCCGCCGGCCCGGACGACTTCCCCCCCGGTGGCGATCCCGGGCGGAAACCGCCCGGACATCGGGCTCCTGCCGCCTTCACCCGATTTATTCATAAATCGGGTTATTGGAATTTAGTTTGACCGAAAATCAATGATGAAGAGAATACTTTTTAGATGTTTATATATAACCCGGATTAATCCATAGGGCGGCTGACCAACGGGTATAGCAGCACAAGCATTCCTGCCCGCGGCCCGGGAAACACAGGCAGGAATGCCTGTGCTACTTTTCCGGCCCCCGGATTTTCGGGCAAAATTCAGGTTATACAATTTATATCCGAAGCCAAAAATTGATCGAAGAGAAACCGGAGAATTAAATTCAAATCCCCGCTGCCGACTTCCCTTTTCCCACTTGCTACCTTGTCACCGGCGAATCTCCCGAACGTCCGAAATAAACCCTGGTAATACCGCGGATCGCCCAAAGGCCGACGGACGGTCGGTAGATCCCGTTTTCCGCCAGCGGCCCTCCGGAAAAGGCGGCCGGGAGGGGGATGTCGCCGGTGGAGCCGAAGTAGATCCGGCTTCCTCCCCGCACCGCCCAGAGGCCGGTGGGAGGCCGGAAGATCGCCGGCTCCTCCGAAAAGGGGCTGGAGCCGCCGTACCAGCGGTAGACCGCCGGGATCGGAAGGTCCCCGGCGGCCCCGAAATAAATCCTGGTCAATCCCCGCACCGCCCAGAGGCCGGTGCCCGGGCGGAAAACGGCGATCTCGTCGGTTCCGTCGTTATCGTAATCACCCGGAACCGGGCGGTCGCCGACGATTCCAAAGTATACCGCGGTCACCCCGCGCGCCCGCCAGAGACAGGAACTCCGGCGGAAGACTGCCGGGTCGCAGTACCCGTCCCCATCGTAATCACCGGGAACCGGGATATCTCCCGACCTTCCCAGGTAAAGCCGGGTCAGATCCTTGACCGCCCACAGTCCCGTGGAAGGGCGAAAGACGGCCACGTCGGCGATCCCGTCTCCGTCATAGTCGCCGGAAGCCGGGATGTCGAAGAGCCGGCCGAAGTAGGTATTCCCCAGCCCGCGGATCGCCCAGAGGCCGATGTCCTGGCGAAAGATCGCGATATCCGAGATTCCGTCTCCGTTATAGTCGCCGGAGGCGATCACCAGGCATTCCGGCGTCGGGAAGGGCGTCGGAGTGACGGCCGGCGGGGTGGCCTGGGTGGTGAACGGCGTGGTCGTGGGGGTGATGATCCTGATCACCATAGTGGTGGTGTCGGCGCCTCCCGGGGCGTCCTCCTCGTTTCCGACCGCGTCCCGGGCCAGGCTGTAAAAGCCGTAGGTGTGGCCGAACGCGCCCCGGTACGGGGCGGAGGTGACCGTCGTCTGGATCAGCCAGGATCCGAATTCCCCCCCGTCGGTGGCCGCATAGAGGTCGAATGAGGCGATCCCGGCGCCGGTGTCGGACCCGGACCAGTTCACGGTGAAGCTTTCGCTATTGGAGACGGCGGGGGAGGAGGCGGAGGACGCCGGCTCCTCGTCGTCGAAGGTGTTGAAGTGGAGCGGGGTCTCGATCGGTTCGTTGGTGTCGAAGACGATCGACGCCAGCGCGTCGACGACGTCGTTGGTGGTCACGGTGGAAAGCGGCCGGATGGTGTAGCTGAGGTACCCCTCGCCCTCGGGCGGGTCGAGGTTCGGGGGGAGGAAGCCGGCGAAGGGGTCCCTGGTCTGCTCCCCGGTCACGGGGTCGATCGAGGTGAACTCCCAGGTGACGACCCCGGTGTCCCGGTCGAGGCGGAAGTCGAGGTCGATGAAAAGCCCGAGCGATTCGGTGAAGTCGAGCCGGTCGTCGAAGGCGTCGAGTCCGGCCGGGATGGAAGCCGTGTAGTCGCCGAAGCCGTAGCCGACCAGCTCGAAGGTGGTCCAGTCGAGGTCGTCGTCGAGCTGGTGGGTGACGGTGACCACCTGGGCGGGGGCGCTGGCGGTCGACTGGTTCTCGAACCGGACGGTGTAGGCCAGCGTCTGGTCGGGATGGATCCAGTTCAGGGCGGGCTCACCGTTCGGCCCCACGATGTCGTTGGGGTCGATAGACCCGAGCACCGGTGTTCGACCGTCCGCCCCCGGTTTGAATCCTTGTAAATGCCTTGGCGTGGCTCCGTTCCAGAGTTCCCGAGCCCGTGGGCCGTAAGCCACCGTCGCGGGTGGAGAAATTACTCTATACCAATAATCAGCAATTTCTTGAGTTGTTAGATCCCAAAGAGGTAGCAGACGGTCGACCAGGACCGCCCATGGATTATTGCTCATGCTGATAACTTGGGAAAGCCAGTAGCCGAAGCGCTTCATGACGTCGTATCCATCAGACTCTCCTTTTTGCCACTTCTGTAGTTCTTCTAAGAGATAGGCTGACTGTTCACTTGTCTTGATCCATCCCAGTAACATGAAGAATTTAGACTTCGCGCACCCTTTGCCGATATTTTTTAAAGAAAATTTCTTACTCATGACAAAATTTTTAAGTTCATCATCCACCCTCGTCATCGAAGAAAATATATCCTGCTCTTTATAAATCTCTCCGAGCATATACTCTATATCTTTAAACCATTGACCGGCTTTATCGAACTGGTCCAATATATCCCTGGCATCAGAACCCCAGTCAGGGATAGCATTAGAGCCTCCGGGATTTCTGCGAATAGTCGGCTGGTTGTCAGCGAAGTTGTAGCTGCTCTCTCCGGGCAAATCCGCCTCAGCATTGAACCGGCCGTCTGTAGAATCGTAAATGCGCGTGCCGTTAAGGTTCTGGTCATTGCCAAGGTCTTCCACCGCATAGCGCCCCCGGAACTTATACTGATTGGGGATGGTCTCGATCTCCTGTACTTTTTCGCCGTAGGGAAGATATTCATACTCATTGAGCACCTCTCCCGAGCTGTCTGTCACCTCGACGGTGTTGCCGTTCCCGTCGAAATTGTAAAAGATGAAGTCCCCCCCAGCATCAACAGAGCATTTCATGCCGTCCTGGGACACATGATGGTAGAGGAGGTCACCACTGCCGTCATACTCGGCAAAGATCGCTCCTTCCGGGGAGGTCGGGTCCGGGAGGTACTCCCGTCTCATTCCGTTATGGACTGAGGCGGTGCGTTGCCCGAAGACATTATATTCGAAGGTCCAGCTTTCACCGGGACCGGTGATGCTCGCCGGTTGCCCGTCATAGTTGTAGCTGTACTCCCAGCTCTCGCCGTCTATGGTTTTCGAACTGAGCCTACCGTTGGCGTCGTACCCGTAGCTGTTATCTCCGACTGCGGTGTACTGGTCTAGTTCGTTGGTCGTGTATTCAGTGGTGTCCCCATCGTTGGATACGGAGACGCGGTTGCCCGCCCCGTCATACCCGTAGGTCAGTACGCGGCTGGCGGGCGTGGAAACCGATGTCAGCCGGTCGGCGGCGTCGTAGGTGTAACTGTACGTCCCCATGAGAGTGGTCATGTTGGTCCGTCGCCCCAATTCATCATATGTGTAATTGTAGCTGGAGACAATCGTGCCGGCGGGATCATGGTTGGCCAGGCTTGCCAACTTGTTCCCTTCATCATAGCCGTATATAGTATAACTTCCGTTCCCCGCGTCTTGCCGGGTCACCCGTCCCGCGGCGTCGAAGCTGTAAGCGGTGATCAGACCGTCCCCGGCACCGCGTCTGGCGTTCAAGTGGTCCCCAGAATGGTTTATGGCGCTCAGGCGTCCCCGGGAATCATACTCGTAGTTCACCTCAAATCCGGACCCATCGGCCGTTCTGATCTTACGCCCATTTTCATCGTATCCGAATTCCAGCCAGCGTCCGTCCGGATAGGTTACCCGTATCAGCTCGTCCCGAGGGCTGTAAATCATCTCGGTGGTCCCGGAACTGTCAGTGGCGGATACTAGGTTGAACCGGGCGTCGTAAGTGTAATCGATACTCTCCCCCCCCGGTATCTCCTTGCGAACCAAAAGCCCCCCGTCGTCATAGACGAAGGAAACTTCATCCCCGTTCCGCTCGGTCCGGGAGGAAAGCCGCCCCTCCTCATCGTATGAGAACGATTTCATGGCCCCGTTGGGGTAGGTGATGGAACTGAGATTACCTGCGGTGTCGTGGCCGTACTGGGTGAGATTGCCCCGTGGATCCCGGATCGAAGTCAGCTCCCCATCATCCTGATTGTAAGCGAAGTTGATTCTCTCGCCCAACGGGTTGGTGATGAAGGTTATTTTTCCTGATTCGTTGTGATCGTATGTTTGAGAAATCCCCCCGGCAAAAAGTAACTGGTTCAAGTTCCCTTCATCATCATAACTTGAGCTGGCGAACTTATCTGCCCCCGAAATTACCTCCCTGGCTCGTCTCGAATCATCGCGTAAAACTGTCACGTCTGCGCCGGCGGCGTTGGTGAACCGGTAGCCACCGGCCGAGTCGTAGGCAATCACCTGGAAGTCTTCGCCGTTTGATACCCGAATCAGGCGACCGCCCCCGTCATACTCGAAGGTCATGCTTTCACCATTGGAGAAACTGACGGAGCGGACAGCATTGAGAGCAGGGCCTGACGTGAAGTAGGAGTACTCCGCGCTGAAGCCGAAAAAACTTGTGTAATTCGTGAAACGACCCTCGTCATCGTAACCGTAATACGTTGTCCGGTCGGCGACATCCGTGTACCGGGAGACTCTCCCTTCGGCGTCATAGAAAAAATCGATGGATTCACCGGAGGGGATGGTCAGCGATCTCAGCCTACCGCCGCTGTAGGAGGCGATCACCCGGTTGCCGTAGAAGTCCTCGAAGTAGTCGAGCTTCCCGTCGGGCCGGAAGACGGTCCGGTCGCCATCGCCTTCGTCGAGAACGTAGAAGCCGCCGGGATCAGCCTCCAGCGTCCCCCGGTAACCGGAAGGACTCTGGTAGCTCCCGTCGCCGAGAAGGGTGAAGTGGAGGGAATAGCCGGCGGCTGTGACGGTCACATCACCGTAAGCGTCGGCCACGGCGGAAATATCGGTCAGGTCGGGGCCACCGAGTCCCATGGACCCCGGCTGGCCGCGGAACGCCATATCCCCGAGCGGATCGGCCTGGACAAGCTCGAAATCCAGCAGCCGGTCGGCGTCGGCGACGTACTCCCCGAAACGGGAGAGGCGGGTGGCGTTCTCGGCCAGGACCGCCTGGCACTGCCCGAGAGTGTTCCCCATCGCCGCCTCGAAGTTGTCGTAGATGATCGCCCATTGTCCGGCCGTGACAGCCGGGGGCCGGAAGTCGTCCTCCAGCTCCCCCCAATCGAAGGTCGCGTCCGGGTTGTTCTCGACCTGGAGATCGAATTTTATGTTCGAGAGACCCTGGAGCGGCTCCATCTCCAGCGTGATCGAGCCCCCGGCGCCGGGGGGGAGGATGCCGGCCGGCCCCTCCCGATTGATCCCCAGTAGCGGGATTGAATCGCCTCGCCATTCGTCCTCCCCCGGCCAGCGGAGCCGGGCGCCGTCTGCCTCCATTACCATATAGGGGGCGACCAGGTCCGTCTGCCCGGCGTTGCGGTAGTTGACGATCACCCGGTCACTCCAGTCCCGGCGGATCGCCACCGGAACGGTGATATGGTAGTCGAGTTTTCCCGCGGAGCCGGCGGTCACCTCGACGCAGTCGTCGAGCGTGAGGACCAGAGGCCCGTCGCTGACCCGGATGCTGTAGGAACATTCGGGGAGTCCGGTCAGGTCGAAGGTTACGTAGGCGAGGGACGGGTTGACCAGGAAGACCGAGACCGCCTGGTGGACGCCGCCCAGGCAGTCGATGATCTCGTAGGTCATATCATCGCGCAGTTGGCCGCCCTGGACGGCGAAGGTCACCGTCCCCGCGTTGGCGGCGGAATCCAGGTCCACTGAATCGAGAGCAAAGCCGAGGGCGTCGGCCTCGATACTAAAACCGGTCGCTCCCCCGGGGAGGGAGTCCGCGTAGGCCAGGACGTAGTAGGTCCGGTCGGCGGTTCCGGCGGCCAGGGCGCTGACGTCGGCGGAGTTCCACTCGGTCTGGCGGACGTCGTACCGCTCCCGGGTGGGCATGTAATCGCGGGCGATGTAGAGCTCGGTGGCGCCGGCTCCTTCAAGGTCGAGGCTGACGCCGACGTCCAGCCCCGCTTCGGGCTCGAACTTGAACCAGTGCGACTCCCCGGCTTCACTAAACTCCCGGTTCAGGGGAGCCCCGTCGACGACCAGCTCCGGGAGGTCAAGGGATACCGGCGACAGGGAGTCGGCGGTGTTGTTGCCGGTGTTGATCCCCTCGAAGACCTCGCCCCGCGAGTTGGCCGTCACTCGCCAGTAATGGTCGGCGGCGATGCTCCCCGGCACCCGGACCATCCCCGAGACCTCGCAGCTCTCCCCCGGACCGAGCGTGACGCCGGCACCGGAAAGCACCACCCCGGCCTCGAAGACCTCGGCAACGTCGTCCGGATCGAGGACCAGGCTGACCGTGTCGTGCCAGGGGCCGACCGCCGTGCCGGTCCCATTGTTCCTGACCGTCCAGGACACCTCCGCCTCCTCCCCTGCAACCGCCTCGATCGGTCCGGTGACCGCGCCGACCACCAGGTCGATGTCCGAGTGCTCCGTTTCCACGAACTCGTAGGCGCCCATGTCGGCGTACTCCCCGCCCGGTGTCTGGACGCCCGTGTTGGGTGTGCGCGGATCGTCGTAGCGGGGGGCGCCCATGAAGTCGGTCCCCGGCGCCGCGGTGCCGTCGGCGGCGTCGATCACCGGGGAGACGTAGCTGAGACGGAAGTCCCCCCGCTCGCGGCTCTTGTAGAACGGGTCGGCGGAGATGTTTCCGTTCAGCCCGGCCTGGTCGGGGATGTTCCCGAAGTTGGCGACCCCCGAGTTCCAGGAATCGGAGTAGCGGATCGTCCACCTGGGTTCTACGGGGGAGGCAATGAATCCGTACTCGGCATTGTTGGTCATCAGCGTATTGACTATGTTGACCCTTCCGAAATGAAGCAGGATGCCGATCCGGTTATCGTCCACGGTACAGTTGACCACGTTGACCGTGGAGTATGGATGGGCGCAGATACCCCGGTCGGCGCCCCGGACCATGCAGCTTTCAACCGTCGCCTGCGCGAAGAACCCCCAGGCCAGGATGCCGTCGTAGAAGGCGTCCTCCAGCCGGCTGTTGGAGATGTTGAGTTGGGCGCCCCCGCTGGTCCGGAGCATCCCGGTCTGGTCCCATTGGCCGCTGGCTGTCCCCCCCCCGTAGCGCATCCGCACGTGGTCGAACGAGCCGCTTCCCCCGTCGAGGTGGATCCAGCGCCAGTCGCCGGCGGCGGGTGTGGTGCTGTCTCCGTCGCCGTTGGTATCGCCCCCCGCGGAGTCGTCTTTGACCGAGGTGAAGAAGATCGGTTCGGCAACGGTTCCTTCGGCGATCAGAGTGCCGCCGGACTGGACGGTTATTTCTCCCTTGTCTTTGATCTTGACCACGGCGCCGGGTTTGATGGTGAGCGTCACGCCGGCCGGGACGGTGATGTTGCCGCTGATGTGGAAGACCCCGGTCCCCGCCCAGGTCTCGTCGTTTGACAGGGTTCCGCTGTCAGTGTAGATTACGTATCTTACATCCACATATTCGTTGAGGTTGATCTGGCCGTTCCCCTCGGAGGATAGTCCGCTCCAATCGCCGGGCTGAGGATTAGTTTGATTACCGTCCAGGTTGGTGTCGCCCCCGGCGGTATCGTCGGCGAACGAGGTAAATATGATCTCCAAACCTTCCAGGCCAAAGGCGTCGAGGATGCCGCCGTCCTCGACGACGATCCCCGCCCCTTCTATAAACTTGATCACCGCCCCGGCCTCGATCGTGAGGTGCGCCCCGTCGGCGACGTACACGGTCTCTGCGACGATATGGACGGAATCGGCCGTCCAGGTTTCATCAACCTCGATCCGGCCCGAGTGGTAGGCGGCGCTGTTGTTGACCAGAACAATCCGGGTCGCCTCGCCGACGACCTGATCCTGATCGTCGAAAAAGGAAGCCCTCAGTTCATACTCTCCGTCGGGCATGAGCGTGGTGTCCCAATCGATATATCCGTACGCTTCCAGGCCGGTGCCGAACGTGTGCTCCTGCCCCTCCCTCGATGCGGACACATTGGCTGAGAATTCCACCGCCTTACTTTTAAATCCCGACCATATGATACGTACGGTCTCGTGCAGGAACTGATCATCCGGAATTGAGCTTATAATGAAACCTACGTTCGGGGACTCGTTGTTAAGCTGGTGGAGTTCGAGAATCTCCCACTCATCGTCGATCGAGAGGATCAGGCAACAAGCTCCTTCTTCGGATGGGTCAAAGGTCACCGTAATTGCTCCATCGTAAAATCCGTCCACGGGGAGGTCGCCGGTGATTTCGTCGGTATTAAGAAGAGTGTCGGTAAGGTCCAGGTAGTGATCCTCGGAAAGATAAACCGCGTCCTGCCAGGCACCGCCGATGATGTCGCCGTCGCCGACGTTTGTAACCCGGTAGGTGAGTTCAGTGGGCTGACCGCAGGGAATGTCCGCGGGGATAGTGAACCGGGTCACCTCGAGGTCGGGAATGGACCCGGTATCCTCCGAGATGGTTAACAAGCGGTCGTCACCCAGGTTGGTCTGGCCGTTGAAACTTATCACATTGAAGATGACTTCGTTCATACCTGTCGATGGAAATGCAATCAGGCCCGGGTTCTCCTCGGTCGAGGAGCGCCCGTCGCCGAAATCCCAGAAGAACGAGGGCGACCCCATCAATACCTGCCCGGTACCGAGGAAACGGAGTGTGTCTCCGGCTATGATCTCTCCAGAGTGAGTGGGAGAGATCATAGCCCCATTCACGGATACGTCATCGAGCCCGATGCCAGAGGAACTGCGATAGGAATATCCCTTGAAACAGATAAAGTATCGATCGGTCGGTGACGGCAATTCCAGCGTGTGGAGGGTCCAGGTACTTATATTCCCCGGGTAGTGGGTTAGCTGCACCCAGGAAGCGGTGTCAGATACCCGGTAATATACGGTCAACTCGTCCTGTCTCCCATACAATTCCTTCTGGCAATGCCAGAAGGAAAGTGTCGGGTTGGAAGGCTGTGAGCCGATCGCAAGCGGCGGCGAGATGAGGCGTGTAGCCGCTTCCCCATAACTACAGGAGAAAAGTGCATTATAACCGCTGTGGGCGGGTGGATTCTGGTTGCGGCAGCCGGAGTACTGAAACCAGTTGGTGTCGTTCCAGCCGATGTACTGCTTGGACCAGATATTGGGATAATCGGTTGGGGCCCCTCCCGACCAGGGTCCGTCAAAATCTTCCTTATATGGGAGCCGCATCGAAGGGGGCGTCGGCGTCACCGTCGGCGTCACCGTCGGTTTCGGAGTCGGTGTCTGAGTCGGTGGCGGTGTCTGAGTCGGTGGCGGTGTCTGAGTCGGTGGCGGTGTCTGAGTCGCTGTCGGTATCTGAGTCGGGGGTGGCGTCAGCGTCGGTGTTGTCGTAGGTGTGACTGAAGGGGTTGGTGTCGGCGTCCTGTATCCCTCCGGCGTCGGAGTTATCAACGAATAGGAAAATATCGTTCCGGAATCGGCGGAACCTCCATAATAAGTCATCCCGTAGAGTATGTGGCCGTCCATAATCAAACTGCCTTCAGGATTTTTGCCGTCATTTTCCCCGCCGGCGAAGCTGTGGAGGAGCTCGAAACCGCTTCCGTCGGTCTGGATGGAAAATATCGTGCCTTCATCGGAGGAACCGCCGTGACGTGTCATCCCGTAGAGGGTGCTCCCGTCGGATATCAAACTGCCGTAAGGGTTTTTGCCGTCATTTGCCCCGCCGGCGAAGCTGTGGAGGAGCCCGAAACCGCTTCCGTCGGTCCGGATGGAAAATATCGTGCCTTCATCGGAGGAACCGCCGTAACGTGTCATCCCGGAGAGTATGTTGCCGTCCAGAATCAAACTGTCTTGAGGATTTTTGCCGTCATTTGCCCCGCCGGCGAAGATGTGGAGGATCGTGTAGCCGCTTCCGTCGGTCTGGATGGAAAAGATCGTGCCCCGATTGGAGGAACCGCCGAAAGTTGTCATCCCGTAGAGTGTGCTGCCGTCCAGAATCAATCTGTCTCGGGGGCCTGCTCCGTCGCTCCCGCCGGCGAAGCTGTGGAGAAGAGTGAAGCCGGAGCCGTCGCTTCCGATCGAGAAGACCGTACCGTGCCCGGATCCGCCGCCATTCGACGCCATGCCGTAGAGAGTGCTGCCGTCGGATATCAAACTGCCGGAAGGGAGTTTGCCGTTATTTGCCCCGGTGGCGAAGTTGTGGAGGATCTCGAAACCGCTTCCGTCGGTCCGGATGGAAAAAATCGTGCCGTACCAGCCCGAGCCGCCTTCGTATGTCATTCCGTAGAGCGTGTTTCCATTTAAAATTAAACTGCCGTATGGTTCCCTGCCGTCATCTGGCTCGCCCCTGAATTGGTGCTCAAGCCTGAAACCGCTTCCGTTGGTCCGAATGGAAAAAACCGTTCCGCCGTAAAAAGAACAGCCGTAACCGCCGTGCTTTGTCATCCCGTAGAGTTTACTTCCATCAGAAATCAGGCTATCGCAAGGGTATCGCCCAGATAATGGACCGTATTCCCAGAAGCTGTGGAGGATAGTTAAATGGTTCTGCGTACTCCCGGCGGGCGCGCACCAGAAACAGAGCGCTGTTCCCGCCACCAGCAGCATCAATGCTTTTTTCATCGTGGTTATCCTCCTGCCGTATATAATTATTCCGGGGACACAGTACTAATTATCCCCGTGAGCTCCGCTGAATTAAGTGTCGTGTCCCCCGAATTAGATTTTCGGCTCGTTTCATAGTGAAGCAATCCTTGACGACCTCGCGTGAATCGAAAGAATGGTTGGGCTGACGCCACCGAGAAAATAATATGATTTTTCTCCGCAAGATCCGTCTGTCCGGCTGACGAGGAACCAGGCCGCTTTTTCATCGCGCTCTCCTCTGCGGCGTTGAATGCGGTTAATGTATCCAGAGTTATTTTGTACGGTTACTATAGGCTGAATTCACATCCCCGGGACAGGACCGGGGGCGCAATCAGCTGTTTGCCGATTCGGTATCGTTCGGGCAGCCAACGGGCACAGCGGCCCGGGCATTTCTGCCCGCGGCCCGGGAAACACAGGCAGGAATGCCTGTGCTACTTTTCCGGCCCCGGTTCAACGCGCAAGATTCAAGTACAGAGGCCAGCGGGCCCTGACCCGCGCAAAAGCGGATATCACGGACACCGATTACCGATCCGCCGTCGCTCTTCGAGCTATGGCGGACAAGTTGCCGATCCCTATCTCGCCGCCGGGATGTCGCCGCCGGTTCCGAAGTAGGCCCGGGTGAAGCCCCGGATCGCCCAGAGGCCGGCGGCGGGACGGAAGACGGCGATCTCGTCGAGAACGTCGCCGTTGAAATCGCCCGTTACCGGGCTGTCCCCTCCGCCGCCGAAATAGAGCCGTTCTCCTCCCCGCACCGCCCAGAGGCCGGTCGCGGGACGGAAGACCGCGATCCCGTCCCGAAAGGGCCGGGCGGTTTTACCGCCGCCGTACCAGCGGTAGATCCCGGGAAGGGGAAAGTCGCCGGGCCGGCCGAAGTAAACCCGGGTGAGGCCCCGGACCGCCCAGAGGCCGGAGGCGGGGCGGAAGACCGCGAATTCCTTAATCCCGTCGCCCGAGTAGTAGGCGGGGGCCGGGATATCTCCCGCCCTCCCGAAGTAGAACCGGGTCAGGCCCCTTACCGTCCACAACCCCGACGCCTCCCGGAAGACGGCCGCCCGGCAGTGCCCGTCCGCCTGGTAACAGCCGGGGACGGGGATGTCGGCGGCAACGCCGAAGTAGAATCGGGTGAGGGTCTTGACCGCCCACAACCCCGAAGACGGGCGGAAGACGGCGACGTCGGTGATCCCGTCGCCGTCGTAATCTCCGCTCACCGGGACGTCGCCCGCCCGGCCGAAGTACGTCCTCCCCAGGCCGCGCACGGCCCACAGCCCCGTATCCGGCCGGAAGACGGCGATGTCGCTGGTCCCGTCGCCGTTGTAATCCCCGGAGTCAAGGATCAGGTGCTCGGGTGTGGGGTACGGTGTCGCCGTGGCCGACGGCGTCGGGGTCACCGAGGCGGTGGGGGTGACGCTGGCGGTCGGGGTCGCGCTGGGCGTCGGCGTTACGGAAGCCGTCGGCGTCGCGCTGGGCGTGGGCGTCGAACTCGGCGTGGGGGTGACGCTCGGCGTCGGTGTCGCCTGTCTCCAGTCCGTTTTCACCCGGTAGTTGACGGGGCCCGCCGAACTGAAGCTGATCCAGCCGGCCTGCTGGGCCAGAGCGTAACCGGAGAAATCGCCGTCGGGGCCGATCACCACCCGCTCGGGCCAGTCCCCGCTGGAGAAGTTCACCCAGCCCGCCGTCTCGCTGAAGGCGAAGCCCGAGAGGTTGCCGGTCGCGTCGTTGTTAACGCCCCAGTTCAGGTGGGTCGTGTTGGCGTAGGGGGGGCCGGCGTCGACGCCCAGCTTTATCCAGCCGACCTGGCCGGAATAGGCCCAGCCGGAGAGACCGGCGGCTTCCACCGTCACCGAGTAGGCCGTGCTGAAATTCACCCAGCCGGCGTTCTCCCCCCAGGCCCATTTATGGTCCGGATCGATGTTCCCCGCCCGGAGAAAACCCGGCAGGGCCAGGATCAGCGTCCCCGCCGCCGCCAGCGTCGTCGCGGCCCGCCTCGCCTTCCTCATATCGTGTTTGCCTCCTGAATTGGAATAAATACCTGTCAAAATTCCGGTACGCCCGCCCCCGTGCGGGGCCATCCGGCGGCCTAACCGCCTCCCCGGACGGCCCGGACACGGTTGATGGTGCTCAAGCCCTTGGGATAAGGGATCACATAACCGGCTTCCTGGAATGCTGCAGACAGTGCTTCCGTGGTATCGTCCGGGAACGTGGTGGCGGACCAGTAGAGATTCGAGGCTGTGTTCGGGAAGTAAATATGGTTGATATAGGGAGCCCCGGGCAGCACAAAGCGGATAGGCAATGATTGCAGCTCGGCGATGTTCGGCAGTCTCCAGTCCGAATAACCCGCGAACGTCAGGCTCTCCGCCCAGTCGATGGCGCTGTTCCAGTCGGTCGTGTTGTTCCAGTTGCAGCCTTTCCCGCTCCCGTCCGAAGCCCACATCAGGCCGGTCACGTTGTCGATGGTGACGATCTCGCCGTTGCCGGCCGGGTCCACAGTCTGGTAGCTGAAGGCCACCCCCTTTTTATACCAACCGTCGTCCCCGATCCGGTACGCTCCCCTCTGGCCCGTCTGGAGCGGGGTCTTGTAAGCCGCCGCGCCGGTCTGGACGCCCCAGTTATCGGTCTGCGTGCTGAAAAACCGCGTGCCGACCTCGACATCGGCGGGGCCGGCGTCGCACCGGGAAAACTCCGCCTTGATGTGGTCGTAGATCTGGCCCAGGTCTTTGCTGTACCCGGGGACCGTCCCCCCGGGCGTACCCGACCGCGGTTCCAGGCTGTGCGCCCCCCAGGCCGCTTCCGTGCCGTCGGCCAGGTAGTAGTAGACCTGGTCCAGGGTGTACATAGTCGGGGCGGGCTGCCCGGAGGCCAGGCTCGCCGCTCCCGACAGGAGCGCGAGCCAGGCAACTGTAAAAGACGATTTTTTCATATGGAAGCCTCCGCCCTCCCGTCGAATCTTGGAAGATATCAAGCTTTCAAGTCTGCGTCCGGTTCAGAGCAACCCCGGAAGGCTACAGGCCTCCCCGCACGACCCTGAATGGACCCATCTGGTTCTTGTGACTGGAGCCAACAGTGCCACCGTGACCAAAAATGGCCATAAGGGCATAACTTTGGTTACCGGTTCTTGTGGTGGAAGAGCGGTAAGCAAAGTATGAGTTCGGGAAATATGTCTGGTTTATATAAGGGGAACCCCCGCCCGCTTCGAGAACGAACAACGTCTGCAGCTCGACGATGTTCGGCAGTCTCCAGTCCGAATACCCCGCGAAGGTCAGGCCTTCCGCCCAGTCGATCGAATCGTTCCAGTTTAGACCACCGCCGAAGTTGCATCCGGCCCCGTTACCGTCGGTAGCCCACATCAGGCCGGTCACGTTGTCGACGGTGACGATCTCGCCGTTGCCGGCCGGGTCCAGGGTCTGGTAGCTGAAGGCGTCGCCCTTCTGGTAATACCCGTCGTCCCCGACCCGGTAGCTCGTCGTCTGCCCAGTCCTAAGCAGGTACCCGGCCGTCCCCGTCTGGACGCCCCAGCTATCGGTCTGCGTGCTGAAAAAGAGCTTGCCGGCGTTTACTTCCGCGGCGGAGGCGCCGCACCGGGAGAATTCCGCCCTGATGTCGTCGTAGATGTCGCCCAGGCTCTTCCCGTAGCCGGGGACCGTCCCGCCCGGCACCCCCGACCGCGGTTCCAGGCTGTGCGCCCCCCAGGCCGCTTCCGTCCCCTCGACCAGGTAGTAGTAGATCTGGTCCAGCGTGCACATCGTCGGCGACGGCTGGGCGAAAGCCGTTCCGCCCGCCCCCAGCAGGATCAAGATCCCCGCGGCCGTTACGATCGATGTCCTCATACAAGCGCCTCCCCAGTTTCAATAAGCAAATCTATCGCCGGGCAGGGAATCCCCCGTTCCCGTGAAATGACCCGATGCCAAATAACCCATCGCCGAATAAAAAACCCCGGGCCGGATGAAGCATCCGACGCCGGGATGGGGAACTTGGCTGCCTTTGTCTCGAAAGAAAATCACGAGACAGACCTCGCGTTGCCTGTAAGGTAAAGAGAACGTAATACCTGACGTTTATTCTATTGAGAGCAGGATCACGGTCAACCCGCAAAGAGTGCTTATAAAATGCTTACTCAAAATAAGCAGTAGAAGGGACCGGGAGAAGGGAAGAAACAGCGGCGCGGGGAGCCGCCGGGGAGGGCTACAGGCTCTGGAGAAAGGACCGGAGGTTTATCTTCCTGCCGGCGATGCCGAACTTGGCCCTGATGTTCTCCCGGTGCTTCTCCACCGTGGCCCGGGAGAGCCGCAGGCTCTGGGCGATCAAGGGCGTTTCCTTCATAGCCCTGTTTATGGGGGGCCAGGACGCTTCAAATACTCCCGATTACATCGCCATCCATTTATCTTTGCCGGTCCTACCGGTGATTCCGTATTTTATCCGAATAGCTTCCAGGTCCGATCGTTCGGCCCGGGGATCGGCCATATATTTTCGGGACATCTTATCCCTGATTTCCCGCATGAATTGCACGGCCTCAAATTTCTTATTCTTCATGAAGCACCTCTCTCGGGCTTCTGATTTCCAGGGCAGGGTAACCGTACTTCATATTCACGGCGTTGTATAATCTGATGCGGTCGTAGTTTACAATGTGTTTGAAATTCCAGCTAACCAAAATGTCCACTTTATTGACCGTGGCGATAGCAATATGCCTTGTATCAACCAGGAACTTTTCGGGAACGACCCCTTCTTTAATATAGCATACAGAAAGATGTATTTCCTCCTCGGTTAGCATAACCAGTTCTTTTGAAACGTCGGGAATACCACCGATAAGCTCTCTCACCGGGGGAGGAGCGTCTTCCAGTTCCTTGAGTGTCAGGTCCGATAAAACCATCGTTTTTATTCCGGACATAAATTCATCCATAAGCCGGTTTGACCACTCCGCGAATTCATCATCGAAACAACCGCCAATAACTGAGGTATCAACATAAATCCTCGGCATATCAGTGTTCCCTCAACATTATTTACATTGACGCGATTTATTCATCAATCGGGTTAGTCCCGAACGAGGTCAAAGTAAAGTGCGGAGTGACAAAATAAGGTTACGATCATATCATATTTCTTTCTCGAACAGCTACAGGCTCTGGAGGAAGGACCGGAGGTTTATCTTCTTGCCGGAGATGCCGAACTTGGCCCTGATGTTCTCCCGGTGCTTCTCCACCGTGGCCCGGGAGAGCCGCAGGCTCTGGGCGATCTCCTTGTTGGTCAGTCCGCTCTTGATCATATTGCAGATCTCGATCTCGCGGGGGGAAAGCTTGAGGCGCTGATCGGAAAGCTTTCGCCCGAGGGGGGAGGCCAGTTCCTCGATGTTCTGCTCCAGTATCTCCAGGTATTTCCTGTTGGCGGGGACGGCGGCCTTCTTCATTTCCCGCATCACCGGGGAGAGCAGCTTCTCGACGTTGCTGGCGACGTCGTCCCGGATCTGCTGTTTCTCCAGCTCGAGCTGGACCAGGAGCTCCCGGAGGGCGACGTTCTTCTGTTCGAGGGCCTTTTTCTGCTCCCGGAGTTTGGCTGCCGACGCCTTGAGCTTTTGATCCGCCTCCCGGCTCCGGGTGAGATCGGTGCAGATCAGGATGACCGCGGTCACCCTCCCGCCGTACTTCATCGGCACCATCTGGGCCAGGTACCACCCCGTGGCGGGCCCCTTCGGGCCCTCGGCGCTGACTTCGTACACCGCCGGCTTGCCGGTCCGGAAGACCCGCCTTAGCATTTTTTTGCCTTTTTCCGCGAATCCAGGGGCCAAAAAATCGTAAATCGATTTTCCGGGGGGGCCGGCCTCCGGGGCGCCAGGGACCGGGCGGTTGATGGTGAGGATCCCGCCCTCCCGGTTGACGGTGAGGACGATGTCGGGGATGTTCTCCCACAGGGAACGCCACTTGTGTTCCGCCTCGGCCAGGGCCCTGAGCGTGAGTTTCTGTTCCTTCACGGTCCCCCGCAGTTCGGTGTTGATTTTTTTCAGGCTCGCGGTCCGCTTTCTCACCAGTTTCTCGAGGTGACGGCTGTGACGGAGCATCTCCCCCTCCATCGCCTTCCGCTCGGTGATGTCTCGGATGACGGCCATTAGGCCGGTCGGTTTACCGGCCTCGTCCCTGATCAGGGTGTTGTGCATCATAGTGAGAAAAACTCCGCCGTCCTTGCGGGCGTGCCAGACCTCCCCCCTGAATTCCCCCGTCTCGCGCAGCACCCGGTTGGCCCGTTTCACGGCGGACATCTGTTCAGGCGTGTGGAGGATCGAGAGGTTCCGGCCGATGAGTTCCCCGGGGGTATAGCCGTGGCAGGAGGCGAAAGCGGTGTTGACGAAGGTGAGGTTCTCTTCCTGGTCGGCGATGGCGATCCCATCGGGGCTCTGCTCGACCCCGCGGACGAGCAGGCACTGCAATGAGGGGATAAGGCCCCCCGCCGGCTTTTTCTTTTTCGGGACTCTTTTCATCTCCCGGAGAGATCCCTTGCTCCGGGGCCATATTAAGGGAATTTTTCACCCGGGGCAAAGGAAATATCCGGTTCAAACCTTAAATGCCGGGGTTAAGGGGAAGTCCCGCGCCCGCCGTACTTTGGTTTGAATAATCCATCGGGCCCGGCAAGGAGATCAGGCTATCATACGGATATCAATGACCCGCCGGCGTAATGTTTCATACCTGAATCTGGCATCTTCGGAACGGCGATCATATGCTGATTCCTTGTCGATCAGACCGATATTCCCCACAATCAGGGCCGTTCGGGACAACCCGCAGGGCGGGGCGGATGCCGGCCGGCGCAGCACAGGCATTCCTGCCCGTGGCCCGGGAAACACAGGCAGGAATGCCTGTGCTGTTTTTCCGGAGGAAATTCAAGTCATAATCAGCAACCTATGTTCGGTATCATTGACAATTTCATTATTCTCGACACACTGCTCCGGGATAAGGATATTGGCCTTCCGGCGGGTATTTTTCCTTCGGGGAAACCGGCGAGAGGTGAGATAATTAGAGAGATCCCCTTCCGTTCCGGGTGGGCAAAAGGTATTTTATATATCCGCAGGATCGCCGAAAGATCGCCGACGGAATGATGGAATAGCAGTCTTCGCCATAGCAGCGTCGGCTACGAGGGCTGAAGTGGAGCACTGGGGAGATACAATACTCCCACACCCCATTACGCCAACAACCCTGCGCGCCGAATGCAGTAAACCTGGCTGAAGTTACAAGGCGGGCCCCACTCCAAATGGAAGATAACCATAAAGGAGAAGCATTCATCCACCGGAGGTCAGAAATATGAAGCCCAGACAGGCGGGAGCCGGGTCTGGGTTGATCACGGCGGCGGCGGTTTTCCTGCTGGTCCTGCTCTCCTCGGCCGGCTGCGGGGAAAGGCCGGCCGTCCGGCCGGAGGCGGTCACGGTCCCCGAAGTTGTTCCCTATTTCGACGCCCGGCCCTCCGAGCTCGACGGGCAGGGTTCGGCGAGTCCCGAGAGCTTCGGGCCCTTCCCGGCCGGATCCCGGGCCGACTTCCGGATCGAGTTCACGGTCGGAGAGGCCGGCATCAGGCCGGGCGGGTTCATCCTCCTCCAGATCTCCCCCTGGTGGGGGTGGTCCCCGCCCCACCCGGGCGACCCGGAAATCCCGGGAGCGGTCTCGGTCCGGGCGGAGTTCGCCGAACCGGAACTGGAAGTGAAGATCCTTCCCCTCAACCGGGTCCTGGTCTTTTCCCCCGGGGCCGCCATCCCGGCCGGTTCGCGGATCGAGTTCGATTATCTCAACGCCGCGGTCGACCGCTTCGCCGAGGAGGAGGAACTCTTCCAGTTCTTCACCGACGTCGACGGCGACGGCCACGCGGCACCGATCGCCCGCCAGCCCCGGATCCGGATCGCGGCCGCCCGTCCGGTCCGGCTCCGGGTCAGCGTCCCCCCGCTGGCCCGGCCGGGGGAAGCGATCACGGTCCGGGCGGCCCCGCTGGACCGGTTCGGGAACTGGAGCGGGCTGGAGACCGGCCATTACGCCCTCACGGTCGAAACCGGAGACGAGACGAAACCCGAAGCCGCCGCCGCGCGGGGGGCAGCAGGCGGGGAGAAGACCCTGTCCTTCGCCTGGACACCCGAGAAGGAAGGGATATATCATTTCCGGATCGAGGGGCCGGGCGGCCTGTCCGGGAAGAGCAATGTTCTCCTCTGCCGGGAGGGCGAACCGAAACTCCACCTCTACTTCGGCGATATCCACGGCCACTCCCGCCTCTCGGACGGAACCGGGACCCCGGAGGATTTCTACCGCTACGCCCGCGAGGTCTCCGGCCTCGAGATCGCCGCCCTCACCGACCACGCCGACTTCGGGACGATCCGGATCGAGGCGGAAGTCTGGGAGAGGATAACGGCGGCGGCCAACCGGGCCTACCAACCGGGGAAGTTCGTCACCCTGGTCGGCTTCGAGTGGACGAGCTGGGTCTACGGCCACCGGAACGTCTATTACCGCGGCGAGGGCGGGCCGATCTTCAGCTCGCTCGACCCGGAAAGCGACACCCCGCAAAAGCTCTGGAAACTGCTCGAACCTTACCCGGCGATGACGATCGCCCATCACGCCGGGGGCGGGCCGATCGCCGTCGACTGGGAGATACCCCCCGGGGAGATAGAGCGGCTGGTCGAGATCAGCTCGATCCACGGAACCTCGGAGCGGTTCGGGGGCGAGTACTCCATCTACCGGCCGGTGAAGGGAACCTTCGTCATCGACGCCCTGGAACGGGGCTACCGCCTGGGGTTGATCGGCTCCGGGGATAACCACGACGGCCACCCCGGCAACGGATCCGCCGGGGCGGCGGTCACCGGGCTGATGGGGATTTACGCCTCCGGGCTGACCCGGGAGGAAGTCTGGGAGGCGCTCTGGAACCGGCGGGTTTACGCAACCACCGGGGCGAAGATCATCCTCAATTTCCGGGTCGGCGACCGCCCGATGGGTTCGGAAGTCGAGTGGCCGGAAGAGGCCGCGCCGCTGCCGATCGCTTTGCGGGCGGTGGGCTGCGGGCCCCTGGCCCGGATCGAGGTGATCCGGAACGGCGAGGTGATCTTCGCGGAAAAGGGCGACGGCCTTCTCGCCGGGCTGCTCCTGGAAGACCCCGACCCTCCGGCCGGGACCTCCTGGTACTACCTGAAGATCGTCCAGGAAGACGGCCAGATGGCCTGGTCGAGCCCGGTCTGGGTGACGGTCGGCCCGGAGCCGGTTGAAAACCGCGAATCCTCGCGCTTGCGCGCCGTAGCGCTTCAGCGCGGAGGCGCGGATCCGCGCTAATCTATTACCTGAATTTTGCCCGAAAAGCCGGCTGGAAAAAGCAGCACAGGCATTCCTGCCTGGGTTTCCCGGGACACAGGCAGGAATGCCTGTGCTACCATACCCGTCGCCCGGCCACCCGATGGGTTTATTTAACGATGGTGATTGTGCCCGATACCGCAAAGGCGTACAACGGCTTATCACCCGGAACACGAGTTATGCTATAAGTCACTGTTCATCAACGCGATATTGGGGAAAATAATTATTGCCCGGATTAACCCATCAGGTGGCCGGACGGCAGAGTAGCACAGGCATTACTGTCTGTGCGGGCTCGGGACACAGGCAGGAATGCCTGTGCTACCATACCCGTCGCCGGATTGGCGGGCAAAATTCAGGTATTAACAATTAGTCGAACGATAACAAAGTGATGGAGATGGAGAAATATCCCCGGACCTTAACCTGGCTGGCGATCCTGATCCTGCTCGGGGCGGTCGGCTTCCTGCTCCGGGAAGCGTTCTTTCCCCCCTCGCCCGCTTTTGTTCTCTCCCGGGAATCCGGGGACGTCGCCTCGCTCTATTACTACTGGCGCGGGTTCGGGTTCGGGGCGCTGAGGACGGGGACGATCCCGCTCTGGAACCCGTCCGTCTTCTGCGGAGTCCCCTTCGCCGCCTACCCGGAGTCCGCCCTCTTCTACCCGCTTAACCTGGTCTTTCTCCTCCTTCCTCTCCCCGCCGCCCTCAACGCGAGCTTTATCATCCACCTCGGTCTCCTGGCCCTCTTTGCCTTCTGCTGGCTCCGGTACACCGGTTCCGGCCGGCTAGCGGCCCTGCTCGGCGCCCTGGCCCTGACCGCCTCGGGCCCGGTGATCCTCCACCTGGCCGCCGGTCACCTCTCCAACATCTGCACCCTGGCCTGGGTCCCCCTGATATTTTTGCTGGCGGAAAGCTTTATCCGGACCCGGAAGCTCTCCCGGGCGGCCGGGGCCGGGGTTTTAGTCGGGGCGCAGCTTTTGGCCGGCCACTGGCAGTATGCCTATTACACCGTCCTCGCCCTGGCCGCCTACGCGGTCGGCCGGATCCTGATCGACCGGCGGCCGGCACGCGGCCGCCGGCTGATCCTCCCGGCCGGGGCGATCCTGGCCGCCGCGGCCGCCCTCGGCCTGGCCGCGGTCCAGATCCTCCCCGCCCTGGAACTGGCCGGGGACTCCTTCCGGCAGAAGCCGGATCCCGGCTGGGCCGCCGCCTTCTCCCTCCCCCCGGCCAACCTGGCCGCCTTCATCCTCCCCGGCTGGCTGGGGGACTCGCTGACCAGCCTCTACCGGGGGGAGAATTACTTCTGGGAGATGTGCGGATACCTCGGGTTCATCCCCCTGGTCCTGGCGGGGGCGGCGCTGCTTTTCCGCCGGGACCGTTTCACCGTCCTTTTGGGCGTTCTGGCCGGACTGGCGATCCTGGCCGCGCTGGGAGACTCGACCCCGCTGTTCACGGTTTTTTACCGGATTATCCCCGGTTTCCGCTTCTTCCGGGGTCACGCCAAGCTCCTCTTCTTCGCAGCCTTCTTCCTCTCCGGCCTGGCCGCCCGGGGGGCCGGCATCCTTTCCGGACGGGCCCGGACCGGGGACCGCGCCGGGCTCCGGGGCGGTCTCCGGTTCCGGCGGCGGCTGGCCGCGGCCGGCGCGGCGGGCCTGCTGATCGCGGGGACGGCGGCCCTGCTCTTCTCCCTTCTCGCCTCCCCGGAGCCCCCCGAGTGGTGGCGTAAACGGATCGAGGCCGATCTGCTCCGTGGCCGGCATTACGAAATCGTCCCCCCCGGGCAGCCGGAATGGTGGGAGCGGCTGGCCGCCCAGACCCCTCCCGACCGCGACTACCCCGGTTATGTCCGGAGGCTGGTCACTGAGACGCCGTTTCCGGAGAACAGCTGGCGGACCCTGCGCGGCGGGCTGGGCCGTCTGGGGGTCTCCGCGGCGGCCCTCGGCCTGCTGGGGGCGGCGATCCTGCTCGCCCCCCGGCGGAGAAGATGGTGGGCCGCGGCCGCCTGCCTGCTGGCCGCGGGGGAAGTGGTTTCCTGGGCCGGGCCTTACGTCACCGGCTTCGACAGCCGGGTCTGCCGCTGGGACGGGGAGATCGCCGCCTTCTTCGAGAGCCGGGAGGAACCGTTCCGTTACCTCCCCTTCGACCCGGCGGACTTCAACCGGGGGATGGAAGGCGGTTTCGGCTCCGTCCTCGGCTACCAGTCCGACGTCCCCCGGCGCTACCTGGAATACCTCAATTACAGCCAGGGCCTGCCGCCGGAATACCCCGAGCTGGTCCCGGTGGTGACCGCCTACTCGCCCCTCCTCGACCTCCTGAACACCCGCTATCTCCTCATCCCCCCCGGGGCCGCGGCAGGGCCGGACCGGTTCCGGAAGGTGTTAGCCGCCCCCGGCGGCGATATCCTCGAGAACCCGGCGGCGGCGGACCGGGTCCTGATCTCCGGACGGGGACGGGTCCCGCCCTCCCCGGCTCAGATCCCGGCAGCGCTCAACCGGGCCGGCTACCGGCCGGAAGAGGAGGTCTTCCTGGAGGGGGAGCCGCCGGAGCGGTTCCTGCGGGGGGGCGAAGGCGCCCCCGGGGAGGCCCGGATAACCGGCCGGGGGATCAACCGGGTCCGGGTCGAGGCCGAACTCGAAGGGGAAGGCGTTTTGCTGCTCAACGACAGCTTCGCCCCGGGCTGGAAAGCCTACCGGGAAGGCGAGGAGATCCCCCTCTACCGGGCCAACTACCTGATGCGGGCGGTCTGCCTGGACCCGGGGAAGCACGAGATCGACTTCCGCTACCGCCCGCTCTCCTTCCGCCTCGGCGCTCTGGTCAGCCTGGCGGCCCTGATCGCACTCGGAACCGGATATATTCTCTCCGCGGTCCGGAGGAACAGGTTCGGGTTCTTTGGGGATAGCTAACCCCGCTTTCGCCAAGATTGCTATACTTTTCCCGACCTGGCATACCGGGTTAAGGCCGACTCCCTTTCTCCGGCAGTCGGCAAGTTTACGGATCCCCCTCCCCGCCCGCGTCCTTCGACGAAACCCCCCGATTGTCCCCGTCGTGCCGGTCGCAGCTCGCCACCGCCCCGCCGGGATAGGCCATCTCGACCAGCCGGGAGCCCATTCTTAATGGTCTGACCGTATTTCGCAATAACCGCAGCCGGCCCTATCCTTCGACAGTCAGGGTGATCCGGATATTTTCGGCCGGCCTCCGGCCTCCCTTCAGGGTGACGGCTGGTCCAGGGGGTAAACGACGTACCAGGGGATTCCCTCTGCCAGATGAAACTATGCTTGCATTTAGTAGTACTATATGCAATATTGGTTGCATATGGTAGCGCGGAAATTCTGGATCAAGCTCATCGAAAACGCCTGGAAACACCGGCCGATCGTATGGTTGGCCGGCGTCCGCCGGGCGGGAAAGACCTGTCTGTCCAAAACCCTGTCGAATATCGAATATTTTGACTGCGAACTTCCCCGGGTCCGCCGGATGATGGAAGATCCTCAGGATTTCCTGGATGGAATCGGAAAAGGCAGGGTTGTCCTGGACGAGGTTCACCGTCTCCCCCATCCTTCGGAACTGCTGAAGATCTCTGCCGACCACTACCCCGATATCCGTATCCTGGCTACCGGTTCATCAACGCTTGGAGCCTCGACGAAGTTCCGGGATACGCTGGCGGGGCGGAAGAGCAATCTCTGGCTCACTCCGATGATCTCGGAGGACCTGGAGGACTTCGGAAAAATCGACCTGAAGCACCGGCTCTTCCGAGGCGGTCTCCCTCCCTTTTTTCTCCCCGGCAAGCTCCCGGAACGGGATTTCCAGGAATGGATAGACGCTTTCTGGGCCAAGGATATTCAACTTCTCTTCCGCCTGGAACGCCGGGACCCATTCCAGAGATTCACCGAGCTGCTGATGGCACAGAGCGGCGGAATATTCGAAGCGACCAGGTTCGCCCAACCTTGCGAGGTGAGCCGAACCACGATTAAAAACTATCTGAACATCCTCGAATCGATGTTCATAATTCACGTTATCCGGCCCTTCAGCACCCACCGCCCGACCGAGATCGTGGCTGCTCCCCGGGTTTACGGATTCGATACCGGATTCGTCTGTTACTACCGCGGCTGGCACAGCCTCCGACGGGAGGATCTGGGAAAACTCTGGGAGCATTACGTACTGAACGAGATCCACGCCCGGAAACAATTTCGAGGGATCAGATACTGGCGGAACAAGAACGGAAACGAAGTTGATTTTATCATCGCCGAGCGGGGCGCTCATCCCATAGCGATTGAGTGCAAGTGGTCCGCCGACAATTTCGATCCTTCCGGAGTGAAAGCCTTCCGGCGACAATACCCAGCTGGGGATAACTTTGTGGTGGCGAGTGACGTCGATCGAATTTTCATTCGCACGTATGAGCGGATAAAAGTTCGGTATGTTTCCCTTTCCGGACTGATTTCTAAACTCACTGGCTGAACGAAGGCTGTCCGGCAATTACGGAACTCGTGCTGAAACCGGCGCAACCGGAAATAATCCTTCCACCTCCGCAACAATCAACATTCAATCGGGGTCCCCCTGCCTGGTCGTTAAGCTCGCGGAGCGGAGGTCAGAACGAAAGCTTGTTCGCCGCCTGGCGGAGGTGGTCGGGACGAGATGGGCATAGCGCATCGTCCCGTGGATGTCGAAATGCCCGAGAAGTTTCTTGATGGCACCCAGGTCCTGGAGGATGTTGATCCCGTCATAGAGAAACAACTTCTCCTCCCCGCCCGCGTCGACGGCCACGGCCGTGACGATATTCGTCCCCACCGTGAAGAGGACCTCGGCAAGGGAAAGATGTTCCGCCGGAAAGACCGCCGTCCGCCGGGAAGACTAAGTCCGATCCCGGGGCCGTTCGGCGGGAACGGGCATCCTTCTCATCCAGAAACGCGCCCGCGAGCGGTACCTCTCCTGGATCTCCCTGGGAAAGATCCGCTCCCCCTCAAAGCGGTGGCGGAGGCGGAAAGAGAGGAGGTAGGTGGAGGGAAGACAGGGGTTGTAGATATGATCGGCGATGATGTGGAGGGTGAAACCGAGGCAGAAGCCCCAGGCCCAGGGCCGGCGGATCACCGCCAGGCTGAGCACCCAGAAGACCAGGGCCAGTTCGTAGGAGTGGAGGAAGAGGAAGAACTTGCGGTAGATATGTTCGTCGGCCGCCCGGAAGAATTTCTTCAGCGAGAAATTCCTCAAGCCGAAATAATAGAAGTACTCCAGGAAATGGTCGAGGTCGATGAAGATCCCGGCCAGGAAACAGGCCAGGGCGGCGGAGAGGGAACTCGAGAAGAGATAGACCGCGCCGGAGGAGGCCAGGGAAAGCAAGCTGTGGTGATGAAGCTTCATCGGGGGTCGCCTCCGGAGGGGCCGGAGGGGGCAGCCGGCATCAATTGTCGGGCGGGGTGTTGAGACCGATCTTCTCGGCGATCTCCTTGAACTCCGGCCGGGAGATCTCTTCCAGGGTCTTGCCCTTCTGCTTCAGGTGCTCGTTGAACTTGATGGCTTTCTCCTGCATCAGGGAGTGGGTGTCCCGGGACCCCCCGTAGAGACGGAAATTGTCCCCCCGGGTGATCCGGTGGTGTCCGTCCTGGTTGTCGAACCCCAGGCCAAGCAGAAGGGATTTTTTATTTCCGGGCTTCATAACCTCAGTTCGCCGTTTCAAGGCTGCACATTGTTGGACCGGTTTCCCCGGTCAATTGTTTAAATGTATATTAAACCATCGGTGGCCGATTGTCAAACCCGGGGGCGGCCGGGCGGCGGTGTGAGGATATAAAAATATATTGCCTCCGCCGGGCCGGAGGTTTAGACTGCTGATTCTCAAGGCCCGCAACCTTATCCAAGGAGGAAGTCCAGTGGTCAAGCATCCGGGGAAAAAGCACGATTACGCCAGTGAATTCGAGAAGATGCATATGTACGCGATCAAGGACCGGGCCTCGCTGCTCAAGGACCTCGATTACGGCGCGACCGAGGTCAAGCGGATGATCCGGGAGAACGTGGAATGGGAGTACGAAGGCGAGGAACTCCCCGAGTATTACGCCCATATCGACAAGATCGTCAACTACGTCTTCACGGAATGAAAGAGCTGATCGCAGCGGTCCGGGAATTCCACCGCAAGCACGACCTCAAGGCCCGGGGCGGCGAGGAGATGCTCCACCGGATGAACCTGATTATGGAGGAGGTCGGCGAGATCAGCCAGTGTTTGACCAAGGGCAAGCCCCGCAAAGAGCTGATCGAGGAGCACGCCGACCTCCTGATCCTCCTGATCGGAAACGCCATCGCCCTCGACTTCGACCTGGAGCAGGCCTTCTGGGAGAAGATGGACCGGATTATGCGGCGGAATTCCCGGATGGTAAACGGGACGGTCCGGGTCACCGAGACCTGACCGCCGGCCGGTTTCCCTACTCGGCTTTCTTCTTCACCCGCTGGTTCCCGACCAGCTTGTCATCGACGAAAATCCGGTAGGTGTCCACCGCCGGGGTGGACTTGACCAGCTCCCGGCGGGCCGGGGCGGTTCCCCTCCCGCAGTTCAGGCAGATATTGCTGTCGCTGCGGAAAAATGTCTTGCAGGCGAAACAGTAGTAGCAGTTCATAATCATTCCTCGCCGCTCCACGGGCGGCAACTTTGTCCTTCTTGCTCGATTGATCCGGCAATAAATCGGATTGCCTTACCGGAAATATTCCACCATCCGGGCGGACCTGTCAACCGGGAGACAGCACATTCCAGCCGCCGACCCCGGCCGAGAGGCGGAAGATCCAGCGCATCCCGAGCAGGTAAACCAGGATGATGATTAGATTGAGCAGCAGCTCCTCCCGGCCGGCGGCGGCCGGCCTCGCCTTCAGGGTGAGGGCAAAGAGGCCGGCCAGGACGATACCGAGTCCGGCGGTGATTAATACCGGGGCCGACGCGTTCGCGAGAATACTGCCGGGACGGTAGGCGAGGTCGGCCCAGAAGATTATCCCCAGGTTGAAGACGTTGCTCCCCAGGATGTTGCCCAGGGCCATCCCGGGGGCGCAGATCTTTACCGCTCCCAGGCAGACGGAGATCTCGGGGAGGGAGGTGATCAGGGCCAGGAAGAGGGCCCCGACAAAGCCGTCCCCCCACCCGGTCAGCCCGGAGATTTTGCTCCCGGACCAGGCCAGCCAGAAACCCCCGGCCACCACCAGAATAACCGAAAGTAAAAGCCGGGGATAGAAATACCGGGGCAGCGCCGATTTCTTCACGGGAGGTTCGACCGACGGATTTATTCGTTCGGCGGGGTGCTCGTCCCGGAAGAGCTTCCAGGAGCCGAACAGGTAGATAAACAAGAGCGCCCAGGAAACCAGGCTGATCCTCCCGGGGGACGGTAAACTCCCCTCACGATCGAAGAGGGCCGGGCCGAGAACCAGGCCGGTCATCAGGATAATCATCCCGATCAGGAGGAGAAAAGATTTTTTCGGGAGGGAACCGGACAGGGGGCGACGGAAGAGAAAGATGCCGATGACGCCGAGGGCGAAGAGGTTGAAGGAGTTGCTCCCGAGGACATCGCTCAGGGCCAGGGCCGGCGAGGCGGCCACGGTCACCGCCCCCAGGGCGGTGGATAGTTCCGGGATCGAAGTCACCGCGGCCAGGAAGATGAACCCGACCCATATATCGGTCAGCCCGTGGCGTTCTCCCAGTTCCTGCCCGTGGCGGGCGAGGTAAAATCCGCCACCGACAACCAGGCCGGCGCTGAGAATGAAATGCAGCCAGATCATAATCCGCTCAATAAAACCAAAGCGGCCGCTCCAACGGCCTCTCGAAAGGAGAGAGCTTATTGGGACAGGAAGATCCCGTCAAGGGGGAAGAGATATTTTCCTGTTAGCGGCCGAGGGAAAACGCGGGGAAAATAATTCTTGTTTCGGCGAATCGGCTCCTGCTACAATCCGGGGGTTAATCGAAGAAACAGGAATCTGCTGCCTTCTCAAGGCGCTCCCGGCGCCGCTCGTTCAAATGGACGCTCGCCAGCCCAGAAAAAAACTCCAGCAGGAGTTCTTCTTCAACACCCCCCCGGAGAAGAATTCCTTCTCCAATCCGCCCCGCCCGGCCGATATTGGACGGCTTCCGGTCAGTGTCCTGGCGGTAAGTTCCCGGGCCCGGAAGTGGCTCAAGGCCCATAAGATAGCCGATCTCGACGGCCTGATCGAAGCCGAACAATCCCGGGTCATCTCCCGGAAATGCCTCGACAACCAGATCCGGAAGGAACTCCACACCGAACTGCGGCGTTTCTGGAACGGAAAAAAATTCCGCTACCTGATCGCCCTCAATTTCCTCGATCACGGGATCGAGAAAGCTCTCAGCCGGGCCCGGATCAGGAAGGCGGCGGTGAAAAATCTCAAGATCTCTCCGGCGCTTTTAAAGATCCTCCAGAAAAAGCGGGTCCAGACCATCGGGGAGCTGCTGCTCCAGGAGGAACTGAAGTGGCGGAACCCCCGCCGCCTGGGCAACCTCCTGGTCAACGAATTGCTGATCGCGATCGGCGTTTACCTGAACTCGACGATCCCGGAACCGCCGCCGAGCGCCGGGTAAAGCGATGAACGATTCCCCCCTCCCGGACGCGGATCCGGACCGGACCGGACTACGTTGCGGGTTTGTCGGGGTGGCGGGCGAACCGAATGTCGGCAAGTCGACCCTGGTCAACCGACTGCTCGGGGAGGAACTGGCGATCGTTTCGCCCAAGCCCCAGACCACCTGGCAGGTGGTCCGGGGCATTCTGACCGGGCCGGAGGGCCAGATCATCTTTGTCGACACCCCGGGAATCCACCACTCCCGGGACCAGCTCTCCACCCGGATGGTGGCCGACGCCCGGTCCGCCCTCTTCGACGCCGACCTGAATTTCTGGCTGATCGACTGCCGGGACGACCCCGACCGGGCCGCCGGGGTCTTCACCCAACTGCCCCTCCGAGTTCCCGCCTTCCTGGTCATCAACAAGGTCGACCTGATCCCCCGGGAGCGGCTCCTCCCCCTGATCGAGCGGCTCCAAAACCGCTACCCCTTCCGGGAGATCGTCCCCATCTCGGCCCTGAAGAACGAGAACCTCGACCGGCTCCTCGACCTGACCTGGCGCTGCCTCCCGGAGGGGCGTCTCCTCTTTCCCCCCGACCAGCTCTCCGACCAGCCGGAGCGGGAGATCGTCAAAGAGTTCATCCGGGAACAGGTCTTCCTCCTCACCCACCAGGAGGTTCCCTACTCGACCGCGGTCAAGATCGAGGAGATGCGGGAAACGCCGGAGCGCAAGAAGCTGTTCATCCGGGCGCTGGTTGTCGTCGAACGGCCGCCCCAGAGGGCGATCATACTCGGGAAGGGCGGGGCGATGATCAAGCGGATCGGGACGGCGGCCCGGAAGAAGATCGAGGGTCTGCTCGGGGTCCCGGTCTACCTGGAACTGAAGGTTCTGGTCCGGGAGAACTGGCGGCGGAAGACCGGTGTTCTGAAGGACCTGGGGTTTATCCGCTGATCAGTTCCGCCGGCGGGGGGTAGGGGGGAAGGAAGTAAATCCTCAACCGGCTGTCGGCCGCCGCCGCCGCTTTTTCCATACTTCTCAGGTAGGGGCCGACGTGTGGATCGAGCGCGGGATCGGGGAGGCAGAAAATGACCTCATCGATCCGGCCTTCCTTGAGGAATTTTGCGGCGGCGGCGGAGATCCGTTCGATATCGTCCTCCGCCATCAAGCGGTCGTAATAGGGGATCGGCTCCTCGGCGTCGAGCAGCCCGAAGAGTCCGGAGAGAATGGCGAAGGGGAGCCCGGCTTCCCCGGCCAGCTCTTGCAGCCGCCGGATCCGCTCCGAACGGTACCGGCGAACCGCCGGGAGCAGCCCTTCCTCCCGGTCCTTCTCCCGGCAGCAGATGGTCGCCAGTAAAATATTTCTTCGAAATATTTTATCGGGTTTCATTTTGACTCCGAATTCTATATTCTGGCAGACGCGAGATGGAAACAACAGATAAAAAGAAGCGGGCGCGGGAAGTCATCCGGCGGCTGAAGAAGAAGTATCCGGGCCGGGGAACCGCCCTTGACTTTACCAGCCCCCTGGACCTGCTGGTGGCGACGATCCTCTCCGCCCAGTCCACCGACCGGCAGATCAACAAGATCACCCCCGCGCTCTTTAAAAAGTACCGGGAGGCGAGGGATTACGCGGCGGCCGGACAGGAGGAACTCGAGGCCGAGATCCGCTCATCCGGCTTCTACCGGAACAAGGCGAAGAACATCCGCCTGGCGGCGAAGAAGATCGTCGAGGAGTTCGGGGGAAGAGTGCCCCGAACGATGGAGGAACTGCTGACTCTCCCCGGGGTGGCGAGGAAGACCGCCAACATAGTTCTCAACGACGGCTTCGGGGTGGTGGCCGGAATCGCCGTCGACACCCACGTCAAGAGGCTGGCCGGCCGGCTGGGGTTGAGCGAGGAGACGAACCCCGACCGGATCGAGCGGGATCTGCTGGCCCTGGTCCCGAAGAAGGACTGGGGACTGGTCAACTACCTCCTGATCTCCCACGGCCGCACCGTCTGCCCCGCCCGCAAGCCCCTCTGCGGACGCTGCTCCCTCGCCGACCTCTGCCCCTCCGCCCAACGGTAGCACAGCCATCCCTGCCTGTGGGTAGCACAGGCATTCCTGCCTGTGGGTAGCACAGGCATTCCTGCCTGTGGGTAGCACAGGCATTCCTGCCTGTGAAAAGTAGCACAGGCATTCCTGCCTGTGAAAAGTAACACAGGCATTCCTGCCTGTGAAAAGTAGCACAGGCATTCCTGCCTGTGAAAAGTAGCACAGGCATTCCTGCCTGTGAAAAGTAGCACAGGCATTCCTGCCTGTGCCCCTCCTCCTCCAAAAACAGCCAGCCGGAAATACCCCGGCCGGCGATAATTTTTTAGAATAATTTCCGGCCCGGTCACGACTATCTAATTGAACGGACAACTGACTTCAGCAAAAGGCCGGCAAGATTACGGGAGACCGCAGGCAATGAAGAGAAAAACCGACGCGGAAACCGGGATAACCGTCACCCGGAGGAACCTTCCTCACTGGACAAGGCAGAACGCCCTTTACTGGGTCACCTTCCGGCTCGTCGACTCCCTGCCCGGAGCGAAGCTGAACGCCTGGAAAGCCGAACGCGAACTCTGGGTCAGGAAACACCCCGAACCCCGGACGGAATCGGAGTGGAGGGAATACGACCGACGGTTCGGGCGGAAGCTGGAGAGCTGGCTCGACGCCGGGTACGGCGAATGCGTCCTGGCCCGTCCCGGGATCCGGGGGATTCTGCGCGATTGCCTGCTGCGCTTTGAAGGGGTGCGGCTGCTCCTGCCGGCCGCTGTGATAATGCCCAATCACGTCCACCTGCTTATGGAAGTGATCGGCGAAAACTCACTCTCCGGGATGCTCGGAGGTATCAAGGGCGCGAGCGCCAGGAGAATTAACCGGGTCCTGGGAAGGGAGGGGCGGCTGTGGCAGGATGAATCATACGATCATATCGTTCGGAGCCGTTCCCAATATCTCCACTTTCTCCGCTATATCGCCGACAACCCGGCCCGGGCGGGGTTGGGCCCGGCGCAATACTGGCTGCGTCTCCCCGGCAGGGTAGCACAGACATTCCTGTCTGTGTCCGGCCGGTAACAGCACAGGCAAGAATGCCTGTGCTACCTTCCCAGCCCAACGTAGCACAGACATTCCTGTCTGTGTCCGGCCGGTAACAGCACAGGCAGGAATGCCTGTGCTACCTTGTCACGGGGGTGTCGGCGGAGCCGCCGTAGTAGTAGTTGCCCACTCCCCGGATCGCCCAGAGGCCGTTCGACGGCCGGAAGATCGCGATCTCATCCCCCCAGGAACCGGCGTAGTCGGCCGGGACCGGGATGTCCCCGGAGCGGCCGTAGTAGTAGTTCCCCACACCCCGGATCGCCCAGAGGCCGTTCGACGGCCGGAAGATCGCCGCCCGCCAGGGGT